>CAEZZP010000006.1_pt1 | contig 26100 bp, 23 predicted proteins | sample 7266661 | NCBI WGS metagenome assembly CAEZZP01 (sample SAMEA6813962, study PRJEB35770) | uncultured Actinomycetes bacterium | biome: Freshwater; feature: Freshwater reservoir; material: water | place: Czech Republic | collected 2016-08-15 | depth 30m m
ACATATGGTTGACCCATTGCAGCGAAATGATCGAGCGTTGGCTGAATGAACTGGGCGCACAGATCGATCGGCGAGATACCCACATTGACCGGAGCGTACGCACCCATGCCACCGGTGTTGAGTCCACGATCACCTTCACCGATTCGTTTATGATCTTGCGCGATCGGAAGTGGCACTGCAGTCGTTCCATCACAAACCGCAATCAGTGAGCATTCGTAACCAAAGATTCTTTCTTCAAGGACAACTTCACCAAGCACACAAGCTTCTTGAATGGCCACAGCAGTCTCGGCGTCAGTTTCGGGGACGACGACACCCTTGCCGCCGGCAAGACCCGATTGCTTGACCACAATTGACGCAGCAAGTTCTTTCCACCACGCCATTGCCGCATCGACCTCACCTTTGCCAAATGATGCAAATCGTGGCCCGTCAATGCCGATCTGCTGCGTCACTTCGCGAGCAAATGATTTTGACGATTCAAGTTGCGCCAAATATTGCGTTGGACCAAACGCTGCAATTCCGACCGCGGTCAATTGATCAACTAAACCACCCGCAAGCGGCGCTTCTGGACCAACTAAAACCAGATCAACTTTTTCAGTCTGACAAAGCGCAACGATTCCTGCCACGTCATCGGCGGCCACATTGAATCGGTCTCCTGGAGTTCCGGCATTTCCTGGTGTCACCAACAAGCGACCACATCGCGGCGAACGTAACGCCGAATCGGCCATCGCGTGTTCACGGCCACCCGACCCAACGATCAAGACACACAGCGCGTCGCTCATGCCAACACACCTTCGAATGCGTCCTTACGTTTTGGTGCACCAACCGACACTGGATACGCCCCAGTGAAACAGGCATTGCAATATCCGTCTTCGCGGCCAACCGCCAGCATCATTCCGTCTAACGATAGAAATGCCAGTGAATCGGCGCCAACAACTTGCCGCAATTCTTCAAGGTCCATTCGGGCAGCAATCAGATCATTGTCGTGCCCCATATCAACGCCAAAGTGGCATGCATGCTTGATGGGCGGACTGGTGATTCGTAAATGAACTTCAACTGCTCCGGCATCTCGTAATAACTGCACAAGTGGTCCGGCTGTTGTGCCACGAACTAACGAGTCGTCAATCAAGATGACGCGCTGGCCACGTAGGTTTTCCCCAAGCGCGTTGAACTTCATCGCCACACCACGTTCACGCATGATTGATGTCGGTTCAATAAACGTGCGACCGATGTAACGATTCTTGATGAGCCCGTCGTTATAGGGAATTCCACTCTCACGCGAGTAGCCAACTGCTGCCGGAATCGATGAGTCAGGAACTGGCACCACAACATCGGCTTCTACCGAATGCTCGCGAGCAAGTTGTTCGCCAAAGCGCTGACGAACACTGTGCACACTTCGCCCGTCCCACTGCGAGTCGGGGCGAGAGAAGTACACAAATTCAAAAGTGCAACGTGCCGATTGCACCGACGGCACCATGGCCTGTCGACGAGTGATCTTTTGGCCTTCAAGTGTGACGATCTCGCCGGCAGCCACTTCGGAGATCTCACGACATCCCAATGTTTCAAGCGCGCAGGTTTCAGATGCCACAACCCAACCGCCGTCAGCCAACTGCCCAACCGATAACGGTCGGAATCCCCACGGGTCACGAACTGCAATCACGCGGTTTTCAACGAGCAATACCAACGAGTAGGCACCGCTCCAAGCAGGCAAGGTGCGAGCCAGTCGATCTTCCCACGTTGGTCCCCCAGCCGAGGCCAACATCAACGTCATCACTTCGGTGTCCGATGATGCTGTTAATCCAAAACCCCGACCCAATAACTCGGCACGCAATTCTTGAGCATTCACCAAATTGCCATTATGCGCAACCGCTAACGGCCCGTGAATTGTCTCGACCATGAATGGCTGCGCATTACGGGTTCCCGAACCACCGGTCGTTGAGTAACGCGTGTGTCCAACTCCGTTCTTGCCCTTCAACGGGGCGAGTGATGCAGCATCAAAGACATTGTTCACCAGTCCGTCGTCTTTATGAAGGCGAGCTTGCTTGCCATCGGACACTGCAATACCTGCAGCCTCTTGCCCACGGTGCTGTAACGAGAACAACCCAAAGAAAACTAATTGCGCTACTTCTTCAGTAGGCGACGACACACCAATCACACCACACTCTTCATGCGGCGAGTCAAAGTCGTCAGTCCATTGCAGATGCTCGGCCATCAGGTTATTTCTGCATTTCTTGATCGGCTTGCATGACACGATCACGTTGTGTCGTCTGAAACTTGCGCACTTGTTCGGCCACACCAGTATCGCTGAGACCGAGAATCTTGGCGGCATACAGGGCTGCGTTCACGGGTTCAAGTACAACAGCAGGCGCAACACCAGGAGGCATGCGCAAACTGCTCCACAGATCAATCTCGGGTCCGGGCGGCGGGCACGCAATAACTGGTGCCGAAACTTGTGGGTCAGCAAAACCTGACAGGGCATTTGACCGACCAGCGATAGTGATGAAAACCTTGGCTCGATCTTGGGTGTCGTATCGCTGCAAAATCTCAAGCGCATGCAACGGTGTGCGATGAGCCGAACCTACGTGCATCGCAACGTCGACCGTGAACTGCTTCAAGGAATCAACAATCTTATTGGCATGTTCGGCATCAGCAGGTGAACCCATTAACAAGACAACAAGGGGCTTCATGACAATTCTCCGTTCTGTAAGAGGGCGTTCAGGCGCTCTTGAATTGGGTAGGTTCCGGCAACAAATTCTTTTGATGTCAATCGCGTGTACGCCTTGATATATCGCTCGGTTGTGGCCGCAATGACATCAGCACCAAGTACGGGCGGTTCACCGTCGCCGCGATAGCCCATCGCATCGAGTGCTAAACGAATCGGCTCTTTGTCGAGGCTTTCGGGTTCTTGCCCTGCGGCAATTCGCGCTTCGTAATTACTCATTTCCCAGAAGCGCGATGAGTCGGGAGTATGCATCTCATCAATCAACATCAATTGACCGTCGGTATCTAAACCGAACTCGTACTTGGTATCGGCCAACAAAAGCCCGGCTTGCGCCGCGACTTGTTGGCCCCGCTTGAACAGATTCAATGCAGCCTCTTGAACCTGCGCCCAGAGTTTTGCTTCGACAAAACCTCGACTCACCACTTCGGCACATGACAACGGCTCATCATGTTCGCCGGCATCGGCTTTAGTCGTCGGCGTCACAATGGGTTCGGGAAGCAGAGTGTTCTTGGCGATGCCATCGGGAAATGAATATCCGTAGATGGTGCGGGCACCTTCGCTGTATTGACGCCAGATTGATGTTGATGTTGAACCCGTCATCACACCGCGCACAATCACCTCAACCGGCAATGGATTCGCAGTGCGGCCAATCGTCACATTGGGATCGGGACATGAAACGAAATGATTATTCACAATGTCGCGTGTTGATTCGAACCACCAAGCAGCAAGTTGATTCAATACTTGACCCTTATACGGAACCGACGCAACGATGCGATCGAAAGCCGACAAGCGATCGGTCGTGATAAATAGTCGGCGGTCATTCGGTAATTCGTATGACACGCGTACCTTGCCTACCCGTTCATCGGGTAACGGCAATTCAATATGTGAACAACCTTCAAGCTGAGGCATGAGTAACTCCATTTCTAAATAGGTCTAAGCACAGACCTTGATGAGATCCGCGTAAGAACTTTGGGTGTTGACGGGGAACGACATGATTTTCAGGGTGCGGCATCAGCCCCAACACCAGACCGGATTCATCGCAGATGCCCGCTATGTTGTCGGTTGATCCATTGGGGTTGCCGTTGACATAACGCAGGGCGACGCGATCATTTGATTGAAGTCGTGCAACTACTTCGGTATCCGCGGTGAACCGACCTTCACCATGAGCGATCGGGCATTCAATATTTTCGTGGATGCCTTGTGTCCATACGCACTTTTCAGAAGATGGCCGCAGAGTGACCCAACGGCAATCAAACAAACCGCGTTCGTTGTGATCTAACGCCATAGGCCCTGCACCGTTCGACAGCAAGCCCATTCGCACCAAGGTTTGAAAACCATTACAAATTCCGATGATGGGTCGACCTTTGCTCACAGCTTGTTGCAGACGATCACCTAACAACATCTCAAGTTCAAGAGCGAAGACGTGTCCAGAACCCAGCGCGTCAGCAAATGAAAACCCACCAGCGATGACGATCATTTGTGCTGCGTCGATGACATTCGCATTACGTTCAAGATCGGTGATGGACACAACAACCGAATCGGCACCTGCCAAGTCAAGGGCGAGCACAACGTCACGATCTCGGTTCGTACCCGGGGCTACCAATATTGCGGCAGTGGGACGCACACTCATGACGCCCCCTGCCAACTAGTCAGCATCTCTTCAACTGTGAGTGATTGCCCATTACCCAGTGATACAACTTGTTCAGCGACAACACGCCCAATGATTTGCGCATCCTCACCAAATCGTTCACGAATGGATGCGGCTGATTCGTGCTTGACCTCAAGAATGAATCGGCCACATGATTCGCTGAAGTACCACCAATCGTTAATGAGCGACGAAGCAACGCTGATCTCGACCCCGAGACGACCAGCCATCGCCATTTCAGCGATGGCCACTGCAATGCCACCCTCGGACACATCGTGACACGATTCAATTTCACCGTTCAGAATTGCTTCATGAAGTTTTTGATAACGCTGTGGTGCCTTGGTATCAAAACTTGGCACAACACCACCAGTAACGGCGTTCAACATTGCAAGATGGCTTCCACCAAATTCGCACAGTGTTCGACCAAGCAAGATCAAGACATTGCCCGACTGTTTGAGATCGGGTGTCACCACAGCATCTACACCAGGAACATGCGCCATGGCCGTGATCACCAAAGTTGGTGGCACCGCATGACGCTGATTATCTGAACCGAAGTATTCGTTGTTCAGCGAATCTTTGCCCGACACGAATGGAGCGCTAAATGCTCGCGCTGCTTGGCAGCAACCATCAACTGCCGCAACAAGTTCACCAAGAGTTGTTGGTCGTTGCGGATCGCCCCATGAGAAGTTGTCAAGCAGTGCAACGGTTCGCGGATCGGCACCGACTGCTACAACATTGCGCATTGCTTCATCGACAACCGCCAAGGCCATTCGCTCGGCATCAATAATTCCCAACCATGGGTTCACGCCAATTCCGACTGCGATGCCACTGCTACTTAATGGATCGGCTAGCACCACTCCATCGGCGTGTCCGTCGTTGTTCGCGCCAATGATGGGTCGCACCAAAGTCGCTCCACCAATTTCGTGGTCGTAACGCCGAATGATTGATTCCTTTGACGCAATATTTGGATGGGCCAGTAGGCGCAAAGTTGTTGCAGCGATATCAAGCGTTCCAAAAACCGAAATGAAGGCTTCAGCAGACATCGGCGTGCGATCGGGCCTCGGCATCACCGCGCTTAGGCGACGTTGCGGACGACCATCATGCAAGAAGTTGGTATCAATATCGACAACGGTCGTTCCTTCGTAGGTAACGACGAGTCGTTCATCACCAGTGAACTCACCAATATCAATGCACTCAACGCCATATTGTTCACATGCTGCAAACAATGGAGCAGTATCAGCGACTGCAACGACCATTCGTTCTTGGGCTTCTGATAACCAAATTTCCCATGGAGCTAATCCTGGGTACTTCAGCGGTAGCCCCGATAACTCAACTCGTGCACCAACACCTTCGGCCATTTCGCCAATTGCTGATGACAACCCGCCGGCACCACAATCGGTGATTGATCGATAGAGGTGTCGCGAACGACCCAACACATCAATCAACAACTTTTCCACGATCGGGTCGCCGATCTGCACACTTGCTCCGGCAACATCGCCAGTAGTTGCGTCCATCGTCATGGATGAAAATGTCGCGCCACGTAAACCGTCACGGCCGGTGCGACCACCCAACACCACAACTCGATCACCTGGCTGTGGTTGCTCAACAACATATGGTTCGTGAGCAATACCAATACATCCGGCGTACACCAAAGGGTTGGCGATATAACCGTTGTCGTACAGCACTGCTCCAGCAATGGTGGGCAAACCAATCTTGTTGCCATAGTCGGCGATACCAGCAACGACACCAGCACGAATCTGTTGCGGATGAAAGACACCCTCTGGCAATTCGTTCACCGGAAAATCACTCGGACCAAAACACAAAATGTTCGTGCAAGCAATGGGTTGATGCGACGCACCAATGACATCGCGTATCACTCCACCGACTCCGGTATTCGCTCCACCAAAAGGCTCGATGGCACTTGGATGATTGTGCGTTTCGGCCTTTACGGCAAACGTGATGTTGTCTTCGTACGAAACAATGCCGGCGTTGCCCACGAATGAACTCACCACGAAGGGTGCATCAATCTCGTCAGTTGTTCGGCGCAGTTGTGCAATCAGTGGCTCAACAACCGAACCATCATCGGTGGTGATACGAGCACGGAAGGTTTTGTGCGAGCAATGTTCGCTCCAGGTTTGGGCGATCATCTCGAGTTCAACGTCTCGAGCTGGCCGACCCTCGTTGGCGTAGTGATCACGAACAACTCGTAACTCTTCAATATCTAACGCAAGTGCCCGCTCTTTTCCGAGTGCCTGCAGTTCGGCATCGGTGGTCTCGTGAGTGAGTAGGTACTCGCCCACAGTTGAAACCGATGCGGCTGAGTCGCTCGCAAACGTGGGCTGAACGGGTTCGTTGATCGCCCAATGCTCGATGACGGGGTTGGCCAACAACTTGCGCACAATCAAGTCGATCTCTGCCGGAGTGGGGTCACCTTCAATCTCGTAACGGCAACCCGACAGCGCATCGTTGACACGGACGCCCATTTTGCGAGCAATCCGCAGGAATTCGTTAGCAACCGGATCGGTCACACCCGCAATCAGCGATGTCTCAACGACGTCCCCAGCTTGGGGCGCTTCGTTCCAGCTCACCGTCTGTAACAGTGGCTCAGCAACAATTGACTCGATTATTGAAAATTGATCAGTGCCTACATCTCGCAAGAACAGCAGGTCAGAAACCTTGATTGCGTGCACGCTCGAGATGCCGAGTGCATGAACATTTTGTACAAGTGATTTTTGGCGAGGATCTTCCGCTCGTGCGCGTAATGTTAAAAAGTGCAACGATGATTGGGAAATCACCACACCTCACAATTCATATCTTCAAATTAGTTTTTGTGTGATGAATCGCTCAACTGCTACAAGCAAAAACGACAACCTTTTACGGAATATAAAGAGAGAAGCATCATGCCGAAGTTGACGAACGATGAAGTAGCAGAATTTCTCAGTGAACGAGGTCACCTTGCGCGTATCGGAACAGTTGACGCCGATGGCATGCCACGAGTGCTTCCGTTGTGGTTCATCATTCGTGATGACGAACTTTTGTTTACTCCACGATCACCAGCGATCATCTGGAAGAACATCGAGCGCGATCCCCGCGTCGGAATTTCGATTGACGAAGAGACCGACCCGTGGCGCAAGGTTTCTGTTCAAGGGCATGTGGTTGTGAAGTATCAGCCCGGCAACGACGACGCATGGCGCGAGATCTATCGCGACATCGCCAAGCGTTATGTACCCGACGTTGCTGCCGATGGCTATGTCGATGGAACCGACGACCAACCGCGCGCTTTGTGTGCAGTGTCGCTCAGCGCACCAACCACCAAGATCGTGACCTGGCGTATGCCCGTGGCCGGCGAAGACCCCCGTGGTGTATGGGCCAAGCGCTATTTCTTGCCGGGCACCAAATGGTCAGACCGCTAGTTGCCGATAGGATTTGCACCCATTGCCCGGGTAGCTCAGTCGGTAGAGCAACGCACTCGTAATGCGTAGGTCAGGAGTTCGATTCTCCTCTCGGGCTCCAGAAAGTCGCTGGTCAGTGAACTATCTCCTGTCCAGAGCCCTATATCGCAGGATTTTTTCCCGCTTTTTTCCCGCAGTTTGTGCGAATGATCATTGAATCTCCTAGTCATAGTCGAACCAGATCGCGGTTGGGGTTCGAGGTTTCGGCAGGAGCTTTTCAAGCAAGTTTCTGCCAAGGACCGGAGTTTCGGAATCCTCAAGAATAAAAACGAAGTTGAGTTAACGTGACGGCATGCGGCGATCGATCTTTTTATCACTTACCTTGCTGTTCTCCGCTTGTAACTCAGGCTCTGCGTCCGAGCCTCAAACAGCAATTTCAATTTCAGAGGCCAAGACCACAGAAACAGTTACCACTTCTACCGTCGAGGATTCAAACACAACTATTTCTAATTTGCCGTCGACGACCGATACTCAAGAAACTTCGAGTTCGACCCAACCATCTAGCAAATCTCCAAATCCTGTATCCGTACCGGCTGGACCAAATGCTGGTGGCTATTGCACCATAAGCAACGAAATCGGCGAACCAAGCGCCCCTCGAATCGAATCAATTCAAATTTCGAGTGACTCCATCTCAAATCAAGATTCAATCAATATTGAAGTCAAAATTGTGAATATCAGCCAGACCGCAAGGGTCAATATTGAATTTCACGGACAAGCAGGTAGTTACCTTCAAAATATGCCTTGGACTAAAGAATCGTCTCCAACTTTTTGCGGAGCGACAGAGCACGTTTTTAACTTCAACAAAAAATTTGCTTCAGGTACACCAAGCGGGCAATACGAGTTAAGAGCAACTCTCGATGGAACCTACAAACTCAATGTCACCTCAAGTTCGCAACAGATTTCATACACAAATTCAGCACCCGATGTTGACTACCCACAACTTCTTAACGGTGCAGTAACCCCGGACCGAATCGCTCCAGGTTCCTCCTTGACATTCACTGGCACGGTTTCAGATTCCTCTGGCTTACTTCAAGTACTTGCTTTGGTTTACCGACGCAAATGGAATCAGCCCGAACACCTAAACACCTCTACCGATCCCATGCCCGGTTGTCGTTGGGATAGTCACCAGCCGTATTCGGCTTATCCCACTACTGTCGCCATTAATACAACTTGTTCGATTCCAACTGAACTTGACCCGGCTTACGACTATTACCGAGCAGTAATTCAGGCTCAAGACAGATTTGGTAATTGGCACGATTACAGCTTCGACCTTCTACTTCCAGGTCAATAATCAATTCTGTAATGGAATAGACCGCTCAGCACATTGCACCGCTTGATTTTGCGGTGATCAAAGTTTGATACTTCTCAATTTTGATTTGATCTCATACTGTTTAGGCGAAGTTCCAATCTGGATTTATATGGTCATTTTGTTGAGTTGTTATTGTCTTACTACTGATCAAGCTCACTGATTAGAGACTGGGGCAAAGTGTGATGTCAGACCGTTTACATACCGTTCGGGGTTTTGTTTCTGGGATTGTGGTGGCGTCGGTTCTTGGTGTGGGTGGTCTCGCGGTTGTCCGGGCCACATCTGGTTCGTCGTCGGCAAGTTCGTTTGTTCCAGTGGCGCCGGTGCGAGTTTTGGACACCCGCAGTGATCTTGGTTTGGTTGCAGTGACCGACGGTGTCGCAGGAACATTGAAGGTCACGGGTTCGATTCCGACTGCAACATCTACTGGTGTTGTGAATGCAGTTGTTGTACCTGCGGGAGCAACTGCTGTTGTGTTGAACGTGACTGCAGTGAATCCAACATCGAATGGATATGTATCGCTGCGTCCTGGTGACGCGACCGGTGCACCGACAGTGTCAACGTTGAATGTGACTGCTGGTGGCACGTTCCCTAATGGCGCCACGATCACGATTCCGACAACGGGTGCTCACGCCGGTCAGATTCAAGTGTGGTACGAAGCCGAATACACAACGGTTGGGTCAACAGAATTGTTGATTGACGTCGCGGGTTATTACGAACTTGCGAGCACAGGTCCCACTGGTCCTACTGGTTCAAAGGGTGATGATGGAGAAAAAGGTGATGCGGGTTCTGTCTCTGCCTCTTGCGTTGCCCTCCTGCGTTGGGAAGACTGCAACAAAGTCTCTGCGACCGTTGCAGTTGGTAGCGGTCCCAGCGACATAGTTTTTGACGGAACAAACATTTGGGTCGGAAATATCGGCTCGGATACTGTGTCGAAAATTGATCCAATTGCTAATAACGTCATTGCAACCGTGGCGGTTGGTGACAGACCATTAGGAATCGCATTTGACGGCACTAATATTTGGGTTGTCAACAATGGTTCAAATACTGTGTCAAAAATTGATCCAATTGCTAATAACGTCATTGCAACCGTGGCGGTTGGTGACACTCCCGCTGGCATAGTTTTTGACGGAACAAACATTTGGGTCGCAAACAGGGATCAAAACTTCCTTTCAAAAATCAATATAAATGGAGTAAGTAGCGAAGATGTCCTGATGAATGTCAATATCCGGATTACGGACGTGGGATATAACGGAAGACTGATTTATGTCTCGTATACAACTGCCACCGGAGATCCTGGAAATCTTTTGACATTTGATCCTTCGGACGGAAGCACTTTTGGGGTTTGTGGGATTTGCTATGGGGCACACAAATTTGCTTCTGACGGAAACCGAATGTGGGTCGCAAATTCTGGGAACCAAACTTTGGTCGGATTGTCGATGTATCAGGGAGATCAGGGAGGAGTGGTTTATGGTGTTCCAAATGCTTATGCCGTCGCGTTTGATGGTGTGGCTATTTGGGCTACCAGCCCAAGCAGCGATGCCGTCTACAGGGTCAACCCAAATACGGAATCAATTGGATTGACCGTTGCAGTTGGTGACTCACCATTAGGAATCGCATTTGACGGCACTAATATTTGGGTTGTCAACAATGGTTCAAATACTGTGTCAAAAATCCCTGTCTAAACGGATTTAACATACCGAAGTTTCAAATAGTTAGTGAACGTTCTAAAGCACCAACAGCGCTCAGGTCGCCGGCGGTAGTTGCCTTTGCGTACAGAGCGAGTGTCAATCGTGGGTCAGCATGCCCAAGTCGCACTTGGGCGGTTTTGAGGTCCACCCCAGCGCCGACCATGACCGTTGCATTGAACCGACGCAAATCATGGAATGTCGTATTTGTAAAACAAAGTCGCTTGCACGCAGGGCCAAAAACGCGACTTCGGAAATTTGTGTATCTCAGAGGGCCACCGCCTGGAGAAACGAACACATACTCATTCGGCAGGGCATCGAATCGGGTTGACTCAATGTGCTCTTTGAGTTTCCTTGATAATGCGAGCGGGATACCTATGGTTCGATTTCCAGCGATGCTTTTTGGAGCATTCACGGCTTACGCGACCATTTACCTCGCCGAGGCTCTGAGAGACCGTTACAAAGCCGTTAGACGCGTCTACGCAAATCTCTACATGATGCGCCAGTCCATTGAGATGCGTAGGCATACTCGCGCAACCTGTCACCCTTCAGCAATCGCTTTTGCTGAAAATCCTCTTAGCACTTTCAGAATCAATACAAACTTCAGAGAGATTCGTACTCTTCGACTGTCATCAACACTTCACGAGCCTTACTACCGGTGTTTGGTCCGACGATGCCGTTTTGTTCTAGCAAATCCATAACGCGACCGGCCCGAGCAAAACTGACACCGAGTTTGCTCTGCAACATTGAAGTTGAGCCGATTTGGCTCCGAACCACGAGTTCCATTCCCCGCTTCAGTAGAGCTTCGTCGCTGTCATCACTTCCTACATCAAGACCTTCGTCTTGGTCACCGTCAAAACCTTCTTTGTGATCCTCGCCTGAAGCACTAGTTTCACTACCCATTTTCTTCAAAACTTGATTGAGTTCGTTGAGCGTCATTACAACTTGCCCGCTTGGATTGATGACCGAGAAATCCACTAACTGTTGACGTATGACGAAATACTGCTTTTCGGTGATCCCCAAGACTCGTTCCAGCATTGCCTGCGTCGCAAGCCCCCTTTGAACAACGAACTTCGCGGCCAAGTGAACTAGTTCATCAGTGACTTCAGAAATGTTGCCATTCGCTTTTGCCTTAATCCAATATTGTTTGACTTTGGCATCAAAGGCGGGTCGCCAGTCTTGATCCGATCCTTGGTTCGTGGATGGCATTGAACGCAATGCGTTATATATAGATTTCGAAACGGTCTCGAGGATCTTTTGAGGGCTCTGCAAGCCTCCGGATGTGTAGAAGGTGCCCCATTCCAGGATTGTCGATGTGTCCCGTTCTCGGAGCGCAACCGCGACCCCAGTTCCATTGAACCTCATTGTCCCGCCGACTGTTTGAATCAATACAGGGTTGTCTTGTACTGCAGCCTTTAAGCCACAGGCTTCTATCCCCGCTACGACAGCGATCTTCACAATATTGATTGGTCGGTTGATGACGTCATATTCGCCAACCGTTTCAATCTGAATGGGCTCAATGTGCGGGTTCGGCTGCACCAAAGGCATCGGAGCAGTGCTAGCGGCAACAACATCGTTGCCAACGGATCCATTGGAATCCGTTTCTTTCATGATCTTGCTTTTCAGTTCAGCAAACTCTGCATCTGTCACTACGCCACTTAAACGCAATGCGCTTAATCGCTCAAGAGCAGTGATCTGTTGATGTGAAAGGGGCATTCAACTATTGGATCAGCCGGATAATGACTGCCTTCTCCGACTCAAACTCTTCTTCAGTAAGCACGCCAGAATCTCGAAGACTGGCCAATCGAGCAATGTCTTCAAGGCGATCACTGATATTCACTTCAGGGACGCTCTGCGCTACATGATGCGAGTTCTGCGCTATTTGAGGAGCGCTCTGCTGGACAGCAGTATTTCGGGCCATAGCAACAGATCTGGATTGTTGAATAGCAATCATCTCTGCCTCATCGCTGATCATCTGTCGACGTTGAAGTTCCATTGACTCTTGGTGTTCACGCTCCATTGCTTGTCGAGAAAGTTTGGTCTGGCGAGTTCCTCTTTCGGTATCTGACCGGAACTGGATTACACCCAAACTCAGTCCACCAGTTGCAACTGCAGCAGAACCAGAGACAATCTTCCGAATCAAACCCATGTCAACCTCCAAGTGATTTTTGGAACACCAACTTCATTTACAGCGTTACAAAATATCGTACCTGAAACATAGACCCCTGTCGTAAGGTGCGGAAATGGAGAACCGTGGGAAAAAGACGTTTTCTCAGGAGGTTGCAGACGCAGTGTTCCACGCAGCACACACGATGGACTACTGCTGATTCACAAATAAACCGGCACTCAGGATTAGAAGCCCCAAAGCCATTGGATACTCTAAGAAGGTGAGCAAACCGCCGTCATGGAACGAGATACGCACAAACGCTCAGCAGTTTGCAACCAGATGGGAAGGGACCAGCGACGAGAACGCTGAGTCACAGTCATTTTGGAATGAGTTCCTCGGCATCTTCGGTATCGACCGTAAGCGAGTGGCCACCTTCGAAGCTCGAGCAAAGCGCGAATCCACAGGAGGCCGTGGCCGCATCGACCTGCTGTGGCCTGGCACCCTTGTCGCCGAGCACAAGTCAGCCGGCAGGGACCTCGCAACTGCAGAAGCGCAAGCACTCGACTATCTCGAGAGCATCGACATCAACGACTTCCCCGGAGTCATCGTCACATCAGACTTCGGCCACTTCCGTGTGCGTGACCTCGGTGGCGACAACATACCTTTCACTTTCCCGCTTGCAGATCTCCCCAAAGAGATTGACCGCTTCGGCGTCATCGCTGGTTATCGCCAACGCAAGTTCGGCGACAAGGAAGAAGAGGAAGCGAACGTCAAAGCAGCACGCCTGATGGGCGACCTCTATGAAGAACTCGCACGTACTGGGTACGAAGGACATGACGCTTCTGTGTTGATGACACGTCTGCTTCTGCTCATGTTTGCAGATGACACTGGCATGTGGGAGAAGGGTCTGTTCTCAGAGTTCATCGAGACACGTACACAGCCAGACGGCAGTGACCTTGGATCCCAGCTTGCGATGCTCTTCCAGGTGCTCGACAAAGCAGAGACGGCTCGACCAGCGACGATGGATGAACTGCTGCTGCGGTTCCCGTACGTGAACGGCCACTTGTTCTCCGACCGCATTGACATCCCATCGTTCGACAAGCGCATGCGTGACGAACTTGTGCGATGTACAGAGTTCGATTGGTCGAAGATCTCACCCGCAGTGTTCGGGTCTCTGTTCCAAGCAGTGAAGTCAAAAGAGGCACGCCGCACACTAGGTGAGCATTACACGACAGAGCACAACATTTTGCGAGCACTAGCACCATTGTTCCTCGACGACTTATGGCTGGAGTACGAGTCAGTCCGTGATAACGCACAACGCCTTGAGCGCCTGCACGACAAGATCGCAGACATTCGTGTGCTCGACCCGGCCTGTGGCTGCGGAAACTTTCTTGTCATCGCTTACAGAGAGTTGCGCCGCCTAGAACTGGCAATACTCACACGCGTTGCTGACCTTCGCAAAGACACACAGATGCACCTCGACGTGTCCAACATGGTGCGTGTCCGCTTGTCACACTTCTACGGTATTGAAATAGAAGAGTGGCCGGCGCGTATTGCTGAAACGGCTATGTTCCTGGTTGATCAACAAGCGAACCACGAACTAGCAATCACATTCGGTAATGCACCTGACCGCTTACCGATTATGAACGCAGTCAACATCACCGTCGGCAACGCACTGCGTGTCGACTGGGAGAGTGTGCTTCCATCTAGCGACTGCTCTTACATCGTTGGCAACCCACCGTTCATGGGTCGATACACGCGAGATCGCGAAGGTACCGATGACTTGCAAGCGGCTTTTGAAGGCACAAAGGGCAGTGGCAACATCGACTACGTGTGCGCGTGGTATGCCTTGGCTGCCAGATACATGTCAGGGACACGTATCCGTGCTGCGCTTGTCTCCACCAACTCCATCACGATGGGCGAACAACCGGCAGTCCTTTGGGGTTACATGTCTCGCTTCGAAATGTCGATTGACTTCGCGCATCGGACGTTCGCATGGCAAAGCGAAGCTCCCGGTGCTGCAGCAGTTCATGTTGTGATTGTTGGGTTCTCTGCAGGAGTCGCAGCCAAGAAGATGCTCTACATGTACGAGGATCTCAAGGTGGAGCCTCTTGTACTTGAAGTAGGCAACATAAATCCTTACTTAGTTGATGCGCCGTGGGTTGTGGTTGGGAGCAGAACGACTCCATTATCTCTTGAAGCACCTGTGATGCGGTTCGGCAGCATGCCACACGACGGCGGTCATCTGCTCTTAAGCCCAGAACAAGCAGACGAGGTAAAGGCGAAGGACACTGTCGCAGCGCCATTTGTTGCACGCCTGATCGGCTCGGCAGAGTTGATCCGCGGAGAGATGCGCTACTGCTACTGGTTGGTGGATGCACCACCCTCGGTATTTTCGACATCGAAGTACATTGCCGCCGCTTGTGAAAAGGTGATCGCGGTCAGAAAAGTAAGCCCAGACCCATCGGCAGTTAAGGCAGTTGCAACTCCGGGACTTTTCAAAGCACGACGACAACCTATAGGCCGGTACCTTGCCGTGCCTCGCGTCTCATCAGAGACAAGACGCTATGTTCCGTTGGCGTTCTTAACGCCTGACGTAATCGCGTCGGACGCTGTGTTGACAATCGACGGTGCAGACGGGTACTGCTTCGGCTTGATGACTAGTCGTGCTTTCAACATTTGGAACGCAGCAGTGTCGGGTCGTCTGGAATCGCGCTTCCGAATCTCAGCCGAAATCACGTACAACAACTTCCCATGGCCTGACAGCACAGCGAACAGAGATGGAATCTCTGAAGCGGCGTTAACTGTCCTGATGGTTCGCGATGAGTTTCCTGGATCGAGTCTTGCCGATCTCTATAACCCAAAAGGTATGCCGGCCAAGCTCGTTGAGGCGCATAGCGCACTGGACAGAAAAGTTCTCGCTGCCTACGGATTGAAGTCAAGCGCAACAGATGCAGAAGTTCTGTCTGCTTTGTTCGCACGATACGCAGAGCTCACTGCAAACCTGCTCACTGAACTTCCAGTGAAGAAGACACGCAAGAAGAAGTCGGATTGAGCACAAAAGTCGACACACGACTGACACACGAAACCTTGAGAAAAGATGTAAATAGCTGGGTATTCGCCACAGCATTAGACACAGTCAGATAAAGCTTTCACCCATATTTCATTGGCGCCCCCAGTTTTGCTAACTGGAGAAAGTTTTCGCCTTGCGATACAGTTTTGGACTTGACATGGATCTCGTGACTGCTGTGCAAGCATGAGACCGCCAAACAATTCGGGCCGTCGCAACTTCGTAGCAAGTCCGTAAGTGTCAACCGAGATCCACCTAAGTCCATACCATTGACTTAGGTTCAACAGTGTTGGCCTTGAGGCCCGCAGAAGTCCTCACAAGTCCACCCGAATCCGAACAGTTCGCACTCGTAATGCGTAGGTCAGGAGTTCGATTCTCCTCTCGGGCTCCAGAAAGTCGCTGGTTCGTCGGAACCGTGTGGTCATATAGATATGTATGCCAAACCCAGTGAACGTCGTGATTCCGACGAAATCGAATTTCACAGGTTTGGCCGAACTCCTCAGTGACCTCAGCCTCGACCCTGCCGTCGGCACCATCTGTATCGTCGCCGACGGGCAGGCAGCTTTTGACGCACTCCCCGATCCTCCCGAGCACATCATCACGATCACTGTCCCCGAAGGTGTCGGCATTCATTACATGTGGAATCGTGGCATCGAGACCGTTGGTCGCGATTCGCACATCGCATTTCTCAACGACGATGTGCGCCTGAGTCCCGAATGTTTGTCATCCCTGGCAAATTCACTAGACACCGATCCATCTATTGGCATCGTTTGTCCCAATTACTCCACTGTTGAAATGACCGAAGACCGTCAGGTTTTCAACACATGTGGCTCGCGATACGACGGCACGGGCGGCTTGGCGGGTTTCGCGATGATGTTGCGCAGCAATTTGGCGAAGGTTTACATCTTCGATGAAAAACTCACATGGTGGTACGGCGACGACGATGTCTTGCTGTGGGTCACAAAAACAATGGGATTAAGGGCAGTCATCGCCCATCAGGCGCGTTGTCAGCACGCCGACAGTGTCACTATCCGCACCAACCCGCCAGCAGACTTCGGTCGATTAGTTGCTGAAGACCGCGAATACTTCCGCGCCAAGTGGCGCTGAGCAATCTCGATCAATAATCGGTCCTGATTTACCCCTAGTCTGAATACTTACTGCAAGTAGGAAGGGTGGATATGCAAGATCGATGGATTACTGATTGGCCGACGAGCCAGAGATTTCCCCACTACACCCGAGCCAACGCCGGAGAAGTTCTCGCCGATCCGGTGAGCCCACTCGGCTGGTCGTTCGGCTGGGATGGCGGAATTGTGGCCGGCTACAAATCTGGCCTCATTCGCATCGGCGCGTACGAAGACGCCGACTTCAACCCGCAATATCCCGAATCGGTCGCCTGCTTTGGTGGCTACTTCTATATCAACCTTTCGGCGATTCGCATGCAAGGTGTGCGCAACCCTGCTGCCACGGTTGCCGCACTCGACCAAGCATTCTTCGGTGACCATCCCGATGTGCCCGCATACGTCGCTCACCCCGATGACGAGAAGCCACACCTCACCGCGGGCATTGACGCTCACACCGCCTGGATCATGAGTGGAGTTGCGTGGCCCGAACTCGATGCCGACAAAGCCAAGGCAGCAGAACTACGGGCATCGCGCGGTGACTTATCAAAGTACACCGACGCACAATTAGTTGCTCGCGCACGTCTTGTGCAATCACAGTTGCCGCACCTGTTCTCACAACACGTGGTGTCGGGCAGTAGCGCCGCCGTTGCCCCTGGATTACTTGGAGTTGTTGCCGAAGCAATTGGCGAACCAAGTTTGCCGATGGCATTGCTGTCGAGCATCGGCGATGTCGATTCGGCCGACGCCAACTACGCACTCTGGAATTTGTCGCGCATGGTGCACAACGATGCACAACTCACTGCAGCGTTTAACGCAGGTCTCAACGACGGCCTGTTGCGAATCAATTCGGCGTTTAACGCAGCGTGGAATGAATTCATTGTTGAATTTGGCAGTCGTGGACCTGACGAATGGGACTTGCGCTCGCCAACATGGGAAACGCATCCAAAACTCTTGCTTGCTGCACTTGATCGCGTCCGTTTGCAAACCGATGCCGAATCGCCACACGAACGTCATCGCGAAAAAGCCGCACAACGTGATGCACTCATTGCCAAGGCCCGAATTGTATTAGCTGACAAGCCCGAGGTGGCGCCACTGCTCGACCTCGGACTCGGTGCCGGAAAAATGATGGCCCACCGCGAACGCACCAAGACATCAATCGTGCGCGTTTTGCACGAAGCCCGTGTTGCATTTCGCGAACTTGGTCGTCGCCATGGCCATGACGAACTCATCTTCCAGGTGCTTGACGAAGAACTAGATGACTACATCGCCAATCCAAGTGCGTTCACCAACAAATTGACTCAGCGTTATAACGAATGGCGCGAACTCTTTGATCTTGAACCGCCATTCATCATTGCCAACGCAACTGTTGCTCCGCTTAGCCAATGGGCACGCAAAGACGCGCATGTTGTCAAAGTTGCTACCAGTGGTGATGCCCTTGTCGGTGTTGCTGGTTCACCTGGTGTCGCTCGCGGAATTGCGCGCGTTGTTCTTGATCCGGGCGATCCGGGCGAACTCGAACCTGGTGACATTTTGGTTGCACCGTGCACCGACCCCAGTTGGACGCCATTGTTTATGACAAGTGCCGCAGTTGTTGTGAATGTGGGTGGACAAATCAGTCATGCCGTCATCGTGAGTCGCGAACTTGGTGTGCCGTGTGTTGTTTCCATCACCGATGGCACGCAACGCATCCCTAATGGCGCAATGATTGAAGTCAATGGCACCACGGGTGTCGTCACAATTCTCTAATCAAGCAATTCTCTAACTAATTAACCCCTAAACGAATGGAATCAAAATGAGCAAGGAATACCCCACACCAGGTGAACTCTTCAGCCTTGAAGGCGACGTAGCCGTCGTCACTGGCGGCGGACGCGGAATTGGCGAAGGCATCGCCCGCACCCTCGCAAGCGCTGGAGCAAAAGTTGTTGTCGCCGCACGTCGCGTCCACGAAATTGAAGCAGTCGCAGCAGCAATTCGTGCCGACGGTGGTCAAGCCATCGCTGTCGAAACCGACGTCACCAGCGATGAAGCAATGGAAAACTTGGCTAAGGCCGCCATCAAAGAATTTGGCAAGTTATCGATCTGGATTAACAACGCTGGCGGTTCACCGGCACGTTTGCCCATGACCGACTTGAAGCGCGAAGACTGGGACGCCTGTATTGCCCTCAACCTCACCGCAGTGTGGGTCGGTATTCGTACCGCAGCTAAGTACATGGAAACTGGATCGATCATCAACATCTCATCGGGTGCTGGCTTCGGACCGGTTCCGGGAAGCGCGCACTATGGTGCCGCCAAAGCAGCTGTTAACTCGTTGACGCTTACTGCTTGTGCCGAACTCGCCCCACGTATTCGCGTCAACGGAATTGCACCAGGTGCGGTACCCACCGAAATCTTCAAGATTGCACTTGGCGTGAAGAACGATGAAGATCTCGCCGAAATTGAATCGCAGTGGAATATTCCGATGCAACGCTTTGGGACCTTGCAAGACATGGGCTCTGCAGTGTTGTTCTTGTGCTCGCCAGGAGCCAGTTGGATTAGCGGTGAAATGATCCGTGTTTCCGGAGGCGCCAAGCCCCGATGATTGAATCACGCGAGACGTTTTGTCGTTTCTGCCATGCGGCGTGTCCACTCGAAGTTGATATTGAAATCAACACAACTGGTGCACAACCCAAAGAAAAAGTTGTGGCCGTTCGCGGCATTATGAATGACCCCATGTTTGAGGGCTACACGTGCATCAAAGGTCGGCAACTCGCCGATCAGCACAATGCCCCAGACCGTTTGCGTGCACCTTTGAAACGCAACGCCGACGGAACATTCAGTGAAACAACTTCTGCGGCGGCTCTGGACGACATTGCGTCTCGCGTGCAATCAATCATTGCCAAATATGGTCCGCGCGCAGTTGCCTCATATACGGGCACTGGCGCATTTCAAAATTCAATTTCGATGCCGGTTACGCAGGCTTTCCATGTTGGTATTGACTCACCGTCGTTTTACACCAGCATCACAATTGATCAACCCGCTCACCTCACATCACGGTTGCGTCTTGGAGCATGGGAAGCAGGTTGGCAGAACTTCCGCGATGCCGACGTGTTGCTAGCAATTGGATACAACCCACTCGTGTCGTCCTATGGCCCGTCGGGCGGATTACAAGGAACCAACCCGTTCGTACGTTTACGTCGCGCCAAAGAACGTGGCATGAAATTGATCGTGATTGATCCGCGCAAGAGTGAACTCGCATCTTTCGCCGATCTGTGGTTGCCCGTCAAGCCAGGTGAGGATCCAACACTGTTGGCCGGTCTCGTCAATGTGATCTTGCAAGAGAACCTGCACGATCAAGAGTTCTGCGCTCGTTGGGTCAACCAACTTGATGATTTACGCGCGGCAGTTGCGCCCTACACGCCTGAGATGGTTGCTACTCGTTGTGAACTCGATGCCGACGACGTCGTTACTGCAGCGCGCATGTTTGCATCTGGTCCAAAGGGAACTGCCGGAACTGGCACCGGACCCAATATGGCGGCACACAGCACATTGATGGAGCACCTCACGCTCACATTGAATGCAATCTGTGGTCGCGTGAATCGAGAAGGTGACGTTCTAGAAAGCGGCAACTTCTTGTATCCCGGCAACACTCGTCGGGCGCAAGTCATTGCACCAAGTGATCCGGCACCTGGTACACCACATCGAGTCAAGGGACTGCGCGGTATGCCCGGAGAAATGTTGACACCGTTGTTGGCTGAGGAAATTCTTGAACCAGGCGAAGGCCAAGTGCGCTGTTTGTTCGTCTGCGGTGGAAACCCTGTTGTTGCTTTCCCCGATCAGCTCAAAACCATTGAAGCGCTGAAAGACCTCGAACTGTTGGTCGTGATTGATCACCGCATGACCCCAACTGCCGAACTCGCGCACTACGTCATTCCGCCACGTCTCGAACTTGAACGTGCCGACGTGCCGACCGTGATGGATCGTCGCTTTGCTGCTCCGTACATCAGTTACACGCCCGCAGTACTGCAACCCGATGGTGACATGTTGTCTGAATGGGAAGTCTTTGCTGGAATCGCTCAACGACTGGGCACTCGCCTCCCACTACCTGGTGGCGATCTACCTGTTGATGGTTCGGCTAACGACGACATGGTGCTCGACTATTCGTTTGCCAAGGGCCGCATGCCCATGAGCGAAATCCGTGAGAAGCGCAGCACGATTCACGAAGAGCTTGCTGTCAAAGTAGTTGCCGCCGACCCTGATGCATCAGCACGGTTTGCTGTCGCACCAGCTGATGTTGTTGAAGAACTCGCTGTTGTTCTGACCGAACAGACTGGCGCAGAAGTGCTTGCTGGTTTTGACGCTGCCAAGTTTCCGTTCCGTCTCATCAGTCGCCGCTTGAAGTATGTTCTCAATTCACTCGGTCGCGAGATTCCTGGACTCGCGCGCGTTGGCACCACTAACGCCGCATACATGAATCTTGACGACATGAAAGAACTTGACATTGCTGATGGCGACCTTGTGCGTATCACTTCACCATCTGGTCGAGTGGTTGGCGTGGCCGAAGGCAGTGACACCATCAAGCGCGGCGTGATTTCAATGTCGCATTCATGGGGTGGCGCAACAACGGACGAGGATGTTCGTAATCAGGGAACACCGACCAATCGTCTGTGCACGATTGACAGTGGTTACGACCCCATCAATGGCATGGCTATTCAAAGCGCTATTCCGGTCGCAGTCGTTAAAGCCTGACTACTTAACAGGTCGACCTTGAAAATCGCCAATTAACGACACTTGCACATTGTCACCGACAGTGTGCTTGGTCATTTGTTCAAGCTTCGCTTCGTAATACGCATCGCGTAAATCGCCTTCAGACAATGCGTTGTACGTGGGATAGATCGCTCGACGATCACGTTCGGAGTTATTTGATCCACTGCGATGCGGAGTACGCGAATGAAACCACAATGTTTGGCCTGCACGAATTGGTGCAAGTTCCCACTTCAGTCGTGACACCACGATTTCGCTAATGCAACCAACATCGTTCATCGGTAACACATCACCAAAGCAACCACTGACGACCTCAAGGCATCCATTCACTTCGTCGGCATCATCTATAGCAACCATGCACGAAACGTGACTATCAATAAATGGATAAGCCGGCGCATCTTGATGAGGTGCATAACCCGCGCCACCCACCAACTTGTAGTTGATCTTCTCTTTGTACAGCACTGCTTGTTCGCCCATCAACATCGATGCCGAATCGAGCATGACTCCAGTCGTCAATAGATCACGTATCGGTTCGTGAAACGGCGTGAAGTTTTCAGTACGACACAACTTGGGACCGAAGTCGGTCATTTCGCGATAGTGCAACCAATGTCCATCTTCATCGCGCCATGCAGAAATTTCGTCAATCCATTGACGCAGTTGTTTAACGCCTTGCTCGTCAAGCGTCTCAATCAATACCCAACCGTGCTCGTCAAAGAACGCTTTCGCTTTAAGGTCGTTTGGCGAGAACGATTGCACGATCACACCTTGCTCAATGAGTGAATGGCATCAATCCAATGTTCGAGTTCGGGCACAACTGCATGTGGATCTTTCGCACCATCGTCGGCGATGCGTAACGCAACCATTGCTTCCCACCATGGGTTCGATTGAAAATCCACAACCTCTTGCAAACTCAAATCACCTCCTTGAGCTTCTAAGGTCATCACGCTGTCTGGGGACAGAAGGTCGCGATATTCAGGTTGCGTCGTCACCAAGAATCGTTTGGCCGGCACATGACCTGCAATCAATGCTGAAACACGTTCGCCCAAAATCGTTCGCACGGCATCGGCGCCCATCGTCGCGTGGCGAGGCTGACCAGGCCCATCCCACGGATGCGCCAAGTCGTGAATCAACCCAGCGATCTGTAACTCAATATCTAATGGATCAGATTTCTCGAGCAAAGCCGCACATTGCAAACCATGATCGAGTTCAAAGAATTTGTCACTCTCGGCCGACACCGTGGCCTTCAGTACCACCAGATGGTCGACAAGTTCTTGAGTGTTAGAAAACTCATGCATGAAGTACTCCGAAGTGTTGTATGAATTACTCTGATAACGGTACGCCATCGAGATGACTTTGAGGTAACGACATGCGCAAGACAACATTGATTTTGGGAATCACGATGGCAATCTTGTCTCTAGCCGCCTGTAGTGGTGACGACACCCCAGTAACGACTAATGCCCCGACAGCAACCGATGCGCCAGCAGCGCCCGGCGGTGCTCAAATCGGAAATCCGGCTTCGCAATATTGTGTCGACCAAGGCGGCACCTTAGAAATGGTTGACGAAACTGCGGGCACGGTTGGTTATTGCAATCTTCCCGACGGGACTCGAATTGAAGAATGGGAATACTTCAGAGCCAGTCAGACCCCCAGCACAACCGGCTGAGTCACACACCCAAAACTTGCGGCAACCATTCTTCAAGTCGCAGCAACATTTCTGCACCGCTATTCGACAACAAATGTCCGTCGCCTTCGCACACCACGACTTCACCAGCACCTGCCATGGCTGCAACGATTTCACTTGATTGCATCGGCAAAATCTCGTCCATATCACCATGGAACAACAACAACGGGCGACCACGTAGACCGGCCGCTACTTCACAACCAGCCGACTGCGTCGCAAATGTAACAACACCTGCCACTTCATCCATCACAACACCAACACGAACGGCAACTGCGCCGCCAAATGAATGACCCATAACAACGATTCGTTGCGCTCCGGCGTCGGCGGCCAACTGAACGGCCGCCGCAACATCAAGAGAACACATATCTAAATCATTTGGTCGGCGGTACGACACTCGTAACACGGGGACCCCACGAGCCGCCCAACTGTCACCCAGTTCTTGATATAAACCATCAGCGGGTCCGAGTAGCCCACCCATCGCTCCACCACAAGCAACAATTGCCGTGGGTGTCGCCGACACCCCAGCGGGAACTTGATGCCACAGAATTGTGACTAATCCACGCATCGTAAATAACTCAACATGGCGTAAAGATGAAGTAATCATGACGCTTTGCGAGGCAATGACCCCGAGGGCGTGAAGAGGCGTCTCCATTGCTTGTACCCTACATTCACTATGGCTTCTACGAGTTCGAACAAACTTGACCAGCTCAGTCCCGAGGAGCGCGACACCGCGTTGCGCGTCGGACGAGCATGGCGCGAACTTCGTCGTGGCGCCTCAATGGGCAAACTCATTGAATACTTTTTCGGTGTCGGCGAAGATGCCCTTGAGTTCGGCCAGATGGACACGCTCGATTTGTTGGTGCAGCAACCCGGCTGGCGCATGGGCGATCTAGCAGATGCATTGCGCGTTGATCCATCAACTGCCACCCGCGCAATTCAGCGACTCGAAAAATTTGGCCTGGCGACACGTTGTAGTAGCACTGACGATAAGCGCGTGGTCTTTGTATCAGCCACCGAATCGGGACGTAAGCGTCATGCCGATGCGGCTGCACGACGTCAAGAACTGATCATTCACATCATGTCAACATTTGACCGAGACGAGTTTGGCGAACTGGCGGTATACCTTGATCGCTTTGTTGGTTCGCTCGACCAATTTGTTGAGCAACTGAATCAACCGAGTGATTCGTCAGAGTGACTCGAAGCGCCAAAACCAAAAATGGTCACCCACCTAAAATGTGTGCGGCCTGCAATCGCCCCTTTGAGTGGCGAAAAAAGTGGGAACGCCACTGGGACCAAGTCCGTTGGTGTAGCGATGCTTGTCGTTCTGGCAGGGTGAACGTTCTCAATCGCAATCTTGAGGCCGAGTAACTAGCAGGTCGCCCTGCATAGTCGCTACCATGACATTCATGCTTGCAGCGAACATTTGGCACTGGTGGATCGGCGTCGTTCTGACGATCGTAGGAATCTTGACCGTGGCTGGCGTCGGTGCTGGCTATGTCAAGCAGGTGTCGGCATCCCGTTTCCCGGGCAAGCGCCAACGCCGCGGCCACGACGAGGGCTGAGTCATTCCCGATTCGGGAACCCAGACGTGGCGACACTCGCCGCTCATTGTTGATCTTCTCTCCCGTACAACTTTTCCCGTTGCAGGATCAGTTGTTTCATGTGCGGTCTCGGGTGGTGCTGATTCATTAGCCCTCTTGGCACTGTCGGTTGCGGCCGGACTGAACGTGACCGCAATCCATGTCGATCACGCATTGCGACCCGAATCGGCATCTGAGGCCAACATTGTCCGTTCAGCCGCCGAGTCTCTGGGCACTCAATTTCAGGCTCTCACTGTCGAAGTTGGGCAAGGTCCCAATCTCGAGGCCCGAGCCCGTCAGGCACGTTATGAAGCCCTTCCTGACGACGTTTTGACGGGTCACACTGCCGATGATCAGGCCGAGACTGTGCTCTTAAACATTTTGCGTGGCGCCGGTGTCGATGGACTGGCCGGAATTCGACCAACCGGTGGTCCGAGTCACCAAGTGGGGCATCCGTTGCTGGCAATTCGTCGGGCTGAAACCGAAGCCGTGTGTGAACTTTTGCAATGGACCCCAGTGTCAGATCCTTCAAATAACGACCACTCGTTATTGAGAAATCGCATTCGCCGGCAGATTTTGCCTGTGCTCAACGAGGCTGCCCACCGCGATCTCACCCCAATTTTGAGTCGTCAAGCCGCATTGATGGCCGATGATTCGGATCTTCTTGACGAGTTAGCCGCCGAGATTGACCCAACGGACGCCAAAGCACTTGCCAACGCCCCCGTTGCCTTGGCCCGTCGGGCAATTCGTCGCTGGCTCTCGGGCAACCATCCCCCTGACGCCGCATCAGTCGAGCGAGTGCTTGCCGTTGCCCGCGGCGAGGTGATTGCGTGCGAATTACAGGGCGGATTCAGAATTAGTCGAACAAATCAGCGAATCTCGATCACCCCCACCCCTGCTCAGGACTAGTGTGACGGCGTGCCGCCTAAGTTACGTGGAAAGTGGGCTCTGGGAATTACCCCCAGAAACTTCACTTGGATTCTCAAAGACC
>CAEZZP010000007.1_pt1 | contig 25761 bp, 19 predicted proteins | sample 7266661 | NCBI WGS metagenome assembly CAEZZP01 (sample SAMEA6813962, study PRJEB35770) | uncultured Actinomycetes bacterium | biome: Freshwater; feature: Freshwater reservoir; material: water | place: Czech Republic | collected 2016-08-15 | depth 30m m
ACCTTGTCGATGTACACCGAGTAACGACGGTCGTGTCCAAGCCGATCGGCCACGGGCGTAATTGAACTTTCATCGCGGCCACACAATTCGAGCAAGCGATACGTAATTTCACGGTTAGTGATTTCATTATGCGCACCAATGTTGTACACCTGACCTACTTCACCCTTTTGCAACACCAGGTGGGCGGCAATGTTGTGGTCTTCAACATGAATCCAGTCACGCACATTCCCACCATCGCCGTACAGAGGAACTTTCTTGCCATCAAGCAAGTTGGTCGTGAACAATGGAATCAACTTTTCAGGAAACTGGTACGGACCAAAGTTGTTTGAGCAACGTGTCACTACGACTGGCAATCCATGAGTCGTCACATATGACAAAGCAATCAAATCGCTTGAAGCCTTTGATGCCGAGTACGGCGATCGTGGACACAAAATGTCGGTTTCAGAAAATGAACCTTCATCAATACTTCCGTAAACCTCGTCGGTTGAAATATGCAGAAAGCGTTGCACTTCAACCTGACGCGCTACGTCGCACATCACGTTCGTTCCGTAAGCATTCGTTCGCACAAAAGCGTACGGATCGATGATTGAACGATCGACGTGACTTTCAGCAGCAAAGTGCACCACGCCTTCGTGGCCCTTCATTGCAGCCAGAACTACATCGGCATCACAAATATCGCCTTGGACAAACTTGCAACGCTTGTCATCAATGAGGTCATTGATGCTCTCCAAGTTTCCAGCGTACGTGAGCTTGTCAAAGATCGTGACAGTGTCATCACTATTGGCAAGCAGCCAACGTACATAGTTTGAACCAATAAATCCGGCAGCTCCGGTAACAAACAACTTCATGTCAGGTCCTCATCGGCCAGTATGGGCGACGTCCTGCAGGAAGGTCGGCGCGCATCGGATTTGTATGATCGCGTTCGCTCATAATTGGGTCAGCGACTCCCCAGTCGGCGCCAATCACGGGGTCATTCCATGCCACACCAAGTTCATCGGCAGGGTTGTAATAGCCATCGACGAGATATGTCATCACAACATCGGTGAGTGCCGAAAATCCGTGAGCAACACCCGGCGGAATGTATACGCCAACATGATTTTCGCCGCTGATTTCGAGCATTTGTGTTGCGCCATCGGTTGGGCCACCTTCACGTAAGTCGTGCAAGACCACGCGAATTGTGCCGACTGGCGTGTACCAATAGTCAGATTGATGCATGTGATAGTGCAATCCAACCAATGCGCCGGCTTGCTTGTTCGAACGGTTGCCCTGAATCATTTCGCGGCCATTCGGAAACCACTCACGACGGTATGTCTCGATGAAAAGTCCACGCTGATCACCGTGAATCGTTGGTTCAACAATCCAGACGCCGTCAATTTTGTCGCTTGCTGTCACTTTGGGCATGTCATTACTCCGTATCAATTTGGCAATGATCGCCAATCATTAAGCGCAAAGCGCGGGGACGTTTTTGCGAACGAATGACTTCAGCCTCACGCCCAATCAAACTGTCTTCAAGACGCGTGATATCAATAATGCGACTGCGCTCCATGATGACCGAGTGTTCAACTTCACTATTGACCACTTCGCAACCGTTGCCGATAGCCGTGAATGGTCCGATGAAACTGTCAATAATGCGTGCATCTTTACCAATGACCAACGGCCCACGCAATGTTGAGTTGCGTACAACTGCACCTGTTTCAATGACAACTCGTCCATCAAGTGACGATGCTTCATCGACGTCTCCGTCAACTCGCGGTTCAATCACTTCAAGCAACAGACGATTGGCTTCGAGCAATGGAGTCAATTTGCCAGTGTCAATCCACCAACCAGTCAACAATTCTTGACGCACAATTTTTCCCTGATCGACCAACCACTGAATGGCGTCTGTGATTTCAAGTTCACCTCGTGGCGACGGCGCGATCGCCCGCACGGCTTCATTGATTGTGCGATCAAATAAATAGACACCAACGAGTGCAAGATCAGTCGGTGGATTTTCGGGCTTTTCAACCAATCGAATGACATTTCCCGCGGCATCAAGTTCGGCAATACCGAAACGATGTGGATCAGGAACTTTCTTTAAAAGAATTTGTGCCGTCGGCGGTTCACTGCTGAGACGCGCTGATTCAAAGGCGTGTACGAAAGCACCAAGATCTTGTTCGAGTAAGTTGTCACCGAGATACATCACAAAATCGTCGTCACCCAAGAAGTCGGCGGCGATCAATACACAGTGTGCAAGACCAAGCGGTTCGTCTTGCGGAATGAAAGTGATCTTGGCGCCCCACTGGCCACCGTCTCCAAGTGCACCCATAACTTCGACCCGAGTGTCGCCAACGATGACTCCGATTTCGGTAATCCCGGCCGAGACCATGGCCTCGATTCCGTAAAACAAAATGGGTTTGTTGGCAACAGGCACCAACTGTTTGGCACTGGTGTGAGTGATGGGTCGCAATCGGGTGCCAGCACCACCAGCCAAAATGAGGGCTTTCATGTCAACAAACCTCGTGGGATCAATCTGGTCGGGTCTGACCGTGCTTCTATTCTGCCATCTGACAACGACTACCCGACGGTCTCGTACGTCACCCGATGGGCGGAGGTCCAGCCGTGCCTGCAAAATACGCCAAAACCGCCCCAGCATTGGCGCCAAGAACCAACACATCTTTGCCATCAACCGTTTCTGGGACTACTGATAAGGAATACCGTTGCACACCTCCTGAAGCAAGTGGCTTGAGGTAGTCCGCCGTTTCAAGCAAATTCAGTCCTGGGTCGACCGTGAGCGAATCAACCGCCGCGTTGATGAGTTCGCTTGTGCGCATCGGATTGGCAGATGTCTGCTGAATGGCCTTTGAAATTGCGGCTTGCAAAAAGACTTGTTGGCGTTCGATGCGCCCAAGGTCTGCCCGACCATCAACATCCCATGCGCCATCACGGAATACTTCGTAGTAGCGACTTCGCGCGTACGCCAACGATTGATACTGATCAAGGGTGTAACAACCAGGCGTGGGAACGTTCAAACCTGTGTTGAGATCGCGCGTCGGATATTCAAAACAAATATCAACACCACCCAATGCATCGACAATGTGTTTAAACGAAGTGAAGTCAACTTCGATGTAGTGATTGAGCGGAATCCCGAGGCTTCCTTGAATCGTGTTCACTAAAACGTCAGCACCGTGTGAATATGCCGAATTCAAACGGTCCGTTCCATGCCCAGGGATATCAATCCATAAGTCACGCGGCAACGACATGATCGAGGCGACACCTAATGCGTTGTCGACGTGCATAATCATCACCGTGTCCGAACGACGCCCACCAGCGTCATTGGTGTTTCCGATTCCGCCATAGTCGGGACTGTTGGGGTCAGATGTTTCGCGGGTGTCGCTTCCGACTAGCAAATAATTAGTAAATGGTCCCGACTTGTCGGCCAATATTCCGCCAAGTTCGTCGGCTCGATGAACATTGGCCTCTTGCTGCTTTGTCGCAATCACTAATCCGATTGCCGTCAACGCGACGAAAACTGCACCAATGGTGAGAGTGTTGATTTGCGGAAAGATTTTGCGGCGGCGTCGAACGGTAGGACGCGGCGAGGACATGTCATAGAAACTATTCGCCCACAGCCCCTCAGGCTCGTCATCCTTGCCAACTGATCACGAACGTAGGTGAACAATGTCGCCGATATCAAGGCGTTGTGTGACTCCACATGAGTCGAGTACGACAAGCCGACCATCGGCTTCCACGTCTAACGCCCTGCCTTCAACAAATTCTCCCGATGGCAATTCGATACGCACTTCTCGACGAAGAGTCGACAATTTGGTGCGATAACGCTCGTGCAATTGTGCAGGTGTTAATTCAAGTAAACGATCAAGGGCAACCAACAGCGCTTTCAATACTGCATCTCGAGCAATCTCAATCGATGCGAAAGTCTGCAAATATGCCGCACCCTCAGGGGCCCAACCAACATTGAGCCCCAATCCCACCACCACAAATTCGGGCGCAACATACGACTCGACGTCGGTCATCATCTGTTTCATCGGTCCAGCAACCGACAAAATTCCCGCCAGCTTGTGCCCATCAACCAATAAATCATTGGGCCATTTGATGTCAACTTTGACTTTCCCACCTGCTGCTGCCACAACTGTCTCGCTCGCTGCTGCCGCCGCCAACGCCACCGCGTGCGTGAGAGCATGAGGAAAACGTGGTACTTCGCGCAACAACAAGCTCACCAACAAGTTGAGCCCTTCTGGGGCTACCCACGTTCGGTCTAAGCGCCCCCGACCCGCCGATTGGTAATCGGTGACCAAAGCGACCCGACTTGGCGCACCAGCGCGCCCGGCCTCGAGCAGGTCATCGTTGGTACTTCCGGTCGTCGCCAACCACCGAACCTGCCAAGAATCAGGAAATTTTCCGATTTTTTCGCCAAAAACTGCCTCTCCTGGCAAGTTCTCGTCGTTTGGGGTGGCGAAAGGGGTCTCCATCAGACCAACATTGTCACTTGTGTCGACTAAACCCCTTACGAAGATCCTGATTGCCAACCGCGGAGAGATCGCAGTCCGCGTGATCCGAGCCGCTCGAGAGATGGGAATCGCCACCGTGGCGGTGTATTCCGAACTCGATCGCAACGCACTTCACGTGCGTCTGGCCGACGAGGCCTACGCGCTTGGTGGCCAAACCGCCGCCGAGAGTTACCTCAACACCGAAGCAATTCTTGATGCCATTCGCAAGAGCGGCGCCGACGGTGTTCACCCCGGTTACGGATTCTTCAGTGAGAACGCCGACTTTGCTGACGCCATCACCAATATGGGTGTGGCATTCATCGGGCCCCCAGGCGATGCAATTCGCGAAATGGGCGACAAAGTTTCAAGTCGTCGAGCAGCTTTGCGTGGCGGTTGCCCCATTGTTCCGGGCACCACCGATTTCGTGACAACTGCTGATGAAATCAAGACATTCGGTGCCGACTTTGGTTATCCCATCGCCATCAAGGCTGCCTTCGGTGGTGGCGGTCGCGGCATGAAAGTTGTGCACAACGCCGAAACTGTTCAAGAGGCGATGGACAGCGCGCAACGCGAAGCAAAAGCATTCTTTGGTCGCGACGAAATTTATGTCGAGAAGTACCTCACCTGGCCGCGTCACGTTGAAGTGCAATTGGTCGGCGACCAACACGGAAACTACGTGTGGGTTTCGACACGCGACTGCTCGGCACAACGTCGTCACCAGAAACTTGTTGAAGAAGCTCCCGCCCTTGCAATGGGAGAGGGTGTCGAAGAGGCAATGGGCGATGCCGCTGTTCTTGCTGCTCGCGCCGTGGGCTACTTCAACGCCGGAACCGTTGAATTCATTTACCAAGATGGCGAATTCTTCTTCTTAGAAATGAACACCCGCCTGCAGGTTGAGCACCCCGTTTCTGAAGTCATTACCGGAATCGACCTCGTCGAATGGCAGTTGCGAGTCGCTGCCGGCGAAAAGCTTCCAATGACGCAAGAAGAAGTCACCGCTCGCCGCAATGGTCACGGCATTGAAATTCGTATCAACGCCGAAAACCCCGCTGGTGGAAAGTTTCTTCCATCACCAGGCAAGATCACCAAGCTTGTTCCATCTGATGGTTTCGGTGTGCGCTTCGACTCGGGCTACGAAAGTGGCGACGAAATCAGCCAGTACTACGACAACTTGGTTGGCAAGCTCATCGTGTGGGGTAAAGATCGCCCAACCGCAATCGCGCGCACCATTCGTGCACTTGAAGAGATGGTTGTTGAAGGTATTCACACCACCATTCCTGCCGACTTGGCAATCTTGAAGCACCCCGACTTTGCGGCCTTCAAGCACTCAACGAAGTGGGTTGAAGAAGTCCTCGATCTTTCGGGAATTGAAAATGTTGCTCCGGCAACGTCAGGTGAAGATGCCGAGCCACTCGTACGTCGTAACACCACCGTTGAAATCAACGGCAAGCGTTTCGATGTTGCGATGTGGGTTCCCGAACAGACTGCTGTCATTTCGAGCGGTGCGCCCAAGGCCGCAAAGCCGAAGCGCGCTGCCGGAAGTGGTGCAGGCGGCGGTGCTGGTTCTGGCCAAGTCACCGTGCCCATGCAAGGAACCATCGTCAAGGTGCTCGTTGAAGTCGGTCAAGAAGTCGAATCAGGTCAGGCAGTCTGCGTGCTTGAAGCCATGAAGATGGAAAACCAGATTTTGGCTGAAAAGAGTGGCAAGGTCACCGAGATCAAAGTCAAGGCTGGCGACACCGTCGGTTCTGGCGACGTCGTCGTTGTTATTGCCTGATCATTTCACCTTTTAACAACGATGGTGCCAGCGGCAGCATCGTGCAATCCTTGACGAAGCGGATGAAACACCGCGCGCAAGTACACGACAAGTGACAATCCTGGACCTACTACAGGCACTAGTTGAACTGCAGTCGGAATCAGCGCGCGTAGTGATGCATATGTCCATGTCACTCGCCCACCATCATTTCGATTCACCACTTTGATTCCAGCGATTCGCTTACCCACGGTGTAGCCGTACACGGCAACGCCGATGATGTTGTACATCAAGTTGGCACCGACCCACAACACTGTGAGCCATGTGAGTGCCGAATTACTCAACGAACTATCAGTCATTCTGTAACCCAAAGCGGCAGTAATCGCAAACAACGGAATTCCGACCACCAATCCATCTAAGAATTGCGCCAGCGCACGCTTACCAATACTCGCCAGTGCATCGGCTCGCGGGGTTTCAACAATGACGGGTGGATCAAAATCACTCATAGATAGTTATTCTGCTGCTTCGGCCAGGGCTTCTGCCAATGCGGGATGAACTAAAAGACTTTCCACAATGTCGGAGACTTTCAAATTGGCGGTCACAGCAAGTGCAATCACGCTAATTAATTCGGCAGCGTGACGTCCAACGATTGATCCACCGAGCACGACACCGGTTGCAGGGTCAGAAATAATCTTCACAAACCCGCGCGAATCATTATTGATCAAGGCTTTAGGTGTTGCTGAAAAAGGCACCTTGGTCACGCGAATTTTACGACCATGGGCAAAGGCTTCTGCTTCGGCCAATCCCACATCGGCAATTTCGGGTTCAGTAAAAATCGCCGATGCCGCTTTGTCGTAGTCGAGGTGGCGATGATCGCGGGTATGAAGCCCCATCACATGTTCGGCAATCTTGCGACCTTGCATTGATGCAACTGACGACAGCGGCAACTTGCCACTCACGTCACCTCCTGCATAGATGTGTTCAACATTGGTAATGCAGTGATGGTTGATCGGGATGTACCCGCCACCATCCATGTGTACCCCAGCTGCTTCAAGATTGAGTCCGTCACTGTTAGGGATTGAGCCGATCGTGAGCACTGCGTGGCTTGCACGCACTTGTCGACCATCATCACATTTGATGACGACTTCATCGCCTTCACGTTCAATTGACTCGGCTCGTGCGCCTTTCAACAATCGCACTCCACGTCGCAAGAAATCGTCTTCAAGAACTGCAGCAACTTCGGGGTCTTTACCCGGCAACACTTGCTGGCGACTCACGACCAACGACACCTTCGCGCCGAATGACTCGAACATATGCACGAACTCAACACCAGTGACACCTGAACCAACGATGCACACATTGGTCGGAAAAATCTTGGGTGGATAACAGTCGCGTGTAGTCAAGATTCTTTCGCCATCGGGTTGCACCCAATCAGGAATACGCGGACGCGAACCCGTCGAAATCATGGCGGCGTCAAACTCAATCGTTTCTTTGACACCATCGGGGGTCGTAACAACAACACTTTGTGGCGAAGCAAAACTGGCACTGCCCTTAATGATTCGTACTCCTTGGCTCGCCAAAAGTTCGGTCGTGCTGTTTGACAGATGATCTTTAATATCTTCAATTCGGTCTGTGAGCGCTTCAACATCAACTTCGGGTTGCATTTCTTCCAGACCCATACCAGCCGATTTACGACCAAGGGTCATGGCCCCACCAGTTGCAATCATGGTCTTTGATGGAATGCAATCCAGAAGGTGGGCTGCTCCCCCAACAATTTCTCGTTCAACCATCACCACATCTGCGCCCAAGCGAGCTGCATAAGTCGCCGCAGTATTTCCGGCAGGACCGCCACCAATAATGAGAAAACGTACCGACATGGGCTCAGGCTAGCCCTCGGGTCTATGCCGTTCTGGCGGTTCTCCTGAGACAGCGGTCAACTCAATCACTCAGCAATCGACGTTTCTCCCGGGGCAAAGCCAAAAGAACTCAGCGCAACGGCGTTCTAGCAACTACCGTCTTTCTCTTGTGAGTGCAGAGTCAAATACCCCCGACGAAAACGAAGATCTCGACATCCCCGAACTGACGGGAAGCGGACTTCAAGCCGAAAAGAGCCGTCGCCTCGGCCAACTCGACGACATGCGGGCCAAGGGCGTCAACCCATACCCCTACCGTTTCGACCGCACCCACACCTTGGCCGAAATTCGCGCCACTTGGGGCCACCTTGAAGCTGGTACCGAAACCGACAACGAAGTTGCCATCGCCGGCCGCATCATGCTCAAGCGCGAACAGGGCAAGTTAATTTTCGGAACTGTTCGCGATCGTTCATCTGATATTCAGTTGTTTGTTTCTAAAGCCGTCATCGGCGACGAAGGTTTTGCTGATGTCGCATCTCTCGACCTTGGCGACTGGGTCGGCGTGTACGGCAATGTGATGACAACGCGCAAGGGCGAACTCTCCATCAAGGTGTCGCGACTGGAGCTGTTGTCAAAGGCAGTACGTCCGCTTCCCAACAAGTGGAAGGGTCTCACCGACACCGACACTCGTTTCCGTCAGCGCTACACCGATCTCATTGTCAACGAAGACGCTCGTCGCGCATTCGAAGTTCGACATGCAGTGATTTCAAGTTTCCGTCGTTCGTTGGCCGCTAAAGAATTCATCGAAGTTGAAACACCGGTCTTGCACGTTGAAGCCGGCGGCGCACATGCTCGACCGTTCGTCACCCATCACAACTCACTCGACATGCAGTTGTACTTGCGTATCGCGCTTGAACTTCACCTCAAACGACTCATTGTTGGCGGCATGGAGCGCGTCTACGAAATTGGTCGCGTGTTCCGCAACGAAGGCATCAGTACGCGCCACAACCCCGAGTTCACCATGATGGAGCTCTACCAGGCATTCGGTGACTACAGCGAAGTGATGGCGATCTGCGAAGAACTCATTGTGCAAGCAGCGCGCGATGCGATAGGCACCACCATTGTTGGTATTGCCGATCCCGCTGGCGTCGTGCACACAGTCGACCTAGCCGAACCATGGCGTCGTGCCAGCATGATGGAACTCATCGCCGAAAAGACGGGTGTTGAAACCCATCCATCACAACCCGTTGAAACTCTTCGTGCACTTGCCGACAAGTTAGGCATGCGTTACGACAAGCGTTGGGGTTCGGGCAAAATGATCGAAGCGATCTTCGAATTCACCGCCGAGTCATCGCTCATCCGTCCCACGTTTGTTACCGGACATCCTGTTGAAATTTCGCCTTTGGCTCGTGCCGATCGCAACGACCCATTCATTACTGAACGTTTTGAATTGTTCGTCGGTGCTCGCGAACTTGCCAATGGCTACAGCGAACTCAACGATCCCGTTGAACAACGTTTGCGTTTTGAAGAAGAGCAGGCCGCCAAAGATGCCGGCGATGCCGAACGTGGAACCGTTGACGAAGATTACTTGCGTGCTCTTGAATTTGGTTTGCCACCAACTGGTGGCCTCGGAGTCGGCATGGACCGTGTTGCCATGTTGCTTTCAGGTGTGTCATCAATCAAGGAAGTTATTTTGTTCCCCACGCTTCGTCCAGAAGCGTTTTAATTTCACAGCAAATAAGGAGTTGTCATGCCCGCAGCATGGGGTCACGCATTAGTCACTCGAGTTGATAATGGTTCCAGCAACGACGGAACAGTTCTTGATGCTTGGTTTCACGAACTCGGTTGGGGCGAATCTGCACCGACCACCGATCGCTTCACTGACGATCAGCATCACGCTTTACGTGGAGTACGTGTTTCAGTCGCCACAATCGTGATTGACACCGACACTGCGCCGATTAATGCCATTGATGTCTATTTGCGCTTGCACTTGTTGTCACATCGCTTGGCTAAGCCCCGCACACTCAATCTCGATGGCGCGTTCGGATTGCTCACCAATGTCGCATGGACCAACATTGGCCCGATTTTGCCCGAGAACATTGATCAGGTTCGCTGGGAAGAACGTCGCAGTGGTCGCCCGCTGAACGTGCACGGCCTCGACAAGTTCCCACGCATGACCGACTACGTCGTGCCTTCTGGTGTTCGCATTGCCGACGCCAACCGCGTGCGCCTGGGTGCTCACTTATCTTCTGGCACCACCGTCATGCACGAGGGCTTCTGCAACTTCAACGCGGGCACACTTGGTGCGTCAATGGTTGAAGGACGAATTTCGGCTGGCGTTGTTGTGGGTGATGGCAGCGACATCGGTGGTGGCGCATCAATCATGGGCACACTTTCAGGCGGCGGAAAAGAAGTTGTCAGCATTGGCGAGCGTTGCTTGCTTGGAGCGAATGCCGGCATCGGAATCAGTCTTGGCGATGAATGCATTGTTGAAGCTGGCCTGTACGTCACTGGTGGCTCGCTCATCACGCTGCCCGATGGCGAAGTCGTGAAGGGTCGCACGTTGTCGGGGGCAAGCGGATTGTTGTTCCGCCGCAACAGCGTCACGGGTGCGATTGAAGCAACGCAACGTTCGGGCAACTGGGGCGGACTCAACGCTGCTCTGCACAAAAACTAGGAGTCAATATGACTGCACTCCCCCAAGGATTCACCAGCTTTGTTACCAACATCGGTATCAAAGACACCAGCGATGACTTCACCGTTGTTGCTGCCAACACTGTTGTCGCCGCATCTGGTGTCTTCACGCAAAGTCGTTTCGCTGGCCCCAGTGTTTTAGTTTCACGCAAGCACATTGCAAGTCACTCGGCCCGCGCAGTTGTGGTCATTTCGAAAAATGCCAATGTTGCAACGGGCGAACAAGGACTTGCCAATGCTCTTGAAGTAGTGCAAGGCGTCGCCAAGAAAATTGGTTGTGACCCACATGATGTGTTGATTGCATCCACCGGAGTCATCGGTCGCCAATACCCCATTGAAAAAGTTCGAGCCGGCTTACTGGCCTTGCCGTTTCCGCTACCCAACAATGATGCCGACTCGGTTGCTCGTGGCATCATGACCACCGATACCGTGCACAAGATTGCCGAAGCAACAGTTGGTTCTGGCCCGGCACGAGTCGTTGGTGTTGCCAAGGGTGTCGGAATGATTGAGCCGAATATGGCAACCCTCATCACCATGGCGTTCACCGATGCCAACGTTGAAGGCGCTGCACTCGATGCCATCTGGCGTCGCGTGATTGATCGCACCTTCAATTGCGTATCGATTGACACCGACACGTCAACGTCTGACACTGCAATCGTCTTGGCCAGTGGTGCTGCCGGCGCAGTCAACCTTGCCGACCTCGAAGCAGCCCTCGAACAAGTCACTCAATCGCTCACCAAACAAGTCGCACGCGATGGCGAAGGCGCTGAGACTCTCATCGAAGTCTGTGTTGATCAGGCACGCGATGGCGAACAGGCCAAGACTGTCGCTAAAGCGATTGTCAACTCACCTCTCGTGAAGACAGCCGTTCACGGTGCCGATCCCAATTGGGGTCGAGTTGCCATGGCCGTTGGCAAATGCAGTCAGTACACCGACATCGATCAGAATAAGGTCATCATTCGTTTTGGTACACAAGAGGTGTATCCCGTTGCGGTTGATGAATCTGGGCTCGAGCAACTGAGTGAATACATGCGTGGCGATGAAGTTCGCATTCATGTGTCATTACATACAGGCCAAGCAACAAGCACTGTGTGGGGTTGCGATCTCACCGATGGCTACGTGCGCATCAACGCCGACTACACGACTTAAAAGTCTTCAAAACAAGTCCGATATAAATCTTTAGTAATTCGTGTCACACTTTTTACGGGTGTGAAATAACTGGTTCTTTACTACGGTACAACAACCATGAAAAACACAACTAAAAAATTAGCTTCAACCGCATTGTTCTCACTCATTGTCTTGACAAGTTGTGGCGGTGATGACTCAAAAGGATCATCAACCCCTTCAAGCCCATCAAGCGACTCAGCTCCAATGACTAGCGATGTTTCGACAGATTCCATGCCCACCGAATTCGCGGGTCAAGATCTGTCAAATAGCAGTTTCATTGACATGGACTTCAAGGGCAAAGACATGACCGAAGTGAACTTGTCAGGTTCAGATTTAACAAGTTCATTCTTTGGTTCAGTAACATTGACCTCAGCGAACCTCTCAAAGGCCAACCTCACCGAGACCGGCTTTTCTGCCGCCGACTTGAGTGGTGCAGACCTCAGCGGTGCAACCTTGACGAAAGCCAATTTTTCGTTAGTGAATTTGGCAAATGCCAACTTGGCTGATGCTCAAGGGCAGGGTGCGAACTTCCGCAAGGCTCAGCTTGATGGCGCATCGCTCGTCGGTGCAAATATGACTGGTGCCAACTTCGCCGATGCAGTGTTAACTGGTGCCGATCTCACCAACGTCGACTTCACCGATGCCAATTTGACTTACGCCGACTTCACCGGTGCAAATATGACTGGCGTAATTCTCACTGGTGCAATCATCACCGGAGCCATCATCCCCGAATAATCCCCTTGTGCTTCTGGTGTCGTTTTATTTGGCTATGCCGAATAAAACGACACCAGTTTCACGAAATCACTTGGGTGGCATACGGATTCCGCCGTCGACCCTGATTGTCTCGGCATTCATGTAACTGTTGGTCACGCACTCAACGACCATCGAAGCCAACTCGGTGCCGTAACCCAAACGGTTCGGGAACAACACACCGGTCTGCAACTTCTCTTTGAACTGCTCGCTGCCTTCACCTTCTCCGTAGATCGGTGTGTTGATGAGGCCAGGCGCAACTGTGTTGACGCGCACGCCAACTGCAGCCAAGTCGCGAGCGATCGGCAATGTCATTCCGACAACGCCACCCTTTGATGACGAGTAGGCAGCCTGTCCAATCTGACCATCGAATGCAGCAACAGATGCGATGTTCACAATCGCGCCGCGCTCGCCATCATTCAAGGGCTCAGTGGTACTCATTGCAGTTGCAGCCAAACGGATGCAATCGAATGTTCCGACCAAGTTGATCGCGATGACCTTCTTGTAGGCATCGAGGCTGGCGGCCGAATCGTACGAACCGTCTTTACCAACAGTGCGTTGTGCCCAGCCGATACCAGCCGAGTTCACGAGCACGCGCAGTGGTCCCATGTCCTTGGCCATTTCGATGGCGTTAATGATGTCTTCAGTCTTGGTGACGTCGACTTTGCAGAAGGCTCCGCCAATTTCTTTGGCCAAAGCCTCGCCCTTGTCGGCCTGAAGGTCGGCGATGACGACCTTGGCTCCCTTTGCGGCGAGAAGACGAGCGGTGGCAGCTCCGATACCGGATGCCCCACCAGTGACAATTGCGCTTGCTCCGTTGATATCCATACCTGCAGGCTAGACAGGCCGACTCTATTTCGCAGAATTTAACGGCCGGGGATTGGTCCAAGACCAGAACGCGTATCCGAGAATCGGACCGGCGTCATCGCGGTATAAACCGTAGAGCCAGAGGCCAACCAACCAGTGATATCAGCCAAAACATGCGCTTGGCCATACACATAGAAACACACTTCACCATTCACCGACAGCGGCGCCACAACTGAGTTCGCAATCGTCTGTCCGCTGACAAAGTTGATATTCGAAGAGTTCGGCGGAGTCGCATCACATGGATACGCAGTCACATATCCGCCATAGGCAGAAGCCACCGTCGCATCAACAGTCACATTCATCATCACTGCAGCTGCACCCAATGGAGGAACGCCGTTCGTTCCTGCAACTTGCACCTTCAGCGCGCTACCAGATCCATCGAGCGCGCCTACCTTGGCGATGGGCACACCGCCGCTACCCGAACGTGTATCAAAGACGCGGGTTGGTGTGAGTGAATTGAATCCTGAACCACCGGCGAACCATCCGTTCACGTCGGCAATCAAATCAGCTTGTCCGTACACATAGAAACAAACAGTGCCGGTCGCCGAAACTGGCACGATCACAGCGTTCGGAACGGTTTGATTTGAAACAAAGTTGAGGTTCGACGCATTGGGTCGAGTTCCACATGGATACGCCGTCACATACCCGCCATATTTTGAAGCACTCGTTCCTGTTGCCGTGACATTCAGCGACACCGCAGATACTGCGCCGACCGATTGCCCGATTGCCGACAGCACCGATACCTCAAGCGCAGTTCCGCTTCCATCAAGCGCGCCAACTTTTGCAACTGGCACGCCTCCGTTTCCGCTGCGCGTATCAAAAACTCGGACTGGCGTCACTGCGTTCAAACCTGACGTCGCACCAAACCAGCCGTTCACGTCCACAACAACATGCGTGCCGACCGACGATGCAATGCACACCTTGCCCGTTGAATCGACTGGAGCAATGACTGCGTTCGGAACAATTTGATCTTTCACAAAGTTCACATTTGAAGTTTCGGGCTTAGTGCTTCCACACGGCCAGACCGTGACATATCCCTCAGCAGTTGGACCGACTGCAGTCAAGTTCAAACTCACTGCAGTGACACCCGCCAATGGAATCCCCGATACTCCAAGTACCGGCATTTGTAAGTCAACACCTGGTTCAACTTGCACAAAACATTTCGGCGACGACACCGAACCCGTTCCAAGTTCAAGAGCCCGATCGCGCAACCACAAAGCGAATTCTGCTTGTCCAGTTGTATTGAGATGCACACTGTCCGAGAACCAGCGATCACGAGGTCCACACATCGTGTAACCATCCCAATCAAGAACCCGAAGTTGTGGCCATCGACCAGTCGCTGCAACTAAGGCACGATTTCCAGCAGCAAATGATGCGACTCCGTTAACTTTTCGGCGTTCAGACATACTCACCCAACCGACATATCTGATGCCTTTGGCCGTGAGTGCCGTCATCACCTGATCAATTTCGCCTCCCAATGTTGACTGATTGTCGTTGTAACCGAGTTCAACAATCGCCAAGTCAGGAGTACCCGTAAGTGCATTTGCGACGGCCAATCCATCTTGGCTAGCTGGCGGACAATTACCAACAGTGCAGCGATATTCCTGCGTGCTGTAAGTATCTGAATTGAATACTCGGCGCAAAAGTGTTGGTAGTTCGCCCGCACCAGCATTGTCGGCGACGCTGGCGCCAACTGAGTCGGCGATGAATACAAAGTCGTCATTGCTTGATAAGTCTCGCTTGATGATTCGCGCCGAGATCGACGGTGACGGAAGATCGTAAGCCGACTTGATCTCTGATGCCTTCACATACACCGATTGCGTTCCGTTATAGAACCTAAAACGTACGGCCCATGCTGGAGTCACACCATATGTTCCGACCGAAACTGTCGGGTCAATTGACGTTTCAATTTTGGTGATCGTTGCCAATCCAAAGCGCGCAGCAAATGACTCAAGATCTAAGACTCGCGTCCAACGGCTATACGGGTTGTAATCAATTTTGTCACCGGCATCATCAACAGCCGGAAAGTTAACGCCGGCAGTGCGATCGCCGTTTGATGATGAGAACTCAGTTGAGACCGGCACCAATGGTGTTGCGGCACGAACTCGAATCATGAGTGCTGTTTCAGATACAGCGCGGTCGCTTCTCGAATCTTCTACGACAACGATATTTGCAGTCGCCGATGTTCGTGTTCCTGCGCCGCCATACACCTGACAATTGGTTGTATCACAGGTCTTTGCATATGTATAACGACGATTCGTTATACCACCACCTTGCGCAAGACCGTACGAACGAGCCGCAACTGCCTGTGCCTTCAGGGCATTAATTCCGGTGCCGTTACCGCGATCGGCCCACGATGCTGGCGACTCACGCGGAATAACTCCGCGAACGTACGATTCAATTTCAACGTCGCTCATCGTGCGATTTTCGCCCGACGTTCCGTTCGACGCAAAAATATTTCCGCGATAGTGGCGAACTGCACCAGCCGCATCACACACGCCCAACAAAGAAGCGGCCGGAGTTGCGGGATCATCTGCACCTGGCACCGAGAATGTCACCGAAGCAAGCCCGGCAGCGGTCGTCACTGGTCCGAGGCTGATCCAACTTGCTAACGAATCATTTGATGCTGGGCACTCGGCTGTCCCCGTCTTGCCCCACACTTGATAGGTGTACTGCCCACCCGATGACGCAACTTCGCGCGCGACCATCGATGTGAAATTTCCAGGAGCGCCTCCCACCCAAAACGCATTACCTCCAGCTGCGATAACCGCAGTCTGTAGATCATCTTGAGCTGTCAATCGAACTGACATGCGAGTACCGACCGCTACGGCGCCCATCGAAGTACCGCCGTAATAGTGATCAAGAATCCAGGTCCAGTCTTTTCCGTAAATCGTTGACCAACCCACCGCTCCGTACTGACTGAGACCTCGTCCGTGTCCATTGCCCTGGCCTTCAATCACAATTGCCAATCCAACGTTGGGGTCTCCAGGCGCGGCCTGAGCGGGCGTCACGGGGGCCAGCCACGACATCGTCGAGGCCAAAAGTGTTCCGCTCACGGCGGCAAGGAGAGTCTTACGAAAATTCTTCATGGTGTCACGAGCCCTCAAACCGTACCGATTGATCCTGTTCAAGTCCTGTCACTGGACAAGTAACTCCTGTTCAGGGGCTATTTTTCTGTCAACGGGGGCAGGCTTGAACCGCGATCTGATCAACCAAATCGTTCATCGGGTCGCCGCTATGACCTTTCACCCATTGAAAGTCTGGGCGCTCGGCTGACGAAAGACTTTCGTAGAACGCAATGAATGGTTTCCACAGATCATCATTGGCCACTGGTTCTTTTTTGGCGTTGCGCCAACCGTTGGCTTTCCACTTCACCCACCAGCGATCTTTGAAGCAATTCACGACGTAGGTCGAATCACTCACAATGATCAGTCGCTTCATTTCGGCCTGGGCGATCGGCACATTGGTCTTCAAGGCTTCGAATGCTGCGGTGAGTTCCATACGTTGGTTCGTCGTGTTGCGCTCGCCTCCCGATCCCGTGCGTTCGCCAGATGGCGCAAGTGCCCATGCCCATCCCCCGGGGCCAGGGTTACCGCTGCACGCGCCGTCGGTGTACACGACCAAAGCGCGCTCAATAGTGGAGGGATCGGTTGGGTGACTCATCAGCCGTCCATATTCGCACACTCATTCGCAATTTGCCGTGACACGTCAGATCTCGGGCAGAACCCCTACCAATCGGTAACTCTGCGAGACTATCCCCATGCTCTTTGACGGTTCCGTCCACCAACTCCCCGACACCGATCCCGGCGAAACTCAAGAATGGCTCGACTCACTTGACGCAGTGATCGATGTGCACGGCAAAGTACGGGCACGCTATTTGTTGTCACGATTGCTGGAAAAAGCACAACAGAGCCAAGTCAGTTTTCCCGCCACAGTTTCAACTCCGTATGTCAACACCATTCCTCGCGAACACGAACCTTGGTTCCCCGGCGATGAACACATCGAACGTCGTATTCGCGCATTCATTCGTTGGAATGCCGCGGCCATGGTGGTGCGTGCCAACAAACATGCCGAAGGTATTGGTGGACACCTCTCAACATTTGCCAGCTCGGCAAGTCTGTACGAAATTGGTTTCAACCATTTCTTCCGCGGCAAAGATGATGGCAACGCCGGCGATCACATTTATTTCCAGGGTCACGCTGCTCCCGGAATTTATGCTCGCGCATTTCTCGAAGGCCGCTTAAGCGAAAACGATCTCGATCATTTCCGTCGCGAAATTGCGCGACCTGGTCAAGGCCTCTCGAGTTATCCGCACCCGCGCCTCATGCCCGATTTCTGGGAACACCCCACCGTCAGCATGGGTCTCGGACCCATCAGCGCGATTTATCACGCCCGCTTCAATCGCTATCTCATGAATCGCCACCTTGACGACACCAGTAATAGCCGCGTGTGGGCATACCTCGGTGACGGTGAAACTGATGAACCCGAAACTCTCGGTGCTTTGTCATTGGCTTCGCGCGAACAACTTGACAACTTGGTATTCGTCGTCAACTGCAACTTGCAACGCCTTGACGGGCCAGTGCGTGGCAACGGAAAAATCATTCAAGAACTTGAAGCAGTGTTCCGTGGTGCTGGTTGGAATGTCATCAAAGTCATTTGGGGTTCGAAGTGGGACAACTTGCTCGCACAAGACAAAGACGGCGTGTTACTCAACCAGATGAACACAACTGTCGATGGTGAATTCCAGCGCTACACCATTGAAGACGGTAACTACATTCGCGAAAACTTCTTTGGCCCCGACCCACGCCTGCGACAGATGGTTGCGCACTTGAGCGACGACGACCTCAGCACGCTTCCTCGTGGTGGTCACGATTACCGCAAGTTGTATGCGGCGTATCGTGCCGCAGCACAAAATCTTGGTAGCGGACGACCTACCGCAATTCTGTGCAAGACCGTGAAGGGCTGGACACTTGGTCCCGACATTGAAGGCCGTAACGCAACTCACCAAATCAAGAAGATGAATGCCGAACAAATTCGCACTCTTCGTGATCGTTTACATCTCAACGATGAGATCCCCGATTCAGCACTTGAGGGCGATGTTCCGCCGTACTTCCGTCCAAGCGAAGGTTCAGTTGAATACCAGTATCTCTTAGAACGCCGCCGTGCTTTAGGTGGTTCAATACCGAAGCGCATCGTGCGCGCTCGTCGCCCGCTCGAGCTTCCTGCCGACACAGTGTTCAGCGAACTCGATGGTGGGTCAGGCGAACAATCAGTCAGCACGACGATGGGATTCACCCGCTTGCTACGCAACTTGGCGCGCGACGAAAAGTTCGGTTCACGCGTCGTGCCAATCATCCCCGATGAAGCCCGCACATTCGGCATGGACTCACTGTTCAGAGAACTCAAGATCTACGCGTCGCAAGGCCAGAAATACGAACCAGTCGACCACGACATGTTGTTGTCGTATACCGAGTCAGCCGATGGACAAATTCTGGAAGAAGGAATTACCGAAGCAGGAGCGATGAGCAGTTTCATTGCGGCCGGAACTTCGTATGCAACACGTGGCGTTGCGACAGTTCCGTTCTACACCTTCTATTCAATGTTCGGTTTCCAACGCGTCGGCGACCTCATTTGGCAAGCCGCCGATAGTCGCACCCGTGGTTTCTTACTCGGAGCCACTGCCGGTCGCACCACATTGATGGGCGAAGGACTACAACACCAAGACGGACACAGCCTGGTCTTGGCTTCAACAGTGCCGGCTTGTCAGTCATACGACCCAGCGTTTGCCTATGAAGTTGCCGCAATCGTTAAGCACGGTCTGCATCGCATGTACGGCGATGCCAAAGGACCCAACGGCGAAGTTGATCCAGACATCTTTTATTACCTCACGTTGTACAACGAGAACTACGTCATGCCAGCACGTCCCGCTGGCGTGACTGACGCTCACATCGTGTCGGGCCTATACAAATGGCAGACCGCACCAACTGATAGCAATATCAAGCACAACGCAACGGTTTTGTTTAGTGGCTCGGCACAAGGCGCAGCAATTGCTGCAGTCGAAGAACTCAAGACTCGTTTCAATGTCGGCGTCGAATTGTGGTCGGCCACGTCGTATAAAGCTTTGCGCGAAGATGCATTGGCTGTCGAACGAGATAATCGTTTACACCCCAGCCATCCCGACAAAGTTGCTCGCGTGACGTCGTTGCTCGGTGGATCAACTGATCCGATTGTGGCGGTTACCGATTTCATGAAGATCGTGCCCGAACAGATCGCTCGTTTTGTTCCGGGTCGCTTGTTCACTGCACTCGGAACTGATGGCATGGGTCGTAGCGATACTCGTGAAGCTCTACGCGCTCACTTCGAAGTTGACATGCCCAATATCGTCATTGCGGTGTTGGCGGGCTTGGCTCAAACCGGAGCAGTTGGTGCCGACGTTGTTGAAGGAGCGATCGCTCATTACGGAATTGATCCCGCCCGCATCGACCCGTACATCGTGTGATGTCATGACTTCACCCGACAATCAGCCCGACAGTCAGCCCGACAGTCACGAATACTTCGCGACGCGCATGGCGCCCAACGCTGCACGCGCCGAAGTCTGGCGTCATGTCGCCAAGTACTTATCAAAGTGGATTAATCCACAAGGTGCGCTTCTCGATCTTGCCGCTGGCTACGGCGACCTCACGGGCGCCGTGAATGCATCTCGGCGAGTGGCTATCGATATCCATCCCGACTTGGCAACACTTATACCAAGCAATGTTGAGGCACACGTGGGCGATGCCACTGATCTGTCGCGTTTCGCCGATAACGAATTCTCCACGGTGACTGCAAGCAACTTCCTTGAGCACTTAGACGACGACTCAATCACCCGTTGTCTGGCCGAAGTGATGCGTGTTCTGCAACCAGGCGGACTGTTGATTTTGATTCAACCCAACTATCGACTGTCGGCCAAGACCTACTTTGACGATCCAACGCATGTCACGATTTTTGATGACAAGTCGCTCGCTGAATGCGTTATCAAAAATGGTTTCACTCTTGTTCGTACCGAAGCTCGATTCTTGCCGATGACGTTAAAGAGTCGACTCAGCTCTGGACACAAACTTGTTCCGCTGTACTTACGCCTCCCGTGGCGCCCACTGGCGGGCCAGATGTTGGTCATCGCCAAGAAATCATGAAGTCAGCGCCCCTTACTAAACGGACGATCTTGTGTCTCGCGTTCCTACTAGTTTTAGTCGGTGTTGTTTTTCGCCTCTTGATGATTCGAGAACCATTCGGCGTGGTCAACTCCGACGAAGCGATGGCCGGACTCATGGCTCGAGGAATTCGTAACGGCCATTTCACAAGTTTTTATTGGGGCCAAAACTATGGAGGATCTTTTGAGGCGTACATTTTGGCGATTCTCGGGCTCATCATCCCAGAACACATTGTTTTCTTTTTTCTCCCAATTGTTGAATCAATCTTTATTGCATTCCTACTTTTTCAAATCTCTAAAGCGAACCTCGGCCGAGATCTTTCTTTTTTAGTTGCGTCGCTTTCTTTCGTGTTCCCCGCGTTGACTGTATGGAACAGCGCTCGCCCCATGCTTTTTTATCAATCAACAATCATTCTTGGACTGACTTCAATTTTAATTGTTTCCAAGAAAACCCGACCGATCAGTACAGCTAACTGGATCTTCATCGGAGTCCTCTTTGGTTTCGGCTGGTGGGGTTCGGCACAATCTCTTTTCTTTATCGTTCCTTGTTTTGTCACGGTGCTCGCTCAGCGGAATTTCCCATCTATTCGCCAGTTCGGACTGGCCATAGTTTCATTTCTTCTTGCTAGCGGACCTTGGTGGTATACGAATTTTCACACTGGATTCGCATCACTTTCTGATGGACCACCAGCCGATGGCACAATTCGTGACCACCTCATGACTCAACTCAAAATTGGATGGCCGTCGGTGTTCGGACTACGTCAACCATTTAACGGCGAGTGGCTTCATGCTTCTCTTCCTTTTGTTTTCCTCATACTTCTTGCGGGATCTGCGATCTATTACCTCCCGCGAATGTTCAGGGGACGACGCGACCCGAACACGCTGTTGTTGGTCATACCAACATTCGTCATTTTGCAAGCCCTCGCTCCCACCGGCTCATTCGTTGGATCGGGGCGCTATTACATCTTCGTCGTTCCATCTGTGCTCGTAGTCATCGGCACTTTCTTCGCCTTTTTAGTGAACAGATTTGACCGAATCGGAAAGTTTGTCGTCGCATCTTTAGTCATCTGTGCACTTATTTCGACGGCGATGTCACTCAGGGCAATACGTCATTTCCAATTCGGCCCGACTCACCTTTCTGATGTTGCAACTACTTTGAGCGAGCACAACATTTCTGGGGTATACGGGGACTATTGGGTGGTCTACGCATTGGCGTGGGAGGACTCACAACTCAAAGTATCGCCGACAACCACAGAGCGCCGACCCGATTGGTCGCAAGAGATTCGAGCAAGTCAAGGTGTGGCTTACGTTTTCTGGACTGAATACAGCGTCGACCTTGACAGACTTGAATCCACAAAAGTCGCTCTTGGTCTAAGAACTCAATTTGATGAAATCCATGTCGGAACTTATGTTTTGCTCCTTCCTCAAATCAATATCCCGCCTGAAGATCTCTAGTGATCCTTCAATTTCTAGACAATTTCAAGACAGACAAACCTTTCATGCGACTGATTCGTGCCGATGATATGTCTGTGATGAAATCTCGTGTGATCGTTGTACTTAGTCTGCTGCTGTCGAGCTTGATCGCCTTCCACCAACCAGCACTTGCTTTCGCCAATACAACGATCAACTTCACTCTCAACACCAGCGGAACGATCGGCAGCATCGGCGTCGACGCGATTTACAACGGTTCTGGTGGTGGCGGAGATTACGACAAGATGGTTCGCTGGAGCGCCGATGGACGACTTTGGAATTTTGACCGCACTCTTGGATCCCCAACTTTTGGCTGGAGGACTTCTCAATCAAATGGCATCACCGTGAGTGGGTCGGCTTCGATGATGCGTCTTGAGATTTATCCTCACCCACCAACCAACTGCTCAGGCGTCAATGAAAATGATCCGTGCTACTGGCAAACGTACGATCCGTGGCAAGGCAACTATGGGGGAGTTCAGATTCAAGTTGATTCAACGATGGGATCAAATTGGCTTGATGTTGGACAAATTGATTTACCTCAACTCGGAGTGAACGGTGCGTTTCGTTTACAGGGCAACATCTTGTCGCACGACGCCGTTCCAGACAATCGCGTTGAAGTTGACATCTTTCAAATTGATTGCAATTGGCACGAGACATGCGACCACCCACCTACGAATAACCGCGGAGTATCAATTGGCGCTTTCGCGTCAACAAAGAATAAGGGCAACGCCTGGACCGGTGGAATCGCCTATGCCGGTCATTACGTCATCTACATCCGCGACATGCTCACCGGCCGTCATCTTCACGGCATCGTCGACATCTCACCCACCAATATTCCAACGATTGACCTCGATGCAGTGTGTTTCGGAATTCCAATTTGTACTTTTGATGAAGGAAGTTCGGCAACGGCAACTGGTGGCTTTCACTCACTCAACCCAACCCGCATCCTTGATACGCGCAATGGAACTGGTATCACCAACGGGCCAATCAGATATGGCGACGGAAGCCAAGCGTCAACTAATCCTCAGTTTCGTGCCGATGATGCGGCCAATCATGATCTGCAGGTCACTGGCGTTGGCGGAATCCCCACAAGCGGAGTCAGTGCCGTGTTGCTCAATGTCACGGCAGTCGCCCCAGCAACTGAAGGCTTTATCACTGTCGGCCCACGCCCTGCCGGAGTCGGCGATGTCTTCAACGATCAATTCACTTACGGAGAATGGCCAAGCGCATCAAATCTCAACACCAAAATTGGCACGACGGTACCCAATCTTGTCTTGGCTCGCGTTGGTGCTGGCGGAAAGATACGTCTGTATAACTTCAATGGACTGACCAATGTTGTCGCCGATGTCGCTGGCTGGTTTGACACCAACGCACTCACCTCAACATCTCAAGGAAGCGCTTTTACCGGCGTCACGCCACAGCGACTGCTCGATACTCGCACCGGGCTTGGCGAACAGTCAGCAGTGCAAGACGGAAAATTCAAGCCCCTTGATGATCGAACATTTACAGTTGCTGGCATCGCCGGCATCCCGAGTAACGCTGATTCAGTTGTCCTCAACATCACCGCCGTTTCGCCAACTGGAACTGGTTGGGTGTCGGCATATCCCGACAACTCCACTCGACCCAATGCATCAAATCTCAACGTGCTCGCGGGCAACGATCGATCAAACTTGGCTGTCGTCAAGGTGGGAAGCAACGGCAAAGTTCGTCTCTTCGTCGCCGAAGCAGGCACCCATCTCATTGTTGATGTCTTTGGCTATTTCAAGCCGAGCACTTCAGGCGACGGCAAGACGACAACCGTCAACCCAGTTCGAATCTTTGACACGCGCACCGGCGTCGGCACAACGGAAACCCGAATGAATGCGGCAGAGAAACGCACAGTTCAAGTAGCAGGTGCATTCGGAATCCCGAGCAACGCCACTGCGGTGTATCTCAATGTCACGTCGGTCAACGCGTCGGCCTGGGGTTGGCTAGCGGTGTGGCCGACCGGGTTACCGATGCCCAATTCTTCAAATGTCAATTTCGCTGGCGGCTCAATAGTGCCCAACATGGCAATCGTGAAACTTGGTACCGGTGGAACATTGCAGGTGTACAACGACGCAGGTGTCAGTGGGACTACAACTAGCGATGTACTGATTGACGTATTGGGATACGTCACGTGATCTGAAATTCAGATCAGAGAACTGATTCGCTGAGCAAAGACCTCAACACTAAATTCGGCGGCCCGCAATTGAGCGGCACTTGACATCTTTGATCGTAATTCTTCATCATTCATTAATTGACGAGTGAATGATTGCAATTCTTCAAGCGTCTTCCAGTGGAAACCATCAACTCCGTGCCTCACAATTTCGGCTGGACCTGCTGCAGCAAACACCACGGGCACTGCCCCAGTCGCCATTGCCTCAACCACCGCAATACCAAAATGTTCAAATCGCTCGGGATGCAATTCAGGGTCTTCACCAAATCCGCCACCATGCCAGTAAATACTTGCGGTAGCCAGAGTGGTCTCGACTATCTCGCGAGGTGCGTTCAGATGCACAGCAACGGGTAGTCCGACTGCACCACGACGTATCGCCAAGGCGTAATCGCGACTCGCGCTATCGGCTCCACCAACAAATGTAAGTTTCCACGATCCAATTCCTTCACGCGAAGAAAACATGTGCGTGAAAGCTTCCAGTAATTCATGCTGTTTTTTGGAATGGCCAAGTGACGGATCAAAGAATCGTCCGATTGATGTAATGAGTTCAACCTTCTTGCCTGGCTTCACGGTTGTACGCACTGGCGGATACACAATTTCGCTCTCGGCATCCCACAGTTTCTTCACCCAGCCCGCGGTGTAGTTCGAGTTCGACAAAAACTTGGTGTACGACTTGGCCCATGATTGATCGATCACACGACGTTGCAATCCACGCCGCACACCTTCGAGACGTTCAGGAACTCGCGGCGCCAACTTCATTGCGCCCAAGCCAGTTCGTGCCACGGCATCAACCGCTTTACGGCGTGATGTTGTCGGTGGTTCTGGAAAATGCACATAATACAAACCATGTGGGGCCTTATTAACCGAATGGCTGCGATAGGTGCCGTTAATGAATACGTCAAAATCAGCGCTTGCAGCGCTGGCCTCAAGATCGTCACATACTTTTTGCCACGCACATCCGCCGAGGTCGACACCAAGCCGAGCTCGGGTGGCCTCTACATTTGGTTCTTCGGGTCCGAGCAACGTGACATCGCAATACTTCGACAATGTTTCGGCAATCGCTCCGCTTACTTGCTCGCCACCACCATAGGTAGCCCAGTACAAGTTGTAGATCGCAACCTTGGGACGAGTCACTTCGACACTTCCCACTTCATTAATGATTGACGCGAACACCGACGGTCCATTAACCAGCGATCACGCAACATTGCGGGCACCAACGAAAGATACGACTTCAAGACTCGGCGTCGCATCGCGGCCTCGGGCCGAGCGGGCATACGCAATGTCAATGGGCGCAGAATTAAGTGACGCACGTTGATGATGACCGTACGGCGCACTTC
>CAEZZP010000013.1_pt1 | contig 22930 bp, 27 predicted proteins | sample 7266661 | NCBI WGS metagenome assembly CAEZZP01 (sample SAMEA6813962, study PRJEB35770) | uncultured Actinomycetes bacterium | biome: Freshwater; feature: Freshwater reservoir; material: water | place: Czech Republic | collected 2016-08-15 | depth 30m m
CGTGGTTGTCATATATATAAAGCGCTACGGCATCGAGCCTAGGTTTGTCAAGCCACTTCTTTTTCGGGGAGGTGGGACTTGCCCTCGATGTTGATGCGAGGCAGGACCTTATCTAGCCATTTGGGGATCCACCAGTTGCGGGCTCCCAAAAGTTCCATCGTCGCTGGTACAAGCACCATTCGCACCAGTGTGGCGTCCAGCAGAACGGCCACGGCGAGACCCATTCCGAAAAGTTTGATGGTGCGGTCGTCTCCGGCCACAAAACTTCCGAAAACGGCGACCATGATGAGGGCCGCAGCGGTGATGACGCGGGCTGTGGCGGCCAAACCGTCGGCCACCGCGGTCGCGTTATCGCCCGTTCGATCGAACTCTTCTTTCATGCGCGAGAGCAAGAAAACCTCGTAGTCCATCGACAGTCCAAAGACGATGGCGAAGAGCATCATCGGGATGAAAGGTTCGATCGGTCCAGCGCTTCCGACGCCGATCAAACTGCCGCCGTAACCCCACTGGAAAATGGCAACGATGATGCCGTACGACGCACCGATCGACAGCAAGTTCATGATGACTGCCTTGAGCGGAACTAACAAACTTCTGAACACCACCATGAGTAGTAGGAAGGACATCAGCAGAACAGCACCAACGAAAATGAACATTCGTTTGGCGAAGTAATCACTGAGGTCAACACCAATCGCGGTGAAGCCACCAACGTTGACCTTGATGTCGGTACCGGCAAGCACTGGCGGCAAGATGTCGTCGCGTAGACGATGAACTAATTCGGCAGTGTTTTCTGACTGTGGTGATTCGCGTGGAACCACTTGCCAGGCAATAAGTTCTGGTGTCAGTCGGTTGGCAGGTGATGCAAACACAACATCGGGATCAGCTGCGATTGCTGCGGTAATTTCATCAAGCTTTGTCTGATTGGCCGCATCTTCGGGGGTCACTTCACTAATGAGTTGTAGTGGTCCATTGAACCCAGGGCCGAAACCTTGAGCAAGCATGTCGTACGCACGACGAGCGGTTTGCCAGTCGGCGCGATTGCCATTGTCGCTGAGCGCAAGACGCATTCCGAAGAGTGGAAGAGTCATGATGAGGAGAACAGTTAAACCACCGATGAGCGAGATCCATGGACGATGTTGAATGAAGCGACTCCAGCGATACCAGAACTGCTCTTGCACTGGTTTTGGTTCACGATGTTTGATCGGTGTACGCCACGATTTCACTAAGAAACTTGTGGCCATAATGATGACCGCCATCAACGCCCCAAGGCCAATAAGCGTCAAAGAGCCAAGAAAAACGACCCCAATTAACGACACTGTCGAAAATGTAATGAGTGAAATAAGCGCAGCACGTGTGGTGATATCAATTCGGTGTCCAACTAAAGCCAACAGCGCGGGAAGTAATGTGAGCGCAGCGACAACCATGACACCAACAACTGTTGATGCAGCAATTGCGAGTCCATAAATGAACTTCATACCCATCATGTACATGCCGAGCAATGACACCATGACGGTGATTCCAGCGAATAAAACTGCCCGACCTGCGGTGTCTATCGCAACAGCGGTCGCATCTTCGGGTGACAAGCCTGCCCGCGTGCCTTCGCGGAACCTCGTCACAATGAATAGCGCGTAGTCAATACCAACACCGATGCCGATCATGCCGCCGATCTGCACAACGAAGTCGGGCATCTCCATGATGTGGCTGAGCATTGTGACGATTGAAATTCCGGTGCCAAGTCCAATCAGTGCGGTGCCAATGGGAAGTCCCATTGCGAGTACGGATCCGAATGCAAGTACCAAAATGATGATCGCTGCCAGCAAGCCGACAACTTCACTTTCGGGAAGTTCAAACTCAACGAAAGGATCTCCGCCAAATTCAACATTGACGACATTCGTTGCATTTCGTTCGATAAGAATTGGTTCGGTGATTGCACGAATCTCATCACCGATTTTTTGTTGTTCAGCCTGCGAGTCACCGTCGGGAAGCCGCATGATGGCGTAGGCAATGGGTTGGGTGGCACTCACTAATCGCGGGTTCTCAAATGGGGACGTAATCGTGAGGCCTTCAACACCGGCCTCAATCTGGGTGAATACTTCGGTCATGATCGATTGCACTTCGGCATTGCTGATTCCGTCGGGGATGCCTGATGCAACCTGGAAAACGATTTGCGCGTCAGTGATGGTGTCTGAATCGGGGAAGGCGTCCTGCAAAAGGTTCAAGGCTCGGAGACTCTCAGTATTAGGAATTGAAAATCGAGTTTCAAATGCTCCGCCACCCATGACACCGTTGGCGATGGTGCTGCCACCGAAGAGCGCAGCGAGCCAAATAATGATGGTGAGCCAGTGGCGACGGAAGCACCAGTGGGCAAGGCGAGACAACATGTTGGGGGTTCCTTTCACGCTGGTTCGGGGGAAGAGCGTCTTTCTGAGGCTACGGTCACCTATGTGAACGACCCACGGATGGCGCTTGGTTGGAATGTCACATGGGATGTGACGTGGGATTCAACGCGCACCGAAGTCGCCCGAAACCACCCCCACATGCTGGACGGGACCAATCTGCCAGGCCGAGTGTCGCGCCTCGATCGGGGTTGGAGCACCGTTTGGTATGGCCCCCCGTCGATGGGTATCGAACCGGTTCGGGTGCGCAACATTGGGGCCGAAGTCGCCGTAGGTGACTGGGTTGTGGTCTCGGCTGACGGCGAAAAGGTCGAGATGGTCCTGCCCCGCCACAGCGCATTTATGCGGCGCGCCAGTTTTGAAGGGCAGCGGGCCGAGGCGCACACGATTGCCGCCAATATTGATGTCGTCTTCTTGTTACATGCCCTGGTGTCGCCACCGAATCAACGTCGGCTTGAACGCGAATTAGTTCTGGCGTTCGATAGTGGCGCGACTCCTGTTTTAATTCTGACCAAGCTCGATCTCATGGAGAGTGCGGCTGAAGTGAAGCATTGCGTTGACACTCTTGAGGCGGTCGCGCCAGGTGTTGACATTCATGTGGTGAGTGGCATTCGTGGCGATGGCCTTGAAGCCTTGTTGCAATACGCCAAGGGCTATCGCACCGTTGCCTTGCTCGGTGCAAGTGGTGTTGGTAAGAGCACAATTGTGAACACATTGGTTGGTGGACAAGTGCAAAGTACTGCTGCCGTACGCGAAGGCGATCAACGTGGGCGACACACCACAACTGCAGTGCAACTCGTTGCTTTGCCGTCTGACCCGATTGGTGAAGCTGGTTGGCTCATTGACACACCCGGTGTTCGTGCCGTCAGCTTGTGGTCAAGCGGAACCGGAATTGAACGAGCGTTTGCTGATGTTTTTACCTTGTCGGAAAAATGTCGTTTTCGAGATTGTAAACACCGAGAAGAACCGGGCTGTGCTGTGAGTGCTGCGGTGATTGCCGGAAAACTAGATCCTCGTCGACTCGACAGTATGAAGCGGCTCGTGGCCGAAGAAGCAGCTCTTGAAGAAGAGCAAAAGGCGCGTCTCAAAGTTGAAGATCGCCGCGGCTTTCGCAAACGCAAACCCTAAAGGCGACGAAAGTTTACAACTCGCCGGCACTGAGTTGTTGCAAAACAACTTTGGCTCGTTCTTGAACTGCTGGCAGATCACTCAACTTGAACGCGGCACGAACTTGTTGTGCAACTCGAGGGTTCTTTCCTAAGACAACTTCATGGCGGGCCATAAAGTCCCAATACAAAGTGGTGAATGGGCAGGCGTTGTCGCCAACTCGTTTGGTGCGATCAAAATGACAACCCTTGCAGTAGTTGCTCATCTTGTCGATGTACGCACCGCCAGATGCATATGGTTTGGTGGCCATTTGGCCACCGTCGGCGAATTGCGACATGCCCACAACATTGGGAACCATGACCCATTCGGCACCATCCACAAAATTGGCCCACATCCAGTCGGTGAGTTGTTGTGGATTGATGCCAGCAATGAGACACAAATTGCCGACAATCATGAGTCGTTGAATGTGATGCGCGTACGCGTGCGAATCGATCTCGGACATAACTTGCGAGACACATTGCATCTTCGTTTGCGCTTCACCAGTAAACAGCGGGGGTAGATCGCGAGTCGCGCCAAGTTTGTTGAGCTCGGCGTAGTCGGGCATCCATGCCCAATAGAGACCCCAAACATATTCGCGCCAGCCGATGACTTGACGAATGAAACCTTCGGCCGACGCAATATCAACTTTCCCGGCACGATAGGCATCCTGAACTGCATCACATACTTCAGTCGGAAGTAGAAGACCAATATTTAGATATGGGGACAACAGCGAATGGGCCACGTGCCAACTACTTGTCAACATGGCGTCTTCGTGAGGACCAAAGGTGGGTAAAACGTTTTCAATGAAGTGATTGAGTCGCTTCAGGGCGTCGTGACGGCTTGTTGCCCAAAGACCGGTTGGTGATTGGCCGACACAATGATCGCGGAGTTCATCAATGACTTGGTGATCGATGTCATCAAGTTCACTCATCAATGGATCAGGCCATTGGTTCTTGCCATCTTTGGGTGGTGGCAATCGATTCTCAGAGTCGTAATTCCATGTTCCGGTTTCTGGTTCGCCATCAATCGTCATCAAGTAATTGAGTCGTAATCGTTGCCAGCGGTAGAAGTCCTCCATCTTGAATGTCTTACGACGCTCGAGCAGTTGGTCTTTCCAACGTGCAAAATCTTCGTAGTGGCACAAGAACTGATTACTGCGGACTACTTCACAGTCGTTGTGTCGAAACATCGTGAGCGCTGCATGACTCGCCGGCTCCATAACTGAAACTGATGAAGGTGAAAATTCGGCGCGGTGGTCTCTCAGGCCTTGAGACAAGGTGGTGGCTTTACGGTAATCAACTTCAAATCCTGAATCACGGAGTTCGTTTGCGAAGCGACGCATTGCTGCGATCACAAAGTGGGCGCGTTGAATATGCCATTTCTTTGAACGAACCTTGGCCGAACTTTCAACCAGCAAAATGCGGTGAGTCTGTGGACTCGCTTGAGCGATAGCTGCGAAATTTTGATTGAGTTGATCGCCAAGAACCCAAATCGTTTTCTTGGATTCGTGAATCAAACTGGGCACTTCTCTAGTGTGCCTCAAATGTCAATTTCGGGGAATATCGTGCACCGAATTTGCGAGCGGAATAATGAGATCTAATTGGGTGCGCTTGAGATAATCGCTGATCTTTGGGTTTGAGCAAACAACGTACATACGACCACCGTTGTTGCGGATACGAGACGCTGCTCCGAGCAAGATTCCGAGCGCAGCATCGTCAAGAACTGTGATGCCATCGAGGTCAAGGGCCAGATGAACATGATTTTGATTGACTGCCTTGTTGAGTAGGTCACTCAATGTTGGCAAGGTTGACACATCAAGTTCGCCAGTAAAACCAATGACGAAAACATCGTCAATCAGAGTGGAGTGGCTCAACAAGTTCACGCCCTTAATCTATCGGTGGTTCAAGGAGCATCGAAAAATGCGATGAGAGTGTCAGATCGGGGACAAAGCGTCCAACCATCAGTAGATCGGTCGCAAGTTCATAGGTTGCAGTGACCGTCACCCATTTTTCGCCGACCTTAGTGTTGATGTCGATTGCCCGCCCAAAGGAGAATTGGGCTGCGGCGAGCGCCGCGTCACTTGGGCTTTGTGACACGGCCGCGGCCCGAACGGCGTTGCGGGTGGCATTAACAACCTGAACTTGAGTTACCGCGATGACCAAGAACTGGGCGATCAGCAATACGGCAAGCATGACCAGGGGCAGGGTTAAAACGAACTCAACTGTTGCCTGCCCCCGATCACGTGTCGGGTGAATGCAGGATTTACGGAAGTTTTGAGGTGACACTGTCGATCACGCGATCGAAGAGTTGACCAATTTTGCCGGCCCCGCCGCCGCCAGTTGCCCAAGCGATAACCAAGAGGGCGATGAGGGCTGCCGCAAGCATGACGAGTGCGTATTCGGATGTTGCTTGTCCAGAATCTCGCTCGATATTGGTGGGCAAAGTGAAAGTGAGAAAATAGATGTACATACGTTGACATATTTGAGTCATGAAAAATCTTTCGTGTGAAGTTGGTGAGGCACTCACACAGAGATGTGGAGTTGCGACAGGGTGCCAGCGATTGTTGGCACGATGATCAAAATCACAAAAGATGGCAAAATGCACATCACAAGAGGAAGCGAGAGACGAATAGGAAGTTGTCGCGCTTCTGTTTCGGCACGGCGACGTCGATTGAGTCGGGCTTCATTGCCAAGTTGGAAAAGTAGATTTTCAACAGGAATGCCGAGTCGATCTCCGGAGATGAGAACGTCACACATTGATTGACTCACAGCACCAATTTCGCTGTGGAGCAGACGAATCGCGTCAATAAATCGTTCACCCTCGTCAATACGTCGCGAAGCAGCAATAAAGTTTGGGCGGAGAATGCCGGGAGCATGCTGACCCAAAAAGTTGATTCCCTGGGCTGGCGAATAGCCCGCACGAAGCGCGGCAATGAAGAGGTCAATACAGTCGGGGAACGTTTCAATAATTGCTTGCTCTTGTTTTGCAGTCATGCGCAGTTTGGCCCGCCACCACGAGAAGAACAGACCAACGAGACCAAAAATGATGATCATGACCGCACCATACGTTTGCTCCATGTTCGACCAGCGAAGTTCAGTCCAACACCGATCGTGAGACATGCCCAGCCCAGTGGGGTTGCTAGTAATACATGGCGAACTGCTGGACTATCACTCAAAATCCACGCCCCACAGACGACCGGCAACCACGTGATCAGACGTATCGACGCAGTAGCTGTTGCTGCTTGTGTTTGTCGCTCAACCTTGGCCTGCGACCGATCAAGAAGAGTGTCAATCAGACAATCAAGTTGTCGCGCAATATCTCCACCGACTTCGCTCGCAAGAGCAATCACATGCAAGGCCATCATGCAGTCAGCATTTTCGGCAGACTCAGACATGTCATCAAGAATTTTGTGACACGCGGTGTTGAGTGCCATACCGCGACTGACCAAGTTATGAAGTTGAGTAAACAAGTCACAGGGATGATGAGAAATAGAAATCTGCAGGGCAGTGGCAAGCGATAAACCCGATCGAGTATTGCGACTCATTGACGACAATGCATCAATGAGGCTGCTGTTTCCGTAGATGTCATTGTCCATCAATCGCCGACGAGTCTGGCGGCGGGCCAAGAACCTGTGGACTTGCGAGCTAGGCATCATGTTGTTGGTACAGATATTCAAGGCGAGGTTGGTGTGAACCCCCGTCGGTGTCTGGCACTATTTTGGCGATATGCGCGACGCAGCGTTTTCCATATGGACGGCGACTCATATGAATGACAATGTGAATTGCAGAATTCACCATGTGGCGCGCATCTTGCAGTGTCCAACCTGGAGCGGCCTGCATCGTGAGCAAGTCAAGACGGTGCAAAGCATCTAATGCCGAGTTCGCATGCAGAGTTGCTAAACATCGCGAATGGCCAGTGTTCATTGCTTGAACCAGCGTGAGTGCTTCAACTCCACGTACTTCTCCGACAATCAAACGATCGGGTCGCAGGCGAAGTGCAGATCGCAAAAGGTCATCCAATGACACTTGGCCCCGGCCTTCGGCAGTCGCAACTCGAGATTCAAGGCGCACGGTATGCGGGTGTGAAATGACAAGCTCATGAGTGTCTTCAATAACGACAATGCGTTCGTTTGTTGGTGCATTTTCTTCATCTCGTGAAACAAGCGACGAAACTAAACATGACTTACCTGATCCGGTTGCGCCAGTGATCAAAATATTGTGTTCCGACTGAGTGAGGTCACGCAGTAGTTCTTGAAGAGAATCTCGGTGAAAGTCATCGCAGAAGTCAATGAGTGGAAAAGTCTGTTGGCGAAATAGTCGAAATGCCGCGGTTGTTCCGTGAACTGCGATCGGGTGTATGACGGCACACACTCTGGTGCCATCGGGAAGTCGGGCGTCAACAATGGGGGAGAGTCGATCGAGTCGCCGGCCAAGTGGAGTGAGAATTCGTTCGAGAGCGATTTCAATTTGTCCAGGTTGAAGATCTTCAACCCTCACTAACGCTCCAGATCGTTCAACCCAGACCTCAGTTGCGTTATTGATCAAAATATCGGTCACGGTTGCATCTAAGAAGTACTCACTGAGTTGTGGTGGCATGAGTTGTGATCTCATGGGCTGACCCCTGGCGACACGAGAGGCGAGAGAGCCGCGTGAAGAAGTAGTGGCAGTCGAGATTTGAGAAGACCCGAATCAACACGACGAGAAATATCACTTGAGTACGGAACTTCTGCGGCGCATTTCAACTTCATCACTGACTCGACATCGCTTGTTGTCAAAACTCGGTCATGTTCTTGGACAACAATGACTGCGGAAAACCTTTGGTCAAGATTGACCGCTCTTCGTAGAGACAAATAGCAAGGTCGTGTCACCATGTAATGCGTGTGAATAAGTTTGTCGAAGGCCAGGGGAAGATTGGCTTGGCCAAAATCAATGACGATGTTGCACCCATCGGCTTCTTTCTTTGTCACTGCTCGAGCGAGCTTGTTCCAAGCGTTTGTCGAGAGAATTTCGATAGCAGAACTGCCCGAAGGTGCCAGCTGAAGATTCTCGTTGCAGGTGATCAGAATCTCATCAAAATCATGATGTGTCATACCGTTGACCCAATCGCTGAGTCCGACGGGAGGTTCGGGTAAGCCCATAATGGCGGCTTGATCTCCGGCGAGGTCGACGAGAAGTGTGGGGGTCGACGATGAACTCGCAATGGCCAAACTGGCAGCGACAACCGATGTGCCAGAACCGCCTTTAGGTGACGACAAAATGATCAACATAAAACCCCGCAAAATTAGTTGTGATGGCGAAGTGTGAGCGCACGCTTGAGGTTTGAGGTGACTACCCTAAATAGCGGAGGTGTCCGGGTACCTGGTGGGCTCCGCCGCCTTCAAAGCGGTTGGGACGAGCGAACCTCGTCCGGCGGGTTCGATTCCCGTCCACCTCCGCCACAATCATTTTTCTAGGGAGAGAACATGTTGTTCGAAGTGCGCAAGATCGTCACGATCGTTGAAGAGATTTTTCACGATCATTCATCTGGAATCAACGGACCTATCCCTACGGTGCCCGCAATGAAGGGTGCAGTGGCGGCAGTTGTGACGAATCCCTACGTGGGTAAGTACGTCGATGATCTCAGCCCAGCGGTTGACGAATTGCGCGCACTTGGTGAGCGTCTCGGAAATATTTTGATCAGTCATCTCGGTGGCGATGCCTCGAAGATTGATGGTTACGGCAAAGGAATCATCGTTGGTTCGGCTGGCGAAATTGAGCACGGCGCAATGTGGCATATCCCCGGTGGTGGTGGCATGCGTGCTGCGCTCGGAAAGGGAACATCGATTGTGCCGTCCACCAAAAAAGTTGCGGGGATAGGAGCACGTCTTGATGTGCCGATCACGCATATGGATTGGAGTTACGTGGGCAGTCATTACGACGCGATTGAAGTAGGTGTTCCTGATGGACCCAAGCCTGATGAGATGGTGGTGATCTTGGCCATGGGCGTTGGTGGACGAGTGCACGCTCGCCTCGCCGGTGGATTTACATTGGCCGATCGCGGCAAGCCTGGAGTACCAGCATGAGCAAGATCGCTTTTATAGGTATTGGTCGCATGGGTTGGCATATGGCGGCGCACTTGGCCAAGGCTGGTCACGATGTGGTGGTGTGCGATGTTGTGCCGGGTATGGCCGACAAGTGGGTCGCAGAAAATGGTGGGGCAGCAGTTGCCAGCCCCGCTGATGCTGTTCGAGGTCGCGAGTTTGTGATGACGTCGTTGCCCGCCGATCGCGAATTGTTTGCAGTTGCTGACGGAATCATTGCCGAACTTGCCAAAGGCACAGTATGGATTGATCACTCAACAACATCTGCTGAAGGTTCGCGAGTTGTTGCGACACGAGTCGCCGAAGTTGGATCAGCGTTTTTAGATGCACCAGTTTCAGGTGGAGTTGACGGTGCCCGCAGCGGAACCCTCACGGTAATGGCGGGCGGCAATGAAGGTGCATTTGCTTCAGCCGAGACAGTGATGTCGGCTTATGCCGCGCGCATGACGTTGATGGGCGAATCGGGTGCGGGACAAATCACCAAGATGACGAATCAGATTTGTGTCGTCGGTGTGTGCCAAGCCTTGGCTGAAGGACTTGACTTTGCCGAGACTGCTGGGCTCGATGTGCAAAAAGTGATTCACGTGATGTTGCAAGGTTCATCGGCTTCGTGGCAGATGGCCAATCGTGCTGAGAAAATGTTGGCCGGTGAATACAACTACGGATTCTCGACCACGTTGATGCGCAAAGACATCGGACTCGTTCTTGATGAAGCGGCGTCAATGAATGTGCCGTTGCCAGTGACGTCAATGGTTGGGCAGATGCTTGCTGAAGTCACCGCAATGGGTGGCGCACAGTGGGACTGGTGCAGCCTGATGGAGCGACAACGCCGCCGCAAGGCTTAGACGGCGAGAAGGTCGCGGGCGCCAGTGTCGCTCGACGGGTGACGCAACTTGCTCATCGCCCGAGCTTCAATCTGACGAATGCGCTCACGGGTGAGGTTGAAGTGCTCGCCAACTTCTTCAAGGGTGCGAGGTTCGCCCCGATCAAGACCAAAGCGCAACTTCAAAATCTCGCGTTCGCGCTCATCGAGCGGAGCCAACAGTCGCTGAATCTCTTCGGGCAGCAACGAGGTGGCTGCAACTTCGAAGGGGCTTTCAGCTGAACGGTCTTCAACCACGTCGCCAAGTTCGGCGTCGCCGTCTTCGCGGAGCGGTTCGCTGAGCGACAAAGGTTCGGCGGCGAAACGCAATGCTTCGGTGACCTTGTCTTCGGGCATTTCAACTTCGGCGGCGAGTTCACGCAATGTTGGCTGACGACCAAACTTCAGTTCCAGGCGTGAGCGAGCCTTTTGGAGACGAGCAAGCGTGTCTCCGGCGTGGACTGGTAGGCGAATGGTGCGACCAGTGTTGGCGATACCACGAGTAATGGCCTGGCGAATCCACCAAGTTGCATACGTCGAGAATTTGAATCCCTTACGCCAGTCGAATTTTTCAACGGCGTGCATGAGACCGAGGTTGCCCTCTTGGATGAGGTCGAGCAAGGGAAGACCAGAAGCCTGGTACTTCTTGGCGATCGAGACCACCAAACGAAGGTTGGACTGCACGAACGAACGCTCGGCATTTTCACCGTCTTTGATGAGGTTGCGCAGTTCGCGCTTCTTGGCCGGCGTGAGGGCCTTGCCTTCAACAACTTCAGATTCTTCCTTAGCGGCCTTGCCAGCTTCAATCTGCTTGGCAAGACGAACTTCGTCATCTTTGGTGAGCAACGTGTATTGCCCGATGTCTGACAAATAAAGACGGACGAGGTCCTCTTCATCACGATCAACGCGATCCTTGGCCACTTAAGAACCCCACTTCTCCCGAAATTGCAGTAGTGGCGGGAACGATACCGACCACAATGCCCGACACAACCGCCAGCGCAAAGATTCCAAAAAAGTGTGGAAATATTGGTTGCCAAGACACCGAGATTTATTGTCGGTAATCTGTGGAAATAACGATTTTGTGAGTTTTTGCGCTTCTGATCGTGTACTCAAAAAGGAGAAATGCTATGTCTAATCCGTTACTGAATGAGAAGCGACTCAAACAAGCAGCAGCTGCTAATGATTCTGGTTGGGCAGCACCCGATGAATCAACTCGTCGCGGAAATGTTGATCCACTCAATGACGGTCCGACAACACCGTGGGTACCGACTGGTCGCACGATGACAGTTGCAGGCACTGCGAACGCAACTGCAGTTTTGTTTGTTCTCCTACTTGCCGCCGCAGTTGTTGGTTGGCTTGGCGTCGATGCACCTGACGGTCAGGTGTACAAGTTCCCGGCGTATGCCATCGGTGGATTGTTGGTTGGATTTGGTTTAGCGATTTTCTTGTCATTCAAACCACACCTCGCCAAGTTCTTGGCTCCGGTGTACGCAATTGCTGAAGGTTTGTTTGTCGGTGCCATTAGCAAGGCGTATGAAACGTATTACGACGGCATTGTGGTGCAGGCTGCTGGTGCAACGATTGCGGTCTTCGCTGTCATGTTGACGATGTACAGCTTGCGTATCATCAAGGTGACCGATCGCTTCCGCCGCATTGTGATTGGCGCAACGATGGGGGTGGCTTTGTTTTACGGCGTCTCGTTGTTGATGAGTCTGTTTGGTGCAACCCCGCCATTTATTCAGTCAACAAGTCTCTTGGGCATCGGATTCAGTTTCTTGGTCGCTGGCCTCGCGGCATTTAATTTGGCTCTTGACTTTGATTTCATTGAGCGTGGGTCGAAGCAAGGAATGCCCGAGTCAACAGAGTGGTACGCAGCATTCGGAGTGATGGTCACCGTCGTGTGGTTGTACCTCGAAATCTTGCGTCTGCTATCTAAACTGCGCGAACGGTGACCGAAACAAAACTGCGCGACGACCTTGATCGTCGCACCATCGTTGTCTTTGTTACGGCTCTGCTGAGTTTGTGGTTTGCTCATTTCGGCCTTCGTTACGCACCAGATACGTCAACACGTTTGGCCGAATTGTGTTGGTGGTCCGGAACGCAGATCGTGAGCTACTTAGTAGTGCCACTCATCGTCGTTCGGCTCGTTGGCTGGAAGCCGAGTGATATTGGCTGGAAGTTCCGCGGCACATCACACCATTGGAAGTACTACGCGATTCTGTTTGTCATTGCGGTTCCATTTGTTGTGGTCGCCAGTATGACGACCGAATTTCAAAACCGCTATCCATTGTTTGAAGTATTTCGTGGGCAAGAAGATGTCTGGCCTGACTTACGCGTCTGGTGGATCTTTTATGTGTTGCAATTTGTTGCCGTCGAAACTTTCTTTCGCGGATTTCTCGTTTTGGGATTAGCAAAACGTTTCGGTCAGATGTCAATTCTCATTGCGACGATTCCGTACTTAATGATTCATTTCACGAAGCCACCCGTCGAAGCTTTGGCGGCCATTGTTGGCGGAATTGTGATGGGGTTCTTGGCGTATCGCACAAAGAGTGTGTGGTGGGGTGTTGCTCTGCATGTCTCGGTTGCGGCATTGATGGATTTTCTATCGTTAGGGCATAAGGGTTTCATCTGGTGAGCAAGGTGCCGCAAGAAGCAATCGCTGTCGGAGTCGCTGGTGCGCTGTTGGGTGGAATCACTGGGCGCATCGTCGGTTTCCCAGTTTTAGGTACTGCGATTGGGGCAATAAGTGGAGCGGTTTCAGGGGCTCGTCGAATGTACGACTGGAAATCACCCCGTGGAATCGGCGCCTTTGTTCTCGATCACACCTGGGCATTAGCGACAACGAGTGCCGCAGTTGTTGCTACCGGAATTAATGCAGCGACAGGTGCGCAGATCGATGAGTCATTAACGACCAGACAAAATCGAATGACTTTTGATAAGGGTTTGGTTTTGCGCCGCGGTTTTGCAGTGACATTTGGTTATGTGGTCAATGGCGCAGCCGATCAAGACGGAACGATTAACGAACGTCGCCGCAAGTTGGTCACTCATCACGAAGATCAGCATGTGTGGCAAGCAAGGTTCTTCGGACCGATTTATCCGGCGGCGTATGCGGGATGGTTTGCCATTGGTTCAATCGTTGCAACAGCGAAATGGCTCATGCATGGTCGGGCTACAAAATTGAGCGACGAGATTGATGCGACTGCTTACTATCGCAATCCATTTGAATGGCATGCATATACATGTGATGACAATTGGCCGCCGCACGGAGTTGATGCGACCAAAGTGTGGGCGAAACCGTTTAGAGGGTCTTCAAAAAGCCCATCATCGCCGCGTTGAATTCTTCAGGAAATTCTTGCTGCGTCCAGTGACCAGCGCCCGGGATGATCACACTTCCCTTGTAGTTGGGGGTCATTCCGTTTACTGCATCAAGCGTGTCAAGACGGGCGGCAATGACTGCATCTTTGTCGCCGCCAATAAAGAACGTCGGCATTGAGATGCGGTCGATCGGAATGTCTTTGAGTAGTTCGTAGTTGGCGTCAAGATTGCGATACCAACTCACTGGACCAAAGAAACCACTGTTGGTGAATTGCTTGACGTAGTAATCGAGATCGTCTTGGGTCAACCATGTCGGCAGGTGAGTGGGCACATCTTTGAACAGGTCTAAGAAACCAGTGCCAGCCATTGGAGGGAGTTCTGCAGGGTCGGTGGGCCCTGGTTTGTACATTGCACCAGACGCTGCCCACAAGAACTGATGCATGGTGTGGCGAATATCGGCACCAAGTTCTTTTTCGGCTGGACCAACTTCTTGGAAGTACAGCATGTAGAAGAAGCGGTCGGTGAACATCATTTTGAAAAGTTCAGTGGGCTTAGCTGGCCACGGAGTGAACGGAACACTGACCGCGCAAATTGCATTCACACGATCGGGATGTAAACGTCCGGCTTCCCACACCACCAGGGCACCCCAGTCGTGACCAACAAATGTTGCATCGGCATGGCCCGTGGCATCGAGCAACCCGACTAAGTCGCCGGTGAGATCTTGCACGCCGTAGTCGGTGACATTTTTTGGTGACGACGAAAAGCCGTAACCCCGTTGATCGGGAGCAAGGACGTGATAGCCAGCATCAGCGAGCGGTTGCATCTGGTGCCGCCACGAATGAGCCGACTCGGGGAAACCGTGACTCAAAATGATGCAAGGACCACTAGGGTCGCCGGCTTCAGTAACAACGAGATCGACGCCGTTAGTGCGAATAGTGCGTTGTTGAATGCTTTTGCTCATGGCCTCAGTCTTGCCGACTGAGACCATGAGATAATTATCCAGCGACTCAGGGGAGTGGGCTCAAGACGTATGACGGAGTCTGGTAAAAACCAGTGATATCAATAATGAAGTGGCACGCACCAAGATCGATGCCACAGAAGACCTTCAATTCGCGAGCTGAGCTGATTGAAACGATTCCACCGTTAGCGACATCGTTACCAATGACGAAGTTGATAGAAGATGTTGCAGGTGCAGATGTAGCGTCGCCAGGGGCAAGTGACAAGTAATTAGCCCCGCCAACTGCGTTGGTGACAGTCAGGTTGTAAGCAATTGATTGAACGAATGTGGTTACGCCGGAAGGCCCTGTCGTGAATGGTAAGAGGTCAGCAGTCGTCACACGACCAGAAGAATCACGACCGTCCTTCAACGAAATGACGCGCGATTCATTCTTTGAAAGACGCCCAAGCTTTGTTGCAGCGATTCCCGAAGCAGCATTTGTCCAACGTGAGTCGTAGACGCGTTGTGGTGTCATGGAAAAGAAGTAACCATCGCTTGGGTATCCGGTGCCAGCACTTGCAGGAGATGCGCCCATCAACATTCCGCCTGCGACGACTCCAGCAGCCGCACCGGCTGCCAGCTTCAACATGCCGCGTCGCGAGGCGCGCTCTGGTTCGCCGACAACTTCAAGTTGGTCGAGACGTTGTTGCATCAATGCCAATTGATTTTTAAGATCCTGGATTTCGTTGTTTTCCATGTTGGTTTCCTCGCTCAAGATGGGCATGTAGCCGTGTCAATTCACAAGGTACCAAATCCTGATAGTCGGAAATTCACAAACTGTCAGCCCTTAGGCAAGATTCAGAAGACTGAAACTGAACGAATCAGGCGGGGCTGCGGCGAGCTATTCAATTGTGGTGTTGATACCGATGGATTACTTACGGAAGAATAATCGGTGGGATGATGACTACGAGAGACGGGATGGGGGAGAATGTCGCGGAAAAACTCTCGATTTTGACATCGGCATTGCCGCCACCGTCTGTGTCTTGAATTGCCAACTCGAGGTTGTAGAAACTACTTCCATAAGTCGGCAGTGCATCGCCTGTTAAAGTGAAGGTACGACAACTGTTTGCTGTCCACGAGGCAGCGGTGAGTTGACCAGAGTTAAACAAAATCCCAGATTGGTTGTAGAGATTGATGAGGTTGATGTTTCCACCTTCTAAAAATGGTGAAGCTGGCAAACAAACTTTGAATGACGACAGTCGATAGCGACCAAAATTACTTGAAGTGGAAATTTGGTATGGGTAGTCGAAGGGTATGACAAAAAATCCAGCTACATTATATAAATACACGTAGTCGCCACCAGGGAATATATCACCGTTGGCTCCACCATCAAGCAACGAGTTAGCCGAGTATGACATGGTGATATCCGCGTCATTGTCCAAGTAATCTGCGGCGATCGCCGCGATTCGGCTTTCGTCGAAGTATCCAGCCACGTCAACTATGAGATGTGCCGTGCCGTAGACATAGAGGCACAATTCTCCGGTACTCGATGTGCTGACATTTAGAGCGTTGGCAATATCAACTGAATTAGAAAAGTTCAACGATGAAGCCGTTGGAACTGCATCGGTTGTTGCCGTGCATGGAAAGGCAGTGACGTATCCGTAGTCGCCATTTTTCTGACCAGCGGTGACTGTGAGGTTGATAGCAACAGCCGACGCCGAACTTGGCACTACTTCAACCTGGGTAGTCGAGCCATTGGCATTGTACGTGGCGATTGTTCCTTCCACAGTAAGTTTGACGGTTCCGGTGACGGCTGTCCCGCCGACACGGGTGTCCATAACGCGGACAGGTGTGACTGGATGGTAAAGAGCGTCGTCGCTGGTATCAGCAGCATTAGCGACAAAAAAACCTCCACCACCAATTGTCACGGCAACGGCTGCACCGATGGCAGCCCAACGTGTACGAATCATTGTCATGTTTCCTCCACTCATCGTGGACAGCTACGCCCAATTTGTGACCGTAGCACTCATAGTTGTCGTCAATTACACAATAATTATTAAGACTTTGTCCCAGAATCAGGCAGGGTTGCGACGAGCCAGAGGATTGGTTGCAAGTACAGCGTCGGGCAATGGTTGGCCGGTGATTTCGTCCACCCAATAGGTGCCCGCATCAAGGCCATTTCAACATCGGCCAACTTGAACATGCTGCGTCGCGAGGCACGCTCTGGTTCACCGACAACTTCAAGTTGGCCGAGGCGTTATTGCAACAAAGATTCTTGAGTTCTAATTTTCTAACGACTTTCTAGATATACGAAGTCGATTGAAACGTTCTCTCAACTTGCTCGACATCCAACTTTCACGAGATATTCCGATGACATGTACATCAGAAAGCACACCGTCAATCACCATTCGATCTTGAAGTATGCCGAGGCGTACTGCATCGCCACGGCGAATGCCGGACTCAAATGAATGAACGTTTTGTTCTAAAGAATGTGCGTAAATCCAGCGAAGTGGCCACTCGTTGAATACAGCCTCACAGAAGGCCATCAAACCCTCCATCACAAAGCCACTGCCTCGACTTTCGGCGCGAGAATAGAGAGAAAACCAACCATGTTGAGCACGAAGGTCGACATCATGCAGTTGCAGGTAACCGATAATTTGGTGGCTTTCCCGACCTTCTACGACCCAGATTGCATCAGTCTGACGCCATAGCGCTGACTCATATTCTTCTGGCGGGGGCATTCCGGTTTTATACCTCCAGGTTGAAGTCGACAAGGGGTCATTCTCAATGTTGTAGAGCCTGGTGTAATCGTCTGGAGTAATGGGTCGAAAAATTGCTCGAGAGGTATGAATAATCATGCTACGGAATCCGTAATTGATGAAGAATGAATCTCAAAGTCGCTTCGCGTCATTACCCAACAGGTTCGATTTTCATATTTTCCTTGAATCATTGCGAAATCCGGGTACTCAATTTGGAGTTTCCACCAAGGTCGCGAATATCCCAGTAAATCAACATCATTTTCGAATCGTTCAAAATACAGAGCTCGGATATTTGAAGCAGAAAAGGCCGCACCGAGTATTTCAGGGATGATGTCGGAAACACTTTCAATCGCCTCTGAATCTTGGAGAGACCAGACATCGAGCATTCCGGTTGCAGCCGCACCGGTTTCGCTTAAAACAGCGATACCTAAATCTCTTGCCTCATTACTGATGACAACTCCTGCCGCAAACGATTGTGCCACCTCAATAACTGTTCGGGGAGACAAGCCATTTTTACAAGCCCGCCACCACCGTGGATCGTTGGCAACCGCGACTTGGTAAGCAAACTGGATGTCACTTGGCGTACTGAGTCGCCAAGTGACATCCGATGTTTCGTTTCTCTGCACTATGAGCTAACTACACTTGACTTATTGGTAATAACCGACGATGTCAACGATGACATTCGCGCTTCCAACATCTGCGCCGCAGAAAACCTTGATCTGTCGACTGGAATCAAGCTTCACGACAGAAGCATTTGCGATATCAAGTCCTGCAGCAAAGTTGACAGTTGAAGCTGTGAAAGAGGCGGCATCGCCTGGATTAACCGAAAAGAAATTTCCCCCGTTAGCACCTGTTGCCGTGATATTAAAAGCCACAGCAGTTGCGCCAATAGGAACCACGTTCGGGGTGGTAACTACTCCTTCGCTGTCATGAGCATCTGCAACAGAAATGACTCGTGATGAATTTGGTGCCATCACACCATTGGTCGCATAGGCAGTTTTGCGTGAGTCGTAAGCGCGGATTGGGTCAATTGCGACAAATTGTGGGGTTCCAAGTTGGGTCCATGTTCCTGGTGTGCCGGCAACCGTGCACAACCAGAAATTACCATTTGAGTCCAACACTAAGTCACCTTTGGCAGCTGCTGTGCTAAGTGTCCGAGGTGGAGCACTTTCACGGTTCAGGTTGGTGTGTAATGACGCAACTTTTCGCCAACGAGCCGAATTACTGGTAAGGCTTCCTGCGACTGCATACCACAAGTCGCTTCCGACAACTTTGAATTGACCTTTGTAACCACTTGCAACGGTAGGTGCTGCAGAACTTGAACTGTCCATTAGTTTTAATGGAATCGGGCTATCAAGTTTTGCACCGTAGTCCGAAGCGTAGACAGCAAGTCCTGTTGAGATTTTGACGTCATTGGCAGAAATGGTGATTCCCGCAAGAATAGAGTTGGTATTTGTGACGCTGATGTCGTCAGTGATGTGAAGAATCCCTTTCCCGTCAACGGGGGTAAAACCCGCACCACTAAGAATGGTTGGACTAGTGACGGCGTTATCAATACCTTTTTCAACTTTGTCGGCGAGTAAACCCGCGGCGCTTGCAGGTTGTGCACCAAATGCAAGTCCACCAGCGACGGCGCCGACTGCGGCCCCACCTGCAAGTCGCAACATATTGCGACGAGATGCTCGCTCGGGATCGCCGGCTGTCTCAAGTTGATTGAGTTGATTTTGTAACGCTGCTAACTGGTTTTTGAGATCCTGAATTTCGTGGTTTTCCATGTTGTTGTCCCCGATCCATTTGGATAATTAGCCTCTCATGCCTCAAGTTACCAGAGAATTTCAGTTGGAAAATCAAAAAAAATGTCTGCTCTTCAGCAAGATTCTGAAGACTGAAACAGAACCAATCAGGCAGGGTGACGGCGAGCCAGAGGGTTGGCTGCAAGCACTGCATCGGGCAATGGTTGGCCGGTGATTTCGTCCACCCAATAGGTGCCCGCATCAAGGCGGTTCAAGGCCATTTCAACATCGGCCAAGTCGCGCTCAATGGCATCAAGATTGATCGTTGCCGATTCTTCGTGGGTAGGTTCCGTCGAGGACATGGGCTCAGAGTAGTCGGCAGATAGTGTTTGACTCCATGTCCACAACTTTCCCCCCTTTCGACGGATCCGCCCCCAAGTGCCAGAAGTTCTCTTCTGAGCCCGAAATGGGTATCGACGTCACCAAGCGTTACACGGCCACCATGGGAACCTCGATGGGCACCCTCGTCATCGCCCTAGATGCCCTAAATGCCCCCCGCACCGTGAACAGCTTCATTTTCTTGGCGCTCAATCACTATTACGACGGCATCATCTTCCACCGCATCATCCAGGGTTTTGTTTGCCAAGGTGGCGACCCGACCGGCACCGGTATGGGTGGACCTGGTTACAAGTTTGCCGATGAATTGCCCAAGCCTGGTCAATACCAGATCGGTTCATTTGCAATGGCTAATGCCGGACCCAACACCAACGGTTCGCAGTTCTTCTTGATCAGTGGCCCGAGTGGTGTCAGCTTGCCGCCTGCTTACGCGTTGTTCGGCCAAGTTGTGAAGGGTCTCGAAATTGTTGAGGCCATGCAAAATGTTCCGACGGCACGCGGCGATCGCCCCGTGACCGACGTGGTGATCAACTCGGTCACCATCACTGTCGCCGACTGACTAACGATTCAACGTCGTCATACATGACATCGCGAGTGGTCCAACTCAGTGCGACGCAAGCGCGCCGCATTGCGTTGGGAGCTCAAGGATTCGCTCAACCCCGACCCGCTGGTCGAACTGATCGCCGTCATTTACGAAAAGTTCTCGACCACATCGGTCTGATTCAAATCGATTCAGTCAACGTGTTGGTGCGCAGCCAAGAGTTGCCGTTGTTCTCGCGACTTGGTGCTCATCCACGTGATTTCATTTCTGCCGCAACGAGAGACGGCGAGCTTTTTGAGTATTGGGGTCACGAAGCGGCTCATGTGCGTACCGAACATCACCGACTGTGGCGATGGAAGATGGAGCAATCACTTGAGGGCCCGTGGCGCAGTGCCGAACAACTCTTGAAGCAACATCCCAAATACGTCGAAGAAGTTTTTCTACGGGTTGTGGCCGAAGGACCACTGGCGGCTGGCGAATTATCGGAACGAACCAAGAAAAAAGGTCCGTGGTGGGATTGGGATCAGGCCAAGTTGGCCCTTGAGTATTTGTTCATGTGCGGTCGAGTCACTGCAACGCGCCGAGCAAGCGACTTTGCACGTTTGTATGACTTGCCCGAACGAGTAATTCCTCATCAACACCTTCGTGCACGCACTCCGAGCGTGCACGATGCGCAGCGTGAACTGCTTGATATTGGTGCGCGTTCACTGGGCGTTGCGACTGCCAAAGATATCGCTGATTACTTTCGTATCAAGCCAGCATTGGCGCGGCCACGCATTGACGAACTCGTTGAAGCAGGTTTGTTATTGCCGACCGCAATTGAGAACTCAGAAGAGAAGTGGTTCATCCATCGTGATGCTCGTACTCCACGGACAGTAAATGCTCAAGCATTGTTGTCAATGTTTGACCCAGTGGTTTGGAATCGACTACGCGCCGAAAACCTTTTTGATTTTCACTATCGCATTGAGATTTACACGCCAGCTCCGAAACGCAAATACGGCTATTACGTTTTACCATTTTTGTTTGGCGATCGCTTGGTTGCAAGAGTTGACTTGAAAGCCGATCGTCACAACAACACATTGTTGGTCCCCGGAATCTTTTCCGAAGCTCACGCCGACAAGAAAGAAGTAGCAGTCGGCCTTGCCAACGAGTTGCAGTTAATGGCGCAATGGTTGGGGCTGGCAACGATCAAGGTTGGCAATAAAGGCGACTTATCAAGTGCAGTTCGCAAGTCGCTGAGTGCAATGGTTCGTTAGTCTGAACTTATGAGTCGCCCCCTGATTGCTGTTGCTGGTCGCATTGCGGCAGCTGGTCGGGTATCACGAAGTGAAATTTCGTTTGCCGGTCGCGTTTATTTAGATGCTGTATTGCGGGCAGGCGGAGAACCATTAACTCTCACGCCACGTGAATTAACCCACGAACAAGCAGTTGAGTTGTTGTCGGGCTTTGGTGCTTTGGTATTGATGGGTGGCGCCGATGTTGATCCGCAATTGTATGGTCAACAACGTCAACCACATGTCTATGGTGTGAATCATGAACAAGATCTTTTTGAAATTGCCTTAGTTCATGCGGCAATTGAACTGAAGTTGCCCACGTTGGCGGTGTGTCGCGGAATTCAACTTGTCAATGTTGCGCTTGGTGGAACATTGATTCAACACATCGGTGATATTGATTTCGGTGACTTGACTGGCGTTGTTGAACATGCGCCAGGAAAGTTTCCTGCTGGCCAAGATTTTGCTTTGCACGATGTGGAAGTGACTCCACGCACCAAGTTGTCAAAAGCCTTGGGTACGACCAGTGCTCGAGTTGCGTCATTTCACCATCAAGGAATTGATCAGGTTGGTAAGGGTCTTAAAGTTGTCGCGCGGTCACTCGATGGTTTAGTTGAAGGACTCGAGCACGGTGGTGCGGGGCAGTGGTTAATCGGAGTGCAATGGCATCCTGAAGACACTGCAACATCAGATTTGCATCAACAAGCGCTTTATAACGCGCTTATTGCTCAGACGCAGTAAAGGGAATGGGCTGTAAGGCCCAGCGAAGAGTTTTAGTCAATGCTTGAGCAGCTGGTCGTACCACTGCCCGTTCACTCACTGGTAACCACGGAAGACGTAACGGGAATCGTGTCCACAACGGCATGAGTGAAACCGCAGCGGCACCAAGTAGCCCGTAAATGGGTCGTTGATAAATCGGTAACGGAGGAGTGAGTAGTAAATAACGCGCCGCATCGCGCGCTGGCGCCGATGTTTGAAGCTCGGGTCGATACGAAGCGATCTGATCGGCGAGTTCGGCCACAGTCGTCGGAGGATCAATCACGCCGAGCGCTGACGCAATGCGCGACATGTCGAGCACATAACCATCGCGTTGTTCGGGCGACAGTTCAATCTCCCCAAATTTGGCATGAGCCGCAAGAAACGAATCAACTTCTGCGATGTGGACCCACTTCAACAAATGAGGATCGTTGGCGCTGTAGGGACGGCCATCATCGGCAGTGCCCACGACGCGGGTGTGAACTCGCTTGACCATGTCAACGGCACGCTGTGCTTCTGTGGCTGGGCCGAATGTGGTCGCGGCCAAGAAGTCGGCGGTGCGTTGCAGTCGTCCCCAAGGGTCGGCTTTGTAATCACTATGTGAAGCAACGCCGGCCATTGCGAGGGGTTGTAGCGATTGAAACAACAGGGCGCGTAGGCCACCGATGAACATGCATGAGTCGGCATGAATAATGCGGATCGGTCGGTCTTCGGCAAACCAGCGTTCGCCGGGGGCCTCGAA
>CAEZZP010000015.1_pt1 | contig 21695 bp, 24 predicted proteins | sample 7266661 | NCBI WGS metagenome assembly CAEZZP01 (sample SAMEA6813962, study PRJEB35770) | uncultured Actinomycetes bacterium | biome: Freshwater; feature: Freshwater reservoir; material: water | place: Czech Republic | collected 2016-08-15 | depth 30m m
CAATAGTCGGTTCACGAACGGAATGTCATGAGTCTCAAACTGCATTGGTTTCTTCCAACTTCTGGCGATAGTCGAACGGTGACGCCTTTTGGTCCTGATGGCCACTTTCGTCCGCCCACGCTTGAATACATCGCTCAAGTCGCACAGGCGGCCGACCGACTTGGGTTTGACGGAGTACTCACGCCCACTGGCACGCCTTGTGAAGACGCTTGGTTGATGACGGCGGCCCTCATTCGTGAAACCGAACGACTCAAGTTCTTAGTTGCATTTCGACCCAATGCTTTAACGCCAACACTCGCTGCACAAAAGGCCGCAACATTTCAACGTATCTCTGATGGTCGCTTACTTCTCAATGTTGTGACGGGCGGAGACGATGACGAACAACAACGTTTTGGTGATTGGCTCGATCATGATCAGCGCTACGCGCGTACCGATGAGTTCATGACGATTTTGCGTGGTGCACTGTCGGGCCAACCTTTGGATTTTTCTGGAGATCATTTCAACGTTGCTGGGGCAACTGTGAGTCAAGCCCCCAACCCACAACCGAAGTTGTATTTCGGCGGAGCATCAACAGCAGCAGAGGAAATTGCTGCACGTCATGTTGATGTGTACTTGATGTGGGGCGAACCACCATCAATGATCGCTCCCCGTATTGCACGCATGCGACAGTTAGCTGCCGATCAAGGTCGAACGCTTACTTTTGGAATTCGTTTACACACCATCACTCGTGATCATGCCGACGACGCATGGAGAGAAACTCAAAGATTTCTTGATCTCGTTGATGACAATCGGATGGCTGTGTCGCAGGATCAATTTGCACGTACGACATCTGTTGGTCAACAACGCATGGCCTCGCTACATAAAGGCTCGAAAGAAAACCTGGTTATTGCACCAAACCTGTGGGCTGGTTATGGGCTTGTACGCAGCGGAGCAGCAACTGCACTTGTTGGTAGCCACTCAGAAGTGGCCGATCGCATCGAGGAATACCACTCGCTCGGTATCGACGAGTTCATTCTGTCGGGCCATCCTCATATTGAAGAGGCCTACTGGGTGGGCGAAGGCGTGATGCCCGAATTACGCAAACGAGGATTACTCGCCGAGAATCCAGCATTGATTTCGCGCAACACCGGTCAACGTATTTCATATCCGAATACTGCTGGACGTTAGGGCTATTCGTTCCAGCCAAGTTCTTTTTGAGTCTTTTTTGCTCTGGCTATCTCATTGAAACTGAGTTTCAGTCCGTCTTGCACATCTTGTTTAGTGAGCCCAAAAGCTTCTGCCATGAAGTTGTTCGTGAAAATCAATGCGCTTGACCGAACTGCCGTTGCCTCGGCCATCCGACGGGACATTCCGAGGGTTTCACAATAATCTGCAAAGAGCAGAATATTCTGTTTTGATTCAGGCGCAAACTTTTTCGCATCAACACCACAAGAAATCAAATACATCACAACCCGCATACGTAGTTGTGTGAGTTCCTGGCCAGCGGCAATGAGTTGCATGTCCATTGTCACAATTTTAGATGGTGTTTTCTTGCGTTTCTCCGCGGCTGCTTCTACTTGGGTACGAGAGCGTTGAGCCAATTCGACAGTGACGGCTTCTAAAAGATCAAGTCGCGTTCCGAAGTAACGAAACACGTAGCCATGATTCAGGACGGCTGTGTCAGAAATTTCTTGGACAGTGATATCAGAAATTGGTTTTGTTGAAAGTAACAAAATTGTGGCATCAAGAAACCGACGAATTGCCTGCGGGCGACTCACCCGAGACGACGCAGGTTTATCACTTTTCAATGGCACATGAGGAGATTACACATTTTCGGTTGGCACAGCGAGACATCCCACGTTAGGTAGTGAAGTCGCCCACAACGTTTACTCGCTAATCAGGCAATATTTGCCTCATTTACCAGCCAATTATTATTGGCCGATATGTTCGCGGATACTCGCGAGTGACGGATTAGTCATGGCGGTACCATCGCTGAAAATGACAGTAGGCACAGTCTGGTTTCCGTTGTTGGCCTTTTCAACTAGTTCGGCTGCTCCAGGAACTAGTTCAATATCGACTTCTTCAAAATCAATTCCAACGTCGCGCAAGTCGCGCTTGAGCCGCTGACAGTAACCGCACCATTTTGTTGAGTACATCGTGAAATTCATGTTGATTCTCTTTCTCTAGACAAACTTACGTTGCGTCGGATCCAGCTAAAGCCAGTTTGATCGCTTCACTGACCTGTGGAGCACGGTAGCGCGAAAACTGATCTGAAATATGGTTGTAATCGCGATAAACGATTCGTCCGCCAATTTCTCCTGGACACACCTCTGCTGTACAAAACCAATCGACTGGATTGACGTACGTCGCCGAATGTTGTGAAGCGACATCGGAAATGTACTTAATGCGCTCAGGAAACTCTGCTTTGCTTCGCTGATTGGCGCACTTTGAAATGTCATTCTTATGACGCGCCAAACAACTTGGTATGTCCTCGCCGTTTGTCTTTGGTGTTTCACCAAGGACTAATACTTTCGTACCATTCCCAGATACTGATGAAATTGATTTACCTAACCCGGCGCTAAACGCGGCGATTCCCCCGTTATTCACCAAATGAAAACGCGACAGAACGGGGAAGATCACCAAATCAGGCCGAAGGTCACGGATCGCCGCATGAGCCCGAGTATGAAATGCATCGCACTCGGGATAGAGCAACTCTTCACCATCAGGAAGTGCGTCCCGCCGTCGATAGGTGGGCACGTCAGCAACTGGACACGATGACTTCGTCATCGAGACCAATTTCCAGTGATTGGTACGGGCGGCAACTTCAAGCGCCCCAAACCATTGAGCTGCATGGCTATCACCGGTGAAAACGATGACGATGTCACTTTGAAGATCACCGAACTCACAAATGACTGGATCAATTGCTGCTGTTGAGGCGTGGCAATCGTTGTCATAGAGAGGTGACTTGCTTGCAGCCACCGCACCGAGGGCAAAATTTTCGGGTAACGGACCCAGTGCGGCCGCTTCTGCGACGTCGTCGAACTCACCCGAGATTTGAATTGGTGCAAGTGTCGTTGTGGTCGTTGTCGAAGTTGAAGTAGTTGTCGTCGTTGTCGATGTCGTTGTAGTTGTACTAACTACCGAAGTCGTGGTCGTTTCTTGCGGGGCCGAAGAGGCTGTCCCACAGGCGGATACGACCAGAAATCCAGCGAGGACTATCAGTCGCTTAGTCACTTGCACAGTTTACCCCCACCCTCAAATGCACCTCAGGTGCCCGACAACTAGGGGCATTAACCCAATTAGTTGTACGGTACAAGGTTAGATGTTGTTCAAATTGCTCAAAGCCAAGTTGATTCCCTATCGCCATGTGTTGGTCGCAGTTGTTATCTTGCAAGCGATTCAATCGGTCGCCGGTTTATATCTACCAACCCTGAATGCGGACATCATCAACAAGGGAATAGCCCGTGGCGATACTGGCTATATCTGGCGAATGGGCTTTGTGATGCTGCTGGTCACACTGGTACAGGTCGTGATGTCGGTCGCTGCCGTCTTTTTTGGATCGCGTGCAGCAATGGGGTTCGGCCGAGACACCCGCACAGCCCTTTTTCATCAAGTCAATGACTTTTCAGCACGTGAGGTGGCGCACTTTGGTTCGCCATCGCTCATCACACGCATCACGAATGATGTCACCCAAGTGCAAATGCTGGTGTTAATGAGCTGCACACTTTTATTGGCCGCACCCTTTACGGCTATCGGTGGTTTGATTTTGGCACTCAAACAAGATGTGGCCTTGTCGTGGATCATCGTCGTATCGGTTCCACTTGTCGCGACAATTCTTGGAACAGTCGTTGTCAAGATGGTTCCTACTTTTCGACTCATGCAACAACGTATTGATCGCATCAATGAAGTTCTCCGTGAACAACTTTCGGGCATTCGAGTAGTTCGAGCCTTTGTGCGTGAACCAGAAGAGGTTGAACGCTTTCGCGTCGGCAATAGTGAGGTAACTGCGACAGCATTGCGCGGCGGACGCCTGATGAGCCTGATGTTCCCCACTGCAACCGTGATCGTCAACCTTTCATGTGTTGCAGTCGTCTGGTTCGGCTCAACCAGAATTTCTGACGGCAAGATGAATCTTGGTGCGATGGTTGCATTTTTGACCTATCTTTCTCAGATTCTGATGTCTGTCATGATGGCCACATTCATGGCAGCACTTTGGCCACGTGCATCAGTCAGCGCGGAGCGAATTCAAGAAGTATTAGATACGCCGTCCTCGGTCGGTATCTCTGACATGCCAACTCCTATTACTTCAACTCACACGTCACTAGAAATGCGCAACGTGGAGTTTCGCTACCCCGGCGCTGCGCAACCAGTGTTACAAAACATTTCTTTTAGAGTCAATGCCGGAGAAACACTTGCAATCATCGGCAGTACTGGTTCGGGTAAAACGACTTTGGTCAACCTGCTTGCACGACTGATCGACACCACCGATGGAGATGTGCTTCTTAACGAAGTCAACATTCGTCAGATAGCACCTGCAGAATTGTGGACTCGAATCGGCTTAGTTCCACAGAAGCCATACCTCTTTTCTGGATCAATTGCGAGCAATCTGCGCTATGGAAAAGAAGATGCCACCGACGAAGAAATGTGGAAGGCATTAGCGGTCTCTCAAGTAGAAACCTTTGTTCGTGAAATGACTGGTGCTCTTGATGCAACCATCGCTCAAGGTGGAAGCAATGTTTCAGGAGGGCAACGCCAAAGATTGGCGATCGCTCGAGCACTCGTTCGCAAACCAGAAATTTACATATTTGATGATTCATTTTCGGCACTTGATTTAGTGACCGATGCAAATTTGCGGGCTGCTCTTGTTCCTCTTGTTGCAAATTCGGTCACTGTCATTGTTGGTCAACGTATTTCGACCATCCGACATGCGAATCAAATCATGGTCCTTGAAGACGGTCAAATAGTTGGACTCGGCACTCACGAACAACTCAGTCAAACGTGTGCTACTTACCAAGAAATTGTCGCTTCACAAGCGACACAAGAGGCTGATAGCTGATGAGTTCAGAAACTCCGAAGAACGCGCCAACAGAAACAAAAGCACCAGTAGGAAATGTTGCTGAGATGCGTGCTGGACGCATGAACACTGTTGGGGTACCAGCAGAGAAGTCCAAGAATTTTAGCCTGACCGCTAAACGACTCGGACGGCGCATGGGACGCGAAACCTGGTTAGTGCTTTTGATTCTGCTGATGGCAGTCAGCAGCGTTGCGCTCATCGTCTCCGGACCACGAATTCTTGGCCACGGTACCGACATCATTTTTGATGGTTTAATGCAACGCAACGGAGCAACGGGAATTGATTTTGGTCGTCTTCATCGCACCCTTGAACTTGCAATTGGTGTCTATCTACTTTCATATGTACTTGCTTATGCCCAATCTTTCTTACTAGCCGGTGTCGTCCAGCGAACAATGTTCAAAATGCGGCGTGATGTTGAGGCCAAGATTCACCGTTTACCGCTGAGTTATATAGATAAGTATTCACGTGGCGACCTACTGAGTCGTGTCACTAATGACATTGATAATATTTCCCAAAGTTTGCAGCAGTCGCTGAGTCAACTCGTTCTTTCAGTACTCACAATTGTCGGCGTCATCGTCATGATGTTCACCGTTTCGGTTTTACTTGCGCTCATTGCGCTCACTGTCATTCCATTGAGCTTGCTGACAATGTCACAAATCGCCAAGCGATCACGGGCAAAGTTCATTTCTCAGTGGCGCTACACCGGTCAGCTCAATGGTTTAGTTGAAGAAGCGTTTACAGGGCACGCCATTGTCAAAGTCTTCGGACGTCAACAAGAAGTTGAAGAGCGCTTCAAGATTCTCAATGATGAACTTTTCGACGCGGCCAATTCGGCTCAGTTCATGTCGGGAGCAATTCAACCAGCAACCATGTTCTTGGGCAATCTTAATTACGTGGCAATTGCTGTTGTCGGTGGACTACGCGTGGCGTCCGGGACCATGAGCCTTGGTGATGTACAAGCCTTCGTGCAGTACTCACGCCAATTCACTCAGCCCATGACCCAAGCCGCTTCAATGGCCAATGTTCTACAGTCAGGCGTCGCTTCTGCCGAACGAGTCTTTGAGTTGCTCGATGCGGAAGAACAGTCACCAGATATTGGTGCGATTGATGATTCACCGACCATTGGTCGAGTTGAGTTTGACAAAGTGACGTTTTCTTATGATCCCGAGAAGTCACTGATCACCGATCTTTCATTTGTTGCTGAACCCGGCACAACCGTGGCCATTGTTGGCCCCACTGGTGCTGGTAAGACCACTCTCGTCAATCTCATCATGAGGTTCTACGAGTTGAATCAGGGCCGCATCGTTTTAGACGGTCGCAACATTGCAGAAATGCCGCGTCAAGAATTACGTTCAAAAATTGGCATGGTTCTTCAAGACACCTGGCTCTTCAATGGAACAATACGCCAGAACATTGCCTACGGGAATCCGAGTGCTTCCGAGGAACAAATACGTGCGGCAGCCAAAGCAACTTTTGTTGATCGGTTCGTGCAAACACTTCCTGAGGGATACGACACAATTTTGACTGGTGAATCGGGTGCTGTGAGCGCTGGAGAAAAGCAGCTGTTGACGATCGCCCGAGCTTTCCTTGCTGATCCGGCGATCTTGATTTTGGATGAAGCCACAAGTTCAGTTGATACGCGCACCGAAGTTCTGATTCAAAAGGCAATGAATGCACTGCGTCACGAACGCACAAGTTTTGTGATTGCCCATCGACTGTCAACGATTCAAGACGCTGACATCATTTTGGTGATGGAAAACGGAGCGATTGTCGAGCAGGGATCACACGAAGCTCTTCTTGCGGCTCATGGCGCGTACTACCGGCTGTATCAGTCGCAGTTCTCGGCACCAGCAACCGATTTGGGTTGAGCAGTTATTGCATGACTTGGGCGCACATTGCAATGCATATGACGCCACGCAATGACCAAGAAATAGTTCGCGGCCAATTGGTCGCAACAAGTTTTCTGCCAATCTCGGCATTTGGATGACTCACCATTTTTTGATGTAGTGGGACCGAGAGAAATATCGTTGACCCCAACGAAACCGCCAAGAGAATTGCGCCAATCCACGGCAACCACCACGTCACTTGATCGGGTCGATCAACGAGCAACACCAAAGTACTCACACCTTCAACTGCCATTGGTAATCCCACTACTTGACCGGTTCGGCGCTGATGTTCAGCACCGATAGAAATCTGTTGGTCAACTTCAACATGACCAAGCAATGGATAATGGACGCGTTGAACAAACCAGATGAGGCCGACCATGAAAATTGTTGCTGCAGTATTCGCCATCAATGCGATTTCGCTCATCTCCAAACCGTACCTCTGGTTCGCAGTTCGCGCGATGCCGAGCACTTAGAATATTCCCGTGCTCAATAACGACAGTCTCGTTCGCATCAATCTTCGCGGGAAGTTATCGCAATGATGCTTGACGTTCGCAATATTATTGATGGTCAAGTGTGGCCGAGAAATGTTCACGATTTCGGTGGTGATGTCACCGACATTTTGATGGAGCAACTTGAAGGATGCGATCCGGCAACCATTGCCGATGCGATGCAACAGCTTTTTCTCTTATTTGCGGATGAAGATTTGATCATTCGTTCGTACGCTGTATTAGCAATCAGCAATATCAAGAAGTTGGTTGATGAATCATTGATTCACAGCGCACTAGAACTTTCAGCGTCGTCCTTGAAAGTTGCCCCAGCCCCAATTTGGCAAATCTCGCACAGCACTCTGTGGGACGAAGCGATCTTTAGGTTGAGTATCGGCTGAGTTACTAAATTGACGACGCTGTTTTATGCACAATGACGCAGTACACAATGGTGCTCACGATGTCGATCGCTACCACCCAACGAACGCGTACACTTTGCGCACCTGCCCACATCAAGTGGCGTCCAATCGGTCTCAATACCAGAAGTCCTATCGCCAAAGTTTTATGGTGCGCACCTGGTTTGGCCATCCAGCGACCAATTCGACCAAGCTTGACCATGTGCTTGGGTCCATGGCGGCGTCCAATAAGAAAATGGAATGGATCGGTCATTGACAGGCGCAAAGTAGCCAAAAGAACAAAGGGAATGAGCGACATCTTGCCGGCTGCCATGCCCATGAAGATGATTCGGGGACTGAGCAACATCAACGCCAACGGATGCCCCAACAACAATGGTGTACATGCAGTACCAATCAATGAAACACCCGACATCGCCATTATTGGTAGTGCCGTCGGATCAATTCGCTTGATCAACGGTCGCTTGACCAATATTTGCTTGACCGTCGTTTGCTCGACCGTCGTTTGCTTGATCAACGGGGGATCAAATCTCTTGATCAAAGTGACGCTCACGTAAATAAAGTTTCGCAAGCCCAACTTTCAGGAGAGCAAAGTTCATCGCTCTAGTTGGCAAACAACGTCTGAACAAATCAGACTGAAACATCTAAAAAATGCGAGATTACTTTCGGGTCAGGCTCTAAAAGATATGACTGCAATTGCCAACCCCGACCTCTCCGATATCGATGTGATCACGATGAAACGACTCCGGCTCATGAGTTCAGTCTCAGTCGCAATCTTCGGACTCATGGGGCTCGGATTCTTCATTATTTTGCATGGTGACGAAAAAATCTCTAGCCAGGCTCAGCACCGTCAAAATGCCATCCTTGGCGCCAGTGGAATTACCCTTCTAGCAGGGGGAATTGTCCTTTTAGCACTGACCTTTTGGCACTACTCACGGTCCCTCAATCCGACCTCGTGAAGCGGTCGTCGTCTAATTCAGTTGACATTGTCATTTCAAAGTGATTGCCTAAGAAGCGTTATGTCTCTCCAGAACACTCCGTCGATCTCCAAGATCTCATGGCCAGTGTTCTCCTTCGCGCCTGTTGACACGTTTGCCGTGAAGCACGCAGGTACGAAGCATGCAGCCGCCAAAACTGCCTATATGGCAGCCGGCTTCGCAGCGGTGAATACCAAGCGTTCACCCCAGCGGCTCAGGGAGTCACTCACGTAGGTCACACACCATCGTCGAGAATCCTCACTGAGGCCGCTGGGAAATCCCAGCGGCCTTTTTCGTTTTCCCGACCCAATCCAAAGCAGCCAGTTGCCAATACCAACTACCAACCCCAACTACCAATAACCCGAGAAATTGAGAACAACATGACCATGATCCTTGAAGCCCCCATCGACCTTGAAACAGTCAAAATCACAGAGTTCGTTGCCCTTGCTCCAGTGAAGCAAACAGCTCGCTGCGCTGACGGCAATGGCACTTTGACTCCCCTCTTCTTCAGCGACGAGAACATTGACATTGCGCGCGCCAAGGCAATTTGCACCCGGTGCGCCTTGTCTACCTCGTGTCTTGACGGTGCACTTGAACGTGAAGAACCCTGGGGCGTGTGGGGAGGTGAACTCATCGAAAACGGACGCATCGTGCTCGACCGAAGACCGCGTGGCCGACCTTCGGTATTGCCCAAGCCAATTTTGGTCATTGACGAAGATCGCACAATTCGCAGTATCGCGAGCGTTAGTGAACAGAAGAGTTACGAGGTGGCCATTCGAGTCGCCTAGACACCTCACGCAAAATTTCATGTACATCTCGGTGGTGGGCAACGCTTGACGACCCCATCACTGCACCGGGAGATCCCGGCCGCAGTATCCCCCCAAACTGCGGCCGGGCATCCCTGACCCAAGACAACGTCAGCCCTGATTTGATCAATGGCAACTAACCTGAACCTGTGGCATTGAAGGAATCACTACGTCGACTTCATCCTTTTGTCATTGCCGCCATCGCTGCCGTCATCGCATCGGCTTGCGCAATCGTGATCATCGGATCATTTCAGCAAGACTCCAACCAAACCGATGTCGTGCTCGATCAACCAGGCGTGTACCAAGAACCCGGAATTGGCACCAATGCTCCAGTTGTCGGTAAGCAACTGAAGAATGCCGATGTTCTTGATCTCAACGATGAGTCAATCAGCACATCAACTCTGTTTACCAATGGAAAACCCGCACTCATCAACTATTGGTTTTCAAATTGCCAACCGTGTAAGCGTGAAATGCCTGCGTTACAAGATGCGTTCGAAAAATACGGTGACCGAGTGAGTTTTATCGGGATCAATACTCAGGACTCGTCCGACACTGCGTCGTCATTTGTCAACGACATCGGTGTCATGTACGAAATTCTGCGTGACCCGAATGGCGAATCGGTTGTTGCCAATGGAGTCTCGACTTTCCCCACAACATTTTTTGTGAATGCCGCCGGCACAATTATCAAACAAGTGGCCGGCGAACTCACCGCTGACGACATTGCGGCAGCATTCAGCGAAATGGGCATTTCATGATTGCCAGTTCAGATCGGCTGTGGCTGAGTTTCGGTAGTGGATTACTCGCAGCTGTTAATCCTTGCGGCTTTGTCTTGTTGCCGACATACCTCATGTACTTTCTCGGCGTCAGTGGCCGTCCTGGTACCCAACGTGCCACTGTCCGTCGCGCGCTTTTAGTGAGTGCTGCCCTTTCAGCCGGCTTCATGACTGTCTTTGTCATTGTCGGTGGAATCAGTCGACTGTTTACCAATTGGTTGAATCAGAATGCCAAGTATGTTGGCCTACTAATTGGAGTGGCCTTGGTCATTCTTGGCATTGCCATGTTGTTTGGCTATCGATTGCCGTTTTCAACTCCAAAACTTGAAACAGGCAAACGCGATCAAACAATCGCCTCAATGTATGTCTTTGGCTTGGCCTATGCGATTGCTTCGATCGGTTGCACGATCGGTCCATTCTCGGCCACCGTCCTCGGCACCATTGATACAGATGGTTTCGTGCAAGGAATTTTCGCGATCGTTCTATACGGAGTCGCAATGTCGCTACTCATCACCACCTTGACCGTCACGCTCGCCTTGGCTCAAGGTGGTTTATTGAAATCTCTGCGCACTGGTATGACGTACGTAGAAACAGCTTCAGCAATCGTGATGATTCTTTCTGGGCTCTATCTCTCGTGGTATTGGTTCAACGATATTCGCAATAAATACGACGACGACCTCACGGGCCGTGTCTTGAATTGGCAAGAGCGAATCGCTCAATATATTGACAACAATCGTCTCGTCCTCGCAATCGTCTTTGCAGTCATCGTTGGCTCGGCCCTGACATATACGTTCGCTTCCCGACGTCGCGACTTAGAACGAAGTTCGTAAAACTTCATGTTCAAAGAACTCCTCGATCATCCCGATGTTGAAGAAGTCCTCACTCTGCGTGGACACGACATCCCCCTAGATCAGCGCATTGGTTTCATGGCCTATCACGGTGGTGGCCTCGAAGAAATGACCGAAGTCGTTGCGATGCAGGCCGCCGAACGTAGTGGAACCAGTTACTACGGTGTCCATCAACCCAAAGGAATGGAACGTCATATTCCATCTATTGAGGTTTCTCCAGATGCTTCAACACAACTACGCAGGTTTATTGACCATGTACACACGGTGATCACCATTCACGGGTTCGGTCGTCAGGGTTACTACTCATCGTTGTTATTAGGTGGCCAACATCGAAATCTCGCTCAACATGTTGGGTCGCATTTACGCACGCATTTACCGGCGTACAAGATCATCACCGACATTGACGAGATTCCAAAAGAACTGCGTGGACTACATCCTAAAAACCCTGTCAATTTGCCACCAGGTACTGGCGTCCAGATTGAACTGCCGCCGCGTGTGCGAGGAACAACTCCCATGTTCTGGGATTGGGAAGGCCCGGCCTTGCCGCCCCATACCGAATCCCTCATCAACGGATTAGTCAGTGCAGTCAATACATGGCAAACAACGCGATTACGGGGCTAGGCGTTCAATGACCCAGTCTTGGGTTTCATCATCACGTCGATAACGAAAACGATCGTGCAAACGATTGGGACGTCCCTGCCAAAATTCAAAAACTTCAGGCACAAGCAACCAACCACCCCAATGCGGTGGGCGCAGCACCTCAACACCTGCAAATTTTTCGGCAAATTCAGCATGACGTTCGTTGAGCACTTCGCGACCACTAATCACTTCGCTTTGCGGCGAAGCCCAGGCACCCAATTGGCTATCGCGTGGACGTGACGCAAAATAAGCATCGCTTTCATGCCGCGGCAACATTTCAACAGTGCCACGTACTCGCACTTGTCGATGTAAACCGCTCCAAGGAAATACCGCACTCGCTACTGGGTTTGCATCAATCTGTTGACCTTTAGCGCTGTTGTAATTTCCAAAAAAAGTGAGACCGTCATCATCAAATCCACGAACTAAAACAATGCGCGAGTCGGGCATACCTTCAGCGTCAATCGTGCCGACGGCCATGGCATTTGGTTCGGGTAGTTCAGCTTCTGCTGCTTCGATGTACCACGCATGCCATTGTTGAATGGGCGATTCATCAAGATCAGCAAAATCTAGTCCTGCGGTTTCGTACTGAATACGACGATCACGCACGTTCATGGTGATCAGCTTTTCGGACTAATTCGTTCAAGCCCGCGCATATACGGACGAAGAGCTTCTGGAATAACCACGCTGCCATCGGCTTCACGGAAGTTCTCCATGATTGCCGCCCACACCCGAGGCACAGCTAGTGCCGAACCGTTCAGAGTGTTGGCGATATGTGTACCTTTTTCGCCCGCTTTACGATAACGAATGTCGGCGCGACGTCCTTGGTAATCGCTGAACCACGACACCGAAGAAACTTCGAGCCAGTTATCGCAACCAGGCGCATACACCTCGATGTCAAAACTGCGGTGATGACTTTGACCCATGTCGCCGGTGCAAATTTCAATGATGCGGTACGGCAATCCCAAGCCAGCAATCAATCGCTCGGCTCGATCGCGCAATTCAATCAACAACTCGTCAGCAGTTTCGGGGGTGCTCAAGGCAAAGATTTCAACCTTGTCAAATTCGTGAGCTCGCAACATTCCGCGCGTGTCACGACCAGCCGAACCGGCTTCGCGGCGGTAGCACGAAGAATAAGCCATCATTCGAAGTGGCAATTGCGCCTCATCTAATACTTCCCCGGCGTACATTGAGGTCAATGGTGCTTCAGCAGTTGGAATGCACCACAGGTCATCACGTTCAATGGCATAGGCATCTTCAGCAAACTTTGGCAGTTGGCCAGTTGCGGTGAGAGTCGCAGTTGTCACCAAAGATGGCGGACGAATTTCTTCAAACGCATCAGCGTTCATATCAAGTGCGTACTGACATAGTGCTCGCGACAACATGGCTCCGGCGCCACGCTGCATCGTGAACATTGCACCGCTTAACTTCACGGCGCGTTCATTATCAAGAATGCCAAGTTCATCAGCGATTTCCCAATGGGGCATTCGTTGATGCTCAGTGAAACTTGCCGGCATTTGATTTGGGCCAATCACCAACGGGTTATCGTGATCACTTGCGCCATCTGGGGCATCTGGGTGCGGCAAATTAGGTAGGCGCAACATGACATCACGTAACTGCCCTTGCACAGTTTCAAAAGATTCAGCCAATGACTTTTCATCGTCTCCAAGTGTGCGACTCTCGGCTTGTAGTTTCTCTGCTTCGTCGTTATCGCCGTTGCGACGAGCGGCGCCGACCAACTTTGAGAGTTCATTCACCCGAGCACGAATCGTGTCGCGGCGGGCCGTGATATCTCGAACTTGTTCATCAAGGCTCATCGCGGTATCAAGTTGGACGAGAAGTTCGGGCTTGCCACGTCGAGCGAGAGCAGCCTTGACCACATGCGGATCATTGCGAAGTAAGCGGACATCAATCACAGAATCATCAGGTTATCCCGACTGGTGTTGCCCGCCCCTACGACTAAAGTCAAAGGCGTGTCTATAGTCGTCCCGTCGTTCTCTCGAATCAACCGTGACGAACCCACCTTGGTGGTCGATCATCTCTCGGTGCGGTACGGCGACCTGGTCGCTGTTGACGCAGTCTCATTTTCGGCATATGCCGGACAGGTCACCGCTGTTCTTGGTCCAAATGGCGCCGGGAAAACCAGCACGATTGAAGTCTGCGAAGGCCTGCGGCGCGCATCGTCTGGTCACGTCCGAGTTCTTGGGCTCGACCCCAGCAAAGATCACCGAGCTTTGGCCAACGAAATGGGAGTCATGCTTCAAGAGGGTGGCATCTACCCCAGTGCTCGCCCCATCGACGTTGTTCGGCAATATTGCGGGTTATACGGCAGTGGCAAAACTCAATACGCCAACCCCCACGAACTCATCGATTTAGTCGGACTCACCGATCGCCAAAAGACCCCGTGGCGTCGCCTGTCGGGTGGCGAAAAACAACGTCTGTCCCTGGCCCTGGCTCTTGCGTCGCAACCCCGAATTATCTTTCTGGACGAGCCGACCAGTGGGGTTGACGTCAATGGTCGTACAACGATTCGCGAAATCATCCGTCGCCTCGCTGATCAAGGGGTCACCGTCATTTTGGCGACCCACGAACTTGATGAAGCCGAAAAGATCTGCGATCGAGTCGTCATTTTCGACAAGGGCAAAGTACTTGTTGAGGGCACCCTTGACGATGTGCGCAAAGCCCGACGTACAGTTCGCCTCCGCACCGTGCGCCCACTCATTCTTGACGATATGCCCGACAACCTCGCAGGTTGGCTTATCGAAGACGCACCGTGCGATTACAGCATTGAAGATGCACCACAAGGACTCATCGCTGCGCTTGCTGTCTGGCTATCTGAACGTGGAATTGATGTGGTTGAACTACGCACTGGTATGGCCAGTCTTGAAGACGTCTTTAAGAAGTTGACCGGAGGAGAATCATGAAAGTTTCCTCAAGTCCATTTCGGGCACAACTGCGCGCCGAGTTACAGATATTGGCCCGCAATGGTGAGCAACTTCTCTTAACCCTCATCATCCCCGTGATGTTGCTGGTGTTCTTCGGAACGACCGATGTTTTACCGACTGGTTTTGATGACCACATGGATTTCTTGACACCAGGAATCATCGCGTTGGCCATCATGAGTAGTTCGATGGTCAGTCTGGGCATTGCAACTGGCTTTGAACGTAGCTACAAAGTCTTAAAGCGCCTCGGCGTGACACCACTTGGTCGCCCACGGTGGCTGGCCGCCAAGATCGTCACCGTTTTGTTGATGCAGATTGTGCAACTCATCATTTTGATTCCGGTGGCTTTGTTACTCGATTGGAATTCAAGCAACGCACAGTGGTTGCTCGCTATTGGCGCAGTTGCCACAGGAAGTATTGCCTTTGCTGGCCTGGGCCTGTTTATTGCTGGTCGTTTACGAGCCGAGATCAACCTTGCCGCTCAAAACGGTTTGTATCTGCTACTTCTTTTGCTCGGTGGAATGGTCGTACCATTCGACAAACTGCCAGCGCCTGTAGCGGCAGTTGCCAAATGTCTTCCTTCTGGGGCTCTGGCTGATGTTCTACGCGATGCACTGGTAGGGCAGGCTGAACGTCCAGGAACATCATGGATTGTTTTGGGTATTTGGGCAGTCATTACTCCCCTACTTGCGGCCTCTACATTCCGTTGGGAATAAGACCTGCCACCCATCGTTAATTCACCTAAAGTTCAAGCCTTGAGGTTCAGAAAATTCACTCAACCGTGATTGACTAATCTCTATGGCGGGATACTCCAAAGAACTCTTGCGACGAGCAGCAATTCATTCAGCTTTAGGTGAACCCGCCCGGCTTGCGATCATTGATGAACTATCCGTCAGCGATCGTTCCCCTCGTGATCTCGGATCACGCTTACAAATTCCGTCAAACTTGCTCGCTCACCACCTTGACACTCTTGAAAATATCGGCCTGATACTTCGATCAACTTCGTCTGGCGATGCCCGCCGACGTTATATACGGCTTGACCCAACGAACTTGCACACAATTGGTCCTCGTCGCGTCTCTACACGCAAGCCGTTGTTCTTTCTCTGTACGCACAACTCTGCACGCTCACAGTTAGCAGCAGCGATTTGGCACGCACGAACTGGACAGCCAGCCAGATCCGCAGGAACTCAGCCGGCAGCACATATTCATCGGCAAGCGATTTCTGCAGCACAGCGCAACAGAATTGAACTTCCCGACACTGCACCGTCGGCCCTCGGAAGAATCCCGCATAACGTCCAAGTTGTGACGGTCTGTGACCTGGTCCATGAAGAACTCCATGCACCTCTTGATTGGTGGCACTGGTCAATCCCCGATCCGGTCCCGAGTGGCAAACCCAAGGCATTTGATGCAGTGGTCGCAGAACTCGAAGGACGCGTGAATCAAGTCATCAACTCAACGGTGACAGAAAAAGGAGTGAAGTCATGACAACTCGTATCGGAATCAATGGTTTTGGACGTATCGGACGCCTCATTGTGCGGGCTTTACGCGACCACCCTTCACTGCAACTTGTGCATATCAACGAAGTCAAAGGTGGGCCGTTGACTGCGGCTCATCTTCTTGAATTTGACAGTGTTCACGGGCGATATTCCGGTTCGGTACAGCTTGATAGCGACACACTTGTCATTGACGGCAACCGAGTTTCATTTAGCGATCACGATTCGCCTGCTGCAATTGATTGGAACAAGTACGGCATAGACATCGTTCTTGAGTGTTCAGGGAAATTCAAGACAACAGAAACCATCCAGCCCCACTTTGACCGGGGTGCACAAAAAGTTGTAGTTGCGTGTCCAGTCAAGAGTCCAGGAATTCTTAACATCGTGATGGGTTGCAATGACCATCTCTACGATCCCGCCACTCATCACCTTGTGACAGCAGCCTCATGTACAACGAACTCTTTAGCGCCGGTCGTCAAGGTCTTACATGAATCAGTCGGTATTGAACGCGGGTCGATCACAACGATCCATGACGTCACCAATACTCAAGTCATCGTTGATGCACCTCATAATGACTTGCGCCGCGCCAGATCGGCGCTTCAGTCCTTGATACCTACCTCAACTGGTTCGGCGACTGCGATTACTTTGATTTACCCAGAGTTGGCTGGCAAGTTAAATGGTCTTGCAGTTCGGGTTCCACTTTTAAATGCATCGCTGACGGATGCAGTTTTCACCGTCAAAGAAGATGTGACAGTTGAGCAAATCAACGGTCTATTTGAGGATGCAGCAACTGGTGCCTTACAAGGAATTCTTGGCTACGAAACTCGACCACTTGTTTCAGCAGACTACGTCAACGATCCGCGTTCTGGAATTGTGGATGCTCTCTCGACCATGGTCATTGATTCTCGGATGGTCAAAGTATTGATCTGGTACGACAATGAATATGGTTACGCATTCCGAATGGCTGAATTGGCCGCCAAAGTCGCCCAGTCACTCGGAACGCGCCCATGAATCTCCGCAACTACATTTTGGTGACCGCTGGCTATTGGGTATTCACCATCACCGACGGTGCACTTCGCATGCTCGTCCTCTTACATTTCAATGAACTTGGATATTCTCCCGTTTCAATTGCCTTTCTTTTTCTCGCCTACGAATTCATGGGAATTCTCACGAACTTGCTTGGTGGTTGGGTCGGTTCTCGTCGGGGACTCAATCGAACACTTGTCGCTGGACTAGGGCTGCAAATCATTGCTCTCATTGCACTCTCGTTTGAATCTCCCAGTTGGCAAAAGTGGCTATCCGTCAGTTTTGTCATGGCGATGCAGGCCCTCTCTGGAGTAGCTAAAGATCTGACCAAAATGAGTTCAAAGAGTGCAGTCAAAACTGTTGCGGGCGACGGCTCACTTTTCCGAATGGTTGCAATCTTGACGGGCTCCAAAAACGCACTCAAGGGTGTCGGCTTTTTTGTCGGAGCAGCGCTCTTATCGGGAATCGGTTATGACGGAGCACTGTGGTCAATGTCAGCGGCCCTCGCGATCACTGTGATCGCCCTCATCATTTTTCTCAACGAGGACATCGGAAAATCAAAAAAGAAGGCTCCCCTACGTTCGGTCCTGTCAAAATCTTCGGCCATCAATCGCCTGTCAGCAGCTCGATTTTTTCTGTTCGGCTCACGCGATATTTGGTTTGTTGTAGCTCTTCCGGTCTTTCTGTCGGATGAACTTGGTTGGTCAGAGTGGGGTGTCGGAGGATTTCTCGCGCTGTGGGTCATCGGATACGGAATTATTCAATCAGCCGCACCAAAGTTGCTCGCCCGCGGAGGCAAGCGCGTTGATGAAGTAGTTGCCGCTCGCCAGTGGGCATTGATACTCGGTTTCGTCTCGGCGACCATCGCGCTGCTCGTCGCATTTGACATTGCAGTGAACTGGGCAATTGTCGGTGGACTGATTGTGTTCGGAATTGCATTCGCGATGAACTCATCGTTGCACTCATATCTTGTGCTGGCATTTTCTGACGACGACTCCGTCGCTCTTGACGTCGGTTTCTATTATTCAGCCAACGCTGCTGGGCGTTTCGTTGGCACATTGCTTTCGGGTTTGTTATACCTCTGGGGCGATCTCGTGGCGGCACTTTGGGGATCGGCAATTTTCGTGGTGATCACGTGGATCTGTGCACGACGATTACCCCCGGTGCCCGACACCGTGTCGATTTCAATCGCCGATGTTGAAGGTAGCGACTGAAGGCGATAGTGGCGACAGGACAACTTCACGACCAAATCTAATTAATTGATTTGGGTTCTTCGACTGGCGGCGACGCTTGAAACGCGCGCTCGATATCAGCTGTTGTCAAAATTGTTTCAACTTTGTCGTAATCGTCTTTGTTTTCGTCTCTAAATGTTTTCACAAAATGCTTAAAGAACATGGCGACGATGATGGTCCATAAGAAAATTGATCCGCCTAACTTCATGATTGCACCAGCAATTTGCTGATCGTTGCTCACCGAAACTCCCCACACTCGAGTGGGAATGTTGTAATGCTTGTACACCACACCTTCAGCAAAGGTCAGCCAACCAGCAGGAACCGTGGCCACAACACTGTTCAAAAAGAGATAAATCATCTTTGCCATCGGTGTGATCTGGAATTCTTTGAAAGGTCCACAAACCGGTAGCCACATCAAGAGTGACGTCATGACCAAAACAACATGCACGAAGTAGTGCAACGGTCCATTAGAAACTGAAGCATTGACAACACCAGGGATATGGCTAACCATGACACCGATATTGAACAACAGGCCTGCCCGCACGGGGAAAGTCATAAAGCGCAGTGCACGATAAGCGCGTCCTTCACCGACAAGTGTGCGAACAAACCATTCGGGTGTTGCCAAAATAACGAGAGGCGGCATGAAATAGGTGAGGCACATATGTTGAACCATGTGCACCGTGTACAAATATTCTTCGGCAATATCGTGCATTGGCCAATCAGTGGCCAGCCACAAAATAAGGATTCCGGCGACAAAGCATGTCAACTGACGACGAGTGACTACTGGTTCGCCATCTGGTACTGCTCTTGGTCCAAGCACACGTACGACATAGATGTACGAAGCAACCAAAACAATTACGAGTAACCACACTTCAATATGTGGTTGAAATCGCCAGGGATTAGCGGCAATCTCCCCGACCATGGGGATCAACCCTTCTGCAAGAAGAATTTAAACGTTGCTAAAAATCCGCAGTACACGGCGATGGCCAACAGCAAGCCTGAATAGAAAAGATATGTGAAAAGCTTGTTGTCAAACTTGAGGTGCATGAAGTACGACACCACGGTCACAAACTTGACGGTCATCAAGATGAATAACGTCGGCATAAAGAATGGACCAAAGTCGACGTAATACGTTGACACTTCAATCGCTGTCAAGGCAGCCAAAATCAACGCGACGTAGATGTATTGCTTGTCAGATAAACCGTGGTGCTCGGCCTCGTGGCCTTCGGTGTGTTCAATATGTTCGGTAGCGGTACTCATTGGTCGCTCCTCAAGACGGAATCAGATAGACGAGGGTGAAGATAACAATCCAGACGATGTCAACAAAGTGCCAGTACAAACCGATCAATTCGACAACTTCTGCTCGATCACCAGGAATGCGATTATTGCGGTTCATTCCAACCAGGGCCATCAACATGATGATTCCGACCGATACGTGAACTCCGTGGAATCCGGTCAAGGTGTAGAAACTTGAACCGAAAAGACTGGTCGTGAAGCCCAAACCTTCGCGATAGAACGACGTGAATTCATACACCTGACCACCAACGAACGTTGCTCCAAGAAGCGCCGTCACGATGAGCCACAAATTCATGTTGCGCTCGTCTTTGCGTTGAGCAGAAGACACTGCCAACACCATGGTCAATGAACTCATCAACAACACGAACGAGCTCACCGAGGTGAAGGGAATATCAAAGATGTTGTTCGGTTGCGGACCAGAGTTAACGCGACCCTTGTACAACATGTAGGTCGAGATCAGTCCGCCAAATAGTAGGCATTCTGAACCGAGGAACATCCACATACCGAGTTTGTTGTTGGACAAACCAGTCGAGGAGTGTGCACCATGACCTGCGTCATGAGCGTGGGAGATTGCTGTTTCAGCCAAGGGGCGACAGCTCCTTCGTGTGGCCGCCACCTTCACCAGGTGCCGGGGGATCGAAATCGTCGTCGGGTGACGTTGATGGTTCCATGGCCCAACCAAACATGGTGAGCAAAATCAAGCCAGCACCGACAGCCATCAACGTACGGTTGTAAATGACGCCGTAACCAATAACTGGTAGTGAGAAGGCCAACAAAATCGGCCAGTACGAACGTGATGGCATGTGAATGTGCTCATCGGGATGGGCATTGAGTTCGGCCATGACTTCTTCAGCACTATGAACTTGCGTCACCCCATGAGTTGACGAATCAGTTTCATACTTACGATGGAAGAATTCATCCAAGTTATTCACAGTCGGCAGCACATCAAAGTTGTGTTCTTGTGGAGGACTTTGGGTCATCCATTCAAGGCTGCGAGCGTCCCACGGATCGAGTGGTGCAATTGCGACCTTCTTCGACTTGTGGGTGTAGATCACGTTCACTAAGAACAACAAGACACCTATACCGAGCATGAACGAACCAATCGACGCAACTCTGTTCCAGAATCCAAAGTTAAAGAATCCTTCGCCGGCACGAGCTTCGGTCCACACCATCATTCGACGCGGTTGACCTTGCAATCCGAGAATGTGCATCGGTCCGAAGGTGAGGTTCATTCCGATGACCATCAACCAAAAGTTCCATTTGCCAATGGCGTCATTGAGTTGACGGCGGAACATCTTGGGCCACCAGTAATAGAAGCCCGAGAACAACCCGAATACTGCTCCACCAAACAACACGTAATGGAAGTGCGCCACGATGTAGTAAGTATCAGTTTGTTGAGTATCTGCTGGTGCCACTGCGTGGGTAACACCAGAGAGACCGCCAATGGTGAACTGAACAACCAAAGCAATCGCGAACAACATAGGAATCGTGAAGGAGATCTTTCCACCCCACATCGTCATCACCCAGTTCACAATTTTCACACCGGTCGGAACGGCAATCGCCATCGTCGACATCGAGAAAACCGCAACCGATACTGGACCAAGACCAGAGGCGAACATGTGGTGAGCCCACACACCCCAACCTACGAAACCGATTGCAGCACCTGACATCGCCACGATCGGGTAACCGAACAACGGCTTCTTCGAGAAGACCGGGATGACTTCACTGACAATGCCGAACGACGGCAGAATCATGATGTACACCTCAGGGTGACCAAAAATCCAGAACAAGTGCTGCCACAAAAGTGGGTCAGCGCCAGATGCAACGTC
>CAEZZP010000016.1_pt1 | contig 21386 bp, 22 predicted proteins | sample 7266661 | NCBI WGS metagenome assembly CAEZZP01 (sample SAMEA6813962, study PRJEB35770) | uncultured Actinomycetes bacterium | biome: Freshwater; feature: Freshwater reservoir; material: water | place: Czech Republic | collected 2016-08-15 | depth 30m m
AACCGCAAACCTTCCGAACGCCCACACTGGCGGTGCGGTTAGCCTCGCAGATGTGGCAACTTTGCGCGTCGGCTTGGCTCAGATGAACCCCACCGTGGGTGACTTGGCAGGTAATCGAGCGTTGATTGCCGACCTGTATGCGCAAGCTGCAGCCGCTCAGTGCGACATCGTGGCGTTTACTGAACTGTCGGTGACGGGTTACCCACCCGAAGACTTGGTGTTGAGGCCCGGCTTTGTACGCGACAACCGCATTGTTGTTGAAGACCTCGCAAAGATGACCGGATCATGTGTTGCTGTGATTGGTTTTGTTGACAGTGGTGTCGGCAATCAGGTGGCCTCGGGTCGACCAGTGATTTATAACGCCGCGGCCGTGTGTGCCAACGGTGCGATTCAACACGTGTATCACAAACGGTTGTTACCGAACTACGACGTGTTTGATGAAGAGCGCACCTTTGAACCAGGTGCCGGTGATCATCGCATCTTTGATGTGGCGGGCGTGAAGTGTGCAGTGTCAATTTGTGAAGACATCTGGCGTGCCGATGGTCCCGTGAGTCAGCAAGCGCGCGATGGTGCACAAGTGAATATCAATATCAATGGTTCGCCGTTTCATAGTGGCAAGTTGCTTGAACGTGAAGAGATGTTGCGCACGCGTGCGACCGAAAACAAATGCGCAATTGTGTACGTCAATCAAGTTGGCGGACAAGACGAATTAATTTTTGACGGTTCATCAATGGTGTTTGCGCCAGACGGAACTTTGCTCAGTCGATCTGCACAATTTGAAAGTGGACTCACAGTTGTTGAGGTCAACATTGACGCACCTCAGGTAGCGACGGTTGCGCCGATCAGCGATCGTTATGCCGAAATGTACGGGGCTCTTGTGTTGGGCACGCGCGACTATGTGCGCAAGAACAAGTTCACCGATGTGGTGATTGGCCTCTCGGGCGGAATCGACTCATCAATTGTTGCGGCTGTAGCCGTTGAGGCTTTAGGCGCCGATCATGTACATGGTGTGGCAATGCCATCGCGTTATTCATCTGATGGTTCAAAGACTGATGCCTATGCATTGGCTGAAGCATTAGGTATTGATTGTCGAACGATTTCTATTGAGCCAGTTTTTGAAGCGTACTTGTCGATGCTTGCTCCAAGCTTTGAAGGTAAGGCCGCCGACCTCACTGAAGAAAACTTGCAGAGTCGCTGCCGCGGACAAATTTTGATGGCCTTGTCAAACAAATTTGGTTGGATGGTTTTGACAACTGGCAACAAGAGCGAACTTGCAGTTGGGTACTTCACGATTTATGGCGACTCGGTTGGTGGGTACGCAGTCATTAAAGACTTACTGAAGACCGATGTGTTTGGTTTGAGTCGGTATGTCAATCAACGTGCTGGTCGCGAGATCATTCCCGAGTCGGTACTCACCAAACCACCATCAGCTGAACTACGTCCCGATCAACGTGACGATCAGAGCCTTCCTCCGTACGATGTTCTTGATCCGATCTTGGCGTTGTATGTCGAACAAGATAGCACTGCAGCAGAAATTATTGAGATGGGTCACCCAGAAGACATCGTGCGACGTATTGCGCGGCTCGTTGACATCAACGAATACAAACGTCGTCAATGCCCGCCAGGTGTGCGTGTCTCTGAAAAAGCATTTGGTAAAGATCGTCGTCTGCCGATTACTAACGGCTATCGCGGTTAATTAGACGTTGCTTGGTGTGGTGCGTCCATAAGCGACGATGCAACCAATCATTCCAGCCGCGCAGATTGCGCCGATGAAAGCCGGAACATTGATACCGAATTTGTCGTAGGCCGCAGTAGCAATGAGCGACATACTGGCACGGCCCAAAGTTCCGCCTGCTAAAACAATTCCTAATCCGCGCCCAGGAGATGCTGGAATGAGGTTGGCGGCTAATGGCAACATGCTCACGATCGAGAATTCAAAACCAAGTAAGTAAATGCCCAATAAAATCAAGCCGATTACTTGGTTGTTGTGACCTATCGTGAGCAAAAGGCCCGCTGGGAAAATGAGTGCGGCACCAAATATTGCACTGCGTTCTTTGCCCCAGGTGTCGGTGCGACGAGCACTAGTCACCGACGCGAGTAGTTCAAATGCTCCGAGACCAAAGACAACTGCTGAGATTCCGGCCTCGGTAAAACCAAATTGATCTTCGAGCCACGAGCCAAATGTGACGAACAATGTCTGACTGGCTGCCATTAAGAAAAACATCGCGCCAAAGATCCAGTAACCATTGAGCGGCATCTTGTGTTTGACAGTTTCGTGCGATCGTTGCGAACCTGCAACATCGTGACCATCGAGGCGAGTCATCACGACGATTGCCATAGTGGCGACACTGATCGCACCTACGGCATAACCCCAGCGCCACGAAGAGGCGGCAGCGACAAGGCCCATTGCAGTGACACCAATAAGAAGACCGAGTGCCCATGATGTTTCGGTCATGCCGATGACTCGTCCACGTTTTTCGTACTCAACGTGGTCGTTTACCCATGACGCGAGCCCGATATCAAAAATGAACTTGGCAATCGCAATGAGCAACATGCCAAGCACGAAAATCCAAACTGATGGACTCGCTGCAGCAATCGTCGCCGCTCCAGAAATTGCAAGCAGTCCACCAGCCATTGCGGTTCGACGATGCAAGCGATCAACTAGCCGGCCAAGTACGGGCGAGATACCCATTGCGATCTCAGTGATCATGAGTGCCAAACCAAGTCGTGACAAACTGATGTGAAAATCATCCGAGATGCTCGCAAGAAATGGTGGGGCATAGCGAAAACACGCGTTTGATGTCAGTCGCGCAATGGTGAGCGTCGTGACATGGCGACGAGTCTCTTCAGAATACGAGTCGTCAAGAAACCGATCCGCAAAATAACTTTTGTTGTGGACGTTCAATCAAGATCCGTTTCGTTGTCGCCCGATTTGGCGATCAGATAACCAATGGCGCGTTCGGTCTTTTCGTAGCGGCGCGTGATCTCCCAAAAATCTGGACCGTGCCCCGATACATGTAAGTGGGCTAATTCGTGAACGATCACGTAATCAAGAACCCATGAAGGAAATCCCACCAGGCGAGTGGACATCCGAATAGTTTTTGTTGATGGCGTGCAGAGTCCCCACACCGATGTGAGATTTTCGGCCCATTCGATGTCGTTCGGAGTATGCAACGAGTAACGCTTAGCGAGTATTCGCGCGCGATCGGTGAGATTGACTTCTTGAGTCGCAATTTTTCGTTTGAAGCGGCGCACCATTTCGGCGATATTGGTGGCTTCTTCGGCCTTACTCATCCAACTCGGAATTGAAACGCGCAAGACATCGCCATGCATCTGCGCGCTGACGGTACGGCGGCGTTTCTTTGAACGAATGACTTCAACCTGAAATGGTTCGGCTTGGATGGGGGAGTCGTCAAAAAGTTTGAGTTCAGAATTTTCTGATTCGGAATGATTGGTATTCATGTTGCTCATTCGACTGCACCGGTGTTGCGCAGTTCATCGGCAATGAGTTGCAACGGAAAGAGAAGTGATCCACATTTCCAACCGTCGGTGGGCGTGTGCTCAAACCATGAACCGGCCAAGTTGGGGAAACGCTGTTCACCGCCGCTGAGGTGTTCGTGCATCAGCCGCAACACACCTCCGTGCGAAATCACCAAAACACAACCGCCGGCATTTAGTGCAACGATGTCGTCAAGCGCCGCCTGGGCCCGCGAGGTGGTTGAAGCAACGGTTTCAAAATTGGGTGGACGGCGCTCGGCCTCAAGGTAGCCCGGCCACTGCACACGAATTTCAGTCTGAGTCAGGCCCTGCCATTCACCGGCATCATTTTCTCGCCATTGAGGGTCAAGTCGGTGATCTGAACAGCCGATGACTGAGGCAATGGTTTGTCCCGTGACTCGAGCTCGCTCTAAATCGCTCGTCACGACGACGTCAAAAGTGGGGCATTCGGTGGCGATCAGGCCGCCGGCGAGTCGGGCTTGTTCGAGACCGAGTGGGGTGAGCGGGGGATCGGCCTGGCCTTGCCAGCGACCAGTCGCGTTCCATGTGCTTTGGCCATGTCGCAGCACCAAGATCCGCGTCCGAAGTTGGTTGGAGGGTTCTGCTGGCACAACCCACGAGGGTAGTGCGGGTACGCTCGGCGAGGTGGCAACTCTGCGTCTCTTTGCTCAAGCCCGTGAAGTGGCTGGTACCTCGAGCGACACTGTCGACGGAGCCACCGTCGATGAAGTGATTGCCAACGCAGTCGTTCGTTATGGGCAAAATTTCGCCGACCTGTTGCCGACTTGCCGAATTTGGCTCAATGGTGAATCGGTACCTGCTTCGACCTCCGTGAGCGATAAAGATGAAGTAGCGGTTTTGCCACCCGTCTCTGGAGGATGTCAATGAATATGCCAACTCAACAATCTGGTGATCCAGCAGCATTGTCATTGCCCGACTTACGTACCGAACGTGATGCGCAGCGCAAACACGAAGATGCAGTTTCGTTTGTGCGTCGACTCGCTCAAGGTCGCCTCGACTTGGTCACTGCAGTTCGTCAACACAAGGCCGACGGAACCGGCGCAGTGTCTGTTGCCGAAATCGTTCGCTCAGGTGTTGGCCCCGCACCAAGTACTGGCTCTGCTCGCCCGCCCCGTGATACCGAAGTGAGCGCCGACCATCCGTTGCTCACCGAGTTTGATGCACTGTGCGATCAGTTGGGCTTTGACAATATGGCCGACCTCGATGAAGCGGGCTTGCAGGCGCTCGAATCAGGTTTGAAGGCCTTTGAGTCGACCCAATCAGAGATTCGTCGGCAGTTGTTTGACCGTATTGATGCCCTGACCGCCGAATTGGTGCGTCGCTACCGCGACGGCGATGCCTCGGTGGACACCCTTTTACAGAACTAACGGCATCAACTTCAGTCCCTTCTTGGGGCACGTTCAGGCAAAGTTCGCAGACCACCGATAGTTTTTGTCTTCTGTGACGCGTGTAGCCATGCTCTCTTTCCACACCTCACCTTTGGCTCAGCCAGGGGTTGGTGATTCGGGCGGTATGAACGTGTACGTCCGCGAACTCGTTGCGGGTCTCGCTCATGCTGGCGTTGAAGTCACTACTTATACGCGTGAGTGGCGCAGTGGATTGCCGCGAGAAGTTTTGGTTGAACCCAATCACCGCGTCGTTCATGTGCCAGCCGGTCGATTTGATTTGCCCAAAGAAGAACTTGAGGGCATGGTTCCTACGTTTACCGATTTTGTTTTGGACGATATTCGCCATGCCCATGCGGCCGATGTCGTGCACGCCAATTACTGGTTGTCGGGCGTTGCCGGTCACTCCATTAAACACGAACTCGGTATTCCGTTAGTAACAACTTTCCATACCTTGGCGCGAGTGAAAGCCGAAGGTGGCGACCCCGAACCCGAACGTCGTGAACGCGCCGAAGCGCAAATCATCGGATGTGCCGATGCGATTTGTGTGAGTTGCGATGAAGAAGAAGATCAATTCCGTCGTTTGTATGGCAACCCTCCTGGACTTGTTGAAATTGTTGCGCCAGGTGTTGAACACGCTTTCTTTACACCTGGCGACAAGCGCGGCGCACGTTTTGCTTTAGGTATGGACGATGGTCCGGTGTTGTTGTTCGTCGGTCGTATTCAGCCACTGAAAGGTGTCGATGTTGCAGTTCGTGCTTTGGCGGCATTGAAACGTCGCGATGCTTCGTTGTATGTCGTTGGTGGCGCGAGCGGAATGCAAGGTGACACTGAAGTTGCCCGCGTGAACGCACTGATTGACGAACTTGGTCTGACTCAACAAGTGCATTTCGTTGAGCCACAGGCTCACCACATGCTGTCAACGTATTACCGTGCGGCCGACGCAGTGTGGGTGCCAAGTCGCTCCGAAAGTTTTGGTCTCGTTGCTCTTGAAGCCGCAGCCTGTGGAATTCCAGTGATTGCAAATGCTGTTGGCGGATTGTTGTCATTGGTCGATCACGGACTGACGGGCTACTTGGTTGCCGATCGCGATCCAGAGATGTTTGCGAAATACACCACTGAACTTTTGAACAACCCAGCGCTCGCATCATCGATGAGCGCCGCTGCCGCCGAACGTGGTCGTCGCTATACCTGGAGCTTTGCTGCGGCACGTTTACGTCGCGTGTACACCGATGTCACATCACGAGCGTTGGTCAACTGCTCGTGAGTGATTTGTTCAGCGACTCATCATTGGCGATCATCGAACGTCAAATTGACGAGTGGTTGGCCAAAATGAAGAGTGAAGACGAAGTGATTTTGGCGATTGATCATGGCGATCCCGATCCGGCATATCGCGCGCGGTGGTATGTGCGCATGAAGGGTGACACCAAAGATTTCATCACGGTGTGGCTCACACTCGGTCAGCGCACCTTGCGTTACGAGACCTACGTGATGCCCGCACCCGAAGAGAACATTGCCGAGTTCAACGAGAACTTGTTGCGACGTAATGACAATTTGATCGGCGTACATTTTTCGTTGGGTCTTGAAGACGCGGTGTATTTGCGTGGCGAGTTACCACTTTCAGGTCTTGCCGAATTGGAAGTCGATCGCATCGTGGGCTCGATATATGCCCATGTCGAACAATGTTTTCGCCCGCTGCTATCTATTGGTTTTGCCTCGCGTTTTAAGAACCAATAATCGCCATCACGGCTAGGCGACTTCCCACACTGCATTGGTCTCGCTGGTGTTGATCGGGAAGTCGGCATCGGCGAGACCGCCAATCGGGTTAGCGTGAAGGTATGAGTAACACCTCGGGTTCTTCAACTCTGGCCATTATCGGTGGCGGCAATATGGGCGCAGCTTTAGCAGGCGGCTTGTTGGCTTCGGGTTTCGTGTCACCCTCCGAATTGGTGATCGTTGAAGTCATTGCGGCTCGCCGTGAACAACTCACCACGATGTTCCCTGGCGTCACGATTTCTCCTCTGATTACTCCGTGCGGCTCGGCAGTCATTGCTGTGAAACCCCCCGATGTTCCTGCCGCTTCGCAATCGGCGGTCACTGCAGGTGCGACTCGCGTGTTGTCAATTGCTGCTGGTGTCACGATCAAAACGCTCGAGGCCGCGTGCGGGGCAGGCGTTGCAGTGATTCGCGCCATGCCTAATACGCCGGCATTGGTGGGCGAAGGCGCCTCGGCAATTGCTGGTGGCGCACATGCCAAAGAAGTCGATATTGCTTGGGCCGAGGCTGTACTTGGTTCAGTGGGGCTGGTTGTTCGAGTCCCCGAAACTCAACTAGATGTGGTGACTGGTTTGGCGGGCAGCGGCCCGGCGTATTTGTTCTTGGTTGCCGAAGCCCTCATGGATGCTGGCGTGGCATCAGGTTTGCCTCGGGCAACGGCCGAAACACTGGTGCGGCAACTATTCGTCGGTTCAGCGAAGTTGTTGGCCCAAGGCGAGGCCCCTGCTGACCTGCGTGCCAGCGTGACCTCGCCAGGCGGCACGACGGCGGCGGGCGTTTCGGTACTTGAAACCGAGGCTGTGCGGGCGGCCTTTATTCAGGCGGTCAAAGCCGCAACAGACCGCAGTCGTGAGTTAGGCAACCGCTAGATCCTGTGCAAAAAATCCTCGGACAAATTTTCACTTTTGGACCGAAGCGGGTCTAGGGTATGTCACAGGTCACATGACCGCTAGCTGAAGAGCTGGGAGACGCACTCGAAAGAGCAGCGCCGACTGGGCCGGTGTCATCGGGGGGTTGACACCGGCCCTGTCGCATTTTTCAGGGTCGTATTTTTCCGGTGAACCACTGACACACTGTCGTTCGTGAGTCGCACCTATGACACCGTGTCGTTTTTATCTGACTTGGGTTATGAGTCAGAGCATGTCGGTGTGGTGAAGGCAGTCCTTCGCGAATCGGCACCGCACGTTGTGGTGATTGATCTCACTCATGGCATTGCACCCTTTGATACGCGTGGTGCCTCGTTGTCGTTAGCACGAGCTGTTCCGTATCTCACTGAAGGAATAGTGATTGCCGCAGTTGATCCTGGTGCTAGCAGTGAACGTCGACTTGTTGCTGTAGAAGTTGCTGGCGGAGCTGGAATTTTTCTTGGCCCCGACAACGGAGTGTTAGCACCAGGAGTCGCACTCGCTGGTGGAGCAGAACGGGCAGTAGTTCTTGACCGCGATGAGTTGCATCTTGCAACGCCAGGCACAACGTTTGTTGCGCGCGATGTATTTGCACCCATCGCTGCATTGTTAGCAAATGGTGAAGATCTCTTTGACGTCGGCACCGAAATTGACCCGTCGCTGTTGTTGCCGGGCATTGTTCCGATTCCACGCGAAGAGAACGGTGGATTTGCCTGTGAAGTGCTGTGGGTCGATCGCTTTGGGAATTGTCAACTCAATGTGAGTCTCGATGATCTTGAAAGTTCGTGGGTTAATCCTGTTCAACGCGTACGAGTTTCATTCGGTGACACCACGCGCAATTTTGTTGTTGCTCAGTCGTATGCCGAGTTGGGTCAAGGTGCAGCCGGACTGGTGATTGACTCGGGTGGCCTGTTGTGTATTGCGGTTGACAGCGGATCTGCAACCGACCAATTACGTTTGGGTGAAGGCCAACAAGTGACGTTGCAACCTGGGGGCGACGAACCAGCCGTTGTTACCCCGGTCTCTTTACGTCCGTCCCAGTAATTCGCAATCCCTTTGTGATTCTGGTGTCGATTTATTCGCTATAGCCAAATAAATCCACACCAGAATCACTAGGGTTGGCACATGCGTCCGGCTACCACATTGAGTGTTGCGATTTTGTTAGGTGCAATTTTTCTTGCTGGGATTATTTCGCTGATGCGCCTGTAATTCGTTTGTCGTTCATCGATTTCGGTTGAGTCGAAGCAACCAAAAATCCGCTAAACAGAACCACAATTCCGACAAGCAAGGTAATTGCAAAGGCGCGATCTTCGCCCATGCGGCCAGCCAAAGTTCCGCTCCCTGACAACACCAATGTGCCAAGAGCAATCAATGTGTTACTTGTTGCGTGACGTCGAGCATTAGTGATGTGTCGTTGCGCTTCGCCGACAGCAGGTACACGCCCACGGACAACACGAATGATTGACCACACCGCACCGCCGATAATCACCACAGCGGCAACACCTGATCCGACCGCGGCAAAAACACGCGGTGCTACGCCAAACAATTCGCTTCCTTGTGGCATCGCCAGCTGACCAAGATCACGAGATTTTGTGGGAGCAATGAGGACGACACCAACAGCCGCGCCCGATAATCCGATGAGCCATTGTTTGGTGATGTATCCGACTCGCGGACCAAACAATAAATAGACCGTTCCCAGTGCCAGCCACGGAACATTGAGTACGGCACCAGCCAAAAAGAAAACGCGAAACGATCCGAGACTCCAACCACGAGCCTCGGCCCACCACAGCGCCAGAGATCCGAGTGCGAAAAGAAGTAATGAAAAACTCCATGCACCATCGTGCGGTCGTCGTCGTCGTAACCAACGATCAAAAGTCGCAATGCTGAACGCGAGTGCCACCAGTGTTGCAGCAGCAGCGAGAGCAGCATTAAGTGTCACGTTGTGAGGTTAGAGCAGAGCGGGCATCAAGAGCGTGGGCGTCGCTTGAGCCCAAATGACAACGGTGACCGATGACCATCGTTTATCGACAGGTTTACGTGGTGAGAGTTCACCATCGGTCGTGGTGACGCGTAGCGTTTTCCTTATGGCCGAACGCCCCCGACGCCGAATTCCTGATGCAACCGTCGCGAGATTGCCGATTTATCTGCGGATACTTCATGATCTCGTCGAAAACGAAACAACGGGTATTTCATCAGAACAACTCGCTGAACTTGCTGCAGTCAATGCCGCCAAAGTTCGCAAGGATCTGAGTTATCTCGGAAGCTACGGAACCCGTGGCATCGGATACGAAGTGCGCTATTTGGTCTTCCAGATTGAACGCGAACTCGGACTTAATCACGAATGGCCCGTCGTCATTGTCGGCGCCGGCAACTTGGGCCAGGCTTTGTCGGGTTATGGCGGATTTGGGCAAAAGGGATTCCCCGTGGCCGGTGTGGTCGATATTGACCCTGCCAAAATCGGCGGTGTGGTCGGCGGGGTACGGGTACGCCATATTGACGAACTTCCTCAGGTCGTGGCATCGCGACAAGTGTCGATTGGGGTCGTGGCTGTTCCGGCCGATGCGGCGCAAGATGCGGCCGAACGCCTAGTGAAAGCCGGAATCACCAGCATTTTGAACTTTTCGCCCGTTGTTTTGACCCTTCCCTTCGGAATTCATGTCCGAACGGTCGATCTGGCCCTCGAATTACAGATTTTGAGCTACCACGAACAGCAACGTCAGACTCGCCAGGCAGCCGTTGCTTCATCCAAGAGCGCTTCGGCGTAGCCAAGAAGTCGAGCAAGATTCTGTGCGCGTAGGTCCCTCAAAAGGTCTCAGGGAATAAGGTAAGAACCGTGTCGATCGTCGTCTTCGGGGTGAATCACCGTACTGGGCCCCTCTCCCTTCTTGAGCGGGTCACTATTGCCGACGACGCAATCGCCAAGACCGTGCACGGCCTGATGTCTCGACCCAACATTCGTGAAGTCGTGGTGTTGTCAACGTGCAACCGTACCGAGGTGTATGCAGTCGCAGAAAAATTTCATGGCGCCTACGGCGACTTGCGGGATTTCTTTTGCGACCTTGGCGGTTTCTCGGTCGATGAACTGAATCCTCATGTTTATAGCCAACACGATGATGCCGCAATCAGCCATCTCTTTGAGGTTGCCTCCGGACTTGATTCAGCTGTGCTCGGCGAAAGTGAAATTCTCGGACAAGTGCGAACCGCATGGGAACGTTCACAACGTGAAGGTGGCGCGCTCTCAACTTTGAACCTCTTGTTCCGTCACGCCATCGAAACTGGTAAGCGCGCTCGGACCGAAACGTCGATCGGTCGCCACACTGCAAGTGTCAGCCATGCCGCAGTTGATATGGCACGCGAAAATCTTGGTGCGATAGACGGTATGACAGTTCTTGTTGTTGGCGCTGGCGACATGGGCGAAGGTGTCACCGTTGCTCTTGCCGACTCTGGTGTTGGACGCGTGCTTGTGACCAATCGAACGATCGCGAAAGCACAAGCGCTTGCCGATCGTGTTTCTGGTTCGGTCACCGAGTTCTATCGATTGGCTGAATCACTGGGTGAAGCTGATGTCGTCGTGACTTGCACGGGTGCTGGTTCGACTGTTATCGATGCTGACATGGTGAAGAATGCGATGCTGCAACGAGCCGATCGCCCCTTGTTCATTGTTGATATTGCGGTACCCCGCGATGTGGATTCTGATGTTGCCAACATCGATGGTGTGACTTTGCTCGATCTTGACAACTTGCGCGATTGGGCTGCTCGTGGTCAAGCACAACGTGCAACAGAAGCCCTGGCAGTTCGCGACATCATCGTGCAGGAGGTCGAGCGTTTCAATATGGAAACGACGGCTCGTCAAGCGGCACCGCTGGTTGCACAATTGCACGAACGAGCCGAAGCGGTGCGTGCCGCCGAAATTGATCGTCAATTCAAGAAATTGTCATCGTTGACACCCGAGCAACAAGATGCCGTTGACGCGGTTACTAAAGGCATTGTGGCCAAGTTGTTGCATGACATGTCGGTACGTCTCAAAGATGACGCCGGCACACCCCGTGGCGAGCGCAACTCTGCGGCAGTTCGCGATCTCTTCGACCTTTCGTAATGATCGCAGTGACACGATGAGCGTGCTTCGTATCGCCACTCGTAGTTCGGCCCAAGCTCGCACACAATCAACAGCGATTGCTGAATTACTTGAAGCGACTCACAGCGGCTTGTCCGTTGAACTGGTTTTTGTTGATACGACGGGTGATCAACAAAAAGATGTTCCCCTGCACACCATTGGTGGTCAGGGTGTATTTGTGAAAGAAGTTCAAGCTGCAGTGTTGGCAGGTCGTGCTGACGTTGCAGTTCATAGTGCTAAAGATCTTCCGTCCACACCAGCCGATGGTTTGTGTATTGGTGCCTTTGGTCAGCGGCGCGATCCGCGCGATGTTTTGGTTGGTCGTGCGCTTGCCGATTTAGCCATTGGGGCCACGGTTGCCACTGGCTCGGTGCGACGACGTGCGCAATTGTCGGCTCTGCGACCCGATCTTCAATTCGTTGAGTTGCGTGGCAATATTCCGACACGTCTGGAAAAGATTCCAGCCGAGGGATCAATTTTGATGGCTGCTGCCGCGCTCGAAATTCTGGGCTGGACCGAACGCGTCAATGAATTCATCGCAGTTGATGTGATGGTCCCAGCAGTCGGCCAAGGTTGTGTCGCTATTGAATGCCGTATCGACGATGAAAACACGCGGAGTATTTTGGCGGCCATTGATGATGCGCCGTCGCGCCAGGCAGTCGAACACGAACGAGCATTTCTTGCCGAACTTGGAAGTGGATGTTCGCTACCAGTTGGTGCGTACGACGATGGTGAAAAGATGCTGGTGTATTTGGCATCTGATGACGGAAAGAAGCATCACTTCGCCACCGTGCCAACTGGACAATCGGCATCACATGATGAGTTACTCGTTGCGGCGCGACGTGCGGCGCAAGTCGCCCGAGATGCTGTCGCCGGCTGAGACATGACATCTGACTCGCCCACACTTGCTGGTCGAACCATCATCGTGACGCGTGCTGCCGAGCGCGCGGGTGGCTTAACTTCATTGTTGATTGACGCAGGTGCACGGGTTCTAGAAATTCCAGTCACCACAACCGTTGATGCACAAGACGCTGGCATCGCATTACAAGAAGCGATTGACAACATCGAGCGATACGAATGGGTTGTTGTGACATCACCTGAGGGCGCTCATCGATTTCGTGAAGCGGCGGCTCGTCTTGATTCATCGAAAAAACATTTCAAGATTGCTGCGGTCGGTACTGCAACATCTGAGGCAGTTGGTGGAGCCGACTTGGTGCCACATGTACAAACCGGTCGGTCGCTTGGTGAAATTTTCCAGTCTGGTTCGGGACGAGTTCTATTGGCAGTTGCCGAATCGGCTGGTACCGACTTTGAAGTAGCAGCGCGCGGAAAAGGCTGGACCGTCGATCGAGTGGCGACGTATCGCACTATTCCCGTGACCCCATCGACGGAGCGCAGTGGTGAAATTTCGCAAGCAGACGCGATCACTTTTGCGTCGGCTTCGTCGGCGCGCGCTTGGCACGAAGTTTTCGGTATCGCTATGCCCAAAGTTGTGGTGGCTATGGGTCCGATGACCGCACATGCCCTCAACGAATTAGGCGTGCAGAATGTGGCTGTGGCTTCTGAACAGACTCTGAAGGGCCTTGTTGACGCGACAGCTCAGGCACTGGGGAGTCGTTAAGCACTCACCGACCGTAGGCTGGGGTCATGTCCGCACGCTTCCCCGTGTCACGTCCGCGTCGATTGCGCCGCACTCAGGCTTTGCGCGATCTCGTCGCTGAGACTCGTCTTGATGTCAATGATCTCGTTGCGCCATTGTTCGTGCGCGAAGGAATCGATTCACCTATTCCGATCACATCGTTGCCCGGTGTCGTGCAACATTCGCGAGCCAGTTTGCGCGAAGAAGTGCGTCAACTTGCTGATCTCGGAATCAAGTCAGTCATCTTGTTTGGCATTCCGACCAAAAAGGACGAAATCGGATCTGGAGCATTTGATCCAAACGGTGTGGTGCAAGTTGCACTGAGTGATTTACGTTCCGATCTTGGCGATCGCGTCGTGTTGATGTCTGACTTGTGTGTTGATGAGTACACCAGTCATGGACATTGCGGAATTCTTGATGGTCATGGCTCGGTTGACAATGACAAGACTCTTGAGATTTACGCCAAGGCGGCGATTGCTCAAGCCAATGCAGGTGCGCACATCGTGGCTCCGAGCGGAATGATGGACGGACAAGTCGGTGTCATTCGCAGCGCACTCGATGGTGCCGGACATACCGAAACTTCAATTCTTGCCTACTCGGCGAAATATGCCTCGGGTCTGTATGGCCCATTTCGCGACGCAGTCGATGTGCAAATCGTTGGTGGTGGCGATCGCAAGGGCTATCAACAAGATTGGCGCAATGCGCGCGAAGCACTCACTGAAGTTGAAGCCGACATTGAACAAGGCGCCGACATGGTGATGGTGAAGCCGGCGCTGGCATATCTTGATGTGATTGCCGCGGTTCGTTCAATCGTCAATGTTCCCGTTGCCGCGTACCACGTGAGTGGTGAGTACTCAATGATTAAGGCAGCAAGCGCAAATGGCTGGATTGATCACGATGTTGTGGCTACCGAGCACCTCACGGCCATCAAGCGTGCTGGTGCTGACATTATTTTGACGTATCTCGCGCGTTGGTATGCCGAGTTAGCGAACGGCTGAAGCAAGTGACAACTCAAAAACAGTCAGCTATTCCGTATTGTGATGCCACGGCCTGTGTTGCAGCTGGTTGCGATCCGATTGTGTGCACCGGAGCCGGAACTCCTTCAAACAAAGAAGTCTTTGAGCGTTCAACTCGCGTCATTCCCGGTGGAGTCAATTCATCAATTCGCGCATTCAAGGCAGTCGGTGGTTCACCGTATGTTGTGGCTCGTGGTGCGGGCGCGCATGTGTATGACGTCGAAGGCAAGCAGTATGTCGATTTAGTGCAAAGTTATGGCGCAGTCATTTTGGGACATGCCCATCCATCGATTACTTCAGCATTGCGCGATGCTGCTCCCGACGGAACATCTTTTGGTGCGCCAACACCACGCGAAATGAAATTGGCTGAAGCGATAAGTGAACGGGTGCCATCGTGCGAACGTGTGCGCTTCATGAACTCGGGTACCGAGGCAACATCGACAGTTATTCGATTAGCGCGCGGTCTGACTGGTCGTTCAAAAGTCATCACTTTTAGCGGCAACTTTCATGGCGCAACCGACGCGTTGTTGGTTGCAGGTGGAAGCGGTGTTGCAACTCTCGGATTGCCTGGCACCGCTGGTGTGCCGCCCGAAGCAGTTGTCAACACCATTGTTGCTCCATACAACGTGGTTCCAGAGATTGACGACACTGTTGCCTGCGTCATTGTTGAAGCAGTTGCGGCAAATATGGGTGTCGTCGCACCAGCGCCTGGTTTTCTTGAAGGCCTACGTGCGGCCTGCGATAAAGTTGGCGCACTGTTGGTGTTTGATGAAGTCATTACCGGCTTTCGTCTTGGCGTTGATGGTGCGCAAGGTCGATTCAATGTGAAGCCCGACCTCACCTGTTTTGGCAAAGTGATTGGCGGCGGATTGCCGATCGGTGCTGTTGGCGGTCGACGCGATGTCATGGAAAATCTCACGCCACTCGGCAAAGTTTTCCATGCCGGAACTTTGGCAGGTAACCCAATGGCAACAGCAGCTGGCTTGGCTGCATTGAGTGAACTCACGCCAGACGTATATACCGAACTTGAATCGCGCGCTACGCGACTAGCAAGTTTGATTACTGAAGCCACCAGCGCAGCAGGCTTGCCAGTCATCACCTCACGTGTTGGCACATTGGTTGGAATCTATTTAGGCAACGCTCTGGGCGGCTCGCGCTTGCCCATCAACTTTGATGAAGCCAAGAAAACTGATGAAGCGTTATACGCACGGCTCTTCCATTCGTTATTGAATGAAGGTGTCGCCATGGCACCAGGTGCCTATGAAGCAATCTTCGTTGGTCTTGGTCATACCGATGCGGTGATGAACGATTTAGCAGAGCGTTTTCATCGGGCTGCCCGCGCAGTGACGGCCTGAAGCCGTACGATCAAAGGGTGCGACAGTTTCTCAGTTGGCGATATTGGGCAGCGTTAGGTGTGCTCTTTGCAATGACTGCACTGCTGTGGGCCTGTCAAGGCGGAAGTAGCGCAACAGAAGTTGTCATCAATGCCAACTCACGTCGCATTGATTTGATTGCGCAGACATCAACGATTCGTTCTGATGGAACGTGGTCGGTGTCAGGCGGTGTCACTCACGGAGACGCCACTGCAGTTTTGCAAGATGGACGAGTGTTGACGCTTGCCGATGGAACTTTGGCCGAATCATCGTGCTTATTTCCTGATGCGTTGAATGCTTGTGTTTTGTTAGCAGATACTTTGGGTGATGGACTTGTGTGGTTTGCATTAGTTGCGGCACCCGCAGAAGGAACGACCGAACTTGAATTGCCAGCCATTGAAACTTTGATTGATGGCGTTACCTATGCGCAACTAACGAATGGTTGGGAAGTTCCATTGCTCGACAAAGTTGTGCGACGTTGCAAAGAAGAAACCCCGAACCTCACGGCGTTCGTGCAAAAGTTTGCCGATCGCCATGTCACGATTGTTGATCTTGCGCAAGCGCAGGTTTCAGCAGTGCGTTGTATTGGTCAATAATTAGCCAGTAAATTCTGGGCAAACTACGCGTTGGGTGCAAGTCTCACAATTGCCGCCGCTGCTTTGTATGCAGCTTCAGCCGGACCAATTTCGTCGGGGCGCAACAAGTTGGCCATGATGCGTAATACCCATTCCATGAGCGTGCGACTATTTATTCCGACGCGTGAAAGTTCGCGCATGATGGCTGGTCGACCAATGATGCGGGCAAACAAACGTGCCACTTTGAAGTACTGACCGTATTCGTCGTCAATCATGGTTTGATAACGCTGCAATGCGGTGGGGTCGTTGTTATGTATTGCTTCAGCCAAAACCTGTGCAGCCATGCGCGCAGTTTCATACGCATAGTCGATACCTTCGCCGTTAAATGGATTCACACTTCCGGCTGCGTCACCGACGACGAGATACGTGGGTCCAGATTTTGGTCCAACTGAACCACCCATAGGTATACGGCCTGATGTCGCTTTGCCAGTTGGTTGATCGGGGTTGATTTCCCACCGATCAGCAATCATGTGTGCGTACTCATTCAATAAGTGTGTGGTGTTGACACTCTTGAAATCACGGAACGTTGACAACAAACCAACGCCGATGTTTACAGTTCCATCACCAACCGGAAAGATCCATCCGTAACCAGGCATCGGATTGCCTTGACGATCTTTCACATCAAGTGCTGACTCGATCCATGGTTCGTCATGTCGTGGTGTTTCCCAATAGGTACGTATTGCGGTTCCGTACGGCCACTCTTTCGTACGGAACGTTCCGAGTGATCGACCGAATCGACTGTTTGCACCATCGGCGACGATTACGTAGCGCGCAGTGATGTCGAAAGGAGTTTCGGAATCTTTTGCTTGCACTGTTGCCCCGCGAACAAATCCACGTTCAAGGACAGGTGTAAGGGCTTCGTGGCCTTCCAATAATTTTGCGCCGGCAGCAACAGCGTTGCGCACAACCATGGTGTCGAGTTCGCGACGACGCACGACGTAACCGTGCTGTGGGTACATCGGATGAGTGGGCCAATGCAGTTCAAGTGCTTTACCGTGAGCAGTGGCGCGCAGTCCGTCGTAGCGATGGAACTGTGACAATTGATCGCCGAGTCCCATGTCGTTGATTTGCTTGACGGCTCTTGGGGTGAGGCCGTCCCCACAGGTCTTTTCACGCGGGAAGACCTTCTTGTCAACCATGACGACATCGAGGCCTTCTTTGGCGAGCCAATAGCCAGCGGCAGCTCCCGCGGGACCAGCGCCGATGACCAGAACGTCGTGGTGATTGCTCATGATGTCAAGGGCATTGTCGTGGTGCGGTGCTGGCTTGACCACCGCTCGCTGCGATCAGCCGGCGGCCATCATTTGAGCATCAGCAGCGGTTCCGAGGCGGGGTGCGGTTCCGATCATCAACTCAGGGCTATCGAATGTCATGGAGCCGTCCTCAAGACCGAGGAAGATCTCACTCTCGGGGGCACACCACTTTTCGTACTCAGCAGCCCAGTCTCCAGCCTCGTCAGCACCAGAAATGTCATAACGAATGTGGCAGATCAGTCCAAGAATCTCGTATTCGGTGAGAGCGCCGCCAGCCATGGCTCCCTGGGCAGGCATGGCACTGCCGTTGTACGAACGGGGGTAATGGGCCCCGCCTTCACGGTTGGGGTCACCGTAAGTCGCCACTCCAGCCGCTTCGTAGGCCTCAGTGCCGTTATAGACCCAGTTCAACATGTCTTCAATATGCGGGAAAGTCTTGAGAACTTCGCCGCCTTTCAGTACTCGACCAGCGCCACCAGCACCATCGGCGCCGTGGCAACTTGCACATGCACCGTAGTTTTCGATACCGAGGGCAATCGGGCCACTGGCTTCGGCTTTTTGGGGCTGCAAGCCACGAACGTACATGAATAGGAAAATCGGCATGAGGGCCAAAGTGGCCATCGCCCACGACGGGATGCGACCGCGAGTCTTGGCGGCCTTGATATAGGCCGGTTCGGGTTTTGAAACTGCAGCTTTTATCGGTGTTTCTGCAACAACTTTGGCAACCGGGGCTGCAGCAGTAGTTGCTGGCGTCGACGCAGAAGCCTCAGTGGATGATGCGTCTCCACCGGCTGCTTTACGCTCGCGGGAACGCTTCAGTAAATGCTCGGGAATCTCGGTCACAGGCCAGTCCTTTCGGGCGTGGGGCACGACAAATAGTTGACGAACACCGATTGGTGACCGTCTGCGTTAAGAACACTAGAGGGCGAGCGACCCTCAGGCGGAATTCCTCGCATTTTTCTCTCAGGAAACCCGTCACGCATCGGTCAATTTCAGTACCGTGAACTTGCGCACAACCATGCTGAACGGGGTGGGTGTGCTGATAGACCATTTTGAGTGACTCTTTAGTAGTCGCTGGCCGTCAGGAAAGTTTGTTCGGTCCAACTTCAAGGAGTTGGGTCGCGCAGGACCCTTGGCGACTAAGGTTCAAGGTGGTCCTGGTGGCGGTAGCTGTCAGATCCACATCTGGAATCAAATTTAGTAATGACAAACCATCAACCAATACGTGCGACGACCATGTATCGACCTCGTTACAGGGCATAGAAGGGATGACCGGCTGCATGCTGGCGATAAACATTCTGAAATGGCCGGGAATGAATCAGGCCTTCCTATTCTCCTTGGTATTGACCGTCATCTTGACTGGTCTTATTTTTGTGTACGGCAAACGTCGTCCGATCGGCACGCCAGTGTCATGGGGCGAAGCAATGATTGGTTCGGTCTACGCATTCTTTGTGATGTTCATTGCGTACGGAGTTCTTCCTCACCAGTGGCTCGTGCATGTGCAAAACGAACTCGGCTGGCGTTCTGACAAGCCCTTTCTCGGGCCTGGCTCCATTTTTAAATCGAAAGCAAAGGGTGGAAGCTTTCCCTTTGACATCAACTACCTACAGATCGGCGACATTCTTGTCACCGGCATTTATGGCGTGCTCTTAGGCGTACAGATTTTCACCTGGTCATGGTGGCAAAAGCGTGGAACGAAGAAGACAACCGATGTCGAGCAATCAACGTATGGTCGTCCTTTGGTGAAAAAGGCATAACTGATGGCCCGTACCGACGCCAATCCGCCGATGATGCCATTCACTGACCAGTACCAACTGGTTGAAGTGGACGCGGACTATCTCACCAAGGCGGTGAAACCCAAGCAATTCATTCATATTGATCAGTCCGAATGCATCATGTGTGAGGGTTGCGTCGACATTTGCCCGTGGAAGTGCATTCACATGGTCACGCCCGATGCTGTGGTCGAAGCCACAGGAACAGAGCGTCCAGGAATTGACCCCAACGACAATGTTCTTTTTATTATTGATGATGATGTGTGTACGCGTTGTGCACTGTGCGTCGATCGGTGTCCGACCGGCGTCATCATTCTCGGCAAGGCCGGTGCAGCACTTGCAACCGGTGACACACACACCCGTACCGCAAACCACGGTTACGCCTACGGAATGCGTTTCTAGGAGACAAGCACATGGCCAAGGTCATCGAAGATCCCCGACCCACCGCAAAAGAGCGGTTGAACAAAACGGTAGATGGAGTACAAGGCAGTCAAGCCTGGAGCTCAATCTTCCGTCCTGGTTCTATTTTCCGTAAGGGTTACACCGACAGTCCGCGTAACCGTTCATACGTGATCATGAACTCGGTGCTGTATCACTTGCACCCAGTGAAGGTAAAGCGTCACGCGGTCAAAGTTAGCTACACCTTGTGTCTCGGAGGCCTGAGCTTCTTCCTCTTTATTTTGTTGACCGTGACGGGCATCTTCTTGATGTTCTTCTACCGACCCGAAGCAACTGCGGCATGGAATGACATCAGCAGTCTTCAGACTTCGGTGGCGTTCGGATTACTTGTGAGAAATATGCATAGATGGGGCGCGCACTTAATGGTGCTCTCAGTGTTCTTGCACATGGCTCGCGTTTTCTATCACGGCGCATACAAGGCTCCGCGCGAATTCAACTGGGTTATTGGTGTTGTGTTGTTGACACTCACCTTGTTGCTTTCGTTCACCGGCTACTTGTTGCCATGGGACCAATTGTCCATGTGGGCTGTGGCGGTAGGAACAAACATGATGGGCTATACGCCAGTGTTTGGTTCGCAAGTGCGTTTCGTGTTGCTCGGTGGTGTCGAAATTGGTTCTGAAACCTTGTTGCGTTGGTACGTGTTGCACGTACTCATGCTTCCTTTCGTCATCGTGATCTTCATGGCTATCCACTTCTGGCGTGTCCGTAAGGACGGCGGCATCTCAGGTCCTTTGTGACCGGTGCTTGAAAGGACCTGACTCAACATGACTGAAATCCCCGAACACCTCATGAAGCGAGCACAAGCTGCTCGCGATAAGGCTGCTGCTGAAGCTGGTGCTGCTGCGCCGGCTGCGAGCGATGCCCCCGCTGCTGATCCGCGTATTCCTTCACACTTACTTGAGCGCAGTAAAGCTGCCAAAGCAAAAGTTGATGGCGAAGGTGGCGCAGTTGCTGTGGCCGAAAAAGTTGGCGCTCTCGTTGCTGCTGCTCCGGCTGCTGGTGGCGTTCCCGTTGGTGCTGGCCCTGGTGGACACACGCAGCGTTTGTTGACAGTCGTTAAGTCGGGGTCAATTCAAGACGTCAAAGCAACACCGGTTGACAAAGTCCACACGTGGCCACACTTGTTGGCTGCTGAATTTGTTGCGGCCTTGGCTTGTACTGCGTTCTTGTTCTTCTTCTCGATTTTCGTGAACGCACCGCTGTTGCAGTTGGCTAACCCCAACCGCACACCGAACCCATCAAAGGCTCCTTGGTACTTCCTCGGTTTGCAGGAATTGCTGACCATGTTCCACCCCATGGTCGCTGGTGTAACTGTTCCAGGTATTGCTTTGTTCGCCTTAATTCTTGCTCCGTACATCGACAAGAACCCATCGAACAAACCCGAAGATCGCAAGTTCGCAACTTCAATCATGACGGTGCACCTCATGTTCTGGGCAGTGCTCGTGATGATCGGTTCGTTCTTCCGTGGTCCCGGATTCAACTTCGTCTTCCCATGGCGCGACGGCCTGTTCTTCGAGTTGTGAGGATCAAACTTTTATGA
>CAEZZP010000021.1_pt1 | contig 17414 bp, 12 predicted proteins | sample 7266661 | NCBI WGS metagenome assembly CAEZZP01 (sample SAMEA6813962, study PRJEB35770) | uncultured Actinomycetes bacterium | biome: Freshwater; feature: Freshwater reservoir; material: water | place: Czech Republic | collected 2016-08-15 | depth 30m m
ATACCAACCGCCATACAAACGCCACAAGTTACGCACCACAAACTCGGGTTCGTCATACGTGGGTTTCAAGAACGGCTTATCAGCAAGTTCTTTTGGCAAACGCACTTGATGAATCACATCGTCGAGACGTGCACCGCTATTCATTAATGCCAAAGTCTGTTCGTGCAGTGATTCAAGTGCTGCCGCAGTATCGGTGAGCACTTGACCGACTCGTTCTTTTCCGCCGATGGCCATGCCGTGAGCGGGCAACATCAATTCGGGTTGCTTGGCGGCCATGGCGCGCAATGCAACGGCCCATTCCCAAGCGAAGCGTTGCACCTTTTGTGGATTGCCCGCATTGGGGAACTGCCATATGAATAAGTCGCCAACGACAACGGCTTTCGCATCGGGGACCCACGCCCACGTGTGATCGTCGGTTTCGCCGCGGGCGTGGTGCAGTTCAAAGGTGCGACCACCAATATCGAGAGTTGTCTCTGAACGAAATGTGGTGTCGGGATACACGAAGTCGCTCGGGAACATGGGTCCGGGTAAACGGAACTGACGCATGTTGATGTAACCGTTGTAGCCGTTCGTCAACTTGTAACGATCAAAGCGATCAACGACAGCCTCGTGTGCGACGTATTGAATGGGCTGATCTGCGCGTTTTGTTGCATCGGCGTTGAATGCGCCCGCGCCACCAACATGGTCGGTGTGGCCATGCGTGTAGACCGCGGTATTGACTCGGTCATTTGACCATGAGCGAAGACTGGCGACGACGCTCTTGGCCGCCATGCCGTGCGAGACGTCGAACAATGTGAGCCCGTCGGCGGTGTTGAAGACAACAACGTTGCTAAATGATTCAATGACGCCGATGCCTGGTGCGACTTCTTCTACTGGAGCGGCATCAACCGTAATCTTCAAGCCGATTGGTGCTGCGTCGGTCCCGTCAACGATTCGGGCTGAACGTTCGAGCATTGATGTCATGCTTCAAAACTATGTGATTCTGGTGTCGTTTCATTCGCTATTACCGATTAAAACCACACCAGAATCACAATGAGCGTTGACGACTTGTCATTCGCCCTGTTTTGCAGACCCCATGTAATTGGACTCTAAAAATTGATGTTGGTTCTGTAGGTCATGTGCCGTTCCCGAAAAAGTTAGTTCTCCTCGATTGAGCACGTACGCACGACTTGCCGACTTGAGGGCAACATGAACATGTTGCTCAACAAGCAAAACTCCAACTCCACGGTCTGCAGCAAATTGCGCGAGCACTGGCAACATGCGTTGAAAAATGATGGGGGCTAATCCCAAACTCATTTCGTCAATCAACATCAATTTCGGATCAGCAATAAAACGACAAGCCAAAGACAACATTTGTTGCTCTCCACCTGACAAAAGACCGGCCTTACGTTCGAGCAAGGCCGCCAATGCCGGAAAATACTCAATGACATCAGCCACCGAGACTGATCCACCCTTTCGCTGATACAAACGCAAGTTTTCAGCGACGGTTAGTTGAAAAAAGATCCCGCGATTTTCGGGAAGCAACGACAATCCTTGGCGAACTATCTGGTGAGTCGACCAACCGTTGACTTTCTGGTCTGCAACAGCGATGGTGCCACCGATCTCGGGAATCAAACCAGCAATGGTGTGCAACAAGGTCGTCTTCCCAGCTCCGTTAGCTCCGAGCAGCGCAACTATTTCGCCACTCTCGACATGAATGCTGACATCGCGCACCACCGGAATACCGCCGTATCCCGCGGTCAACGATTCGACGGACAAAAGTGTCATGATCCCACCTCACTTGGAGCACCAAGATAAGCCTCGATCACGGCCGGATTTGCTCGAATTTCATCCGGCGTGCCCGAAGCGATGATGCAACCAAAATCCAATACAAAGATGCGGTCGCATACTTTGAGAACCAAGTCCATGTCGTGATCAACCAACAGGATTGACACACCAGTTTGGGAAATCTCAACAATTTGTCGGCCGAGGGCCTCGGTTTCAGATGAGCTCAATCCCGCCGCGGGTTCATCCAACATCAAAAGAGTTGGCTCAGCAACTAACGCACGCGCAACACCCAGCAATTTTTGCTGACCGAGTGACAGTTCGGAAGTTTCCTTCTTCGCATTCACGTTCAGACCCACAGCCGCCAATGCTTGACTGACATGGCGTTCGCGTTTGTTCTGGGCGGGGAAAACAAGATCGCGCAAAGTGCCTCGAATCGTTGAACCTTCAATAGCGACCAGGAGATTATCGGCAATAGAAATATCGGAGAAGAGTTCAACCGATTGCCAAGTTCGCCGCAGTCCGCGTCGCGCGATGATGTGTGGTGTCAATCCTCTCAGTGAGTGATCTTTGAAAACGACCTCACCCTGTGCTGAAGTAAACCCAGTCACTGCGTCAATAAATGTTGTTTTACCGCCGCCATTCGGACCGATCAATCCGACAATTTCACCCTGTCGAACCGACAGGGTGGCGTCATTCAAGGCCACCAGTCCCCCGTACTTGACGGTTAATCCTGATATTTCAAGAACAGTGTCGGCGGCATCAAAGTCAGGACGAGGCTGAGCCAAATACTCTGCGGGTAATTGTTGGACGACGTCTTGGCGCGTTTCCTGTTCCTTTGGCACCTTGCCCGATTTAGCCAACTTGCGTTGTCGCGACTCAGCAAAACCCTCTGCCGTCTTACCTGCTACTCCTTGCGGATTGAATATTGCCGTCGTCACCAGACCCACACCAGCCAACAACGCATAACTCTGGCCCAAATTGATGTTGCGATCCATGACGACAAACATCAGTCCAAGTGGAGCGGATAAGCCAGCGACTAATGCACCGCCGACCGATGTAATCCCACCGAGATAGGCGAATGCTAAAAAGGTCAGACTGGTGAACACCGAAAAACTCTCGGCTGACAGTTGACCGCGGCTATATCCAATAAAGCACCCACCCATTCCAGCCAAACCAGACGCCACCGCGAAGGCCAACAACTTGGTGGCCGAAACACTGATGCCCACCGCTGCTGCCGCTCTTTCATTTGACCGCACTGCGAGCATGCGTCGACCAGTGCCGCTTCGAATCAAGTTGGTCACCAAGATGCAGGCCAGAGTCACGAAGACAACAACCAAAATTCCAAAACTTAGACGAGCAATGTTGCGACCTTCGCGGACACCAAGGTCGAGACCGAAAATTGTTGGCTTTGAGATGAGGCTTCCAGTGGGAGAAACGAAACTGCTGTTGCGAAAAACGAACTTCTCCAACGCTAAACCACTCGCCAATGTCACCACTGCCAGTTGTGTTCCACGAATCCGCAGGGCCGGGATACCAACAACAACTCCGACCACGATCGAAACCAGTACTGACAGAATCAAACCGAGTGGAAAGTTAAGTCCTGAAACCGAACTGAACTTTGATAAGGCAAACCCTGCAGTCCCCGCAATCGCTGCTTGAGCCAAAGATATTTGGCCAACTAAACCGATCAACACCACCAACGACAACATGATCATTGACACGATCAGACTCGTCATCAAACCAAAGCGGTAACTGCCCCCGAGCAGAGCCATCAGAATTATTCCGCAGACCCCGACGAGAAGCATCGTTCGAATCTGCATCTTTGGCTGCGTGACGCGCGGGAGTTGATCAACACGTAACGATCCTCGGTTGGGCAACGATTGGCCGAAGAGAATCAATGTCACGACAATCACCAAGAATGGAACTGCATCAGTCAGTCCGATGCGAGCCCAACCTGGCCACCAGTCTTTTGTTGTCAAGTATTGAACAACTGATTGGAACGAGCCCAGACCCAAACCTGCAATCAAGGTGATCGAAACCGATTTGAGGCGGCCGATTAAAGCGGCGGCCAGTGCAGGAATAATTGCGAAGATATATGTGGAAGCACTGAGACTTGACAACGGGCCCGCCAAAATCACGACAAGACTGGTGACCAAGCCCGAAATTGCCCAAGTCAACCCAGCGAGAAGTTGCGGCGAGAATCCTGCAAGAGAAATCGTCGACTCACTTTCAGCGGCACCTCGCGTTGCGAGTCCGATGCGCGTGAATCGCAAATAAGCCCACAGAGATAATCCGACCACAGCAACGATTAACGCCAGCCACAGTCGATCACGGGGGAAGGTGATGCTTGAAATTGTCACCGTTTCATTTGGCAAAATTGGTTTCATAGCGCGCGGATCGCCACCAAAGTGCATCAAAATCAGCGCCTGAATCACTAACAAAATTCCCACAGAAGAAACAACCCGCGCCAAAACAGGAGCACTACGCAACGGGTTAAAAACCAGGAGATGAACCGCCAAAGTTAAAACCAGTGAAGATAACAAGGCGACCAATAAGCACAAAACAAATGATGGATCATCAGTGAGGTGAATTGAGTGTGGCACAACCACTATCGGAAGAATCAAATTCCCAGTTTTTTGCAATTCGTCAAAAACATAGGCACTCCAAACTGCCAGCGCACCAGCAGAAAAATTGATGATGCCAGTACCGCGAAAACCAACCACGACCCCTGCACCTAGTGCTGCATAAACCGAACCGGCACCTAGGCCTATCAAAGCAAATAAAAATATTTGTGTCACCTAGTTCACCCGATCATTGAAATTTTGAAGACTCAAACTTTCAAGTTGTTGGGGTGTCCCAAGCACTGCTCGAGACACCCCATCAACTTGTTTTCAATTTCTACTTAACAGACTCTTTGGGTAGGGGATGAACTATTCGCCACCAACAAGAGCGGAGTTATCTGCGAAGTCGCTGTACAACTTGCGAATCAAACGACCGTCGGCTGCCTTTTCAATTTGGAAGACCGCAATCGAAGCGTGACAGGCCGAAGGCGAGTCGGCCCAAAGGGCTTTGCCACATTGCAAATCGGGACCGAAGTAACCGGGGAATACTTGGCTCACGATTGTGGCTTTCACAGATTCGCCAGTGACCTCTTGATCGTTGGGGATCGCTGAAAGTACTTCTCGCAGTTCCATCCAGCCACCATAAGAAACGTGAGCAAACCCCGAAATCAAAGCTTCGTGCCCGCCCGCAGTCATATTTGCGATGTAGTCATCAAGGCGAGCCTGAACCTCGGCCGGAGCTTCGTCGTAGGCCAACGTCGTCCAAATATCGGCTTGGTTATAGGTTCCCAAGGCCAGGTCGGGCACTACATCTAAATACAAGTTGCAGGAACTGGCGAAGACCGCGCCTTCAAAGCCGACAGCAGTGGTGGCACTCACGAGACCAATGCATTGGACTTCACCCAAAAATCCCGTAATAGCTTCGATGCCTTGAGACTTAAAGTTGGCCACAGCACTCGTCCAGTCAGGATTAGCTGCATCGAGATAAATGGGAGTCACTTCAAGTCCCAGAATCTCTGAGTAGTTCTTCAGTTTGGTTTCGTAGGGCGTACCCGCGAAATTAACGTCAGTCACGTAACCGACCTTGGTCAAACCCAGATCCTTAAAGGTTTTCAACGGTCCGAGAAATGAGGCGCTTGATGCGGCGTGAAGGATGAACGAATTTTCGTTGCTTTCTTGCACCGTCCCCCAACCATTTGTGGTGATGTACGGAATCCCCGCTTCATCATAAATAGGGATAGCGGCGTCGGATCCGAGATCGAGCGCGGTGTAAGCAATTGCAACATTTTCTTCGATCATCTGATTGGCACAGTTAATTGAACCTTCCGGGGATGCATCGGCGGCGCATGAAACAACTTCAATCTGCGCTCCATTAATTCCACCGTTGGCATTGATCGCGTCGATGGCAACTTCGGCACCGATTCGAAATGCCGGAAGCAAAGAATCGTTGTTCACGACTCCGACTTTGATTGTTTGCCCATCGCGGTTGCCCACGTTCTCTGCAGGAGTCGAAGTATCGCTACCGTCAGTTGTTGCCGGAGCATCGGTTGAAGGTGCTGCTGACTCGGTTGCGCTGCTCCCACCGTCATCGCCACCACAGGCGACACCCAAGAGTACGGCCGCACTTAAAATCGCGACGCCCCTCATATGACGTATTCCAATGTGTTTCTTACTACTCATATATCTCCCCTTGCGTGTGTGGCCGAATGACTTCGAACCAATTGAGTTGTCCTTGATCAAAAAACTTTTCTTATCTTTCAGGTGTGGTCACTGATTTTTCTAGAAGTGCAAAAAGTTCGGCCCAACCAACGAATTGGCGTTGCTCATGGCCGTCTACCGTGCATGAGCCAGAAACACGCACGACCGAAGATTCGCTGGAGTCGCTCTCGCGGATGAGATCTAATTCAATGTGTGCCAAAGCACTCCCCCTTTCTTACTGCCCCGATCATCCTCACCCGCCTCGACCATGACTGTCAGTAGGGGATCCCCTACTACCTGAAGCGAGGTGCCGAATAGAGTGCTCTCAATGACATCGGCTCGTCGACCCCCGACTGCACCACTGCTCACACCTCAAATGGTGGGGCGCGACCACGAGATTGCCCGAATCCTCGATGTCTTCAAACAAGTTGAAGCGGGTCAGGCCTCAAGCATCGTCATCCGCGGGGCCGGCGGAATTGGCAAATCCCGCCTCGCCGAGGTTGTTTTGGAACGTACTGAATCAATGGGTGCAATTTGCCTCAAGGGTCGGGCGAGTCGCTTTGATCGTGGAATCCCCTATTCGCTGGTGAACGAGTTTCTTCAACCGCTACACATTGAAAGTGAACTGATCACTCAGTCGTCGCGAGATCTCAAAACTCTCCTGGAAAAGACTTCAGGAATGACCACCAAAAAGTCAGGGGCCAGAGAGCCTCAAGATGTTCTCGGACTCGCAACATCAATCTTGCGCGAACTAGCACGCCTTTCACCCATCGTGATTTCCTGCGACGACATTCACCTCGCCGACGCTGACTCGGTGGCTTTGTTCGCCATGCTCTCTCGTCAGCTATCACATTCACGAGTTCTCTTTATCGCCACTCTTCGTAACCAAGCCGAATATCAGAATCAAGACATCGCGCACATGATTGAGCAATTTCAGATAGACGACCACAACCAGGTCGTTGATCTCCGTTCACTCGGTAGATCAGAAATCCGATCAATGATCAAGGGAATGTTGTCAACGAGTCCGAATGAAGACTTAGTTTCAATCGTCGAAACTGCGAGTAATGGCAATCCGTTTTTCGCTATTGAATCCACACGGCTGTTGTTGAATTCACATCGAATTGATCTATCTGGGTCAGTTGCCCGACTCGTTGATGATGCCCAGCTGCCACATCCCGAAACTGCCATCATTCACCGTTTCTTTGAAATTGGGAGCACCGACACATCAGTGGCCAGAGTTCTCTCAGTTTTTCGCCGCATTTCACTACGACTGCTTCCTCTCATCGCCAACCTCTCAAATCTCTCCCAAAACGAAGTCGCTGCAAGCTTTGATCGACTCGTCATTGCTCAGATTTTGATTCCACTGGGTAAACACGAGTTTCAATTTGCTCACAGTATTCTTCGCGATGCCCTGTATGACGACATCGGACCAGCCGAACAAAGACGTTTTCATCGTTCTATCGCCGATCTATTGATGGATGATCGACGACGCGGACTTGTTGTCGACATAGCCGAGCTAGCAACACACATGGTTGAAAGTTCTGATGCAGGTGATGATGATTGCATCCAGATTCTGGCCGAGGCCGGTCACGCCGCCGGCAACACGGCACCACTCGTCGCCGCACAATGGTTCGGACAAGCCGCAAGCCTTGTGCAAGAAGGAACTCAACAATGGGCCGAGTTATTGGCTCTCCAAGCCCGCTGGCTATTCATCGCATCACGGCCTGCTGAATCTGCATCAATCGCAATGCAGGCTCTCAAGGTTTTAGAAGCTGGTCCGTCTCGCTCGCGAACATTGGCCGACACGGTTAACTGTCTCTACATTTCAGGGAAACTTAATTCGGCAATCTCAATCATTGACGAAGAAGAACAATCCGGTCGTGAAGTTTCTGTGTCGCTGCTTGCTCAGCGTTCTCACTTTTTGACGAATACTGGAAGAATTAGTGAATCATCGTTTGCCCACGTTCCGCCTGGCGCATCCATACCGATATCTGAGCTCAGCGTTGTTCTATCTCATGATTTACTCAATTCAAGGTTGTTGGTAGATCACTCCGTGGCAGAGGGCCATGCGAGATCGTTACAAGAAATCAAAAATGGGGCAAACGTTCGCGCCAAGCAAGCGATTTCTGGAACCTTGGCTCTCGCTTACAATTCGCTTGGAGATATTTCTGCATCGCTTGCAGAGATACAAGAATTTGAAGTGCTCAATGAAAACAAACACACTCTGAGTATCGGGTGCCAAATTGAAGTTGCTAAAACATCGCTGCTTGCCAACACCGGAAAATGGGACGAAGCGATAGCTCTTGCCGACGACGTGCTTTGGTACATGGACCATTACCGGACCAACATTTCAGAAGGGCTCATCAAAGCAGTCATTGCAGATCTGCTTCTTGAACGCGGAGATATTCGTCAAGCACGGGAATTGCTGTCGTCCGTCAACCCTCCGATTCAAACAATGCAATTCGTTTTGGCGAATTCATTCGACAAAGCAACAATTCGGTCCGGCAACTACAAGGAAGCCCGTCAATCGTTGGAAGATCGAGTGACCAAGTCTTTGCAAAGTGGGTTCGGTGATTCCATGATTGGAGCCCTCGACCTGCTCGTTGAAGTTTGCCTCTTAGATAACGACAGCTCAGCCGCACAAAAATGGGCCGGGGAGGCCGAGGCACTTGCTCGGGTATCACATTCCATACTTCGAAAAATTGTTGCATTGCTGTGTCGAGCCGAAGCATTTGAAAGTGTGGATGCGGCTTTGCAAGCAATAGAAATAGGCAAGCGACATGGTTTGATGTTGTATCTCGGTCGTGCTCATCTGATCGCAGGCAGATTCAGCGATGAGCCTCAGGTTCATCTACATGCCGCATTCCAAATATTTGAACAGCTCCAAGCGGTTCCCTTCAAGCAGAAGACTGCCCAGCACATGCGCAGTCGTGGAATTACAGCACCACGGAAACACATTGACTCCGACAGCGGATTAACCGAATCTGAAACTTCAATCGCTGGATTAGTTGCCCAAGGTTTTAGTAACAAAGAAATCGCCAATGCACTGCACTACAGCATCAAAACTGTTGAGGTATACCTGACGCGCATTTATCAAAAGACCAATTGCCGATCACGCTTAGATCTGGCTCGCGCAATTAGTAACGGCGAAGTCAAGATCGATGTTTGATAATTAGGTTTTGCCCAAATATCGGCATCTTCACCAAATCAACATCTTCACGGCGACCGCAACACCGAAAGTGATCACAATGACCCGCATGACTTTGGGATTCATTTTGCCGGCGAGCATTCCGCCGAAATGACCGCCAACCAAACTTGCCGGGGCCATCACTGCGACGAAATTCCATTCAACTTTGCCCGAGAACACCAAGAATGACGCCGCCAACACGTTGATCACAAACGACAACACGGTTTTGAGGGCGTTGAGTTTGGGAAGTTCGTCATCGAGCAAGAGTCCGGTGATGGCGAGCAGCATGATGCCAAGACCTGCACCGAAGTATCCACCGTAGATCGATGCGGCAAAAACCGAAATGATGAGCGGGATGGTGGCTTCGTGAGTTGTTGTATGAGACGCATCTGATGTGCGGCGTGCGAAGACTCGCTTTTTGATCCCGTCTTGAAATCCGAGCAATCCGCAGGCCATCAATATGAGGAACGGTACGAGGTTGCGGAAAACAGAGTCGGATGTGATGACGAGAAGGATGGATCCGAGCAGTCCGCCGAGTCCGGCAAATGGAAGAAGGCGCCGCAAGCGAGCTTTGTGTTGGCCGACCGTGGCACGTTGGGCAAAGGCCCCACCGAAATAGCCAGGGCATAATGCAACGGTGTTGGTGGCATTGGCGTGCACACTTGGCACGCCGAGGGCAACGAGAATCGGAAACGACACGAGGGTTCCGCCACCCGCGATTGCGTTGATTCCACCAGCGGCGAGCGCACCAGCGCCTGCGAAAACCAAATCAGAAACAGAAGTCACGCTGACACGCTAGACCGTGAGCGATGTCTAACCCTGTGTTCATTTGTGATTCTGGTGCAGAAACGTTGCGTATTTCGAAACGATTCTGCACCAGAATCACAACTGATTTACTCGGGGCTGTCGATGGGGATCACTTGGAAGTGAATGTTGTTGTCAAGCGCCCCAAGTTTTTGTTCGAGTTGACGCGCAAACGCAGCAGCTTCAATCGAGTTTGTGAACGGACCATAGACAGATGGGATTCCGCCGTCGGCAGATGCGGCTAAGACTCCGTGCGGCAGATCACGGCGCGCCATTTCTTCGGCGTCAATTTTGTTGTTGAGACTCTCAAGAAAACGGTCGAGCAATTCGTCGTTTTCTTCGGGGGTCAGTACTTGGGCGGGACAACCGCTGTATCGATGAGTCTGACGATGGTGTCTGCGCATTGAGGTCTGCCTTCCTCTACATGTGTCTGCCTTGTTGAGAAGGACCGTAAAGAAGGGGTATGGCAGAGTTCGGAAAGGTTTCGTGAGCAGGCGCTTTTCAGTGTGAATAATCGGGCGACAAGCTGGTTCGGCTTCGGATATGGTTCGGTTTGTCCATTCAGAGGATCCGAGGGACCCAGCCCGCTGACGATCCGCCAACCGTCCAATAGGAAATGGTGGCAACGCTGGGATCAATGGAGGAAATCATGAGTGACTTCATCAGCGCGATCAAACGCTTTATTGAAGATTGGGTCGAGGGCAAACCGAAGCTTGTTCATTACGAGACACCGGAAGCAGTCGAACATGACAAGGCTCCGATTGAGTTACGCGACATTGTTATTCGCCGTATTGAGCAGGATGCATCGGGCAAGAAGATCTCTATCGAGGGCACCATCAGCATTCTCATTGGGCCGGGCTGCGACTTGTCTGGACGAGATCTTGGTGGTGCTCAGCTAGAAGGCTTCGACTTACGTGGGGCGAACTTTCGTGGTGCTCGTTTAAGTAGCGCGAATTTGAAAGGAGCGAATTTGTCTGGGGCCGATTTCACCGACGCGCAATTGGTGTTTGCACAACTGCGCGATGCCATTGTCATTGGAACCAATTTCACGAACGTGAACTTGACGGGAGCGAACATGGTTGGCGCCGATCTTTCGACAGCCAACATGTGGATGGCGAAGATGCTGAACACCACCACCACAGGTGATGTTGATTTCTACACCTACCTCAAAGGCTTTAACCCCAATTGGGAACCAAAGAAGAATTGATCGCTTTCAAAAATCCCAAGTACGTGAACGGTTCCCTTCTACTTTGGCGAGGCCGGCTTCAATCGGGTCAATACCCAGAACCGAGCTGAGTCGAACGAGATACAGCAGAACATCAGCGACGTAAAACTGTGTTAAAAAAGATTCTCATTCAAACTTTTTAACCACCAGATATGACGAATCCGTTCAAAACCAAAATTGTGTTGGGATTCAAATTTGATGGTGACGGAAAAGAATTGTTAATAAAAAATGTGAACGTAATTGGGTTGATGTTTGGCCCGAAAACAGACATCTGACAATAGTTCCCTCTTAGCGAATAGGTGTCGGGGTGATACCCGTTCGAAGAGGTCGTAGTTACTGGAAGCAAAGTACCGTCGGGCGTACTCCAAAATGGCATCATCGATTGATTTGCGTTGTAACTACAAGATCCCTGCACGACGCTTCCACTTGGCGCCTTTACCCCGATTGTTGCGTTGTATTGCCAGACATAACTGGTCCATGCAAAACATCCCAGACTTATATCGATCAAAGAACTTTGCGAGTAAAGATTTGTATAGTTTGGTGTTTCATTTTGCGAACAAACAACAGATTTATTCACCAAGTTTATGAATGATCCTGGGCCTCTTTCGCCACTTGGCCCTTGAGCACCAACTACGCCCTGCGGACCGGCAGGTCCTTGTACTCCCGCAGGACCAGTTGCACCTGCTGCACCTTGAGGACCAACCGGACCCTGCGGACCAGTTACACCTGCTGCACCAGCAGCACCATCCGAACCAGAACGACCCTGCAATCCCAACAAACCTTGCGGACCAACAGGACCCTGCGCACCATCAACACCATTCGAACCAGAGGGGCCTTGCGGACCAGTTCCGCCCGTTTCACCTGTTGCACCAGCAGGACCTTGCAGACCCAACAATCCCCGCGGACCTTGAGAACCAGCAACTCCATCGGCCCCTGTTTCACCACGAATACCTTGAAGTCCCTGGGATCCTGCAGGTCCTTGAGAGCCGGCCGGCCCAATTGCACCCTGTGGTCCCTGAGGACCCATCGCACCCGCTACTCCCTGCGGTCCTTGTGGACCAGCAGCTGAACTTCCCCCAGAACCAAACACATCTTCAGCACGTTGGTAATAGCCAACAAGGTCAACTAACAAATGGGCTTTCCCATAAACATAAAAGCAGACAAAGCCTGCATCTGAAATTGGCGACGTGACAGCATTTGGAACTGTTTGACCTTGCACAAAATTCAGGTTCGATGCATCGGGCCGAGTGCCACATGGATACACCGTCACATAACCTCCGGAGTTTCCAGCTTCCCCATCTACAACTGTGACATTAAATGCCGCAGCAGTAGAACCAAGTGGAACTACTGCCGCATTGCCAATTGATGTTTGGATCGTTCCGGTCACTTGCAACATTCGCGCATCGCCAGTCCCGTCGAGTGCTCCAACTTTTCCAGTTGATCGCGTATCGAGCAGACGCAACGGGTTAACCGGCGTGTACGTCGAAGGAGATAGACCCGTAGTTGCGTTGGCTCCAACAATTGTTCCGGCACACAAAATCCCTGCGAAAAAAACGATCAACAGTGTCCACGCATATTTCTTCGTCGGAGATTTTGCTCCTGAAGAATTTGACATGCTGATCAATATATTCATAGAGCCATATCAAACAGAGGCAAAAAATCCTTTGATCCCTATCAGTATGACTAATCAGTATGTTCGCAGCCTTGTTTGTCTTCCTAGTTAATTCAGACTTTTGAACTCAAAATTCCTCATAATTTTCTTGAATTCGGAAACTCTGCCACACCCCCTGATTAATTTGAATATTGCTTCCCGGCTAACCAATTGATCTCGCGACATGTGTCAAACATGGCGAGACCTACTCAATAGTCAGGAGGTAAAACATGCCAACGTTGCGCGACACTCTCGCCACTCACGACCGCGTTGATGTCATCGTCAAACGACTCGCCGATATCAAACGCACCGAGTCAACCCTGGCCGCCGAACGAATGAGTCTGCTCGCCGAGCTCTCGTCAATACGCCCAGCCGACCCCGAGATCACTCTCATGCGCGACGGCCAGTTGTCTCGACGCGAAGCCCGCGACACCCTGAATCGCCACAGCACCATCGACACGGCTCCCGTATTCGGTGACGCACTCAGCACCGGTGATATCAGCGTGGCTCACATTGACGGACTCTCACGGGCCTTCAAGATCGTCGGCGACAAGCCCGACGCACTCATTGAACGCCTGCCAGCACTCATCAATGCCGCAACCCACATGAGTGCCGACGATTTTGATCGTCACGTCAAGAACACTGCCAAGGCATTGGTATCCGACGGTGGGCTGAGCCGACTCGAGCAACAACGCCGCGAAACCCACTTCAAAATGTGGAACGACGTCGACGGGAACCTACAAGTTCGTGGTCAATTTGATCCCGAACGAGGAGCGATCTTCCAAAACCTCGTCAGCCAACGCGTTGAAGCCATGTTCCATTCAGGTGACGGCGACGTACGTCTTGACATCGCTCCAGGTATTGAACCAAATCATCACCGCAATGCCTTGTCGATTCTTGAACTGGTTCGAGGTGCTGGCTCGTCGCTTGTTGACGGCGATCGCCCAGTGCGGGCCGAGCTTGTTGTGCACATTGATCTTGAAACTTTGCAAAACAAAGTCAAGGCGCACAACGACATAACGGTTTGCCGAACCAGTTTCGGAGCCGACCTTCCTATCGAGACCATCCGACGCATCGCATGTGATGCCGACATCATTCCGGTGGTGCTGAATGGTCCATCGGTTCCGATTGATGTAGGACGGTCCAAACGATTGGCAACCGCCCACCAGCGCCGAGCGCTCGAATCAGCCCACGAAACCTGTGCAATAGATGGTTGTGTTGTGCCCTATCACCACTGTTCAATTCACCATATTGATTACTGGGAAAATGGTGGGCCGACCGATCTCAACAACCTGATTCCACTTTGCAGTCGACACCATCACAAAGCCCACGAAGGCGAATGGAAGTTGAGCCTCGACCCATATAACCGTCAGCTCACCGTGAATTATCCGTGAGATCGGTGCTAGACCGTTTGGTATGTCAAAGGTACTCAGATTGATGACAGGCGTGCTCGGCATCTCGGTCGTGGTTGCGTGCGGCTCAAGTAGTGATGAATCATCGTCTTCGGTGGCGCCATCAACCACTCAGTCGATGGCAACAACAACTGCAGTCTCGACGAGTACTACGACGACGTCAACGACCACCATGCCAATCCAACAAGCACAATCAATGATCTTGTTTGACTTCAATGATCAGAACGATGTCTCTGATTGGTTCAACCAAAACGACACCGTCATGGGCGGGGTATCCGATAGCGCCACCACCTGGGTTGATGGGCATTTAGTTTTCTCGGGCAACTTATCGCTCGACAACAACGGCGGATTCACCTCAACCTTCGGACCGATCAATGACCAACTACCAACGCTGATTTCAGGTGCCGAGGCCATCGTCGTGACGGCCCGTGGCGATGGGAAGACCTATCTCATGCAAATCAGAAATTATGACAACACGCGTTACATCCAGCGTTTCACAACAGTCGCCGATGTTGAACAGGACTATGAATTACCGCTCGCAGACTTTGAATCTGTTGACTGGCGACTCTCGGTGATCCCGAACGCCGCACCCATAGACACCACCACCATCGCTCAGCTTGGTTTCTACCTGCTTGATAAACAAGTCGGACCATTTGAACTAGCAATATCAATAATTCGTACCAACGTCGAAACTTAATCGGTCTGGATTTACTTCTTAGCCATTCAACAACGCAGCAAATTGGCGACGCCATTCAACCGAGCACTTGTCGGCCTGCACCGATACCAACGACGTTTGGTCAAGTGGCAACACCGTGTCAAAGGTTTCGAGCATGCGCTTGTCTTCAGCACCAATCATGAAGTCGAGGCGCAACACTTCGTCTGACGGAATCGCAAAGTCATCACTGCGCCACACCACAAATGTGAAGTAACTCGTGACATCATCAATCGGTGTCGACACCAACAACAAGATGTGTGACAACCCAGTGTCGTACTCAATCGTCGAACGGCAAATCAACGGCAAGTTGAAACCAGAACTCATCTTGCGATGCACGACTCCGCCCGACTGTCCACTTGCAATTGCACCGACCGATGCATTATTGGCATTCACTTCATACGAGTACCCAAAGAAGTGATCATCAAGCGGACCGAGTTCAACTTTGGGAACACTGGTCTCTTGCGCACGACCAAATGAATTGACATGCACAAACGGGAAGTGCGTGATGTCTAAGAAGTTGTCGACCATACGCGTGGCCGAACACTGCCAAGTATCAACGGGTGTATTAAGACGACGGAACTTCGGGTCGTTATCCCACGGCATGTCGGGGATCGGCGCCTTGGGAGTTCCGATGCACACCCAAACCAATCCGTAACGATCTTGGCAACCGAAGGGCTCAATATGAGCCTTTGGTGGAACCGGAATACCTTCGGTCGCTGACGGCACACGCACACACTTGCCGTCTTCAGCAAATTCCCAACCGTGGTACGGACACACCAGGCAGTTGTCTTTGACGTACCCAAGGCTCAACTTTGCTTCACGGTGGGTACAACGATCGGGCAATGCACTCACGGTGCCATTGCCATCGCGCCACACCACCAGGTTGCGCCCAAGCAGCTTGGCCGACACGGGTGCCGCCATCACATCAACCGATCGTGCGACCGGATACCAGAAGCCCAGAAGATTGTCGTTGTCGCAAAGAATGCTCGTCATGTTTTTGAGCCTAACCTGTATAACTATGACCATTTTCCTTATTCGGGGCCAACACATCATCACGATGAATGCGCAACGAGAAGTTCTGACCGACGCCGCCGTCGCAATTGAAAATGATCGCATCATTGCTATTGACAACTTCGAAAAGTTGTGCGTCTCACATCCCAATGCGGTCATCGAAGGCAACCCTCGGGCCGTCATCACCCCAGGCATGATCAACGGCCATCAACACCTCACCGGCGATCGTCTCATTCGCTCAATGATTCCCGACACAATTGACTCACAAGAAGCGATCTTTGGTTGGGCTGTACCAACGCACAGCAGGCATACCGAACGCGATGATTACTTAAGTGCGGTGCTCGCACTCAATGAAGCGTTGTGTCACGGAATTACAACAACAGTTGAAGCCGGAACCGTTGGCCATCCAGCATCGGTGCTTCAGGCACAACTTGCAATGGGTACTCGCGGCACGCTTGGTAGTTGGGGCTGGGATGTCGAAGATGGTCCCTTTGCCGGAACCGTCAGCGAAGTACTTGATCGTCAACGTGAAGTGATGCATCTCACCGCAGATACTCCCCTCATTGATGGTTGGGTCACGCTAGTTGGACATGATTTGATGAGCGACGAACTTGTTACTGCTGCGTCACAACTTGCACGCGACAACAACACCCGCATCACGTTTCATATTTCACCATCGTCGGGCGACACCGCCTCGTATCTTGCTCGTACTGGCAAACACCCCGTTCGTCATCTGTACGACCTCGGAGTTCTTGGCAGTCACGTGTTACTTGCACATGCAGTGCACCTGAATGACGACGAGATTGATTGCATCGTCGAAACCGACACCGCAGTCGCCGTATGTCCGTGGGCGTATTTGCGACTCGCTCAAGGAATCACTGCCGCTGGTCGTCACGACGACATGCTGAAGCGCGGCGTACGGATATCGCTCGGGTGCGACGCTGAAAATGCCGGTGACGCTGTTGACCCCATTCGCAATGCCGCGCTATTTGCTGGTCTCATTCGCGACCGCCACATGGACCCGACCCTCATGAGCGCGGTCGATGCCCTGGCCCTGCACACCATTGATGCCGCCCGCGCCATTGGTATGGCCGACAAGATTGGGTCACTTGAAGTGGGCAAGCAGGCCGACCTCGTGGTCTTTGGCACCGACGGACCCGAATGGCTCACCCGCAGCACCGAACCCATCTTGCAACTGATCTGGGCCTCAAGTGGCTCGGCGGTCGATGACGTTTATGTGGCCGGAAAAGCCGTTGTCAAAGCAAAGAAGTCGACCCAGATCACGGGATCAAGTTTCACCGACATCGTGGCCGAAGCCCAAGAACGCATGACGTTCCTCGCCGGACGCTAAACACAAAGAACTTTTCAAGATTTTCCTGAAAT
>CAEZZP010000033.1_pt1 | contig 13929 bp, 10 predicted proteins | sample 7266661 | NCBI WGS metagenome assembly CAEZZP01 (sample SAMEA6813962, study PRJEB35770) | uncultured Actinomycetes bacterium | biome: Freshwater; feature: Freshwater reservoir; material: water | place: Czech Republic | collected 2016-08-15 | depth 30m m
AGTGGGATCGGTCGACGGGGTAGGGGTAAAAGTACTGCATCATCAATCTTGTTGAATCTGCCAGTAAATGTGCAGCGTTCACCAGAGCACAAAGTCCGCAATATCGTGAATGCTTCTTCAAATCTTGCCCCGCGTTGATCAAAGGGAATTCCGAATGCATTGAATTCGGGTTGGTTCCAGCCTGCCCCGACTCCAAAAATGAATCGACCTTGACTGACCTCGTCAATTCCGGCGGCCATTTTGGCGAGCAGAGCAGGCGGGTGGAAGCCGACGCACGCGACGAGTGGTCCAAGTTCAATTCGCTCGGTGACCGCGGCAAGGGCCGACAACAAAGTCCAGGCCTCCCATGGTCCGCGTTCGGGTCGCCCATCGCCTCGGTAGATGAGGTGATCACCGATCCACATGGAATCAAAACCGACTTTTTCGGCGGCCTGCGACATCGAGAGGTATTCGGGCCAGCGCACTTCTCGCTCAACTTCGGGCAATTGGATGCCTATTCGAAACCCTTCAATCAGACTCACCCTTATGAGGCTAGAGAGGTTTCGGTCTACGGTGTGTCTATGGGGCAAAATCTTGACATTCGGAGCGACCCGACGACCATCGATGCGCCATGGATGAATGAGGCTTTACGAGCTTCGGGAATTGCTGGTTCAGCCACAATCACGAAGTGCACATTTGAAGGTTTTGTGGGCACGGGGCAGACCGGTTGCAATGCTCGATTTTCATTGGCATGGGACAATCCGGCTGGTCGTCCAAAAACAGTCATGGGTAAGTTCCCGTCGCTCGACGAAACTGCGCGGGCAACTGGTTTTGGCGGCACCGCCTACGTCACCGAGTACAACTTTTACTCGCGCATCGCATCGACGGTCGACGTGCGAGCACCCAAGTGCTATCACGCAGCGCTCAATGTTGAAGAGCAACAGTTTTGTCTGATCATGGAAGACCTCTCGGGGTCGGTGCAAGGTGATCAGTTCGTTGGCCTCACTCTTGACGAAGCCGAATTGGCAATCGATCAAGCGGTACTTTTGCACGCGCCTCGTTGGGGTGACCCAACTCTTCCCGAATCTGGAGTCAACCCAAGCACTCTTGAAGAGCGCTCGGCGAATTTGGCCATGATCTACGGATTCTTGCTTCCTGCATTCGTCGATCGTTTAGGTGCCCGACTCGAACCCGAAATATTGAAAGTCATTGAAGACGCTGCACCAGTCATCGGGTCATGGGCCTTGGGCTCAGGTACTCCGTTGACGGTTGCACATTACGATTTTCGACCAGACAACTTTATGTTTGCTCGTGAGCCAGATGCTCCGCCGCTCGTTGTCGTTGATTGGCAAACAGTTAACGAAGGTTTGGGTATGGTCGATGTGGCTTACCTCATCGCCGGCAGTTTTACGCCCGAGCGTCGTCGTGAAGTTGAAAAGCAACTGATTGAGTCGTATCGGGTGAAACTCAATGCCGCCGGAATTAGTTATGACGCTGACACTTGCTGGCGTGACTATCAATTCGGTTCAATATGGGGCCTCATCATCACGGTGTTGGCAACATCAATGGCGGCACGTACCGAACGCGGCGACGATCTTTTTGTCACCATGGCAACTCAGTACGGCCATTTAGTTCTTGATCATGAAGCGTTGAGTTTGTTGAAGTAAACATTTTAGAGTGGAGAATATATGACGACAACAGAATTTGATCCAGATTCGCTTCGAGCGAAATATGAGTTTGAACGCGATAAGCGTTTGCGTGCCGAGGGCAACGATCAATACACCGACATCTCTGACTTCGATCAGTATCTCGAAGATCCGTATGTTCAGCCGCTCAATCGTGCGCCACTATTTGACGAAGTTGAAGTTGCAGTCATCGGTGGAGGTTTTGGTGGACTGTTGGCTGGAGCGCGCCTGCGTGAAGCTGGAGTCACCGATATTCGCATGATCGAAAAAGGCGGCGACTTTGGCGGCACGTGGTACTGGAATCGCTACCCAGGTGCAGCGTGCGACGTTGAGTCGTATATCTATTTGCCGCTGCTTGAAGAAATTGGATACATCCCCAAGCAGAAGTATTCAAATGCCCCTGAAATTCTTGAGCACAGCCGGGCGATTGCTCGTTTCTTCGATCTATATACCAATGCCTGTTTGCAAACCGAAGTGACTGAATTGCGTTGGGACGAAACCGATCGCCGTTGGTTGATCCATACCAATCGTGGCGACATCATGCGCGCCAGATTTGTCGTCATGGCCAACGGGCCGCTTCATCGACCAAAACTGCCTGGCATCAAGGGAATTGAATCCTTCAAGGGACACACATTCCATACCAGTCGCTGGGATTACGACTACACCGGCGGCGACTCAACTGGTGGGTTGTCAAAATTGAAGGGCAAGCGCGTCGGCATTATTGGTACTGGTGCAACTGCAGTGCAATGCGTTCCACATCTTGGTGCTTCGGCCGATCAACTGTTTGTATTCCAACGCACGCCATCGTCCATTGATGTGCGCAACAATCGCCCGACTGACAACGAATGGGCGGCGTCGTTGCAGCCTGGTTGGCAAAAAGAACGTATGGATAATTTCAATGCGCTAGTGAGTGGTGGTTTTGCTGAAGTCGATCTAGTACAAGACGGATGGACCGACATCATTGGCAACTTGTTGATTCGTCTTCGCCAAGATGCAAGTCCCGACTTGTCGCCCGAAGGATTGGCGCGCAATCTTGAACTAGCCGACTTTGAGAAGATGGAACAAATTCGCGCACGTGTCGAAAATATTGTGAGCGATCCGAGCACTGCCGAACATCTCAAGCCGTGGTACCGCCAATTCTGTAAGCGTCCGTGTTTCCACGATGACTATCTCGCAACGTTTAATCGAACCACGGTTGAACTTGTTGATACCGATGGTCGTGGTGTTGATTACATCACCGAAAAAGGTATTGTCGCTAACGGCATTGAATATGAAATTGATTGTTTGATTTACGCAACGGGTTTTGAAGTCGGAACTAATTTCAGTCGACGCGCCGGTTACGAAATTTACGGAGTTGGTGGAAAGTCACTGACTCAACATTGGGATGATGGAGCGCGAACGTTCCACGGCTTTCACAGTCATGGATTTCCGAACTGTTTCATCGTGAGTGGTGTGCAGAGTGGATTCACAGTGAACTTCCCGCACATGCTTGAAGAACAGGCCCGTCATGTCGCGTACATCTTGAATCAAATTTCTGAACAAGGCGTCACGCGCGTTGAAGTCTCTGAAGAGTCTGAACAATGGTGGATCGATCGCATCATTTCGCTGTCGCAGAACAACATCAAGTTCCTTGAGTCATGTACGCCTGGCTATTACAACAACGAAGGCAAACCAGCAGCTCGCAGTGTGCAAGGTGGCAGTTACGGCGGTGGGCCAGTGGCCTTTGTGCAGGTGTTAGAGCAATGGCGTGCCGAAGGCGACATGCGTGGATTGGTCTTAAAAACATAGATCCACCCGTTTGTGACGCGGCGGTGGGTAGGGTGACGCAGCCGGGACGATGGTTCGTCCGAGCGATGCGTGTCATCCCAGACAGGTTCGCGGCACCTGTCAAAGGAAACACCCCTCATGTCCCCATCCACTTCAACTGGTCGTTCGACCACGCCCCAACGACGCTCTGAAGGCGGTTCGCCTGCTGGCGGAGCGTCATCTGGAGCGCGTCCTTCGTCTGGTGGCCGCCCTTCAGCTGGTAAAGCTCGCAGCAAATCAACCAATCAATCACGGGCCAAGTCGGCATCGCGCCGCGATGATCGTCGTGGTTTCCGTTCCGAAAACGGTTCGGCGACGGCTTCTAACTTCGCTCCGAAAAAGCCTTCAATCATTGCGATTGAAGTTGGCCCCGATAACGGATTCGTCAAAATTGGTGTGCCCGCAAATCTCGCTGGCATCCTTGCTGCAACCGGAGTCACCGAACCCTTTTCGATTCAAAGCGTGACATTGCCCGACTCATTAGCTGGTCGTGACGTTCTTGGTCAAGGTCGAACTGGCTCGGGTAAAACTCTTGCCTTCGCATTGCCTTTGATTGCGCGTTTAGCCGCAACCAAAGTTGGTCGTCAAGCCAATCGCCCTCGCGCATTGATCTTGGTGCCGACACGTGAACTGGCAACTCAAGTTGCTGCAGTGATTGATCCATTGGCAACTGCTTGTGGTTTGCGCGTCATCACCGTCTTTGGTGGTGTTGGTCATGGACCACAGCGCGATGGACTTCGTGCTGGTGCAGAAATTGTTGTTGCTTGCCCAGGTCGCTTGGTCGATCACATGGGTGAAGGTGACGCCAAGCTTGACCGTATTGAGATCACCATCATTGACGAAGCCGACCATATGGCCGATCAAGGTTTCTTGCCCATGGTCAAGCGCATTCTTGATGCAACTCCAAAGGTTGGACAGCGCATGTTGTTCTCGGCCACGCTTGCCGGTGGCGTCGATGCAATTGTGTCGCGTTACTTAGATAACCCTGTGTCGCATGCAGCAGAAATCGAAGCACCAGTGTTGTTAGATCACAGTGTTTTGGTGATCGATGATGCCGATCGTTTAGAAGCCGTTGCTGAATTGGCTCGTAAAGAACGAGTTGTGATCTTCACACGCACCAAGCATCGTGCCAAGCAGATGGCCGCAAAGCTTCAGACCTTCGGAATCAATGCGGTTGATATGCATGGCAACTTGTCGCAGACTGCGCGCGAGCGCAACTTGGCAGCTTTTGCTAGTGGCTCAGCTTCGGCATTAGTAGCAACCGACATTGCTGCTCGCGGAATCCATGTCGATGATGTGCCTTTGGTTGTGCACGCCGATCCGCCGATCGAGCACAAGGCATACACCCACCGTTCGGGCCGTACTGCTCGTGCTGGTGCTGCTGGTCGCGTGATTACCGTTGCCTCAACGTCGCAAGTGAGCGAAGTGAAGCAGTTGTTGCAGAAAGCAGGCGTGACTGCAACATGGACCGGTATTGATGTGTCGAACATGACGGGTCGTCCGTCTGGTCGTTCGGCTGGTCGTGGCGGCGTTCGTGCTGATGGCCGTCAAGGTGGTCGTCCCGGTGCTCGTAGCGGAACCGCTCGCGGCAACGGTGGTCGTCCCCGCCGTTAAATCCCCCTGTGATTCTGGTGTCGTTTTATTCGGTAATAGCGAATAAAACGACACCAGAATCACAATTAAATGTGAGTTTTTTACGAGTCGGGTTGGCCGTCGAACACTAATTTGAGGGTCAGCTCGGGTTCGTCTTTTTCAAGACGTTGTAATCGGTACTTGTTTTCGAACAATGCGACCATTTCGTTATCGCTGCGATACAAAATTCGAATTCCGCCGATTTGACGTAGACGATCAGCGCTGGCTTTATCGGTAATGCGCATCGCTTGATACGGCGACGAAATAATCTCGGTCGGTGCACTGAACTCACTCGACAATCGGTAGGCGAATACTTCAAACTGCAAAACGCCAACGGCAGCAAGCACTGGTTCGGTGTCACCAAAGTCGAGATCTCGCAGAACTTGGACAACACCTTCTTGGTCGAGCTGTTCAATTCCCTTACGGAACTGTTTGATCTTGCTGCGGTCAAGCGGACGTGCACTCGCGAAGACTTCAGGTGCAAAGCGTGGAACTCCGGGGAATTCGACTTTCTTCCCGGCGTAAATCGTGTCGCCAATGCGTAGATCACCGGCATTGACAAGTCCGATAATGTCACCGGGGAAAGCTTCTTCAATAGTTTCGCGGTCGTTACCAAAAGCGGTCGTTACATACTTGGTTCCAACTGCGCGACCCGACCGTGTGCATTCAACATCCATGCCGCGTTCGAAATGTCCCGAACAAACTCGAGCGAATGCCAAACGATCACGGTGGTTCGGGTCCATATTGGCTTGGATTTTGAAGACAAAACCAGAGAAGGGGCTTTCGAGAGCCCGTTCATTTTCGGCGAGGTCGAAGCGCGGTATCGGTGGGGGAGCAAGCTCGGCAACCGCATCAAGTAGTGCACGAACTCCGAAGTTGGTAAGAGCCGATCCAACGAAAACTGGTGTGCTCTTTCCTGCTAAGAACGATGGCAGATCAACGTTGGCTTCGATCGCGTCAAGTAACGAACATGAATCTAGTGCGACTTTCCACGCGTCGCCTTCTTCGGCGGCTGCACGTTCGGCGTCAATAATTTCTTCAGGGGCTTCAGCAGCACCACGCGCGGTACGCGTGTATTTGGTGAAGAGCCCAGTGCGGCGATCAATCGTGCCGCGAAAGTCTCCGGGTTGTCCGACGGGCCACGTGGCCGGTGTTGCTCGCAATCCGATTTGTTGCTCAACTTCGTCAAGTAGTTCAAGAGGATCGCGTCCAGGGCGGTCGAACTTGTTAAAGAATGTGAGCACGGGCAAGTTGCGCGAACGACACACATTGAAGAGCTTCAACGTTTGGGCTTCAATTCCCTTTGCAGTATCAAGCACCATGATGACTGCGTCGACCGCTGCCAAAACGCGATACGTGTCTTCACTGAAGTCGCGGTGGCCAGGTGTGTCGAGCAAATTGAAGACGTGGTCGCCATATGGGAATTGCAGAACGGTTGATGAAATGGAGATGCCGCGTTGGCGCTCCATTTCCATCCAGTCGGATGTGGCCGAACGCTGCCCGGCGCGGGCTCGAACTGAGCCGGCATCTTGAATAGCACCGGCATACAACAAGAATTTTTCGGTCAGGCTGGTTTTGCCGGCGTCAGGGTGACTAATAATGGCGAAAGTTCGGCGCCGCAAGGCTTCTTCGGAGATGTTGGCACCGTTTTCCATGGCATCACGAGGGTACAGGCAGACGGGTGGGTCTTGGGTGGACTACTGCAGACCTAGCGAGATTTCGTGACAAACATTTCTGACGCAAGGGTCGTGACGACGTGTTCGGTGCGGGACCCGAGGGCGAAAACAAGTTGACGTAGCGAGTCATATGACAAAAAGATTCCGATTGCCGCGAATCGATCCTCATTCATTTTGGTGCGTTCGCCCGAAAACCAACGCTGAAACTGAACCTCAAGGACGCGGTCACGCTCGCGCATGACATCTTTGGCCACTGCCCAATTTGAACTCAATTGATCGACGGCTTCAACGAGTGGCCCGTACGTACGTATCAAACTCACGCGAAGATTGATCAATGTCTTAATCCGACTTGAGAGATCGCCTGCTGGCACCTCAAGTGTGAGCATATGTTTGATATGCGGTTCAATTTGTTGCAAGGACAATTCAATGAGGTCACCGATTGAATCGAAATAACGAGTAAATGTTCGTTCAGAAATTCCGGCGCGGGCGGCAATATCGGCCGTAGTCAAATTCACACGTCCCTCGGCGACCATTGCAATAATTGCGTTAATGGCCGCTTCTTTGCCTTTGCGAACCCGTTCGTGCCGTCCGTCCAGTTTGTGAATCGTGGCCCCGCTCATGGGGTTCACAATAGTCATGATGCGAGCACTACTCTGAATTGAGATTTGCATCAGAAAGACGGTGTTCCCATGGTTTTAGATATCGCCAAAGTTCGGGCTCAGTTTCCGGCACTCGCCCTCACCGACCGTGGTGGCCCTCGGGTGTATTTCGATAACCCCGCAGGAACCCAAGTACCTCAGATTGTGGTTGACCGAATGGTCTCAGCTCTGATTGATTCAAACGCCAACATGAATGGCAACTTCCGGACATCTCGTGAGGCCACCGAAATCTCGCGTCAAGCACATCTGGCGATGGCCGATTTTTTCAATGCGAAGTCGGAAAATGAAGTGGTTTTTGGACCGAATATGACGTCATTGACATTCATGATGGCGCGCGTTTTGGCATCGCAGTTTTCGCCTGGTGATGAAATCATCCTGACGCAGATGGAACACGACGGCAATGCATCACCGTGGCGCATCATGGCTGAAGAACATGGGCTCATTGTGAAGCGTCTTGAATTTGATCGCAATACGTACGAAATTGATCTTGGCTTGCTCGACTCGCTGATTACTCCCCGAACAAAATTTGCGGCGATCAATTACTCGAGCAACATTCTCGGAACGATCAACGATGTGAAAGCAATGTGCACGAAATATCGGGCCGCCGGAGTGTTGACATACGTTGATGCAGTTCAATTCGCTCCGCACGGTGCTATTGATGTGCAAGATCTTGGTTGTGATTTCCTGGTGGCATCGGCATACAAGTTCTATGGACCGCATCAAGGTGTGTTGTGGGGTCGTGAAGAACTCTTGAATAGTTTGCCCGCTTACAAATTGCGTGTTGTGAAAGACGTGTCACCTGGCCGCTATGAAACAGGAACTCAGTCATTAGAGGGCCAAGCCGGAACCCATGGAGCACTCGAGTACATGCAATGGGTCGGAACGATGATGGGCCAAGAGCATCTGAATGACAATCCCAATCACCGCCAGCGCACCAGAGAAATTCATGCGGGTCTCAAGGCGATGGCTATCTATGACCGAATGCTGGTCGCTCATTTGATTACTGGCCTACAGCGATTGCCCGGTATTGAAGTGCGCGGAATCACGAATCCAGAGCGATTCACTCACCGCGTGCCAACGGTTTCCATTACTCGCCCCGACCTTGTGCCATCTGAACTTGCCAAGTTTTTAGATCAACACGGCGTGTATGTCTGGGATGGTCACTCGTACGGAATTGACGTCATTGAATGGCTTGGTCTGCAAGACCGTGGAGGCGTTGTGCGTATTGGCCCAACTCATTACAACACGGTTGAAGAAGTCGACACAGTCTTGTCACTCATTGGTGACTTCGTGAGCCGTTTGTAACATCGAATAGGCACGAATGGACGGAACTCCGTGAAGAACTGGCGGCTAAGTTATTGGCATGTCCCCTCAAGGCGAAAAACACTTCAGTCAACGCATCGGGCTCCTACGAGCCATGGTGCTTGGGGCAAACGACGGCATCATTTCGACCGCATGTTTGATTCTCGGCGTTGCCGCGGCCGATGCAACAGGCCATGCAATTTTGGTTGCGGGCACTGCAGGGCTCGTTGCAGGCGCAGCTTCAATGGCGATTGGTGAATATGTTTCGGTAAGTTCGCAGCGAGATTCTGAGCAGGCCGATATTCAGAAAGAAACGTGGGAGCTAGAAAATACGCCCGACCGTGAGTTGGCTGAACTCACCGGTATTTATCAAGCCAAAGGTTTGTCACATAAGTTGGCCCGTGAGGTGGCTGAAGAACTCACTGCCCACGATGCTCTATCGACCCACTTGGCCGAGGAGCTCGGTATCTCGCGCCACAATCTGGCGCGACCGTTGCAGGCAGCGGTGAGTTCAGCAACAGCGTTTTCAATCGGCGCGGGCATTCCGTTGTTGGCGTCTTCGCTAGCGAATGACGCTTCCAGAATTTGGGTCACAATCGTGACGGTATTCGCCGCGTTGCTTGGTCTTGGTGTTGGATCAGCCAGGTTTGGCGGGGCCCATCCAGCCCGTCCTGTTCTTCGAATTTTACTCGGTGGAGGCGCTGCGATGGCCTTCACGATGGCAATTGGCAGTTTGTTCGGCGCGACTGTCGGTTAACCGAATCAGGTTCCGCAGAAAGTCTGATAATTCTTGTATTCAGACGGTGCTGGCTGAGCGAAGCGCTCGAATCCAGAGCGTTCATTGAAAGGTTGTTGAAGAACCTCAAGGAGCGCCAGTGTTGGATTGAGATCGCCTTCAGTCGCTGCTGATAGAGCTTCCTCAACGAGATGATTGCGCGCGATATAGATCGGGTTGACCAAATTCACTGCCGTTGCAATGTCGGCTGAGGATTGTGATTCGCGACTGAGGAGTTCTTTCCAACGTGACTCCCACGCATCGTATTGTTCGATGTTAATGAACGAATTGCGAGCAGCCGATGTATCGCCGCTGATGACCGATGAAAGAGATCGGAAAAACTGGGTGTAGTCAACTGATTGAGTATGCAACATCTGTAGCAAGTCGTTCACGAGATCTGTTGGTGCATTCTTGAGTCCTAGTTTTTTACTCATGCCTGCATCCCACAAGGCTTGATATTGCTTCGGGAAGTCCATCAACACTTCAGTGGCAATCGCGACAGATTCATCTTTGTCGTCAGAGAAGAGTGGCAATAAAGTCTCGGCGAGCCGAGCGAGGTTCCATTGCCCGATATTGGGTTGATTACCGAATGCGTAGCGTCCGTTGTGATCGATTGAACTGAAAACGGTGGCAGGGTCAAATGCATCCATGAAAGCACACGGGCCGTAGTCGATGGTCTCGCCAGAAATTGTCATGTTGTCGGTATTCATGACTCCATGGATGAAACCGACGAGCGTCCATTGTGCGATAAGAGATGCTTGACGTTGAGCAACTGCTGTGAAGAACTCCAGATACTTATTGTCAACGTGAGAGAGTTCTGGATAATGGCGATCAATCGCATAGTCGGCTAGTCGCTGAACCAACGTGGGGTCGTCGTGATGCGCTGCATACTGAAATGTGCCGACACGAATGTGGCTCGACGCAATACGACACAGCACTGCACCGGGCAACCAAGTTTCGCGAGCGATTTGTTCTCCGGTTGCGACAATTGCAAGTGAACGAGTGGTTGGTATGCCGAGAGCATGCATTGCTTCGCTGACAATGTGCTCGCGCATCATGGGTGCAACGGCTGCTTTGCCGTCGCCACCGCGAGAGAAGGTTGTTCGACCTGAACCCTTGAGGTGTAGATCGAAGCGCTGGCCCGCGTTGTTGAGAATCTCACCTAGTAGTAGTGCGCGTCCATCGCCGAGTCGCGGTGAGTAACCACCGAATTGATGACCGGCGTAAGCAAGGGCCATGGGTGTGCATCCATCAATCACATCGTTGCCAAGTAAGAAACGTGCTCCAGTTTCAGTATTTAGGAACTGTGGATCAAGATTGAAAGATTGAGCAACCGCTTCATTGACGATGAGTGCCTTTGGTGATGGAGCAACATCAGAGTTCCAAGTGATAGCCAACTCGGGCAACGCACTTGTATATGAGTTTTCAAATGTCACGGGGAATGAACTCACAAGTGTGAGGTTAGGGGACTGCGGGTGAACTGGGCTATTTGAGTAGAGTTTTGCCATGGAACTTTCGCAAGCCCTCTACACAACTCGCGCCATGCGTCGCGTCACGACCGAGCCAATCTCTGACGAAATCATGGCCAAATTGTTAGATGCTGCGGTGCGGGCCCCATCAGGCGGCAATACACAAAAGTGGCGCTTCCTCATCTTGACCGATCAAGCAAAGAAAACTGCGTTGCAGAAGATCTATAGCGAAGCCTTAACCGATTTGAATGCCACGCAATACAAGCCCATGATGGATCTCATCGCCAATGGTGATCCCAATGACCCCGAAGTCATTCAAGTGAAGAAGACCTACGCGTCAGGTCGTTGGTTGGCCGACAACCTCGACAAGGTGCCGACGCTGTTGTTCGCATGGGGTAAGCCCAATGGTGAGAGTTCCATCTTTCCGGCCTTGTGGAGTTTGCAATTGGCCGCGACTGCCGAAGGAATCGGAACATCGTTGACGACTTTGTTGTTTAAGAAGCACACTCAACAGGTGCTCGATTTGTTGGGCGCTCCGGCAGTGGGTGAGTGGGTGCCGATGGCGATGATCACTCTTGGTTACCCGACGGGCAAGTGGGGCGTTGCAAAGCGTCAGCAACCTCATGAAGTGGCGTTCCAAGAAACCTGGGGTCATCCCGTTTCGTGGACTGTTGATCAACCCCTGTGGCCGTAACTAATTGATTCGCAGGACAAGCGCTGGTTGGCCGGGTCGTACTGCTGGCAAGGTGATGGTGTCGCCCTCGCGTTGAACTGTCTCGCTTGATCCGAGTAGTTCAACAGTTCCTATTGGCAGTCCCGGAATGGTGAATGAGTCGTGCGCTGTCGCGAGGATCATTGCGTATGTTGAGCTATCAGCACCTTGCGTGAGTCGCACAACAGAACCATCAGACGCGGTGAGTGCATTCGTTTCAAGTTTGTGTGAACCGAAAATTGCTTCACCATTGATCTCGAGCCATTGCCCAATTTCGATCAGGCGCTGCTTCTGTATGTCGGGAATTTCGCCATTGGCTTTGGGTCCGATATTGAGCAATAAGTTTCCACCATCGGCGACGCTGTTGATCAATAGATGAATCAATTCAGTTGACGTTGCGTATGTCGTTTCGTCGTCAAGTTGGTTGTAACCAAAACTCATGCCGATTCCACGGCACACTTCAAACTTGCGGCCTGGTGCAGTAAGTCCAGACGAATATTCGGGAGTGATGTAATCACAATGTGCGCTACCTTGTACGACGCCGATCATGTCAAAGCGATCGTTAACAACCCCGTTTTCATTGATGTTGTAATAGTCGGCCATCAGCTCAAGTGCACCAGCACCTCCACCGGGCCAGCCCACGTCATTCCACAGTAAATCTGGTGAATAACGATCAATGAGTTCCATGTAATGAGCGGTGGCGTATTGCTTGTACTCATCTGATTGTGGCGTCGCCATCAACATGCTCAGCCAACCGTTGTAGCCGAGCCCCTGAAAGGTGAGGTCAAGGCCACCGCAGTAATACAAGCCAGCGCGCATGCCAACACTGCGTGCTGCATCACATGCTTCACCAACGAGATCACGAGATGATGTGTAGCGCGAGCCCTTGAAAGGGTTGTGCAGTTCGGTCGGCCACATGAGTGCCCCATCAATATGTCGTGTTCCCATCACGATGTACTTGGCATGTGATTGAGCGAAGATGTCAGCCCACTCATTGGGGTTCCACTCTTGTGCAGCCTCGAAGAATTCATCAACAAATTCGTCATAAGGTTTGTCGCCGTATACCTCGGCATGATGTTTCTGGACCGACGAACCTTCGATAGCGAGCGAGTTCACATACCACTCGGCATACGGCGACTCGGTGAATGCCACGACATCGCCGTACTTGGCGGTTTGAGCAAAGAGATCTTCGGTTAACGGCGCATAGGCCGGAACCGATGCGGGGTACCAGTGAATGAAGATTCCGAATTTGGCATCGTCAAACCACTGGGGCAACTGATGTTGCTGCACCGACTCAAGAGTTCCTTCGTATTTCGCCATGGACATACGGTAGTTGACCGATCTGGTCTGGCGAAGTGGCAGGTTTCCTCAGCTTTTCCCGACCAGATCGGGGTATTGGGAACTATTTGGCGTGCTCAGCGACTGATGCATTGTGACAAGTACCGAACCTGAACAGACCGCAACTGAAATCGCTGATGAACCTTCAGTCAAAGGGGCGTTGTGGCGCCGTTTGTGGAGGCTCCATTTCTTGGCTGGCTTGATCATCATGCCAGCCCTCCTGTGGTTCGCTTTCACTGGCCTCGTCGTGTTGTATGCAGAACCGATAAATCACGTGCAACACGATTCGCTCTACACGGTCGACCCGTCAGGCGAGGAGGTGTCGCTTGATGATCAGATGCAGGCGGTGCAAGCTACGTATCCCGACTACGAGTTTTGGTCGGTGACTCCTGCTAAGGAAAAAGACCTCTCGACGACATTTGCAATGGGTGATGCAGATGGCACTCCGCGCAATGTCTTTGTGAATCAGTACACCGGTGAAGTTCTTGGAACATTGCGGCCCGACAAAGGTTTGGTGTCCTTTGCTAATTCGACACACGGTTCAATCCTCCCGCGTCAATTCACCATGCCTATTCCGTCGTTGAATGGAATCTTCGGAGACGGCCCAGCGTTTCGCACAGTTGAAATCGGTGAAGTTGCGGTTGAAATCATTGCTGGCTGGGGTCTGATTCTCGCGGTTAGTGGTCTGTATATGTGGTGGCCTCGCAAGCGCTCAAAGAAGCGTTTGTTTATTCCACGATTCAAAGAGGGCGGACGTCCGATGTGGCGCGATATTCACGCGTCATCGGGGGTCGTCTTGGGTTGTGGTTTAATCTTCTTCGTGGTGACTGGTTTGCCGTGGGCCACTTTTTGGGGAAATGAATTTCAGGCTGTTGCCACAAAAGTGACTCCGAATA
>CAEZZP010000038.1_pt1 | contig 12779 bp, 10 predicted proteins | sample 7266661 | NCBI WGS metagenome assembly CAEZZP01 (sample SAMEA6813962, study PRJEB35770) | uncultured Actinomycetes bacterium | biome: Freshwater; feature: Freshwater reservoir; material: water | place: Czech Republic | collected 2016-08-15 | depth 30m m
CCAACCATAGCGAATGCATTTGCGCAAACGTTTTCCATTTGCACCGGAACCTCAAAAAGTTTGGCATCAGCATCAATGACCTTCAGCGGCATCCCAGCGATGCCGCCTTGAGCGTTGCACCAACCTTCAAATGCAATGCCCGCATCGTAAAGTTCGCCGTTGAGTCCAGGAACGAACGAGTTTCCCTTATCTGAAGGCGTTGCTACTTGAATGGCATCAGCAGATCCACCGTTTTCGTTGGCGGTGACAACTGGGGTAATGCCGTCAATCGCAGGGCCACAAGGAGATTCAAGGTCGCCGAACATGACAGTTGGTGACTCGGGAGCAAGCGTGGTGTCGCTTGTCGAATCAGTTGCTGGTGTGTCAGTTGGTGCAACCGAAGTTTCAACTGGCGCAGTTTCTTCACCACGGTTAGAACAGCCAATGGTCACAAATACAAGTGCAGTGGCCAGCGAGAGAGATGTCAAACGATTCACTTGTCTATTTTGGCTGGTCTGGCGGCCAAAGTTGCGCCTTTCAACTGTGACGTGCCCTTTTATCGCACGCATCTTTATGGCTAAGGTGCAATACGTGAAGGTAAACATTCTTGACCGCGACATGTACCAAAACAATCCGTTTCCGACTCTTGAGTGGATTCGCCGAAATGAGCCGGTGTACCAAGATGTCAACGGTATTTGGGCATTGACAAAGATTGAAGATATTCGCTTGGCCGAACGCCAAGCTCAGATTTTCGCCAGTGGCATTATCGGTTCTCGCCCCAATGGTGTCGTGCAGCCATCGATGATTGATAGTGATGACCCAGGTCATGCCGATCAACGCCGTGTTGTCGCTCGAGGTTTTACCCCGCGTCAAATGGCGGCGTATCAAACTCATGTTGAAGAGGTTGCCCGTCGCTTAGTTGACGCTGCGGTTACCCGTGGGTCCTGCGACATCGTTGCCGACATTGCGCGACCTTTGCCAATGACTTTGATTGGTGAAATGCTCGGTGCGCCCGAAAGCGACTACGACAAGTTGCAACACTGGAGCGACGCCATGATCAATGGTGCCGACGATCCTAAGTACGTCACCGACGATGTCGTCAATGCGGCTTTTGAGTACTACGTGTACATATCTGAAGTCATTGAACAACGTAAAAAGAATCCGGGCGACGATTTAGTGAGCAAGCTTGTCGTTGCTGCTGAAGATGGCAGTGGTATGGACGATGAGCATGTAGTCGGTAATGCACTGTTGCTGTTAGTCGGTGGCAATGAGACGACTCGCAATGTGATCACGGGAGGCCTTGAAGCGATGATTCGCAACCCCGAGCAGATGGCAATCGCACGACGATCACCGGAAGATCTTGAGCGGGCGATTGAAGAATGCCTGCGGTGGGTGACGCCAATTATCAACATGGTGCGAGTCACGACCGAAGATGTCGAGATCCGTGGAGTCAAGATTCCGAAAGATTCTCAAGTCATCATGAACTACACCGCGGCTAATCGCGATGAAGACATGTTTGTTGAACCGCACACTTTTGACGTGACGCGTAGCCCGAACCCACATATTGCTTTTGGCTGGGGACCGCACCTATGCCTGGGTGCGAGCTTGGCACGTCTCGAGTTGCGCTCGATCTACACCGAGCTATTCAAGCGAACGAACACAATTGAATTCGCTGACCCGAATTATCAGCCGGTGTATAGCCACGCGTCTTTCGTGCGCGGCATTCAGTCGTTGCCCGTCAAGTTCAGCTGATTGATTTAACGAGTATCAAATAGTCGTACAGGTGACATTGGTGCAAAGCCTGCACCGGTGAGAAAGTATCCGTTGAGGTCGACGATGAGATCGGTAGTGCCTCGGGCGTAGAAGCACACTTCTCCTGATGCAGAGACTGGTGCGATCACAGCATTGGGAACTATTTGCCCCGAGACAAAGTTGAGATTTGATGCGTTGGGTATTGCCCCGCATGGGTACACGGTGACGTAACCACCGAATTCGTCGGCAGTTGTGCCCGTTGCTGTGACGTTGAGTGAAACAGCGCCAACACCTGATGACGGAGTGAGACCAGCAATGTCGGTGAACTTCACTTTCAAAGTGGTGTCACCCCCAACTTTGGTCTTAGTCACTGTTCGAACTCCTTGATCAGATCCAGAACGGGTATCTGCGATACGTGTCGGAGTTGTGGGTGTGAACCCTGCACCACTGAGAAAGTATCCGTTGATATCAACGATGAGGTCGGTGGTGCCTCGTGCGTAGAAGCACACTTCTCCTGATGCTGAAACTGGTGCAATGACTGCGTTCGGCACTGTTTGCCCCGAGACAAAGTTGATGCTCGACGCATTGGGTCGATTGCCACATGGGTAGACCGTGACATATCCACCGAAATCATCAGCGGTTGTTCCGGTTGCAGTGATGTTCAGTGAAACTGCACCGACTCCGGTTGATGGCGTGAAGCCAGCAAGGTCTGTCATTTTGACCCGAACTTCTTGAGCGCCACCAATTTTGACTTTGTTCACTGTGCGCAGACCTTGGCCCGAGCCAGAGCGAGTGTCAAAGACTCGAGCCGGGCCGGCAGCCGTGAAGCCTTGACCTGTTGGGAAATAGCCGTTGATATCTGCAAGCAAATGGGTTTGCGCATTTGTGTAGAAGCAGACATCGCCAGTTGAAGAGACGGGGGCGATTACTGCATTAGGCACAGTTTGATCAAGCGTGTAATTAAGGTTTGATGCATCGGGCTTTGTATCGCATGGGTACACCGTGATGAAACCTTCTCCGTCGGGTGACGTGACGGTGACGTTCATCGACACAGCACCGACACCAGTGGCTGGGACTCCGTTGGTTCCTGCAACTTTGATACGCAGTGGAGTGCGCGGGAGGACATCCAGTGAAATGCGACCCATGGGATTACGTGTGATAAATGCGCGGTTCGCAGAAAGAGATTGAGTCTGAATATTCGCTGCTGGTTCACGCAGTTCATTTGATTGAATCACTCGTGTTTCAAATGTCGAACCAACGACATAAATGTTTCCTAGATTGTCAGCATCGACAGCCTGAATTGTGCTCGAAAAAGTTTGTCGACTGATGAGTCGACCGATACTTGGCAGATTGGTGCCAGTGATTTCCCAAACGGCTAGTTGATTATTGAGAGCCATGATCAGGCGTCGTCCATCATTGGTAATAAACGTGGACCATGAGGCTTGAGTTGAACAATCGGCGGAGTAGAAACCTATAAAACTTTCGTTTTGCGCACCGACCCAACTTGGTGAAGTCCAACTGAATGGATTGATGATGCACCAATCGGGTCTAGACGTGCCGTCGCCGATAGAGAGGTTGGTTGACGTAAACCCGTTTTCGAATAGGTATTTGTAACCCTCTGAAACCAATGTGGAACGCCCAAACCTCGGGAAGATGCCAAAATTTCCGGTGGTGTAACCCTTGATCGCTCCATTTGAACTATCAAAAATCGCATTCGGATGTTCTTCACTACAGTCGCCTAGATAGCAGGCTGAAGTATCTAGGGTTTTGACAGACATCCAAACTTCGCGCTCGCCGATAGTGACGGCTTTCAGAGGTAGCAAACCATAATGTTTGATTGCTACCAGTTTTTCTCCGGTGGCGGAATCAAAGCGGGTCATGGCTAAGGCTGAACGAAGTGACAGTGGCAAATTATTTTGTGTCTGCGAGAAGTTACTGTAATTGAGGCCATCGATCACCCAGACACTTGAGTTTGCGCCTTGAATGATTTGCTCATCAACATCTTCCGGCCGGAATCCTTGCACGTTGTTACTTTTTGCGGTCGTGTCTATGTATTGTTCGACTGGTTTTTCCCAAATTAATTCGAAATTCTTATCGACCTTACGCAGCATGACTGGAATTCCGATGCAGATACCGATCACCCCGCCGTCCTGAGCGGCCACACCCACCGGGCAGCTAAAACCTGAAGGGCTCAATTTCTCAACTAAATGACCTTCGCGATCGATAGAAAACCATCTTGCGGCTAAATAACTGGGCTTTGAATTAATGAATAGCGTTCCGGTGCCGTCAACGGATGAAGCGAAAGTTCGCGCGGGGACCGTGCTGCTTGGCTCGGACATGTACTTAATCGTCCAGTCGACGGTTCCGCTTGCAGAACGATGTTGAACAAATCTTGCGAAGTCATTGCCACTTTGGAGACCCTCAAATTGGCCGTAGAAATATCCGATGATGTAAATCCCACCTAGTGGATCAATTTTGACATCTAAGTTGACCGAGACATTGTTCCCGTTTGTTGGATCTTCCCCGTAGATGTAATCCCATTGATCAGCACTTGCTGAATTGGTGATACCAAAGACCAAGGCAACAACGACAAAGAGGCTGGCGAAAAATCGATTTCTCATAGATGCAGTTAAGCACCTAAATCAAGGCCATATTTACACTAATAGCAAACGGTGTAATTAGGGAACTAAGTCCTACGAACGTTCGTCGCGCAATGCTGAGCGGCGTACCTTGCCGGCATCGTCGCGAACCGCATCGCTCGTGAATTCAAATGTGCGTGGAACCTTGTAACGAACGAGGCGATCGCTCAAGAATGTACGCAACTCATCTTCGTTAATCGGCTTTGATACCTGCACAAGTGCATGAATGCGATTGCCCAAATCTTCATCGGGTAAGCCAATAACCGCCGAAGACACCACATCGGGATGTTCGCTCAAGGCAACCTCAACTTCTGCTGGATAGATGTTGGCTCCACCCGACAAGATCATGTCTCCACGACGATCGGTGAGATAGATGTAGCCCTCTTCGTCAATCTTGCCGATGTCCCCGAGACTTTCCCATCCGTCTGGTGATTTGCGGGCCTCGGCTCCGAGGTACTTGTACGTCACTCGGGTATTGCGCATGAAGATTTCGCCAATCGTGCCGCGAGGAAGTTCTTCGTAAGTCTCTGAGTCGAGAACTTTCATTTCACCAGTAACGCAACGACCAACTGAACCGCGGTGGGCCAACCATTCATCGCCGCGAATAATGGTGACGGCCTGCGCTTCGGTTCCGGCATAGAGCTCCATGATCTTTTCGCCGCCGAGCCAGTTGCACCATTCTTCTTTCAACCATGGTGGGCAGGGCGCTGCCATGTGCCAAACAGTAGATAGCGACGAGAGGTCGTACTTGTTCTTCACATCTTCGGGCAAACGCGAGATACGCGACATCATGGTTGGTACAAACAAAATCCAATCGGCGCTGTGCTTGTCGACCGCTACCAAAGTTGCTTCGGCGTCAAATTGCGGCAAGAGAACTAAGTGGTTGCCATGGAACAACGAACCAGCACCAAAAGAGAACGGGGCGTTGTGGTACAGCGGTCCGGGAATGCACACGACTCCGTCAACGCGCTGACCCATGCCGGGCGCACCCACGCTGACGATGCCAGGATCACCAGCAACGATCAATTTGGGTCGTCCGGTTGAACCGCCTGACGTTGGTGCCTTCATGGCGGGCGAAGTCACATCTGGCAAAGGTGAATCATCGTAAGCCGAGGCATCAAAATGCGCGGGCAATGTGACACGGCCAGGATGGGCTGATTGCTCGGCACCAACGACAAGCGCTGAATCGGCAAGTTCAACGATGGCTTCGCGCTCGCGGTTTGGCAAACGGTAACTCACTGGTTGTGGAATCGCCCCAAGCTTCCATGCAGCAATACATGCTTCGTAAAACTCAACTGAGTTTGGTAAAGCAACCGTGACGAAACTGCCAAATGAAACACCACGTTCGGCGTACGCGCGTGCCAAACGATTTGTTCGTGACTCAAGCTCTGCTCGTGTTACCGAATCGTCACCACAAGTGATCGCAGTGCGATTGGGATTTTCGGCTGCCTTGTCGGCGAGCGCCTGCATAATTGAAATGACATTTGGCGTATTCATGATTATCCGTTCGTGCAGTTGAGCAAATTGTTTTAAGCGTTGTCGAGAGCGTGCTGCCAGGTGCGATGCCAGTGCTGCAGCATTGGCTCATTACTACCAAAGTTAAAGTTAGTGAGACCAATTTCTGCGCCACGTTGACACTGCTCGGCGGCCGGAAAGTCTTCGGTACCCACGACAAGTGCCGCGAAATCTGCACCGCGCTGACGGGCCTCGCGATCTTCTTCATTGGCGATGGGTTTGAGTGAAGCCTCTGTGAGGTCGACGGTGCATTCATTGACATTGCGTCCGGGATAGACGCGAAACATTTGACAGCTCACCGGAGTTTCTAGCAAAACAACACTGGGGAACAACGTGTGAATGATGCTGACCGGCATTGTTGGTGGCCAGTGCTCTTCGGGAAGGTCAACAACCTTTTCAGTTCCGGTTGTCGGGAATCCCCAACGGGCATGTTTGCCGAAACTGTCGTAGATGGGATTGTGTAAAACCAAGTTCGACAAAGTGTCACGATGTAAATAGTCAACGTGATACGACTCGAGGTTCACATCAAAAGCAATTTTCCAGTTGGCTTTGAGTGTCCACGTGTGTTGGCACACAATTTCGTGAGTCTCATAACCACACCAACGCAACTGGGGCTCAATATCGGCGAACGCAGCAACGGGATCAACGTCATCGCTCAATCCGACAGCAATCAGTCCTGCGACGTCGGCGATCGGCAAGGGTTGAAGTCCGAGCGTGCTCTTTTCAATATCACTAAAGGCGTAGGCCTGAGGTTGGCCAGCAAGGTCGCCGTTCAGCTCGAAAGACCATGCGTGGTAGGGACACGTGAGGCGACGCGTTTCACCGCATCCGTCAGCAACTTGAGCACCGCGATGGGTGCACGCATTGCGAAACGCGCGCAACACACCATCTTCGGCACGAGTAACGAGTACTGGATGGCCGGCAACGTTTTTCGTGATGAAGGTTCCGGGCTTGGGAAGCTCGCCAGTCCAACCGATGATGTGGGCACCACCACGAAAGAGAACGTCAAGTTCTTTTTGGAAACGCACGGGGTCGGTAAAAACTGTTGCTGGCTCAGTCATCGAACCCGGCGCGTGATCAAGCGTCTTGCCACGATAGTTATCAAGTAAACGACGAACGAGTTCACGTGGAAAGCGGTCGCTTGTGGCCTGATCAGAATTTGTCACAGTCATATTTTCCCCTAGATAGATATGGGCAGACCCCTCTGCTCACTCCTGATAACAGTGTGTCAGAAATTTCTTAGTAGGCACTGATCGCAATGAAAAGTGCGCTAGCCGTGGCGATAATTGGGGCGTCGGGGTGGTCTTCGCGTAGTTCGGCCTCAAGGAATATCTTGCGTCCGTCACGTCGTCCAAGCCAGGCATGAATCACGAGGGGCACGTGCAGGGGTGTCGGTGCCTTGAAGTTGGTGGTCAATTGCCCCGTGTAGGCCACGGTCTGCAGCAGGTTCAACATGAAGCCCATGGCGTCGTCGAAGGCCAAGGCAACAATGCCTCCGTGGCTGCGCGATGGCGCACCTTCAAACGATGAGCCGATGATAAACGTTGCTTCAACGCGGTCGCCGCGACGGTGAACTTGCATCTCGAGTCCGTGCGGACTACCTGGCCCAGAACCAGGACGAGTGATGTGGCTTGTGAGTCGCGAGTTATCGGGAACCTCATTGTCATGTGCAGTGGAGAACTGCGAGAACTCTCTTGTGCGAGCGATGCCTTGTTCTAATTGATCGCTGAGACTATTCAAGGTCTGGATCGTTGATTCCATCGAATCAAGATCGACTTCACGCCCGATCACTGCATGACCTAATCGGCGAACCGCGCTACCGAGGCGAACCCGTGCTTCATCAAATGTCGGATCGAGGCCTTCGGGGTATTTCATAGCGCTGTCGTTTCCACATCTTCAATCTTGGTCGTATTGAGGTCGTTCAACCAACCCCGTGAGACAAGCAGCACAACGACAGCTAATAAAACTGCGGCATCAGCGAAAACTGCCACACGCATAGTAAAAATGTCGCCTAATCGACCAAGAATAAAAGCTCCTAGTGGGATGCCTGCCAAAATTCCGAGGACATAGAAACTCATTGTTCGACCCCGCAGGTGATCGGGGACAGTTCCCTGAATCAAGGTATTGAGAGCAACAGCCGATTGCAGGTGTGCCAGACCACTGATGAAATAGGCAAGTAGTCCAACCCAATAGATCGATGTCATCGGAATCATCGCGGTACTTATGGTGAACAGAATTAAAGCGACCACGACTCGGGTCGAACGTTGCAAGTGGTCTCCCATGGCAACGGAGAAAAGAGATGATGTCAGTGCGCCAAGTCCGAGTGCCACAAGTAGCCCAGCATTGTCAGTTGAGGGACGATCAAAGATTCGATTGGCGATTGCTGGAGCGATATGTTGCAGCGACTGACCACACATTGATGTGATGAACGCCAGAAAGACGACGAGTCGCAGCGGTCGATGTCGCCAGACAAATGAACCACCAGCTTTAATGACCTCGGATACTTTTCCTTTGCTCGCCGCTGAGATGATTTGTCGTGGCCGCGATAACGCGAGTGCCCCGATCACTAACAAGAATGTGATGGCATTGATGAAAATTGCGGCACCAGTACCAAGGGTGCTGACGACAAGTCCAGCAAAACCAGGACCGATTGCTCGTGCCAAGGTGAATTGCACTGAATTTAACTTGACGGCGTCAAGCAATTCTTCGGCTGGAACGAGCAACGGAACAAAACTTTGCCAAGCGGCAGTTTGAAAACCGGTCGCGAGACCTCCAATAAGTGCAATCGAAACAATGAGTCCAGGGCTGATTGACCCAGCGAGATACAGACCCCACAAGATGAATGCACACATCATCTGCACGGTTTGAGTAATCATCAATATCTTGCGACGACTCATGCGGTCAGATAACACTCCGGCATACGGAGTTAAGAAAACTGCGGGCAAGAGTCCGGCCATTGATGAAATACCGAGCCAGGTTGAACTGTTCGTCATGTCGTAGAGCAAAGCTGGTACGGCGACAACTTGCATCCAGCCACCAGCATTTGAGATTGCGGCTGCTGTCCAGAAATAGGCGAAGTCACGATGGCGCAATGCGCCTAATGACCCATGCCGTTTAGGTGGGGAAGAAGTTGTCTCGTCCGAACTCACAGATCGGCGATTGGGAAATTGAAATTCGTTGTGGTGATGCCGCCATCAACAGCAATGATCTGGCCAGTGACGTAACTCGATGCTTGTGATGCCAAGTACAAAACTGCGGCTGCAATGTCATCGGGATCACCAAGACGACGAAGGGGAGTGGCGTTTTCAATCATTGCTCGCAGTTCGGGATTGGATGCCACAATCTCGAGAGCCTCAGTCAAGATCGCACCAGGTGCAACAGCATTGACGCGAATCTTCGGATTGAGGTCGGCCGCCATCAATTCAACAGCGTGATCGAGCGCGGCTTTTGCTGAACCATATGCGACATAACCGCGGCCCACGACATGGCCAATTGCACTTGACACCATGACAACTGAGCTCGCACCGACGACACCATTGCTGGCAGCCAGTAAGTGAGGCACACATTCGCGGACGAGTCGAAGACCGTTAATGACGTTGTTCTCAAAAGCATTTCGTAGGTCTTTGTCGCTTGTGTTCATGAAAGGTTGCGGCATTGAGCCACCGACAACACTTATCACAGTGTCAATTCGTCCGAGTTCATCAACAGTCCGTTGAACTGCTGCAGAAACATCTTCGGCATTATTGGCATCGCAGGGAACAACGATTGCTCGTCGACCCATCGCTCGCGCTTGGGCGGCAACATTTTCAAGTTGATCAACACTGCGTGCCATGACTGCGATATCGGCACCCGCTTCGGCCAAAGCTAAAGCACTGGCCGCACCGATACCTCGACCTGCACCAGATAGCAGTGCAACTTTTCCAGACATGTTGTAACGAGCAAGAACGGACATTGTTTCCCCAATTTGTAAGTAAGTAGTACTAAAAATTTAGTCAGTAAGCCAACGGCTGATTGACTCGATAACACACGCTGGCTTTGAAGAGCCTTCGATTTCAATGGTGATGACGATGGTGGTTTGTAATCCACCCTTGACCTCGGTGACTGCAGTGAGTTCAGCGCCACCGCGAATTCGTGAACCAACTGTGACTGGTGAAGGAAACCGAACTTTGTCGGTTCCGTAATTCACGCCAGCGGAAAACCCTTGCACCTCAACAATTTCGGGTAAGAACAAATTTGAAATTGACAAGGTGAGATAACCATGTGCGATAGGAGCACCAAATGGACCCTTGGCTGCACGTTCGGGATCAATATGAATCCATTGGTGATCGCCAGTTGCTTCGGCAAAGAGATTCACGCGTGCCTGATCAATTTCGATCCACTCGCTGTAACCAAGATGTTGACCGAGATGCTTGTGAACATCATTGGGACCGTGAAGAGTTGTAACTGCCATTACTTTTCCTTATGAATTTTTAGCGGGCGAGGTCGGCTAATACTGCATTGGCTTCGGTGATGATGCGATCAATGAGTTCGGCGCAACTTGGTAAATCGTCAATAATCCCAACGACCTGTCCGCTTGCCATAACGCCAGATTCGGTTTTGCCGTCGACGAGAGAAGTTTTCAAGAGCATCGGAGTATTAGCGGCCATCACCATCTGTGAATACGAGAGGTCCATTGACTTTTTCATTTCCATACCCTCACGCATCATGTCGCTCAGTTTGGCGCCAGTCATCTTGCGGAACTTGAGAGCATTGATTCCAGCGCGAGGTAGCGCCAAGAATTTTCCGCGACTGCTTTCGAGTTGGTCAACAAGTTCGGTGCGCAAGACACGGTGCGGAACACCGTCAACTTGAACTGACACAACGGTGTCAAGAACACCCTTCGAAATGTAATAGTCCTTGACGGCTTGCGGCACCGATGAATCACTTGTGAGCAAGAAGCGTGTACCCATCGCAATACCCGAAGCACCATAGGCAAGTGCGGCGATAAGACCACGACCATCAAAGAATCCGCCGGCAGCGATCACAGGAACGCGTCCAGCAACGGCATCCACAACTTGTGGCAACAAAACTGAGGTCGGGACTGCGCCAGTGTGGCCGCCACCTTCGCCGCCTTGAACAAGTACAGCGTCAACGCCCCACTCAAGAACTTTTTCGGCGTGACGCTTTGCTCCGATTGAAGGAATGACGACGACGCCGGCATCTTTGAGGAGTGATATCAAATCGGGCTTTGGCGCCTGAGCGAAGCTGGCAACTTTGATGCCTTCATCAATCATCAATCTGATGCGATCTTTAACATCTGCCGAATCAGCGCGCAAGTTGACACCAAATGGTTTGGTGGTGCGGCTTTTCACTTCGGCAATTGATGACTTCAATTGGTCAAAGTCCATAGTGGCACTGGCCAAAATGCCAAGAGCGCCGGCGTTGGCCGAAGCACTAACAAGCTTTGGTCCAGCGACCCAACCCATGCCCGTTTGCACGATGGGATATTTGACGCCCAGCAAATCGCATAAAGAAGTTTGCAGTCGGGGAAGTGGTGTGACGCTCATGCAGGAATCTCGCGGTGACGTAGACCCTTGGGGTCAATGGTTTCGATGGCAGCACTCTCTTCGGCTGTTGGTGGACGACTCACAGGAACGTTTGTCGGAATCACCAATTCAAATCCGGTATTAGAAACAACATCATCGACGCTGACACCGGGATGCACACTCACCAGACGCATTGAGTTGTCGGGAGTATTGAAATCGAGTACTGCCAGATTAGTGACGACACGACGCAGGTCATGGCGCTTGGCAATGAAGCCACCGACCTTCTTGGCACGGTCGTAGCCAACACCACTCACCATGTCAACGCTTGATACGAATACTGTCGACTGATGTTTCGGAATGAAGAAACTCGTTGCGTTGTTGACGGTGTTGCCTGGTCCGCCACGAACACCAAGTAATTGCGACTTGGGCTTGGCCCACGGACCGATGTTGGCGATATTGCTATTGCCGAAGCGATCGATTTGGCTCGCACCCATCATCACGTGACGACGACCACCAGCAAGGGTGTCAAAAACACTACGGAATGGAATCCAACCTTCAACGAGTTTTTGGGTTCCGCCAATCGGCAAGTCTCCAGAAACGTAAAATGCCTCACCATCGCTGATCATCAGATCAGGTTCGAATGTGGCTCGGGCAACACGTGCACCGAGCATCTGCATCACGCCCATACCCGATGCGAATATTTCTCCGTCACCACGCCATGCTTCGGCACAGGCAACAGCAATGACATCAGCAAGTGCTACTGAATCGCTCATTTTGCAGCCTCCTTAGCAGCCTTGGCCGCAGCTTCTTTTTCTGCTCGCCATGAAAGCACTTGTGATTGATAGTTGGCTTCATCTCCTGACAAGAAGCGATCACTAAATGCCTTCCAAGCTTCGGGATCGCGGGCGGCATCAACGTAGGCCTTTTGGAATGATTCATCGCGTCCGTAGTCGGGTTCGCACGTGGTGAAGTGAGCGCCATTCGGCGCATGAATCACGCCATCAACCATTGAACGATTGATCTTGAGAGTGTGGAAGGTTCCTTCTTTCAAAAGGTCTTCGGTCGGAATGATCTTTTCTGCGCTGACGAATCGTCGACCTGGCTCGCAAGCGGCCAAGAACAAATCATCAAAGTACACATCAGGTCCGAGATACTGCGCGTTACCGCGTGTATCGGAACGGTTCATGTGTACGAATGCAGCATCGAGTCGAATTGCTGGAACAGCAAGCAGTTCCTCGCCATCGGTATACGGCGACTTCACCGTTTTGAGCGATGGGTTGACATCCATGACTCCGCTACCGAGACCGGCACGAGTGGGCAAGAACGGCAAACGTAGTGATCCAGCAAACAATGCCCACTGCAACATTCC
>CAEZZP010000044.1_pt1 | contig 12184 bp, 9 predicted proteins | sample 7266661 | NCBI WGS metagenome assembly CAEZZP01 (sample SAMEA6813962, study PRJEB35770) | uncultured Actinomycetes bacterium | biome: Freshwater; feature: Freshwater reservoir; material: water | place: Czech Republic | collected 2016-08-15 | depth 30m m
CCCCTACCCGCTCTCATTTGTCGCCTATGCCCCACTCTTCGCCGTTGAACAGATTTGGTCAACGAAACTTGTGACACGATTACTCAGACGAAAGACGTATCTATGAACGACACATCGATGATTTCGGGAATTATTGAAGGCTTCTACGGCCCACCATGGAGTCATGAAACTCGGCTTGACTTCATTGATTTCCTTGCCGAACATGGCGGCACCACCTATGTGTGGGCTGCCAAGTTAGAGCCCCGTCATCGAGAGTTATGGGCCGAACCCTTCACCAGCGAAGAACTTGCTCAATTTGCTGAACTCTCCATTCGACAAGAGTCTGTGCAAGTAATCATCGGCTTGACTCCAGGATCTGAAGCAACAAGTGAGCAACTCATCAACAAATTGCGCCCCGTCATCGAGAACGGCTGTCACGGAGTTGTCTTGAGCTTTGATGACTTGCCCGTACTCGACGCAGCCACGAAACATCGTGACCTTGCGAACGAACTCATCAAGCAACTCAGTACACAGGTTTGGTTGGTCCCCACGCACTACGCCGGAACAACAAGCTCGCCATATCTTGAAAAACTCTTTGATGGTTTGCATGAAGGTGTCTTAGTGATGTGGACGGGCGTGCATGTCGTGAATGATTCGATCACTGCTCTTGATGCTCAACTTCGTACCGCTGCATGCCATAACCGCAAGCCCCTTCTGTGGGACAACACACCAGTCAACGACGCAATCATGAGTGAGGCTCTTCATCTTGGGCCGTACGCGGCGCGCGAAATCACGATGCGCGATGAGATCTCGGGGTTGTTGTTGAACCCGATGGAGTTTGCCTTGGCCTCACGTCCAACAGTCGCGAGTGGGTTGGCTTGGGCACGAGGTGACGACGCATGGTCGACTTGGGAAGCCTTCGTCTCTCACTGCGGATGGTCCGAAATTGCTGCAGCAACCGCGTTCCCCGATGACCCTCATTGGCCCGGCGCTCGACCCAGCGATGAGTGGTGGCAATCAGTGGCCGACATGCATCCAGAAGGTCTCGATGCTGGTTGCCTGCCGTGGATTGACGCAGCGAAACAAGGAGCCACACTGGTTCTTTCGGCCCGCAAACTTCTTGCCGAAACAGGCGACCCCGAGATTGCTGTTCTCGGTCGTTTCCATTTGGCAGTCAAGTGGCGTACTTGGAAACGATTGCCGGTTCTTACATACGGTGGCGGCCCACGTATCCGCCCAGTGGTGACTAACGACGAAAACGGAAAGTTCGCTTATCGAAATGGAACAGTGATTTCACCGACGTCATTGATTGATGATGAAGTCATGCGCTGCTTGCAAGGCATGTAGACGATCAACGCTGGTTCACAAAACGTAATCTTTCACCGAGTTCATGCGAGCCAACGACGAATAGCTGATTAATCGCCCGACTGATTCCGATATACAACGCTCGATCGTCCATACGGAATTCGGGATCAACCAGGATCACCGTGTCGAATTCGGTTCCCTTTAAGCGGCGTTCTGTTTCGCAAACGATCTTTGAATCCCGTTCATCCCACGAACCCAGACCCAACTCATGACGCAATGTGTCGCGGAGTTTGACTGAAGGAACAATCACTGCAGTGCTTCCGAGCGGTGCGAGCAATTCGCTTCCGTCATCTGGCTGACGGTCAAGGATTGATTTCACAACACTGACGACACTTTCTGTCGTCACTTCGTCAAAACTCATTCCGATCGTCTCGGGACCAATTTCTGGTGAGGGGGCTCCACCTAGCAAAGTGCGCAACAAGCGGGCGATCTGATGGGAGTTACGACAGTTGTTGACCAGTTCGCACAAGGTCCAACCATCTTCGGTCTTGGGCACGCGGAAACCACGACTGAATATTTCTTGACCAGAGTCGGCCACCATCATCAGGCGACGCGGACCTTCTTCGTCTAACAGAGATTCAAGTTGAGCAATCCAAGCAGGACTGAAGTCCTGAGCCTCATCAATGATGATCGTGCCAAACTTTTCCGTGATCTTGGGCCAATTGAGATGCAGATGACCAATCACAGTTTCATTCCAAAATGTTGAAGCCTCTTCAGATGACATGTCTGGCGGCTCGTCAAGATGCGGCATTCCTTCAAAGGTGCGGGCAATCGATAAAAACGCTCCGACTACAACGTTTTCGTATCCGTCAAGGTGAAATTTGATTTGGTCAGCAAGCGGTTCATTGAAACAGGTCACGAGCACACGCTCATCGCGTCCGATCAATGCCCGACGAGCCCAGCCCAAGGCCAAACGAGTCTTTCCCGAGCCAGCACCTCCGGTGACAACAACACGACGATTGGCATCCAGGCGTTCAAGCGCACGTACCTGTGATGCACACAGCGCTTCCATGCGTTGATGATGCATGCGAATACGAGCTTCAGGATCCCATGTAAATTCAGCATCAGGCTTGAGGTACTCAATGATTCCGTTCATCTGCTCAACCGTGAAACGTGCGCCCGGTCGCGACTCAGCGACAAACATCTCAATCGCGTGCTGTATATCTTCAAGGTTGGGCGCTAGGAATAGCTGCGAACGCTTGATATCTGGAGGCAGGTCGCCCCTCACCTCAGTCGTGTTAGGAAATGCCACTGCGTATCTCACTGGGAAGTGATCAAAAACTCCCGGCCATCTCTTCTTTAGTTCATCACGTAACGCATAGGCATTTGTCTTGGCCTGACTGAAGGGTTGTGGCTTCATCTTTCCCTGAATGCCAAACCATTCACCAGCCTGCACGTACACGCGATGACCCTTCACTTCGAGATGTACGACTCCTTGCTCTTCATGAACAAGTACAACATCAATTTCATGCGCACGATGCGAACGAAAAGTGACGTTTGGGAAAATCAGCCAGCCGTCAGTGAGCCCATCAACAAGACGCCGCACAACTTCACGTTCGTCACCGTTTTCAATTGTGCGCAGATCAAAATCTGTCGGTACAAGTAATCCCATGACCCGAGTATGTCACCACATTTTCGAGATTCTGGTGTCGTTTTCGTCGGTAATACCGACGAAAACGACACCAGAATCCAAGTTTCGGAACTTTCTCTTCTGAGCGCACACTTTGCCGCACACCTTTCGTTTGAGTTGCATGACAACAACAACGACAGCCCAAACCATTCCCCCGACCCCCGAGACCGCTCAGGCGACTTTTATCTCGATCGTGGCCGATGCCAGCGGTTCGATGAACCACCTCCACGAAACAGTGATCAAAGGTCTCAACGACTTCATCGCCGAACAGGCGTCTACAGATAACGACGCCAAGGTCACCATTGTGCAGTTCCCTTCAGTCAAAGATGAGGACGGCATTCAGACCATTTTGCCCAAGAGCAACGTGAAGACAGCTCGCAAGATCACCGGCGATGATTACGTCATTAACGGTATGACTCCGTTGTACGACGCCATCGGTGTAGTCATCAAGAAGGCCGATCAGCGCATCGCCAAGCGAGTCGCCAAAGGCAAAGACCCTGAATCACAAGTGGTCGTCATCTTCACCGATGGTGGCGAAAACGCCAGCCGCAAGTTCACCAAAGAAGACATCTTTGCCCTCATCGCCGAGCGCAAAGCCCAAGGTTGGGTCTTCGTTTTCCTTGGTGCCAATCAAGACGCATTCGAAGAAGGTGGCCAAGTCGGATTTACCGCTGGCAACACCATGAACTTCGATGCCTCCGAAGAAGGTATGACCAATGCACTAATGAGCGTGTCCCGCTCGGTTCGTGCCTACTCGGCCATGCCGATGTCAGAGCGCTTCATGGTCAGCGATGCCATCTTCTCGATTGATGATGAAGACGAAGCCATCTGACCGCGAAGGTTCGTGTGCTGTCACCCCACCCATGAGGTGACAGCACACATATCACCCGATCATTCGTTTAAGTATCAACCGACAACAAGGAGAACAGATTGAAACCTGAAGGCCCCCGCAAAGTAATGAGTTCAGTGCCAAGCAAACCCACACCAATTGTCGAGCCCGACCTCCCCTCTTGTTGGAAAGACGTCAACGACGCTCTCGCCGCCGGAATCGATCGCCTCATTTTGTTCGGGCCCCCAGGAACTGGAAAAACATTTGCTGGCCTCAGCTTGGGTGATGTAGCCGGTGGTTCATTTCGATTGATCTGCAACGAAGACATGACCGCCGCCGATGTGACCGGTCACTTCATGCCGGCAGCTGATGGCACCTGGAAATGGCTTGACGGTGCGGTGCTCAAAGCATGGCAAGGCAACGGTCAAACTGGTGGTCGTATTGTGGCAGACGAAATTGACCGTGCATCTGGCGACGTGCTGTCGCTCTTGCTCAACATGTTTGACTCCCCCGAGAGTGCATCGTGGCAACACCCCGACTCTGGTCAAGTATTCACACCGCGGAAAAACTTCTCGGTCGTCATGACGACCAATATCGAAGATATGCGCGATCTGCCCGTCGCGCTGCGCGATCGTTTCCCGATTGCAATTCGCATTGATCGACCGCACCCAGGTGCACTTGCTCAATTGTCACCTCATCTTCGAGCACCGGCTTCGGCTGCTGTCGATGCCGACAAGGCTCGACGCTTCAGCGTGCGTTCATTCATGGCCTTTGATCAACTTTGCATCAAGGGCATGGATATTGAACGAGCGGCCTTCCTGGTATTTGGCAATCACTCCAAAGACATTCTTGATGCCATTCGCATCGACAGTGTTTCCAAGGGTGCTGCTTCTCGGCCAGTTGCGAAGGCATCATGACCGCCAGCTCGACGGCACGCAAAAATAAGAACCAGCGAGTCGTCGTTGAAAAGCGCATCGCCATGCCCGAATGGCTGTCGCGAGAAGACCGCATCGCCGCACCTTGGATAGTTGTTGAAGGTGCGGCACAACGCGGTGAAGCTTTCACCGACTTAGTTGCTCATCGCATGCAAGTCCCGGTTGGCGCCGACGAAACGTCGCGGTGTATTCGCGCTCATGAAATGATGCACGCCAAAGTAAGCCCAACTCACGTCTGGGTTCCTGGTGATGTTGCATACATCTCCATCGAGACCATGACGGTCGCCGAAGAATTTCGCGTCAACATGTTGGTTGGCGCGGCAGGATTTCCTGTAATGCAATATCTCGCCGATGGCAGCGAAAAACGCACAGGCGAACGCCTGGCACAAAACGACGACTGGAATTCACTCGTTCATATGACTGCAGCAACTGTTGGCACCAAAGCTTTTGCGGGCCTCATCAGTGGCGTGAAGTCGGTGCGGCCCGAGTGGGTCGCGACTTTGCGTGAGCTCGGCCGCCAAATGCGAAAGATGTGGAGAGAAGCCACTGCTCATGGAACCGATGATGTCGCATCAACTGAACCATGGGAAGCCGGAACCGTTGGTTGGGCCTTCACCGTCGAGATCGCGCGCTTCATTCATCGTGTATTGATAAATGAATCATCAGAAGGCGAAGTCCCTCCCGACGCCGATGCGCTGAAGGGCGGGACAAAGGGAGTACCCGGCAAGTTTGCTCCGGTCATTGAAATGTCAGTCAATCGACCGAACCGAGTTGATGGTCGCCTCGGTCGTCGCAAACGTCCAACCAACGTTGGTCGTCACCCGCGTCACCTTGATCGACTGCTTACCGATCCGCAACGTCGCATTTTTGATCACCGCAGGCGCGGCCAAGGTGGAGTCGTGCTCATTGATCAATCGGGTTCGATGCGATTAACCGACGGCGACTTGTGGCGAATTATTGAAGCAGCACCAGGGTGCGTCATCATCGGCTACAGCCACGAACCGCGTTCAGAAGGCAAGCCCAATCTCTGGGTGCTCGCCGATCGCGGCCAAGTTGTTGATGAAGTTCCGGCAGGCAACGGTGGCAACGGAGTCGATGGTCCGGCTTTGAACTACGCACTACGTCGCCGCAAATCGGGCGAACCCATGTTGTGGGTATGTGATGGGCATGTCACCGACGAAACTGACGATGTGCACTCTGAACTCACCGAAGAGTGCGCCCGTATCGTTGCCCTCAATCACATTCATCAAGTTCCCGATGTTGAGTCAGCAGTGAAAGCTCTCACCAAGGCAGCCAATGGCAATGTCTTAAAGGCTTCTGCGGTAGGTCCGATTGCCCAAAGCCAAGCCTGGCGGAGCCGCATGGAATAAATCAGTTCTGGTTCGCACATATCCACCTCACTCAATCGTTAGGAATACATGACCTCCGACACTGCACCCGCCAAACCATCTGTGTCTTTCACCATCACACCTGGTGAATTTCAGCTCCTGGCCACGTTCATGGCCCCGATGCAATTCAACGAATCAACCGGCGCATCAATTTGGGTGACTTCGCATGGCGGATGGCGCGAGTGGTTAGTGACTGCAAACGGAATCACCACGGTGGTGTTCAGTCGCGAGGACGAACTGGGTCGATATGGCATCGAACAAGACGAATCTTGGGCGTTCCCCATTCCCGAACACGTATTGGTCACGATGGGCAAGTTCTCTATGTCGTTATCAGACTCGTCATCAGACTCGTCATCAGGCGACATGAACGTCACCTTGAGCGATGATTGGGTCACTCTCACCAGCAATTCATACTCGATGTCCGTCTCACAAAACCCCAATGCAAAATGCCCTCCAATGATTCCGCATGTTGAATCACTACTGGTTGCCAACGTTGACCCCACTGCACTGTGGACAATGTTGTCGTCAGCACGAGTGTGGCCAACTGGCGGAATCGCCAACGGAATGAATACCCCGATGCGCACAACATGCGATTTCACTCGCAAGCAACTGGTCTTACAGGCCGACTGGACTGTCGTTGATGCGGGCGTCCACGAATACCGCATGCCCGCAGAATTCGAAAAGCTACCCGAGGGCGTCGAGCTCAAGCCATTCAATATTCCTCATTCGTCCATACTGAAACTTCTTCGCGATCCCATGGCGGCAGAAAAATTTGGACCAATCAAAATGCATATCGCTCCCGAAGGTGTCGGTCACATGAAATTGTCAGGCGAAAATTGGGCAATGTATGTCCCCACGATCCCCAACGTTCAACAGTGGGGTCACGATCTTGACGAAGTTGTCGGTGACATACCTTATGTCTGGGAAGACTGCAGTCGGATCTCATTGATGTTCCCCGAACTCGATAACGGGATCATTGAATTGTCAGCGCTACCTAACGATTCCCGATTTGGAAAGTACAAGTACCGTGCGACATACGAAATTCTTGACGATGTCATTCCGTCGGTTGAGTTATACCGCGAACTCAACGCCATCAATGAGGGTACGGCCGGGTGTCGCATCATCGTCGATGGCACCCGACTCGTCGCAGTCACCGATCTCACCCAAGACCATTATCAACAACTCAGCTCATACATCAATGCCTTCTCAACTAGCGTCAGTGATCTCTCGCCAATCCTCTCGGTGATTTCGTCAGCGATATAGCGACACCTGGTGTTCACTTTTCAACGGTCAAGGGTTCATTAAGTTAGAAATCTCCCGTTAATCAAAATTTGGCTCCCGTTCATTTTGTTCTGACACAGTTCGCCTAACCGATGCATCGGGCGTCGTCCGTGACACATAGGTGGGAATACAAGTGAAGAGAACGAAGAAATTTTCGGTGCGCAAAGTGCTCGCAGGCTCAATCGCCTCGATCACCGCAGCCACAATCTTTTTTGGAGCACATCCAACTTTGGCTACTCCGCCAACGGCTACAACAACTCTCGATCTCATCCCCCTAGGCACCTATTCGGGCCAAGGCGGACTGCAGGCCTCGGAAATTGTTGCCTTCGATGCAACGAGCAAGCAGATCTATGTGAATAACGGCGCCCTCAACCGTATCGATATTGTTGACGTAGCTACTCCAGCAACTCCAACCTTGGTTCGCTCAGTTGACATGACCGTTTATGGCCGCGGGGTACAGAGTGTGACAGTCGGTGACGGAATTGTCGCCGCTGCCGTTGACGTCGCTCCCGTCGTCAGTGGCGATGGACGCCAAACTGCAAGCAACGGCCTCATCGTGCTCATGAATACTGCCGGACGAGTCCTGCGCACCGTCGCTGTCGGAACTCTTCCTGACCATGTCTCTTTCACACCAGACAAGAAGACGATTCTTGTGGCCGGGGAAGGCGAGCCCATCTGCTCTCTTGAAAATGGCAACACTTCAGCGCTTGAGGCAAAGGACGCAACACTGGCCAGCGATGCCAACGGAACAATTTCGTTGATTGACGTTTCCAATGGTGCAGCCAGCGCAACCGTCACAACTTTGGATTTTTCATCGTTCGACAAGACCGCCCTTCTCGCTGAAAATGTTCGCGTTTTCTTCACTGGCTCGTCAGCTGCACAAGATCTTGAGCCCGAATACATCACCACCAATGCTGCCGGAACTCGCGCATATGTCACATTGCAAGAAGCCAATGCAATTGCGGTCGTTGACTTGGTGAACAAAACCATTCTTGATGTCGCACCACTCGGTTACAAAGATTGGGGCGCCGCTGGACTCTTGATCGATACCAGCGACAAAGATGGATCTGGCGATACTGCAATGCGCAACCTCCAGTCGTACAGCGGCGTCGCGCTCAAAGGTATGTACATGCCCGACACCATCGCCTCAATGCAAAAAGGTGGCGAAACATTCCTACTCACCGCCAACGAAGGCGATGATCGCGACTACACCTGCTTTACGGAGAAGTTTCGTGCCGGCGACAGTTCGTTTGCGAACAACTGGACAAACGGAACCGTCAGTGCATCGCTCAAAGTCAACGGAAAACTGGCGCGACTCAACACGACGAACGCATTCCCCACCAAGGCCGCATTTGACGCGATCTATACCTACGGCGGTCGTTCATTCTCGATTTGGACTTCTTCAGGCGAATTGGTCTGGGACAGTGGTTCACAGCTCGAAGAAATCGTTGCTCGCGACTACCCAGCAGCATTCAACTCAGATTCAAGCGACACCGCGGCTTCGTCGTTACTGATGGTGCAGGGTCAGGCGGCACGTCTAGATACTCGTTCAGATGACAAGGGTCCAGAGCCCGAAGCACTTGCTGTCGGAACAATTGGCGCGCAGACGTTTGCGTTTGTTGGCCTTGAGCGAGCTGGCGGCATCATGGTTTATGACGTGAGCAACCCCACCGCACCATCATTCATTCGCTACAAGAACGCCGCGCTCGAAGGATTGGCACTGACACCTGCGAACAACACAACACCCGGCTCGTACGACGTATCCCCCGAGGGCATGGTTTTCGTTCCTGCAGCCGCTAGCCCCAATGGCAAGCCGATGTTGATCGTTGCTAACGAACTTTCGGGAACGACCACCATGTACGAAGTGCGTGTTGCCAACCCCACGTCCGCTCCAACCGATGCACCTGTCGCTGCAACCTTGACTGCATTGGCAGAGAAGTCAATTACTGCAACCACAACCGGACTTGCTGCAGGCGGATCAATCACGGCTACCTACAGCGGCTTCGTTCCCTTCGAAACCGTGCAGTTGGTTGTGGCTAGTACCCCGACGGTTATTGCTACGGGTACTGCTGATGCCAAGGGATCAGTCACAATTACTGGCAACCTTCCAGCCGGACTCGCCAATGGCGCACACACGTTGTCGTTGTTTGCCCCAGTCAGTGGCGTCGGAGTTAAGTCAACGATCACACTTGGTGCAACCGAGACAACAACGACTACGACTACGCCTGCAGTAACAACCGTTCCCGTCACTGTTGCTGCCAACACTTTGCCAGCAACTGGTAGCGATTCAGATCAGCTTCCGTTTGCCATCGGCTTGTTGGCACTCGGATTGGCACTGATCGGGTTTAAGCGTCGCCGCTCGGCCTAAGTATCGGTAATACATCCCGCTCGAGTCGGTCCAAACTTTCTTGGGCTAGCTCGGGCGGGATTCCACCCATTAATGGATGCATTGTGAGCATCCCGAATTTTTTAGCAAGAGCAACACATTCATCCGGCGTCACAATCGCATAGACGCCACTCGCCCGCACACTCTCAATCGATTCGGCATCGTGAACATGAACGACCGACGATTGCCCTGGTCGTTGCCACTCACCATACGACTGAGCCTCGTGCAACACGTAGGGCGCAAGTCGAACCCAATCACGTTCAGGGTCATCAGAAACATGAACAAAACCAGGGGCTTTTTGCGGCAACATAATGAAGCCTTGAAAACCTTCTTTGGCACATTCTTCGTTGTAGGCATCAGCAACGGCTTGATCGTCGGTCGCAGCAGAGAAGAAACAACGCAAGCGTGCGGCCCGTCGAGCGGCAACTGGCGTTGAACCACCCATCAACAACATTGGTCCACCCGCGGTATGCGGAAGTGGACGAACTTTCACTTGGCGACCGCGATAGTTGAAATACTCTCCGGTCCATGCTTGTCGCATCACCGACACCGACTCTTCAAGTGCGCTGAATCGATTCTTGAATTCGAGGCCAGCCATTTCAAACTCTTCTTGGCGATACCCAGTTCCACAGATCACGCTCATGCGACCTTTGGCAATGAGATCAACCGTGGCAATTTGTTCGGCAAGTCGAACCGGATCATGCATGATCACCAAAGCAGCCGAGATATTGATTCCGATTCGCTTGGTTGACGCAGCGACTGCTGCAGCCAACGTCATTGGTGCTGGCATAAATCCATCGTCGGTGCCGTGGTGTTCTGACAGCACCACCATGTCGAGCCCAATACGATCGGCCCACCGCACTTGCTCAAGGCACGCGGTGTACTGGCCAGACGCAGTGACGCCGTGGGCTGGCGAGCCAGCTGGCGGAATGCGTAAGTCGTAACGCATGATGATCATCGACATAAATCCCCTTCAATAACGATGTTCAAGTCCACCACATGGCCGCCCTACACAGCCCCATTCGGCCACGTAATACCTGCTCACGCGCGTATTCCTGTGACATCCACCACATTTGACCCACCCCTTCATACTTTTTACCTGCCGCCCCTACGACGGCACAACCGAAGGAGAAAAAATGTATACAGTTGCAATTCTCATTGTGATGGCAGTGCTGCTTGAAGCAGTCATGACTGTCCTGCACTCAATCCTGTCGACCGTCGGCTTGGGCGACACCATCAAGAAGCTTCCGATCATCGGAGCCAACTTGACGCTCGGCATTTCAATCCTGATTGTTTGGCTTCTTAAGGCCTACCCGATCGGCATGTGGGGCGCATTATGGGCTGACGACTGGAAGAACATCGTGGTCAATGGCGCAGTCATCTGCGGCATGATTCCGCTCAAGGATGCTGTGTTTGGCGCAATCCAAAAGGGCATGCGCGCCTAATACGCGTTTCCAATAAATAACCCCTCAACAGGGCCGGGCACGGGAAACCGTGACCCGGCTCTTTTGTTTTTAGAGATTCATTAACTACTGGCGCATCGAACAGACGTGACCGACCGTTGGGTCAACACGACCAGCGAGAAGTTCTTGATAGAGCTTTTCGACCGCAATTGCTCCGGTGGTCTGCTCGACTTTCATCCAACTACCTGTCCACTCAGAAAAGCGATTCCACGATTCACCGACGCGCTGATCAAGTCCTTCACGTCCCCACTCCTTTGAGCGCAGCGCAATTTGCGATGGTGCAAAGAGAAACTCTGGCTTTGGCCCGGCGAGCCCCCCGCCTGTTGCAGTCGGCGCATCCCAGTGCGTACTACCAACAACCATGCTGTACGACAGATCGTCTTGGTAATGCGCATGTACGCCGTACGTCACCGAACGATCGCCTGCAATATCGACGTACGCAGTGATATCTGATGCTGTTCCTGACGGCAGATCGCCAATTTGGTCATAGGTAACGACACGGTGATAGCAGTCAAGCGAACGAACAAAATCAGCATTTTTCGCCGATGTCAGACCGACAACAGTGACCCCAGTGCGTCGAGCCAACAAGTGCGCCGCACCGATAGCGGTCTTGCTCGAAGCACTTGAAATCACGACTGTTGTAATGCTCGAAGAATCATCCTCGAAAACATTTTGTCCAAGGAAGTCATCAATCATGAACGAGGTCATAAAGAGTGGCCATAACACCATCTGCTGAGCTTCACGATCGGCGCGATACGTGGGGTCGTGGTCGGTGAACATGTAACGGTTGTACGTAGCGGCCATCGCCGAGCGATGTTCAGATGTGTCCACAAAGCCGCGCTCGTCAACTCGACCTGGTTTCACGATGAGATCGGTACTCATGGGCAGGTATCCATAGATACTGCGACCCACTTCAACCGCTTGCATC
>CAEZZP010000052.1_pt1 | contig 11566 bp, 11 predicted proteins | sample 7266661 | NCBI WGS metagenome assembly CAEZZP01 (sample SAMEA6813962, study PRJEB35770) | uncultured Actinomycetes bacterium | biome: Freshwater; feature: Freshwater reservoir; material: water | place: Czech Republic | collected 2016-08-15 | depth 30m m
CCCGACAGAACGTTGGCGATGAGATCACTCGTGGCAACAATTGGAGCCGAAGCACCGATTTGAAATGTATAGGCGCCATCAATGGCATGGCCATCATTTGAAACAGCTCGCCAAGCAACGACATAGAGACCATCGGGGATTGCGGGAACATCTCCGGCGATCAACACCGAAGGATCATCTTTCGATACCAGGGCTTCGCCCAACACAATTCGTTGACCTTCTTGGTTGTAGATCTCAATTGAACGAGCAACTGGTGTCACTGGCTCATTGAAATCAAGACGGATTTCGGTCGGAGCAGATTCAAGCACGGCCGAAGGTGCTGGAGTAGACGTATCTAACTGCGCATGCGCCGAGACTGGCGAAGCCCAGGCGATTGAAGCGACAACTGCCGCAATGACGAACCATGACTTACGAATTTTTCTCACGTTTGTTATCCCATCAATCCTGCTGGCGCAAGCCCTTCAATTGTCACACGACCCATCAACCAAGCCAATCGCACTGTAGGCGACTGAGTACGTATTTGCTGAGGAAGATCGGTCAGCCCCATTGAGCCTCGCGATTTCCACTGCATTGTCATCACAGATAAATCATGTCGCACATAGTCCAACGACCATGAATCGGGACCAGCGCAATCAAGTTCGGCCAACCCGAGATCTCCCCTATGAACTTCGACCTCGCGCCAACGTCGTAACGGTAGATCAGTCACGCGAACTTCTATGCCAGACACCATGCGCGCTGAACCAAACCAGCCTTCACGAGCCGACGCAATCGCGCCTTCAAGTGCATAGATCGAACGTCGCACATCAGCTACTTGTTCGTCAGCCGTTCGCGAAGCGGCTTGGTTGATCGCATCAACGCGAGCCGCAAAACCACCGTCGTACTGATCAACGATTTCGCCCAACTCGGCAGCGAGAAAAAGACGAGTGTTGCTGTCCCCCTGTTGAGCAATGTGAGCGAGCACGTGACCAACAGTCCAACCAGACAACAACGAAGGTCGTGAAACCATGTTGTCGGTCAATCCCCCAAGACGCTCCAAGAGCAGCTGGTGCGATGCTGCAAGGCCTTCGACTTGTCGATTGATGGTCGTCGCATCAAAGGAATTTTCCACATCTCAAACCGTAGTCGTCCACCTGTGATTCTGGTGTTGTTTAAGTTGGCTATACCAACAGAAATGACACCAGAATCAAGCTAAAGGCACGGTTCGACGCGGCACGACGACAACAGTGCCGTCTGGTTCGTGGAGAACGGTCACCGAGACTCCGTAGAACTCAGACAAAGTCTCGGCCTTTAACACTTGTTCGGCCGGACCTGTTGCAACGCAATAACCTTGATGGAGCAACGCCAAGCGATCGCTATACAAACCAGCAAGGGTGAGATCGTGCATCGCAGAGACAACGGTAAATCCGTGCTCTCGGCGAAGACTGTCAACTAGTTCGAGTGCCTGCTGTTGATGTCCAATATCTAATGCACTCGTCGGCTCATCGAGCAACATGATGGGGGCCTCTTGAGCGAGAGCACGCGCAATGACCAAACGTTGTCGCTCACCACCAGACAAAGTCCCGAGACGACGTGTGGCAAATTCTTCAAGGTCAAGTCGTTCAATGACGCGTGCCACCATCATTCGGTCATGCTTAGATTCATTTCCGAAGTATCCGACATATGGATTACGTCCGAGTAACACATATTCAGTTGCCGTCATGTCATCGGGCATCGCTGGTGACTGCGGGACATGGGCCACTAAAGCAGCACGCCGGCGCGAGGTTCGAAGATGCAGAGGCGAACCATCAACCAAAATATTGCCCTCGTGTTTGACGAGACCAGCAGCCGACCGCAACAAAGATGACTTACCTGCACCGTTGGGACCAATAAGGCACAACCACTCACCTGGGCGAACTGTGTCGGTGAATCCTTGAACCGCGATGGCGGATCCGTACTTCACCGATACATCAACAAATGCTAGTGATGTCATCGTGATGCTCCTTGACGAGAACGTAAAACGATAATAAAAAAGGGTGCGCCCAAAAACGCAGTGACGACACCGATTGGGGTCTCTGCTGGATCGGACAATATTCGTCCGGGAATGTCAGCGACGATCAAGAATGCTGCACCGAGAAGAACCGTGAGTGGCAAGATTCGGCGATAGCTCGATCCAGCAAGCAGCCGAACTAAATGAGGAACAACGATTCCAACAAACCCGATGAGTCCACTCACACTCACGACTGCTGCAGTTCCTAAAGTTGCCGCTATCACAACGGTCAGTCGAATGCGATCGACACGGGCACCTAGTGACTGCGCTTCATCATCGCCAACTCGAAGCACATCAAGTAGCCGGCGATGCCACAACAAAACTCCAGTACTCACGACTACATAAGGAAGTACTAAACGCACGTCGTGCCATGTTGCCGTCGATAAACGGCCGAGAATCCAGCTGTACACCTGACGCACCACATCGGTGTTTCTTTGCAACATGAAAGTTTGAATCGCAGTAGCGAGTGATGTCACCGCAACACCAGCGAGAACGAGAGTCGCTGACGATTTTACTGCGCCGAATGCCGCGCCAACCGAGTAGGTGATCATGACTGCAATCAGTCCGCCAACAAAAGCTGCAATTGGTAACGGATCAACTGGCCAAGAAGAACTACTCGCCCGCCCAGCAACAATGATCACTGTTGCTCCGAGTCCTGCACCAGCGGCAACTCCTAACAGATACGGGTCTACCAATGGATTACGAAAGACTCCTTGATACGACGCTCCAGCAATTGAAAGCATTGATCCCACAATGCCGGCGAGGACAACACGTGGCATGCGGATTTGCCAAAGCACCGTGCTTTGCAGCTCAGTTGCACCGGTCTTGATATGGATCAACGGTAAATGATTCAACAACTCTGCAGGGACTCTCCACCACACTGGCCCAGCCGGACCAACCATGGCCCCGAACAAGAACGCGACCGCCAACATGATGCACGCCACGGGCATCCACCATGATCTTTCGGAATCGCGAACTTGTTCGGCCAACATGTTTGATTTAGCCCTGGCTCTTCACAAATGCGCTCAGCCCGTCGGCGACTGCTTGGACATAGTCGACAAGACGCGGCCCCCAACGTGATGCGATGTCATCGTCGAGGGACACAATGTTTCCTGACATGACGGCCGACAAATCAGACCAGCCCGGACGAGCCGCAACATTTTCAGCAGTCGCTCCACAACAATTCACATCTGCCAAGAAAATGACATTCGGGTCTTGACTCACGATGAACTCTGCCGAAAGTTGCGGATAATCGGTATCGCCTTCAGTCGCATCCGCAATATTTCTCATTCCGAAGAGTTCGTAGATCGAACCGATGAAGGTATTACCCGTCACCGAGTAATAGGTGTCATCAAGTTCGTGGTAATAACTCACAGGCGTCGCTGGTGCTTCAATTCCAGAAACTATTCCTGCGATATCATCCTTCATTTTTTGCGTGACGTTCGCAGCTTCCTCGGCGTGTCCGACGACTTGACCAAGATCATTGATCTGCTGGTAAGCCTCTTCGAGCGTCAACGGCGCGGGACTCACCCAAGATTTGATACCCACCGCCGAAAGCTGTTCGGCCAATCCGCTGAAGTCATCACCAATCACAACAAGATCGGGCTCTAATGCCGAGATCGCTTCGACGTTGGGTTCGTATGCCGAGATTTCAGTTAAGACCGCTGCAGATTCTGCTGGGTAATTCGACATTGAATCAACTGCCACCACTTGGTCACCCGCACCAATGGCATACAAAATTTCTGTATGAGTTGGCGACAGCGAAACGATGCGTTGCGGCGCATCGCTGTCTACCTCAGTTGACATTGGTGCTTCGGACACGCCGCTTGCCGATGAATCAGTTTTGTCATTGCCACACGCCGCTAGTAGCGATGTCAGGGCGATGAATGACCCAATCAGGACACGACGCGTAGATTTGCGTGTGGGTTTAATGGCACTTACTAGGTTTGCTTTCATTGAAGCTTCCTCCATTGCTTTGAGGAAGCAAGAGGAGTGCGAGGATGGCGAACCATTCCTGCGCGATCCGCCCTTGCCTCGAGGGTTGGTTATCGCATACAGATCAGGCGACCGGACTCGTTAGACAAACTCTCGTTTGCTATACCACCGTTGCGGGACAGTGCCGGAATCTCACCGGACTTCGCTGTTTTCTGTATGTGTCAGCTATTGCCGACGAAGTGAAACTAACACACGACCTACCCGTGCTCAACCATTGAAATAATTTGTTGAAGTTATGAACGCGCGACCAAGTCAGCGATACGACGAATTCCTTCTTCAAGATCGGCATCGCCGAGCGCAAAGGAGAAGCGTGCATAGCCAGCTGTTCCGAATGCTTCGCCTGGAACAATCGCCACTTTTACCTCGGACAAAATAATGTCGGCGAGTTCCATGCTGTTGTTCGCAGTCTTACCATTAAATGTCTTACCGATTAAACCGCTGACGTTCGGGTAGCAATAGAACGCACCTTCTGGTTCGAGACAAGTGATACCAGGAATATCGTTCAACATGCGATGCATCGTGCGTCCACGACGTTCGAATGCGTCGCGCATCATTGAAACCGCCGACAAGTCACCGGCAACTGCAGCAAGTGCCGCTGCTTGTGCAACGTTGTTGACATTTGATGTGGCATGGCTCTGGAAATTGATTGAGGCCTTCATCACATCGACTGGTCCGATCATCCAACCAACGCGCCATCCGGTCATGGCGTAGGTTTTCGCAACACCGTTGACGATCACACATTGGTTCGCGAGTTCGGGAACAAGTGTTGGCATACTCGTGAATTTGTGTTGACCGTATGTGAGGTGTTCGTAAATTTCGTCAGTAATCACCCAGATACCGCGTGACACGGCCCATTCACCAATGGCCTTCACTTCTTCTGGCGGATACACCGAACCCGATGGATTGTCGGGAGATACGAACAACAAAACTTTCGTGCGCTTCGTGAGCGCCTTTTCAAGTTGCTCAACAGTGACACGGAATCCGGTTTCTTCAGTGGTATCGACCACCACAGGCACTCCCCCAGCCAGAGTGACTGCTTCGGGATATGTGGTCCAATACGGCGCGGGCACAATTACTTCGTCGCCTGGATCGCACAGTGCGGCAAATGCGGTGAACACCGCGTGCTTGCCACCGTTCGTGACGAGTACTTGATTGGCGGTTGTCTGAAAGCCGCTGTCACGCAAGGTCTTGGCAGCAATCGCTTCACGTAATTCAGGAAGTCCGGCCGCTGGCGTGTAACGATGCATCTTCGGATCGCGACAAGCCTTGACGGCTGCTTCAACGATGTGCTCTGGTGTTGGGAAGTCGGGCTCACCGGCACCAAAACCAATGACGTTTTCGCCAGCTGCTTTGAGGGCCTTGGCTTTGGCATCGACGGCCAATGTGGCCGATTCGGCGATAGCCGCGAGACGAGAAGATGTGCGCTTGCTTTGGGGTAACGAACTCATGCCTGCCATGCTAAGACAGTGAGCATTACTGACCCCCGATCAATTCGCATTTCTTCCAATCTTTTGCCAGCCGATGGTCGCTTCGGTTGCGGACCTTCGAAGGTTCGCCCCGAACAGATGGCGGCCCTGGCTGCAGCTGGACCCGCCCTCATGGGTACGTCGCACCGTCAAGCCCCAGTCAAAAACCTCGTGGGTTCAGTTCGTTCAGGCTTAACCCAATTATTCGGTTTGCCCGATGACTGGGAGATCGTTCTTGGCAACGGTGGCTCAACAGTGTTTTGGGACGTTGCAACATTCGGCTTAGTCGAAAACCGTTCTCAGCACTTGGTGTTTGGTGAGTTCTCATCGAAGTTCGCTGAAGCCGTTGCAGCAGCGCCACATTTGGGCGAGCCGACAGTGATTAAGACCGACCCCGGCACTCACCCAACTGCAACTGCCCAGGCAGGTATCGACACTTACGCATTGACGCACAACGAAACATCAACAGGCGTGATGATGCCTCTCGTGCGTCCCAACGGTAGCGACGACGCGTTAGTAGTCGTTGATGCAACGTCGGCCGCCGGCGGACTGCTTTGGAATCCAGCAGAGGTCGATGTGTACTACTTCGCCCCACAAAAGTGTTTTGCCTCAGATGGTGGCTTGTGGTTCGCCGCTTGTTCGCCACGTGCCGTTGAGCGCATTGAAAAGATTTCGGCTTCAAAGCGCTGGGTTCCAGCTTCACTCGATCTCAAGATTGCGCTCGACAACAGCAAAGCGAATCAGACTTACAACACCCCGGCACTTGGCACTTTGGTCATGCTTGAGGCGCAGGTGAAGTGGATGAATGAAATCGGCGGATTGAGCGCCTGCAATGCTCGTTCGGCAAAGTCTTCGTCGATCTTGTACTCATGGGCCGAATCTCGCGATTGGGCAAGCCCCTTTGTCAGTAACCCAGCCCAACGCTCGCAGGTTGTTGGAACCGTCGATATTGCTTCGCCAGCCGACGGAGGGGTAGATGCCAACGATATTTGTGCAGCCCTGAGGGCCAATGGGGTTGTCGACACCGACAGTTACCGCAAACTTGGGCGCAACCAATTGCGAGTTGGCATGTTCCCTGCCATCGATCCCGAAGATGTTCAATCGTTAACAGCGTGCATCGACGTTGTGGTTGAGGCTTTGCGCGGGTGAGACTCTAGGAATGGAAGTCGCCGATGTCTTGATGTGGGAAGGGCTGTCATCTCCGCTGCGTCGTCCCGTCATGGTGTTGGCTCTCACGGGATGGTTTGATGCTGCTGGTGTCGCAACTGCAGCAATTGAGCACCTTGTTCAGCACAATGCCGCCGAAGTTGTTGCATCAATTGACTGCGACCCGTTCTACGACTTCACACAAATTCGGCCCGAGATTCGCCTTGATGAAGAGGATGAGCGAATCATCGAATGGCCCACTAATGAAATTATTGCGTTACGTTTTCCCGAGTTCTCACGCGACATCGTCGTGATGTCTGGCGTCGAGCCCCATATTCGTTGGCACACATTTGTGCGTTGCGTTGTCGCCGCCTACTCACGACTTGGATGTGAAGCAATTGTGACTGTTGGTGCGTCTGCCGACACGGTGCCGCATACGCGAACGCCGTTTGTTGTTGGAAGCACCGTCGACCCGCAGTTGGCGCGCACCCTTGGACTCTCGCGCCCGTCATATCAAGGAATCACTGGTGTGGTTGGTGTGATGCAGACCGAATTTGAACGTGAAGAGTTGCCGGCGATTTCGCTACGGGTTGGCGTCCCCCACTATTTGGGCAACGCCGAACATCCGCAAGCATCAGCGGCGTTGTTGCGTCAACTCGAGCATGTGCTGGGTGTACCAACACGACACGGCGAATTAGAAGAAGAGATGGAACGTTGGCGATCGCTGCACGATGACGCAGTCTCTGAGGACGATCGAGCGTTGCGATATGTACAGATGCTTGAACTTGAGTTTGATCGGCGAGCCGAAGAACTCATCCCCTCGGGCGACGATTTAGCAGCCGAGTTCCAAAAGTTCCTCGACGACAACCGCCCCGACTAACCAACCCCTTTTCCGCCACTTTGGAATATGCCTGCCGCTAGGCGGTAACCAAATTCCAAAGTGGGTGAAAACGAACAATTATTTGGCGGCGGCGAAACCGATTTCGAGGTCGGCCAAGATGTCCTTGATCGACTCGAGACCCACGCTCAAACGCACGAGACCCGGATTCACACCAGAAGCAACCTGCTCTTCAGCGGTCAACTGACTGTGTGTCGTTGTTGACGGCTGAATCACCAAGCTGCGCACGTCACCAATGTTGGCAACATGGCTGTGCAACTGCAGGCCAGCAACAAACTTTTCGCCAGCTTCACGTCCGCCCTTAATGTTGAACGCCAAAACTGAACCGTAGCCACGGCCACCGAAGTACTTCTTGGCACGGTCATGCCACGGGCTGCTCGGCAAACCGGCGTAGTTGACACTTTCAACTTGCGGATGCTTGTCGAGGAACTCTCCAACAGCCTGAGCATTGCTCCAGTGACGCTCCATGCGCAGCGACAAGGTTTCGAGACCCTGCAACAACAAGAATGCATTGAACGGCGACACAGCCATACCGAGGTCACGCAGCAACTGCACGCGAGCCTTCAAGATGTACGAGCCAGCACCAAGTGCGGGCCAGTACGCCAAACCGTGGTAGCTGGGGTCGGGCTCGGTGAAGTTCGGGAAACGGCCCGAAGCTGAGAAGTCAAACTTTCCACCATCGGTGATTGAACCGGCAACAGAAGTCCCGTGTCCACCAACAAACTTGGTGAGTGACTGCACAACGATGTCGGCGCCCCACTCGAGCGGACGAATGCCGTAAGCGGTCGGGACTGTGTTGTCGACGATCAACGGGACACCAGCTTCGTGGGCAACCTTTGAAACACCTTCGATGTCAAACACATCGTTACGTGGGTTGGCCAAAACTTCACCGTAGAACGCCTTGGTGTTCGGACGAACGGCGGCCTTCCACTGTGCAAGATCGTGCGGATCGTCAACAAACGAAACTGCAATGCCCATCTTTGGAAGGGTGTAGTGCAACAAGTTGTACGTACCGCCATACAACGACGGTGAAGCAACGATGTGATCGCCAGCTTCGGCCAAAGTAAGAATCGCCAATGTTTCGGCGGCCTGGCCTGAACTCACAACCAACGTTCCGGGCAAACCAATTGCCGTCGTCACGCCACCTTCGAGCGAGTTCACGCGTGACTCAACGGCCAACTGCGTTGGGTTCATAATGCGCGTGTAGATATTGCCCACTTCGGCAAGGGCAAAAAGATTGGCCGCATGCTGGGCGTCACGGAATTCGTAACTCGTGGTCTGGTAAATCGGAACGGCACGAGCGCCGGTCGTCGGATCGGGTTCTCCACCGATGTGAATCTGACGGGTTTCAAAACCCCACTCTGCTGCTGACATAGTCGTGCCCTCCTGGTTAGTAACTCAGGAGGGCACGCTAACGGTCAATTCCCGACCTAACAAGTCGGAATTAGATTTTTACTAAATTTTTGGCTCAGCCTCCGGAAGCTTCGCTGACCTTCTGCTTGCCAGCCGAGATCCACGGCATCATCGAGCGCAGGCTTTTGCCCACTGTCTCGATCTGGTGGTCGGCTCCGGCCTTGCGCAGAGCATTGAAGTTGTTGCGTCCGCTTTCGCTCTCGGCAATCCATTCCTTGGCAAATTTGCCGGACTGGATTTCCTTGAGGATCTTCTGCATCATCTTCTTGGTCGCCGGGGTCACGATGCGTGGTCCACGGGTCACGTCGCCGTACTCGGCGGTGTCACTGATGCTGTAACGCATTCCAGCGATGCCCTCTTCGTACATGAGGTCAACAATGAGTTTCACTTCGTGCAAGCACTCGAAGTACGCCATCTCGGGCTGGTAGCCAGCTTCGACGAGCGTTTCGAATCCAGCCTGCACCAATGAGGTGAGTCCGCCACACAACACGACCTGCTCACCGAACAAGTCGGTTTCGGTCTCTTCGCTGAATGTGGTTTCGATAATGCCGGCACGGCCGCCACCAATTGCTGATGCGTATGACAACGCAACGCTCTTGGCATTGCCAGTTGCGTCCTGTTCAACCGCGATCAAGCACGGAACTCCGCCACCTTCGGTGTACGTACGACGCACCAAGTGACCAGGACCCTTCGGGGCGATCATGATGATGTCGACGCCCTTGGGCGGACGAATGCGCTTGAAACGAATGTTGAATCCGTGAGCGAACGCCAACGCCTTGCCAGCCTTCATATAACGCTTGATATCAGCGTCGTATGTGGCCTTCTGCTCGGTGTCAGGCATCGTGAGCATGATGACGTCAGCCCACTTAGCTGCTTCAGGAATGCTCTTCACCGTGAGGCCAGCGGCCTCGGCCTTGGCTGCTGACGAGGAACCCTCGCGCAGACCGACCACTACGGGCACTCCACTCTCTTTTAAGTTCAGAGCGTGAGCGTGTCCTTGTGATCCGTAACCGATGATCGCAACCTTGCGGTTCTTGATAATCGAAACGTCACAGTCACCGTCGTAATACAACTTTGCTGCCATGGGTCAACTTGCCTTTCCATTTTTGTGAGGACGCGTACGCGCCTCTTTGTCGAGTTTCGGAAGCGCCACGCGGCCAGTCCGTTGAAGTTCAACAATCCCGTAACCACGAAGAAGTTCCTCGAAGTCATCAAGTTTGTCGGGACTTCCCTCCAAAGACACCGTTATGGCCCCAGTTCCTACGGCCAAAATTTTGCCTTCGAAGATATTTGCCAGTTCTACGACCTGTCCACGGTCCTCTGAGGCCACCCGAACGGTGGCCATCATGAGTTCACGCTCAACCGAGCGGCGGGGATCGAGTTCGCTGATTTTGACGACGTCGATGAGCTTGAACAGCTGCTTCACAATCTGCTCGAGCGGGGAAGACTCGACATCAACCACGATCGTGATCCGTGAAAAGTCGGGATCTTCGGTCGGGGCGACAGCCAAGCTGAAAATGTTGTAGCCGCGTCGAGCGAACAAGCTAGAAACACGAGCCAAGACTCCGGCGCGGTTTTGTACAAGCACCGACAAGATGTGATGCGACGGCATTGATGAGGTGTTCGGTGTCATGCTCATCGCAAGAACTCCCTTCGATCATTTTGATTTGGGTGCAAGAGAACATCGTCGTTACCAGCGCCAGCGGGGACCATCGGGAAAACTTTTTCGCCGGCGTCAACGCGGAACTCGACAACAACTGAACGATCATTGATGCTGTTGGCCAAAGCAATAGCAGGTTCGACTTCTTCGGGACTCTCAACGCGAATGCCGACGCAACCCATCGCTTCTGCCCACTTCACGAAGTCGGGAAGTTCTGGCGACAAGTACACCTCGCTGTAACGCTCGTCGTAGAACATTTCTTGCCACTGACGAACCATGCCGAGATACGAGTTGTTCATAACCGCAACCTTGATTGGGATTCGTTCGACGCTTGCGGTCACGAGTTCTTGTGCAGTCATTTGGAAACAACCGTCACCGTCAACGGCCCACACTGTGCGATCGGGTCGCGCAACTTTGGCACCGATAGCTGCCGGAATTGAGAAGCCCATTGTTCCGAGACCACCAGAGTTGACCCAAGTGTAAGGCTCTTCAAATTTCCAGAACTGCGATGAGAACATTTGGTGCTGACCAACGCCTGAGCACAAAATGGTTCCGGGAGGAGCCAATTCATGCAGTTTTTCTAAGCAAAACTGCGGTTTCAGAGCTTCGCCTGGTTCGTTCGGCGAGTAGTACATCGGAAACTGTTCTTGCCATCCGCTGACGCGACTCTTCCATGCCGAAATGTCGGCTTGGACTTCGCCGTTAGCCAACATCTCTTTGATGGTCTTCACAAGTTCTTCGATGACAAGACGACAGTCGCCAACGATCGGAACATCGGGACGACGAACCTTGCCTTGTTCAGCCGGGTCGATGTCGACGTGAATGATCTTGGCGTCGGGTGCAAACGTGCTGACCTTGCCCGTGATGCGGTCGTCGAAACGTGCACCAAGGTTGATCAACAAGTCACTCTTTTGCATCGCAGTGATTGCAGTTGCGTTGCCGTGCATACCTGGCATGCCAAG
>CAEZZP010000054.1_pt1 | contig 11484 bp, 10 predicted proteins | sample 7266661 | NCBI WGS metagenome assembly CAEZZP01 (sample SAMEA6813962, study PRJEB35770) | uncultured Actinomycetes bacterium | biome: Freshwater; feature: Freshwater reservoir; material: water | place: Czech Republic | collected 2016-08-15 | depth 30m m
GCTTCCCAAAAACCATGGAACTTATCGCCATCTGAGTTTTTCATTCGGTCGATATACCACTGAGGTAAAGGTGACGTCATGTCACCACCAGCAACTCGAACATGCCACGCACGCTGACAGCGTTGCTCGAGCGCAACTGCGCGTTGATGGACCGCGCGAATCGAGTTGCCAAGTACAAAAGTGCCGTGCCCAGCAAGTAACACCAGTTCGGCATCGCCCATTGCAGCGACAGCTAATGCTGCAGAACCAGGATCATCGACACTTCCGCCGTATTCGCGTACTAGAGCGATATCTCCACCACCACCGAGAACACTTGATTGATCGAGTGCTGGTGGTACCTCACCAAGATCTGCCCACACCGTTCCAAACAAAGGGTGATTGTGCACCGCTACTTCAACATCAGGGCGCGCTTTGTGTAATTCAAGATGCAACGGGATTCCGAGCGGAACCGGCCAATCACCTTCAACTAAGTTGCCATCCATATCAATACGAATGATGTGCTCAGGTCGAAGTTCATTCCATAACAGCAACCACGGATTACAGAGCAGGGTCCCATCATGCATATTGACCGTGATATGTCCGGCTAAGTGGTCGTTGTATCCTTCGCGCCACAAGGTGCGAGCCAAGAGAACGATCTCTTGTTTCACAGTGAGCTCGGGCAAGAGCCGATCACTGGTTGGTTCAAAGGCTTGCTCGGTCATGATGACTATTCTTACCGATCAACACTCATGACAATGATCTGTGCACCCCAACTTGAACTTTCCATATTCATTCTGGTGGCAAGAATGACCGTCCTATCACCACTTTTCGCCACCAGTTTCACCAAGGTTTGCTGGGCTTCACACCGCTGTGATGAAGGACTTTCTTGCAACACAAAATACCGTCGAATAGAAGTCACAAAATAACCCAAGAACTCGGCGGCATTCGCTGTTCTATGCCACGATCTTTATATGACGATCACTATCGCTTCTGTCAATGTAAACGGACTTCGTGCCGCGGTGAAGAACGGTATGCATGCCTGGATTGACGAGCGTCAACCTGACATCATCACGATGCAAGAGGTTCGTTGCCCTGATGAATTAGTGGCCGAGCTCATGGGTGATGGCTGGCATGTCGCCCATGCTGAATGCAACCAAAAAGGTCGTGCTGGTGTTGCGGTCGCAAGTCGATTGCCCATCGTTGCATCCCAGATAGGCGCTGATCACAAAGTCCATAACTTCACTGGCCGCTGGATTCAATCTGATATCAAAATCAGTAAAACAAAAACCTTGTCAGTCGTTTCGGCATACGTTCATACAGGAGATGCTGAATCACTCGAACGAATGACTGAAAAGTACGCATTTCTCGCTGCTATGAAAAAGCGCATGCTTGATATGCGGACTACCGGAAATCTGCTTCTTCTCACGGGTGATCTCAATGTCGCTCATAAAGAACTTGATCTCAAGAATTGGAAGGGCAACCTCAAGAGTGCTGGCTTCCTTCCCGAAGAACGAGCCTGGTTTGATGAGATGTTTGACAAACATGGTTGGGTTGACGTTTTGCGACAACATGCTGGTGATGTCGCTGGCCCATATTCATGGTGGTCGTGGCGCGGTAAGGCATTTGATAACAACGCCGGTTGGAGAATCGATTACCACATTGCTAGCCCCGAACTCGCCAAAACTTCAACCGCCGCATTTGTTGATCGCGCCCCGTCTTATGACACCCGCTGGTCAGATCATGCACCAGTCATTGCCACTTACGAAATCTGACAGAGATTCTTCAAGCCGTCTGTGCGAACCACTGAGCGAGCCGAACGAAGCCCTCATCTAGGCTCACCGTTGGCTTCCAATTGAGATCTTCTTGTGCTGGTCGCTGATCAAACCAGTGCGCAGTACCCAACTGCTCGGCAACAAAACGAGTCATCGGTGGTTCATCTTTTCGAATGAGTGGCCAGATGCGCTCAACCACACTTCCAATGTTTCGAGCAACGACAGCCGGAATGTGTTTTGGTGAAAACTCAACTCCGGCCGCCAGACAGATACGGCTCATTAATTCGTTCACTGTTCGGGGTTCACCGTTCGAGATGACATACGCCTGTCCAGCACACACCGAGCCAGGAGCAACTACATCGAGTGCGGCGACATGCGCGCTTACAGCGTTGTCAATATACGTTGAATCAACGAGGGCGTTACCCGACCCAACCATGACCAAACGACCTTGTCGTGCTCGATCAACAATTCGGCCGACTAGTTGAGTATCACCTGGCCCCCACACTAAATGGGGACGCAATGCGACAACGCCAAGTTCTGCACTGTTTGCTTGAAGCGCCAAAATTTCAGCCTGTGCTTTTGACTCGGCATAGTGAGCATGCTTTCGCCCAGTCGTCGCAGGCTTCGCAACATCTCCCTCGATCGCATGACCGACATGAGCAACAGACGGAGTTGACACATACACCAATTTTGAAATCCGATGTTCGGTCGCTGCTCTCAGAATATTAATTGTTCCGTCAACGTTCGTTGAATAAAAATCTTCCCACGAGCCCATAACCCCCACCCGAGCAGCACCATGAATGATTGCATCACAGCCAACAGCGGCTTCTGTCAACGAACCTCGGTCGCGTATGTCACCCGCAAACATAGTGATGTTTTGATGTGGTGACTCAGAAACTCGGCGTTGAAAACAAACAATTTCATCACCCCGATCAGCAAGCTGTTGTGCGACGCCACCTAATAACAAACTTCCGGCGCCAGTGACGAGAACCTTCACTGAGAACGCCCCGAAAGGACCTTCTGCATCTTTTGTGCCAATGCGGTACGGTCAATTTTTGAATTGTGTCGAATATCAACCGGGAGTTTTTTTGTTTCCCAAATCGCAACAACATCTAGGTCTGCGAGGGCTTCACGTACTTTGGCCGCCAATTGAACTGATGCAACATCTTCTTTTGCTTGATCGGTTTCAAGAACCATGACAAGTTGCTGAGCACCCTTGTCGCCAATACCGACAGCGGCCGCGCGTTTGACGCCAGAAATCTTTTCGCAGGCAACTTCGAGGGGCACGGGTGTGATTGAACCATGAGCCGCGTGAATCATGTGTACAACTCTTCCTTCAATCCAGAGGTTGCCGTTGCCATCGATATGTCCCACATCGCCCGTACGGTGCCATGTGAACCCATCGCTCTCGAACCGCGCATTCTGTTGAGTCAGCCATAAGCGGTTATACCCAAGCGACATCCACGGAGCACTGACGACGATTTCTCCACATTCACCACTGGGTAAATTCATGGTTCCGCCGTCAATGGCAACAATCGTGACATGGCAACCATCTACTGGTTTGCCGACACAAACGCCCGAACCTTCACCTGCCGCTTCTCGTTGCTGTAACGACAAGTCGGCGACCGGTAAAACTTCGGTCATGCCAAACGGAGTGTGCATTTCTGCTTGCGGACAAAGTTTTTGCATGTGGCGCAAAGTCTCAATCGGTACCGGAGCACCAGCCGACATCACGAGACGTACATGACGCAATGAATTCAAATTCTTTGATGCAGTCTTCAAAACATTGACCAATGCCGCAGGCGAGGCGAATACCATCGTTGCCTGAGTTGCCCGACATGCATCGTCCAGCGCGTTGGCAGTGAGCGTGGCTGGTGAAGTTACATCCATATCAGCAAGGCCAGTCGTGATACCAAGTGCCGGTCCAAATAAGGCAAAGGGTGCAAAGGCCGCCACAAAACTGTCAGCGTCCGTGATGTTGTAGACATTCTGCAAAATTTCGCGCTGAGCACACAACTGACCGTGGGTGTATCGCACACCTTTGGCAGGCCCCGTTGCGCCAGAGGTAAACAAAATTGCCGCAAGATCGTCACTGTTTGGCTCAGGGCGACCCAACTGGTTCAATCCTTCAAGTTGCATAGATTTTTGTAATGACTTGAGATCAATAAGCGATGCCCGCGGCGCCCAACGCAACATTCGTGCAGCAACAACGGCTGAGCGAATACCGACAACGTGTTGTACCCGTGACGATTTCACAGCACGACCTAAGCCGTTCAATCCAAGTCCACGATCGGCGATGACTGTCACCGCCCCAATACGCCAACAGGCATATACCAATGCAATGAGATCAATGCTGGGCGGTACGAGAACTGCGACGCGCTCGCCCGCTTCAACCCCGCGCTGAACCAATGCTTGAGCAAAAGTTGCCACGCGTGAATCAAGTTCAGAAAAAGTCACCGACGACTGATCGGCACCATCATGAATTGCCAAAGTGTTTTCGCGATTTGGATTCATAATCCGCGACCACAGAGATTCTTCGGAGCCGAGTGCTTCAATACTTTGTTGCTCGACAGATCGTGATTGAGAAATCGCACTCTCTAGAAACGGGGCAATCGAAGTTTCAATGACCGCCAGATGCCCACTGTTCGCAACTCTCTGAATCTGCACATCAGTAAATCTCTTCATGAGATCATCAGCAAAATCATCATTAAATACCGGATCTTTCGCGCCCCACCACAACCTCACCGGAACCCGCAAACTCGGCAGCTGTGCAGCAACTTCTGCAAGATCAGCGAATGTTTGATGCTTTTCATTGAACGGCACATCAGCCACAAAACCAGCAACCCCATCGCGTTGATCACGCCGCACATAAGGTGCTACCAATCCTTGACGTTGTTGACGTGTGAGTCCAGCACCTGGCAGGTATGCGGTTCCTCGCACAAACAATGACGTATTGCGAGTAATTGAGCGGTGCAATCCCCCACTTGCCGATATCTGAATCAGGCGTGGTGCTTTTCGACCAACTGGCACGGCAATCCCGGTGTTCGACAAAACCAAACCAGCGACTCTTTCAGAGTGCGCAACGGCATACCCCATGGCGATTGCGCCGCCCCAGTCTTGAGCAACGAGCCATATCTGGCCACTGATGCCAAGTGCATTGACAAAATCGTTGATATCGGCGACTCGTTCGCGATATCGCCGTGGTCCGATTTGATCTGAAAAACCCATCGACAAATGGTCGGGTGCAACGACTCGAAATTTCTCGCCGAGTTCGTTGAACAATCGCGACCACAAATATGACCATGTCGGATTGCCGTGGAGACACAACACAGTCGGCAAGTCGTTACTTAAGCCTGGACGATCTAGATAATGCCAACGATGAATTTGCCCATCGTGACTTGGCACTTCAACGGTGTGTGACCACGAAGGATCAAGCCCAATCTCGCCCAACAATTGTGCGGACGGAGCGGACATTGTTACCAAAGAATTTCTGAGAAACTGGTATTTAAACCAGAACCAATTCCCATACACAAGACGCGTTGGCCAGGCTGAATTTGATCTTGCACGCTGGCCAAGGTGATGGGGACTGCAGCAGGGCCCACATTTCCATATTTCGGGAATGTCAACGGAACCTTTGAGGAGTCAATTGCTAAGCGGTCGCACAACATCGTGGTGTGCACTTTGCTCACTTGGTGGAAGATGTACCAATCAAGTCCCTCGGTCCAATCGAAATCAGTCTTCGAAGCTTCCCAAGCATCGGCGGCAAGATCGAGACCAGCAACCAGAAGCCCGTGCGTATCGGTGGTCATGCGATCAAGGTTGCCGATACACAGCGCGTTATGTTCGGTTCCGGCACGGCCGACCCCGCCAATGAGGCGATGCACATCGCCATGACGATTCTTTCGGGCCATCACCATGGCCGCAGCACCTGAACCAAGAGTGAGTGAAGCAAACTCGGCGAAGACATCGCCAGCGGTTGAATTGGGATTGCGTAAACGTTCAAGCGTTGTTTGCTGGGTGTAGCGGCTTCCTTCTCCGTCAACGATGAGTGCATATTCAACAGTGCCTGCATCCAACATGGTGGCGGCCAAATGCATCGCGTTGATAAATCCGAGGCAAGCATTCGCGATATCAAAGTTGAGACACGATGATGACAGACCCAACTGATGATGAACCGCGCAAGCCACTGATGGCTCAAGATTTTCTTTGCATACTGACGTCGAAATCAAGATCCCGATTTTTGAAGGATCGATGCCGGCTTGTTCAATCGCGGCTCGACCAGCCATCGCTGCGGCATCGGTAAATGACACATCGTCATCCCACCAGCGTCGTTCTTCAATGCCAGCAAGACCCGCAAGAAGACCTGGACGTAGACCATTGCGCTGGTACGTTTCGGCCAGTTGCTCGTCAATCCAATCAGACGTGACAACGCGGGGTGCCTCAATGGCAGCCAGGCTCAGGATTCCACTGTGTTGGTGCCGGAACACCGAATTCTTATTCATTTCCAGCCTTCCAACGTGGTCAACTTCAGGCTAATGAAAAACTCTCGCAAAACGTCAGTCGTTCCAGAATCGTTGCTCTTTGAAGGGATCGGCGTACATGTGGTAGCCATTTCGCTCCCAAAAACCTGGGGCGTCCTTCGGAATGAGCTCAATCCCCCGAAGCCATTTGGCACTCTTCCAGAAATACAGATGCGGAATCACGATACGAACTGGCCCACCATGTTCGGCGGTGATTTCTTCGCCTTCGAATGCGTAAGCCACCAAGGCCTCATCAGTAGTGATGTCGGCAAGCGGGACATTGGTGGTGTAGCCAAATTCGGCGTGCTCCATGACGTGAGTTGCTTCAGGCTGCACACCAGCCATCTCAAAAAGTTCTCGTACTCGCACTCCGCGCCAAGTGGTATCAAATTTGCTCCATTTGGTGACGCAATGAATATCAAATGTCAGCGACACACTTGGCAATGCCTTCAATTCATCGAGCGTCAAGGTGAATGGCCGATCGACAAGGCCAAAAATGTTGAGGTTCCACTGACCAGGTTCATAATCGGGGATATCGCCCACGTGAAGTACTGGGAAACGATCCGTTAAATACTGACCAGGTGGCAGACGGCTCGCGTCTAGGCCTTTGGCAGAAATTTCCTGCCTATTGCGCTCAAAGAAACTCATAGATGTATTCTGACCCATATTTCGTAGGAGAACACCGCCCGAGTATGTGGTTTTTCGGCTGTAGTTTGAAGTCATGGTCGAAGTGTCCACCATCTACCTCGTTCGGCACGCCAAAGCTGGCGACCGATCTTCTTGGGATGGCGATGACACCATTCGCCCCCTTTCGGGAAAGGGTCGCCGCCAAGCGGTGGCGATCTGCGATCGGCTCTTTGATTTAATCGCACTTCATCCAGACGCCCAACTCATATCGAGCCCCCACAGACGTTGCATGCAGACGCTTGAGCCACTCGCTGCCCGTCTGCGTTCTCAGGTTATGCCCGACCCACGACTCGCCGAGGGCTACGACCGCGAGGGTGCTCTTGAACTCATCTCCACCCTTCCGAATGGCTCAGTCATGTGTAGCCACGGTGACGTGATCCCCGATGTCATGGCAGCGTTGCAACGACGTCGGACCGAAATTATTGGCGACCCCGATTGGCGCAAAGGCACCGTCTGGGTTTTGGCGCGCGAAGATGGCGAAGTCAACGAAGCATCAGTTTGGGCACCACCTGCTACTGATTGATCAGTTGCGTGTCACGGAATGGTTGTTGTTGATGCAGTGACTGCGTCATTAATCTGCGTCATTAAACCCTGCACCATAGATGCAACTTCTGCTGGAGGATTGGCATCTAAGCAAGCCGTCATCTCAGGTTGTGCTGCAGCCGCATCATCAATGAAGCGAAAGAAAGAAATTCCTAAGAAACAATGTGCGTCTGGGTAGGTCGAATCGGTAATTGTGGCTTGGCGTAACAGAACCATGCCATTTTGTAATCGAGTTGCACCGGCACTTGCGTCAGCTTCTTGCGTTGATGACAAAACAGTAAACCAACCGAAATAGGTCAGCGCCTCAACATTGTCGGGTTCAATTGCTAAAACACGCGAATACAGATCAAGCACTGTGGGAATATCGCCCATTCCCATTGAGCGCGCTTGAACCAATAATGAACTGACACTTCCATCAGCAATCGGCCCGTTCATACCTTGACCAGGTAAACGTTCGCCAGTATTACGAGCGACAACGACTCCGGCAGTAATCGCTAATAACAAAATCAATGCCGACCATGCCAACGGTCGCCAACCAATGCGTTTGCGAACCAAGGGTTCAGAATCATCAGACAATTCACGAATTATGATGGCAGCACGAGCGGTATACGAATCCTTCAGCGAGGCATGGTCGTCGGCATCAACATCGCCGACCACAAATTCACGTTCAAGATCGGCTAACGATGTCAATAAGAAATCACGTTCTTCTTGCAACTGATTGCGACGTTCAGGAGTCACGATTTTCGCTCACTTGCCGTAACGCAGATTCAACAAGATCTCGGTCGGCATCGGTTGCTAAAAGGGAACCTTGTAATTTCCAACGTCGAAAGACCACGACCAGACCAGCAATCGCAACGACCAGAAGCACAATCGGTAAAATCCAAATCAATGCATCAAAACCCGTTCCGCCGGGAACCAGTTTCAAGTCAGCCGTGTAACTATCGTCGATCGCTTTCACGATCTGACTATCGGTGAGTTGCCCATCTGTAACTTGACGAGCGATTTCTTTACGAATTGCCTGTGAGGCCGCACCACGCGACTCATACACACTTTCGCCATCACACGTCGGACACGCCAATCGTTGTGAAATACTTTCAATTCGATCTTGGGGAGTTGCTGGTCCTGAGTCGCGCTGTGTTCCGATCAACATTAAAGCCACAATGCAAAAAAACATGATGATCCAAGTTGGCCAACGCTTCAATGTGGTGTTGAACTGATTTTTCATGATGCACTGTCCTGCGTCATTGAGGCGATAGCCGAACCAAGAATTTCAGCAGTCACCTGACCAGTGAATCGTTGTGCCACAACTCCAGTTGGGCTGATCAGCCAGGTCTCGGGAACTTTCGCAACTCCGTAATCCACAGAAACATTGGCGTCTTCGTCATGAACGATGGGCCAGCCACCGCCCTCTTCATTGAAGAAATCACGTACCGCCTGTTCATCGTCATCATTCACGATGGTGTACAACTCAACACCAGTTCCGTCAAGAGCTTGTTGGGTCTCAAAGAACTTCACCAATTCAGGATGCTCACGTTTGCACGGAACACAAGTGGAGTTAAAAAAGTTCAACACCACCCACGAACCCCGACGACGCGACAACACAAATGCGTCACCGTCGTACGTGGTGCTCGTAATTTCGGGCGCTGGTTTCAACATCAACGGGGTGGCTGCGGTGTCATCTTTATCATTTGACGAAATAGCCAAGATCACAATGAAAAAAACCATCACTGCGGCAACCGCTACCGAAATGATCGGAGCAATTCGGCGCGGTGCCTGCTCAGACATGATCACCAGAGTTTGAGTGAGCCAAAGCAGAATCGGCTGAAACAGGTGCAGTTGGTTGGCGACGTTTACCGGGGAATGCAGCGAGCACCGTACCTAGTGCCATCAATGCACCGCCAATCCACAACCACATGATGAGCGGCTTCACAAAAATCTTGATACGAGCTTCAGTATCGGTCGTTCGCACATTTCCTTCAAGTGTGATGTACAAGTCATTAATAAAACCCGACTTCACGCTTGGCGTTCCGATGTCCATGCCCTGCTTGATGTACTTACTTCGTGCCGGACTATAAACAGAGTCGCCATCAATACGTACTGCAGCCTTGACGCTGGTCTTGACGTCATCAGATTCGAGTGAGAGTCCTTCAAAGGTAAAAGTGTGATCGGCAAAAGTGACGGTCTCGCCAATCTTCATGACAAATTCTTGAGTGCGCGTGTACGAAGACGATGCGCTAAACGCAACGGCGATAATGATGACGCCGATATGCACAACCATGCCACCATTGGCACGACCGACTACCCCACGCCATCCTTGACGGCGACTTGCTAAGGCAATCTGACGAAGTGCGGCACCTGCGGCAAAACCACCGAGCGCAAACGCGGCAAGGGATGCCCATCCATCGGCTCCGACAATCACCGACAAAGCAAGTGCCCCAACTCCACACCATGCTGGCCAAAATAAACGGTCTCGTAAAACTTCTTGGCTCGCCTTACGCCACGGAAGCACCGGAGCAATCGCCATCAAAAACAACAATGTCAATCCCAGTGGCATGGTCATGCGATCAAAAAATGGTTCACCCACAACAATGCGACGATTATTCAAAGCTTCAACAATGAGTGGGAACACCGTTCCGAGCAAAACAACAAAGGCGAAAATACTGAAAATCACATTGTTCGCCAAGAATGCACCTTCGCGGCTCAGTGGTGAATCAATAGCGCCTGGTGAACGCAGTTGATCTCCGCGTCGACCAATTAAGACGATCGCAACAACCACTATGACTGCGAAGAAAGCTAACAACCATGGCCCAACGCTGCCGGCACTAAACGCATGAACACTATTGATAACGCCAGAACGAGTGAGGAAAGTTCCAAGAATCGTCAAACTGAAAGTTGCGATGACCAAGCTCAGGTTCCAGACGCGCAACATGCCACGTCGTTCTTGCACAAGAACCGAATGCAAATATGCGGTCCCCGTGAGCCACGGTAAGAAGCTGGCGTTTTCAACTGGGTCCCATGCCCACACACCGCTCCAACCGAGAACTTCGTAACTCCACCAACTGCCAAGAATGATGCCGACTGTCAAGAAGCCCCAGGCATACAAAGTCCAACGCCGAGTTTCAAGCAACCATCCTTCACCCACTCGACCAGTAATGAGCGCCGCCATCGCAAATGCGAAGGGCACGGTGAAACCCACATAACCGATATACAAAATCGGTGGATGGAATAACACCAAAATGTGATTCTGTAGTAGCGGGTTTGGTCCGGGACCATCGTTCACACCAAGGGCACCCATGGCGAATGGGTTTGCCGGTCCAAATGACAATAAGAAGAAAAATAATCCAACGACAAACATGACGACCATGGCCCATGCCAACAGTTCGTCGCCAACGCGAGCACGAAACTTACGAGCAACAGCGGCGATCAAACCAGTTAAGGCAAGTAACCACAACAGAATTGATCCTTCAAGCGCACTCCATACAGCCGTGAAATTGAAAAGTGCCGGCGTGTCACGTGAACCAACTTGTTGCACATACTTCATCGAGAAGTCACGAGTAATCAGAGCGCGTTCCATCATGATGAACGCCAAGAGAGCGGCAGCAAATGCCACATACGCATAGCGGGGAGCCGATTTCAAAGCCCGAAGATCATGTTTGCGAATTCCCGCAACCGTGATCGCGATTCCTGAAAGACACGTCAAGAGACCGAGCAGAATCGCACCGCGTCCGATTGCTGCATTAATGCTTACTGCGAGCACGCGGTTCCCTCAGAAGTTGATCCTTCATTCTTCATCCGGTCTGGATTGTCCGCCTTGTAATCGTTTGAGTGCTTCACTTCAACCCGATCACCCAAGAAGACACCATCGGTCAAAATGCCGTGAACGACAACCGGAATACATTCTTTGAAAATGCCACCGGGTTCACCGTCGTACGTCACCGGAATCGTGACTCCGCCAAATGACATATCGAATTTGGTCGTTACCC
>CAEZZP010000068.1_pt1 | contig 10280 bp, 8 predicted proteins | sample 7266661 | NCBI WGS metagenome assembly CAEZZP01 (sample SAMEA6813962, study PRJEB35770) | uncultured Actinomycetes bacterium | biome: Freshwater; feature: Freshwater reservoir; material: water | place: Czech Republic | collected 2016-08-15 | depth 30m m
AGCCAGCACGCTGAAACTGCATATCAGGCATAAGTAGTACGGTTACTAGAAGGACACAGAGAGAAGAACATCATGCAACTCATCACCGCCATCGTGAAACCGTTCAAACTTGATGACGTCAAAGACGCTCTCAAGGCCGCAGGTATTCAAGGAATCACCGTCAGCGAAGTTCGAGGCTTTGGCCGTCAAGGCGGACACACCGAGACCTACCGAGGTGCCGAATACAAAATTGATTTCGTTCCTAAAGTTCGGCTTGAAATTGTTGTTGACAATTCAGAAGTTGATCGCATCGTTGAAGCAATCAAAGCTGCTGCAACAACCGGCAAGATCGGTGACGGAAAAATTTGGGTCACCAATGTTGAACGTATCGTGCGCATTCGCACTGGCGAAGAAGGCAGCGACGCTATTTAGTTGCTTCGAGCGCACGCCAGACTCGTTCGGCGGTGCATGGCATATCGATATGGCGAACACCAAGATGGCACAGCGCGTCAACTACTGCGTTTTGCACTGCTGGCGTCGCACCAATTGTTCCGCTTTCGCCGATTCCTTTGGCACCTAGATCGTTCATCGGTGACGGTGATTCCATGTGCACCGTGACAAAACTTGGTACTTCTGCTGCACTCGGAAATCCGTAATCGGCGAAGTTGCCGGTGAGCGGATTCCCGTCAGCGTCGTAAATGAATTCTTCGTATAACGCTTGACCAATTCCTTGGGCAAGTCCGCCGTGTACCTGACCTTCGGCAAGCAACGTATTGACTATGCGGCCCGCATCATCAACTGCATACATGTCACGCAGTTTCACTTTGCCCGTTTCGGTATCAACTTCAACAACTGCGAGGTGCGCACCACTGGGGAATGTTCCTGACGCTTGTGCGAAGTCTCCTTCACCATCAAGCCGCTCGCCCATTGCCTGAGCAGTAACAACGATGTCTGCCCACGTTCGAGTGACTGCAGGTGTGCCAGCAACATGGAAATGTCCATCTTCAAGAACGATGTCATCAACTGATGCTTCAAGAAGTCGCGAAGCAATTTGACGAGCCTTGTCAGCAACAACTCCGGCAGCACGCCAGACATTTGTTCCACCAATTTGCACCGAGCGAGATCCGCCAGTGATTTCACCACTTTTCACAGCATCAGTGTCACCATGAATCACGGTGATGTTTTCAAAAGGAATGCCGAGACGATCGCTCACCAACATCGCCCAAGTGGTGCGGTGACCCTGTCCATATGGAGTAGTGCCCGTAATGACCTTGGCATGTACGTCGCCATCGTCATTGGTTGTCACTTCGACAAAGCCAAACTCTGAACCACCCGACATTGCGGTGATTTCAACATAGACCGCAAGCCCAAGACCGAGTTGAACTTGATCATTGTTTTCGCGCCGTTGTTTTTGTTCATCGCGCAATTGTGCGTAATGCGAAACTTTCAGTAGTCGTTCAAGTGATCCTGGGTAATCACCACTGTCATATATCGTTCCGGTGCCGTTGGTATACGGAAACTGATCTTTGGCCACAAGATTAATTTCGCGAACTCGCGCCGGGTCCATGCCGATTTCGACGGAAAACATATCAACGACACGTTCGATTGCTGCTGCGGCTTCGGGACGACCTGCACCTCGATAAGCCAGTGTTGGAACAGTGTTCGTCACCACCGAGCGCGACGACATGTATGCATTAGGGATGTGATAGGTGCCCGTCAACATGCGACCGGTCATGAACGGCAAGAACGCACCAAAACGCGCGTAGGCACCGGCCTCTTGAATCACTTGCATGTCGTACGCCAAAATTTTGCCATCACGTGTGCCACCAATTCGGATGTCTTGAATCTGTCCACGACCGTGACCAAGCCCGTTCATACTTTCGGTGCGCGTCTCGGTGTAACGCACGGCGCGCTTCACGCGCTTGGCCAACCACGGCAACAACATGTCTTCGGGGTAAAAGAATGCTTTGGCTCCAAAACCACCACCAACATCGGGTGTGATCACGCGTATTTGTTCGGCGGGCAAATCATAAAACGCGCACAGTTGATTACGGATTGGGTGCGCGCCCTGACAAGCCTGCCAATGGGTCAGTCGACTGACACCATCGGGGCCGGCTTCTTCCCAATGACTGGCTGCAACGCGTCCTTCGAGCGGGCTCGGTGCGATGCGTTGATTGATCACGCGCTGGCTCACCACCACATCGCACTGTGAGAAGTCTGCTGCTTGTCCGGCTTCAAGATTGACAATGGTGTTGGTTCCAAAATCGGGAAACAACAAAGTTTGATCAGTGAGTGCTTCTTCGGGGTTGACTACCGCGTGCAGTGCGTCGTAATCAACAAAAACCTGTTCGGCTGCGTCGACTGCTTGAGCTCGCGATTCGGCCACAACGGCCGCAATCAATTCACCGACATAGCGCACGGTGCCATCGGCTAGAGCAGGGCGACGAATACCGGCGGGTAAAAGTGGCATATCAATCGGGACAAAGTTGAGTCCGTCGGCCTTGAGGTCGGTACTTGTAAAAATGCCGAGCACCCCCGGCATACCAGCAGCAGTTTCGGTATCAATATTGATGATTCGCGCGTGGGCCACACTTGACCGCACATAGACCACATGGCCAGCACCTGGAAGGTCGAGATTGTCAATAAAAGTTCCCCGACCCGTGACTAAATCTGGATCCTCCGTGCGGAGTATGCGTTCGCCGATCATTCCCATGGTGTTCCTCAAAATTCTGTACTCATAAGTGCCACTTCGGCTACCTGTGATGACCTGTTCTCAGCGTAGATTGAAACCCATGTCTGTTACCGAGTCTGCACCGCCAAAAGCCGAACGCTGGACTGCCCAGTGGAAAGAACTCTACGAAGAGGTCATCACCACTGGTCTGTGCACGGGTTGTGCTGGCTGTGTTGTCACCTGTCCCCACGACGTGATCGGCTACGAGCACGAAGAAGGCAAGTACAAGCCCTTCCACATTGAAGAAGAACTCGGTCTCGACAACTGCATTCACGGCGAAAAGGGTTGCACAACCTGTACCCGTGCTTGCCCACGATTCCGCAAGTGGGAAGAATCAGCCGACAACCACCTCTTTGGTCGCACCCGTCAGCCCGAAGAAATGTCCGGCATCTGGCGTCAACTGTTGTTGACTCGTGCCACCGACAAGGTGCAGCACGAAAAGGGTCAAGACGGTGGATTTGTTTCGGCCATGTTGATCTGGCTCATGGAAAACGACTACATCGAAGCCGCACTCGTGAGTGGTGTTGAAGTGGACGATGCGTGGAAGGCCAAGCCGGCTCTCGCTCGCAACAAAGAAGAAGTATTGGCAACTGCTGGCTCGCGTTACACCTATTGTGCGAACCCTCTCGCGCTGCGTGAAGCCAAAGAGCAGGGACTCACAAAACTCGCACTTGTCGGCATGGGTTGTCAGACTTCTTCGCCGCCCGTGATGTGGGATCGAAAGGCCGGCAAAGTAGGAAAGCCTTTCTTGTTCAACATTGGCTTGCTCTGTTCAAAGACTTTTGATGATGCCATCTTCGAAGAGCTCTTCGAAGCCAAGTACGGCTTGAAAAAGCAAGACATGGTGAAGATGAACATTAAGGGTGCCTTCCAAATTTGGATGAAGGATGGTTCATTCCACGAAATCGATCTCAAAGAATGTCATCAGTGGACTCGCGAAGGTTGCAAGAGCTGTCCCGACTTTGCGGCCGAACACGCCGACATTTCAACTGGCGGAATTGGCAAAGACAACGACTGGACTCTCACCATTGTTCGTACCGAACTTGGTGAAGAAGTCATTTCGCGCATGATCAGCGATGGCGTGATTGAGTCACGTCCCGCACAAGAAGACGAAGTCGCAATGAAGTTATTGCGCACACTCAGCATTGTGAGTCGTCGTCGTTGGCCAGACTGGGCCGAGAAGTCAGTTTCTGTTGGTGTTCCGCCACCGAAGAAAAAAGCTGACGGCACCGCCCCCGCCGCCCACTAACTCACATTCCATTGTGATTCTGGTGTCATTTAAGTTGGCTATACCAAACTAAATGACACCAGAATCACAAGGTTGATTTAGCCAAGAGTGGGGTTTTGTTGCGCTGCAGCACGCTGCATGCGCTCAACTGGCGCCTGACGGAAATCAGGGTGCGTCAAGATCCAAAACTGATTCGCCACAACAGCATCATGAACTTGTTGAGCAACGTCACTTGCTGGTATTCCATCTTCGACACCAGCCTTCAACATTTCGTTCATCATCGAGCTGATCGGATCAGTTGGATCTGGTGGTTGGGCGCCAAGTCGTTCGCTCCATTTGATTTCAGTTGTCAAGCTTGTCTTCACGAATCCGGGACACAACACACTGCAACTCACGCCCGAACCTTTTGCTTCGAGTTCAAGAAACAAACCTTCACTCATCGCAACAACTGCATGCTTGGTTGCGTTGTACGGGCCAAAGCCTGGCATGGCGATGAGTCCGGCCATTGAAGCCGTATTGACAATGTGTCCTTCGTTTTGATCAAGCATGATCGGCAAGAACGATCGAATACCGTGCACGACTCCGTAGAGGTTGATATTGATGACCCAGTCCCACACGCTCATGGGGCCAGTCCATTGATCGCCGACGCCAGCCACACCCGCGTTGTTACACAGCACGTGTGCCGCTCCGTATTTTTCAAGAGTCTTGCGAGCTAATTCTTCGACGCTCTCACCCAGTGACACATCAACGGTGACCGGAAAAACATCGGCTCCATTTTCGGTGAGCTCGGCTTCAACATTGCGCAACTTGACCTCGTCAACGTCGGCTAAGACGATCTTCATACCCGCCGCAATAAAACGGTCGGTCATGGCGCGCCCAATTCCGCTCGCTGCGCCAGTGATGACAGCCACCTTGCCCTGTAGATCTTTCATAAATCCCCCTTAAATCGGCAACCCTAGATAGGCATCAACCCTAGGCGAGGCGTAGCGTCTACGTCGTGGGCTACCGCTATTTATGGACACCTCTTCAACTCGGGCCAGTGACGACCCGAAACCGCATTGTCTTCAGCGCCCACCTCACCAACTACGCCCGTGATGGCAAGCCCACCGAGCAACATGCCGACTACTACGCCGCGCGTGCAGCGGGTGGCGCCGGACTCATCATCACCGAAGAGCACAGCACGCACCTCACCGACTGGCCGTACGAGAAACTCATTCACGGTTTTCACCGCGATGTGATTCCTGGCTACAAGCGAATCACCGATGCCGTCCATCGTCATCGCGTGCCGATCTTTGCCCAGATCAACCACAACGGTGGTCAGGCGAGCAGCATGTTCAGTCGTCTTCCGGTGTGGGCACCATCGGCTGTTGCCGATCCCCTCTTTCGCGAAGTTCCTAAAGCCGTCACTCATGCCGAGATCGATGAGATCATCGCGGGTTACGTCACTGTTGCCGAACATTGTGCCGAAGGTGGCTTCGACGGTATTGAACTGCAGTGCAGTCACTCATCAATCGTGCGCGGATTCTTATCACCCGCCACAAATCGCCGCACCGATGAATACGGCGGTTCGCTCGTCAATCGTGCGCGCATTCTTGTCGAGATAGTTGCGGCTGTTCGCAATGTCATCGGCAACCGTTTAGCGCTTGGTGTGCGCCTGTGCGGTGACGAATTTATTGATGGCGGAACAACGATTGATGAAGCAGTTGAAGTCGCCAAGATTGTCGAAGCAACTGGCCAAGTTGATTACATCAACACATCGATCGGTGTCGCCACTGCCAGCTTGTTCATGATTGAAGCCAGCATGCATATTCCTCCGGGATATGCCATGTTCATTCCGGCCGCAATTCGTAAAGCAGTTGATCTTCCAGTTGTTGGCGTTGGCCGTTTCAAGGATCCGCTTCAAGCCGAGCGCGCACTCGCTGAAGGCCAATGCGATTTAGTCGGCATTGTGCGTGGACAGATTGCTGATGCCGACTTTGCCATCAAGGCCCGAGCTGGCGCAACAGATGAAATCCGTTTGTGTCTGAGCTGCAATCAAGAATGTGTTGGCCGAATGGGGCTCAACCGCTGGTTGGGTTGCATTGAGAACCCGCGCACCGGTCGTGAAAACGAATGGCGCGTCGACAATCATCTTGCGATTACTACTAAGCCGAAAAAAGTTATGGTTGCTGGTGCTGGTCCGGCCGGATTGCAAGCTGCAATCGCCGCTGCCCGCAAAGGTCATCAAGTCACGGTGTATGAAAAAGAACCCGTCGCCGGTGGTCAAGTGCGCATCGCCGCAAGTGTTCCGAACCGTGCCGAATTTGGTGACATGATTCGTAATCAACTTGCCGAATGCAATCGCCTCGGAGTTACTTTTGTTTATGGCTCGGGTGTTTGGCCAGGTTTAGTTGAAGAGACCAAACCCGATCACGTGATTGTTGCAACTGGCGCCGAACCAACACGACCGTGGTGGGTTGCCGATGCCAGCACTGACGAAACTGCCAATCGCGTCTGTGACGTGCGGGCAATTCTTGATGGCTCCGCTCTCATGGGTGGACCTCAATCTGGCGACTCGGTCGTTGTGATTGATGAAATCGGATTTCATCACGCCACGTCAACCGCCGAAGTGTTGGCCGATCGTGGCTGCAACGTCGAAATCGTGACCCCTGGAATGGTCGTTGGGCAAGATCTTGGCATCACCCTCGACATGGAGAACTGGTGGATGCGCGCTGGCGCAAAAGGCATCGTGCAATCAACCGACTTAGTGCCGATGGGTTTTGCCAATGGTGAACTCACGCTATTGCATCACCCCACTGGAGCCAATCAAACTCGCCGCCCCGATTGGGTTGTACTTGCGGTTCCGCCGAGCCCGGTGGAGTGGTTGTACAACGATCTCAAGAATGCCGGCGTAAGTGTTGAACGCGTTGGCGACTGTGTCGCACCTCGCAGGGCGCATGCCGCTGTCGTTGACGGCGAGCGCGCTGGTTCATCGATCTAAAATCAATCGGCGATTAGGCCGGGAAGCCGTCGTCGCCTTCAGGAATTTTTCCGATCTGACAAATACAAAATTCATTTCCCTCAGGGTCGGCCAACACCATCCACTGCGTTTTGTGTTCTTGAATTGGTCGGCGCTCATTGAGCAACACTGCACCGAGAGCTTCCATACGTCGGGCCTCGGCGCGAATATCAACTGCTTCTAAATCGAAGTGCACGCGGTTCTTGACCAATTTGGGTTCGTCCACTTGTTGGATAATCAATTTCGGTCCACCTGATGGATCGTTGAGAGCCCGGTAACTACCAGCAGCACCGACGTACTCAAACTCAAGGGCGCCTGCCCAAAAAGTCGCCATCGCATCAGCGTCTGAACAATCAATCACAATCTCACGAATAGTTGCCATGTTGAGAAGGCTAGATCAGCGTCCCCAAAAAATTCCGACTAAGGTCGTCGTGTGCTTGCGGCCTCTGGTGTCATCAATAGTCTCACCGATTGGCTTGACCGAGTTTCTGGCCATTGGTGGTTTCTTGCCATCATCTTGGTTATCGCCCTCTTAGATTCGGTGATTCCTATTGTCCCAAGCGAGACGACAGTGATCATCGGGGGCGTCGCCGCAAGTAGTGCCGATCTTGCTCCTTACAACATCGTGTTTGTCATTATCGCTGGGGCACTTGGCGCCTTCATTGGCGACAACCTCAGTTACCAAATTGGTCGGCGAGCAAGTCGCCTCGTTGAGCGTCGCGCTGCCAAAAAAGAATCAACGGCCAAGAAACTCAAATGGGCCGCTGACCAAATCGAAGAGCGCGGCGGACTATTACTCATCACAGCTCGGTTCATCCCGGGTGGTCGAACTGTTCTGACCCTGTCGTCCGGTTTAACCAAACAGTCGCAAAGTTGGTTCATGGGTTGGGTGGGCGTCGCCACAGTCATCTGGGCTTCGTATGCCGCCATCTTGGGCTATTCATTTGGAACCAAATTTGAAAACGACCACACCAAGGCCTTTATCGTCGCTTTTGCCGCAGCATTAGCCGTTACTTTCGCGATTGAACTGGTGAGGTTCGTGAAGAAAAAGCTCACGTCCAAAGCCACCCAAGAAACCGCGGTCTAACACCTCGAATTCAGTGAGAGTCGGCGTAATCTGACTAAGTCATGATTGCCGTAATCCCCGTCCGTGATGGAGTCGCCCCAGCAGGCGCCGACGAAACCATCTGTGAAGCCTCGGGTCACGCGCTCATCATTGGTTCAGGAACCTCTCAGGCACTCGAAAACCTCGCCAATGTCGCAAGCAACATCTGGCTGGCCGAATCTGAAGTCAGTGCTTCACAGATCATCGCCGCCATCACTCAGATTGGTCGCCTCAACGAAACGGTTATTCTCCCCGCCACTCCAGATGGCCGCGACCTCGCGCCCCATCTCGCCCATGCGCTCGACCGATCTTTGTATGCCGGAGCAGTTTCAATTTCTGACAACAAGGTCAGCGTGTCGCGTCATGGCGGACTTTCGATTGCCGATTTCCAGCCAACAACTGCGTTTGTCGCAACCTTGCAAATTGGTATTCGTGGCGTTGACACAGTGTCAGCAACACCGACTATCTCTCAAGTCGAAATCGTTCCGACTACAAATGCCGCTCAAGCTTCAGTGATTTCAGTCGCTGTCATGCCACCCGATGCATCGACAATGGACCTTTCTGAAGCGCCAAGAATTATCGGTGGCGGAGCTGGGCTCGAAAGCGGCGAGCGGTTTGTGCAATTACAAAATGTTGCATCCGCTCTTGATGCATCAATGGGGGTCACCCGCGTCATCACCGACCGCGGCTGGGCCGATCACGAACGTCAGATCGGTACAACCGGTGTCATCGTTGATCCCGATCTGTACATCGCTTTCGGAATTAGTGGCGCAGTGCAACACACGAGTGGACTCGGTCAACCTGAACACATCATTAGTGTGAACACCGATGCCCACTGCCCCATGATGCAAATGGCCGACCTCGCAATTGTCGCCGACGCGAATGCTGTGCTTGAAGAACTCGCACAACTGATGAACGTCAACTCTGAAGTAGGTGCGGCATGACCGATACCGACATCATTGTTGTCGGCGCCGGGCCAGCTGGTTCTTGCGCCGCGATCGCTGCCGCCAAAGCCGGCAAGCGCGTCGTACTCATTGAACGCGGACCTTTCCCAGGTTCAAAGAACATGTACGGCGGAGTCATCTATCCGCGCATTCTTGATGAGCTCATCCCTAACTGGTTTGAGCATGCACCAATTCAACGTTGGGTTGTACGTCGCTCAACCATGTTGCTATCTGATACTGGCGCCCTCAACATTGACTATCGCAGCAACGCGTGGGGCCAAGCGCCGTACAACGGTGCAACTGCCTACCGACCCGACTTCGATAACTGGCTTGCTCAACAGGCAGTAGCCGCTGGCGCCGAACTCATTTGTTCAACGACAGTTACTGGTTTGTTGCGCGACGCACAAGGTCGTATCAACGGCATCACAACCGATCGTCCCGACGGAGACCTCACTGCATCGGTTGTCATTGCCTGTGATGGCGTCAATAGTTTCATTGCCAAAGAAGCTGGTCTCTACAAATCAGTTGATGCCAGCAATTACACCCTTGGTGTCAAAGAGACTCTGTCGCTTCCTAAGAGCGTCATCGACGAGCGTTTCGGTGTTCGTGATAATCAAGGTGTCGACATTGAAATTCTTGGTGGCACCTCTGGTGTCAACGGCGGCGGCTTCATCTACACCAACCTTGACACCATTGCTCTTGGCGTCGTGTTGAAACTCCCTAAGTTGTCGGCGCAAAAGAAGCGTCCCGAAGAAATCATCGCCGAACTCAAACGTCATCCCGCCATTGCCCCACTCATCGAAGGCGCTGAAGTGATCGAATACTCCGCTCACGTCATTCCCGAAGCCGGTCTCGACATGATGCCCAAGATGGTTGCCGATGGACTACTTGTTGCTGGTGATGCAGCAGCGTTGTGTTTGGCTGCTGGCATTTGGCTTGAAGGTGTCAACTTTGCGATGGCCAGTGGAATGTATGCCGGTCAATCTGCGGCGCAAGCGGTGTCGGCTGGAAACACAACAGCCGCGGGATTGCAGTCGTACACCAAGAAACTCAATGAGACTTTCGTACTCAAAGATCACAAAAAGTTGCGCAAGATTCCGCATCTTGTTTTGTCCGATCGCGTGCAACACAAATATCCAGGTTTTGTGACCGGAATTGTTGAACGAATGTTCCGAGTTGAAAACCCAGATCCAAAACCGGGTGTTCGCCGCATTTTGCGAGAAGAGCGCAAGAAGGCTGGCATCTCATTAATTGATCTCATTCGTGACGCATTCACTGGTCTGAAAGGATTTGGC
>CAEZZP010000074.1_pt1 | contig 9963 bp, 10 predicted proteins | sample 7266661 | NCBI WGS metagenome assembly CAEZZP01 (sample SAMEA6813962, study PRJEB35770) | uncultured Actinomycetes bacterium | biome: Freshwater; feature: Freshwater reservoir; material: water | place: Czech Republic | collected 2016-08-15 | depth 30m m
CAGATCTTTTCGACCTGAACTTGAGTGTCGTAATACGACACGCCACCACCGTAGGTTGCCAACAAATCATTGGTTAGGGCGTTCACCGTCTTTGTGTCTTTCGTGCGGTCGCCCACCCAACCAAATGGAACCACAACCAGGCCAGGTCGTACGCGACCGCCATTTGCCGCTACTCGTGCAACCACATCAAGTTCACCACGCTGGTTGAAAACTCGCACTCGATCACCATCGGCAATCCCCCGTGCAGTCGCATCAACCAGATCAAGTTCACAAAACATTTCACCTTCAGGATTCGCGTGATGCGGCAAGTTTGAATATGTCGAATTCAAAAAGCGCACATGCGTTTTAGGCGACATCAAGGACAATGGATACTGCGCTCGGCCAGTCGGATCAGCAGCCATTTCATCGCCTGCTAAATATGTCGGCAATGCCGGCAACCCAACGGCCGGCAAACCGTGATTGATCAACATTGCTTTACCGGACGCTGTTTCAAATCCGCCGTTTGCGTACGGCAATAAGTCAACTGGCAAAGACAACCGAACAAAGCCATCGGTTTTCAAATGCTCTATATCGACATCGTGCAAGGCATTGATGATTAATGACTCGTCGTTTTCAAAAAGTTCGGGCTCAGTAAAACCACACGCTGCCGACAATCGGCGCCACAGTTCAGTGTTGGCAACACTCTCGCCCAACGGCTGAATCGCTTGATGATTCCAACCTAAATAGAGATGACCCCACGACGGAACAACATCTAATTGTTCAATTTGTGTACAAGCCGGAAAAATGACGTCGGCGTATTTCGCAGTGTCGGTCATGAACTGTTCAGAAACCACCGTGAACAAATCTTCTCGCTCAAGTCCGTGACGAACTAACTCAGTGTTCGGTGCGGTGACCAGCGGATTGCCGTTGTACACGAATAACACCTTGACAGGTGGAGCAAGTGTTGTGTCGTTGAGCACTCGACCAATGTGGTTCATACTCAACGACCGACGCTCTTTGCCCGCACTCAGTGATGGAACATCAAAGACTGAATCATCCACATTTGTTGCCGCATACGAACCGACACTGCGCGAGAACCCGCCACCTTTATGGCGCCATGCTCCAGTGAGCATGGGCAGACACGTGAGAGTACGGAAGAACATCACTCCGTGCTCTCGATGCTCGGCTCCAATGAGCGAGCGAATAAATGCGGGTTTAGTGGTTCCGTAATCGCGCGCCAAAGACTCAATTTCGTCGACAGAGATACCGCATACTTCGGCAGCCCGAGTAGGTGTCCATTGCGAAACTTGTTCTTTCAGTTCGTCAAAACCTTCGGTGTACTGCACGATGTAATCGGTATCGGTCAATTCGTCGCGAATGAGAATGTGCATCACCGCCAGCATCAAGGCGACATCGGTGCCAGGTAACGGCTGAATAAAAACATCAGCGGCTTCGGCCGTGATTGTTTTCAATGGATCAATCACGACAACTTTGGCGCCATTGGCACGAGCTTTTTCAATGAAAGGCCACAAGTGTCGATTCGCCAAACGGGTATTTGTTCCCCACAACAAAATCAATTGCGAATATTGAATATCCATCGGATCATTCGCTAAAGGCGATCCGAGTGTCAGTGTCGATCCGACCATGGCAGTTGCTCCACACAACGAATCAACTTGGCGCGATGCACCAACCTTGGCGAAGAATCGTCGGTCAAGCGAATTCATTTGAATCAAACCTTGCGTGCCTGCCGAACCCCAGGGCATCACGGCCTCGCCACCAAACTCGGCCGATACTTCATGGACCTGTGAAGCCACTAGATGTAACGCTTCATCCCAAGAAGCTTGACGGAACTCTCCAGTCCCCTTGGCTCCAGTTCGAATCAGGGGATGCAAAATACGGTCCGGGCTATAGACACGATCTAAAAATCGGTTGACCTTGGGGCATAGTTCGCCTTGCGAATAGGGATGCTGAGCATTACCCCGCATTTTGACGGCCACACCGCCTTCGACCGTGACTTCCCAGCCACAGGTATCGGGACAGTCGTGATGACAGGTGCCAAGAACAACGTGGGATTCAATGCTCTGCACAGAAGTCATGTTTCTATTCTGCCAGCAAGTGACTCGCCCGTGATCAGGGTTTATGATCTTGAGAGAATTACTTGACTCCTTGGGGGAAATTATGTTGAACGAAGCCCTTGACCGCTCACTCATCACCGACTTGTTGTCGCGTTATACCTGGGCCCTCGTTGACGGTGATTGGGACACCTGGCAAAAAGCCTTCACTCCCGACGCCCATGTTGACTATTCAACCGCTGGTGGACCAGTAGGTTCACCCGCTGTGGCTGCCGAAACTTTCAGCGGCATGATGTCGATGTTTGATGTCTCGCTTTCGGCAGGTGGCAATGTGGCCATCACTTTCGAGAATGATGACACCGCCAAAGTTCGTTCGGTGTACACGATGACGATGCGAATCCCCGGCGATCAACCGACTTACATGCAGGCCAGTGGTTGGTACAACGACACCATCGTGCGCACCGCAAATGGTTGGCTCATCAGCAATCGCTTTGAACACCTCGCTTACGTCAAATAAGTCTGATCATGCCGTTACCTTCGAAACGCAATCCCGAAGAACTCGCCCGCACGCTCGAAGCGTGGTTCAGCAAACAGTTTGGTCATGCCTGCACGATCACCGATGTCGGTATTCCAGAGGGAACCGGAATGAGTAGTGAGACGTTGCTTTTCACTCTTCATCACAATGGACTCGTTGAACCAGTTGTGACTCGTCTCAACCCCGACATGAACGATTGGCCGGTTTTCCCGATTTACGACATGGTTGCTCAGGCCGGGGCTATGCAACTAGTTGGCAACAACAGCAACCTTCCAGTGCCCAATGTTCGATTCCTTGAAACCGACACTTCAATTTTGGGTTCACCTTTCATGGTCATGGATCGGGTGAATGGTCGGGCGCTACCCGATATGCCCCCGTACGTATTTGGCGGAAGTTATATGGACGCCATGTCCGTCGACGATCGACGCGAACTTGGTCGCGAAGTAGCGCGGGTTCAAGCTCGCATTCATGCCATCAATTTGTCAACAGCAATAGGCGATGTATCTTTTTTGCCTTCGCGCGATGGCGACGCGATTGATCGCTTGCTCGCTGAGCAGCGCGACTATTACGACTGGGCGCGTGGCGATCTGCAATTACCAGTCATTGAGCGTGCACTCACCTGGCTCGCTGAACGTAAGCCCAGCAATCCTGGACCCACCGTTATTAACTGGGGCGATGCGCGACCTGGCAACGTGTTGTTTGATGGTCTCACGCCCACCGCAGTTCTTGACTGGGAAATGGTCAACGTCGGTCCTGCCGGCATTGATGTTGGCTGGCTCATTTTCATGCATCAATTCTTTCAGTCTTTGGCTGATGTTTTTGAGATGCCGGGCTTCCCCGAGTTCTGTCAAACCGAAGACATCATCAAAGCGTACGAAGGCGCAGGCGGACGACACATCGAAGATCTCAATTGGTACATCGTGTACGCCAGTTTGCGTTTTGCAGCAGTAGCTATTCGAACATCACTTCGTGGTGTCGCATATGGCGAACGCGAAATGCCCGACGACCCCGAAGACCTCATTATGCATAAGGCCATGCTGTACGAGCAGATTTCTCTGTAATCATCATGATGATTCAGAAAAATCAAAGCCGAGGCAGTTCCAGTCGGCGGCTATTGGCATTGACCATCTTGATTACTCTTGTTATGAGTGCGTGTTCGCAGTCTTCTGAAACCACATCGAATTCTCAAACTTCCACGATTGCCGAGAGCACATCCACGCTGCCGATGCCAGCCGAAAGTACCAGTACCACTTCCCAAAATACAACGACTACGACAACCATTTCAAAGCCTCCACCGCCACCCAACTTTGATCCTCTTCCTCCCACTTCAGAACTTGAGAAGCTTGATCTGAAATTAACTCCAGTTGCAGATATCCCGCTTGCTTTGGGCATGGCTTGGAGTGATGAACAAAAATATTTTTATGTCATCACTCAAAAGGGCGAAGTATTCCGCACTCCGCCCGACTTTTCGACGGTCGAACTGGCAATTGACTTAGTCGATCAAGTCACTCCCTACTCTTTCGAATCAGAACGAGGAATGACTGGTGTCGCAATTAGCCCCATTGATGGTCGACTCTTCTTGACATATAACGATCTCAACAAAGACACAAATGTCGTTTCGTATGCCTTCAATAATGGAATGCCCGATCCTTCAACTCGCAGGCTTGTTCTCTTTGTCAAGCAACCTGGCATTAGCCATAAAGCGGGGAATCTTATATTTGACGAAAGCGGAGCCCTCTATATTTCCCTCGGCGACGGCGGCGGCAATAAAGGAGCTACATCGCAGGACTACACGTCTCTTCTTGGAAGCATCTTAAAGATCATTCCAAACATCGACGGTGACGGATACACCGTCCCTACAGATAATCCTTTTGTCGATGACCCAACACGTGCACCAGAAATTTATGTCAAGGGACTTCGACAACCTCATAGGTTTGCGTTGAACCATGCCAACGGCGATATCTACATCACCGACGTGGGTGAAAGTACCAATGAAGAACTGAATTATCTTCCTGCCGGAACTTCAGGAGTGAATTTCGGTTGGCCGTTTATGGAAGGACTGGAGCAAAGAAAGAACGGAGGAATGTACGAATTCACTCCTCCGATTTATCAATTTGCTCATCCCAGTTGGATAGCTATCATCGCGGGCTTTGTTTACCACGGCGAAAAGATACCGAAAATGAAAGGTGCTCTCCTCTTCGGTGATATGGCCGGCAAACTCAGTCTTCTCGGTCGAGATGGGATCACTATTCTTAAAATTTCCGAAAGTGGAAACATCCTGACTTCTTTTGCTGAAGGTCCAGACGGCGAACTTTATAGTTTGAGCCGAACTGGAGGCATCAAGCGAATTGATCCCGTCTAGTTATTGAATGAGTCAGTTCTTCAGTAACTCTGGGCGCATCGTTGAAATTTGACGACGAATGCCTTCACGCCAATCAACTGACGAATGAAAACCAGCATCATGTAATTTCTGCAAGTCGGGAACAATAGATGCAATCGTCGCGGTCGTCGGATTGAAAGTGGGAACGATGCCAGTCAGTCGACCCATCTCTTCGCACCAATCTTCAATTGACACCAACTGATCGCCGCCCCAGTTCACAATTTCTGCCCCGGTGTTCGCGTACGAAAGCAAGTACGGAATACTGCGGTTGATGTCATCTGCATGGATTGGCGTATAGGTCGTTGGTTGATCAACATGAACTGGCACTGGGATATTGCGTTCCATCATCATCAAGTGAAATGACATCCAACCGTAGGCATCACCGTACGGAACATTGAGACGAGCGATCACAGTCGGGACACCGAGACGCTTTGCCGTGTGCTTCACAAGAACTTCACCAGCAATTTTTGAAATGCTGTATGTCGGCATACCGGGCATCGGGCGATGACTATCACCAAGAAGGTCGGTTTCTTTACGGGCTTCACCGTGCTTTGGTTCGTACACCGCGGTTGATGAGCAGTGAAAAAAGGACAACTTGTCACTTTGATTAGCAGCGACTTCTAAAAGATCAGCACTGCCATGAGCGTTTGACGCAAATGCTTCATCAAAGTTGCTGCTCTTCGCCACTGCAAAATGCAAAACCAGATCGAGATCACTTGGCACTTCGTCGAGTTTGCCCTTTTCTAAATCGATGCTGACTGTCTGCACGCCTTTGTCATGCCATGGCTGACGTTGGGCCGGATCTTTGAAACGTGCCGCACCGTAAACCGTGTTGCCCTGAGTCGCAAGTGATTCAGCAAGTGGTCCAGCGACCCAACCAGTGACACCAGTAACCAAAATCTTTTTGCCAGTGATTTGTTGCATATCAATCACCACAACTCGTCGGTGTAAGTGTCGGTGCCAAACACAGTGTTCTTGAATGGGCTCGTCCACAAATGCTTGGCTAGTCCGCTTGATTCAAGATCGGCGCCAAATTTTGCATAACCATTTGCCCATTCGGCTGCGGGATCGTGATCAACAAAGTGAATCTGCATAAAACGTTGATCGGCCTTTGGTACGCGCGGAACATCGGGTGGTGCATCATCAAGTAATGGCAACAACGTTGAATAGTTGAAGACGTCAGGTCCCCACGATGAGGCAAACGCGCGCGGTGCCCAATTGTTCTGCATCCACTCACTCATCTGCGCGTGAGTCACGCCTTCGTTCAACTCGCCAACATTCACAATGATTCCGGGATATCCGCGGTCGAGCGCAAGTTCAATATTGGTGGTGGTTTCGGTACGGGTCATTGACCATTGGTTGTCGTACAACTGGGTATGAATATGCGTGCGCTCAGCGAACATGCGGCCAGTTGCGTGCAGATTCTTGACTGTGTCAACGCTCCAACGATTCCAGTCATCGTGATGACCTTTGAGTACCCAGTAAATAGCCAAGTACGAACCCGACATGGGGTCTGGGGTCATGGGTGAATCAGTGGGATAGCGCAGAGCCTTGAGATCGCGGGTTGAAACAAAGCGATCACCAGCGAACGAATAAGCACCAACGAGCACACCACCATAGAAGTGATCTCGCTCGTACCAACGGTTGTATTCGACTTCATGACCCTTGGTGGGCTCGACCATGGTGAACAACAAGGTCCCTAATTCGATTGGGTACTTCTTCATAACTCCCCCTTCAATGCACCACCAGTGCATTGCTTGACCAAATTGTAGATGTTTCTCACTCGGTATCAATTATCAATGACGAGATTTGGTTCTTCGGTGAGAATCCACTGAATGTTTGAAGTATCCAAAAACTTTTCGGTGTCTTCCATGACTAACGGAAAATCGGGTTCGCCCATATGAGCGTTGAACTGGTCGGCCGAATCAAAGATCTGAATCGTGACTCCGTCAAAACCAGGCTCATGACGACTTCCTTCAGCGGGCCACACTGCCGGATGCTGTTCGTAACGACGAACATACTTAGCAGCTGAACAATTCTTGATGAGCGGTCCGTGGGTGTTGAACCAATAATCAAGGAACTCTTGATGAGTTGTTCCAGGCTTGCGCTTGAGAAGTGTGACGAGTCGAATCATGATTTTGCCTTTCGCGTTACTAAATTTCTATTACAAACCTAAGAATGATCCACCATCGCAGATGATGGTTTGACCGGTGACAAATGAAGAATCGTCGCTCGCAAGAAAGAGTGCAACCGAGCCAATATCATCGGTGATATCGCCGACGCGGCCAAGGGGCGTTCGCGCCTCAATGGCCTGTTGGAGTGCCGGATTGCGATCGAATGCGGTCAACAAGGCCGGGCTTCCAGCCACTGGGCCGATGCAGTTCACCGTGATACCAAATTCTCCCCACTCACGCGCCAGGCTCTTAGCGATAGCTCGCTGAGCGGCTTTGGCCGGTGAATAGAGCGGGATATTCGCGCTACCTTCGACACCCGACGGTGATGTGATCAAAATCAAACGTCCACCGCCCTCGCCTTTTGATCGGGCGGATGAGGCAATGAGATGAGGCATCGCCGCACGTGCGCAAAAAAGACTGGCCCAGACTCCAGTACGAGACATCGGCGTCCAATGCTTATCGATTTGCGCTTTTTCTAACTTGTGCGGAATCCCGCCCATAAAAGCGTTGTGCACCATGACGTCGAGTCGGCCGAATTGCTGAACTGTGTCGGCAACGCAGGCGTCAACTGATTCTGAAACTGAAACATCAGTGACGATACAAACTGCCTGTCCGCCTGCAGAGCGAATTGATTCAACGACTGGCTCGCCAGTCTCGGCACGACGGGCTGCAACAACAACGGTTGCACCTTCTTGGGCAAGACGACGAGCGATTCCTTCGCCGACACCTTGACCCGCACCGGTCACAACGGCAACACGACTTTCTAAACGACGAGCACTCACATCCACAGCCCTCCGTCACACACGATGGTTTGACCAGTGATGTCACCGGCTGCTTCGCTGCACAGCCACGTCACAATGCCAACTGGGCTTACTTCGTTAATCAAAGATCGAGGTGCAATCGCGACAGCACCAGAAATGCTTGTATCAATCGAGAACCAGTGCGGTTCAACAGCGACTGCATTCACTGTGATCCCACTTGCTCCCCACTGACGAGCTGCAGACTTCACCAAGATGCGCGCCGCTTCGGCCAGTGCCGCTTGAGGCGCGTAACTAGCGCCGCCCGACATGCCAGTAGTGGGGACCACAACAACTATGCGTTCACAATTTGTGGAGTGCGCTTCTTGAATAGCCGCGATGACTCGTTGCATAGGTTGTTCATACATCTCATCAATATCTGCGTCAGTCAGATCGGCAAGGCTTGATATTGAGTTCTCTCCGTCAAGATCAACAACGATCACAGCGCTACGTGTATCAGAATGCACTCCATCCCTCAGAACCTGTGCAAGCCTTCCTCCACCCGAAACTTTCACACTCATGAAATTCCAGTTCCTGTATTCAAATGCGCCGACACATCTCCGTGAGCGTCGACAAGCATGATGCGTTGAGAAAACGCCCATTCTCCGTTCGAATTTTTCGCGAACTCGTCGTGATAACGCCCCGATGCCACAACTTGTAACGGTAATTCATCGGGAACATTTTGCAGAACTGTGAATTGCGAGCGGGTTCGAACCGAATTCGGAGAATCTGCTTCAAGAATTGTGTTGGTCACGAGGTGTTTGGTGCGTGGGATTCCCTCGTACGTTTTGACGAAATGGCGCAATACGGCTCCGACCTGTGTGCCTGGGACGGCTGCCTGATCGGGCCCAGCCATGAAAACAGGCGCTTCTCCAAAAAGTTTGGAGACTCCATCGAAATCACCGGCGTCAATTCGTTCGGCATAGGAGTACAACAAATTGAGGATTGCTCTTTCATCTCCGTAATTCAGCATGTTGACACCGTAGACCAACTACGGTGAAGGTGTGGCTGACAACATCGATGACCCCACCCCTATTGGCAACGTTTGGCCTATGGCCGGAGAGCAAACCGACGAGCTCGTGCGCGCCGCTTTCCCGTTACGCCTCGGACTCGCGGAAGGCAAAGTTGCTCTTGTAACTGGCGCGGGGCGCGGTATTGGTGAAGCCACTGCCCGACTCTTCGCAGTTGAAGGTGCTGCCGTCGTCGTTTGTGACATTGACGGTGACGCGGCTCAGGCCGTCGTTCGGTCGATCCAAGAACGTGGTGGCGAAGCCTTCGCGGTGGCAGCCGACCTCACCAAAGAAGACGATGTTGCCGCCGTGATCAACTCGGCAATCGACAATTACGGTCGCCTTGACTGCGCCGTCAACAATGCTGGCGTGAGTGGCCGGTTTGGTTCGTTTATTGACCTTCCATTGCACGAGTGGCAACACATGATCAACGCCAATCTCACGAGCGTCTTTTTGTGCCTCAAGTACGAACTTGGTGTCATGGCCGCGCAAGGTTCTGGGGCAATCGTCAACGTGTCTTCTGGCGCCGGTGTCGTTGCGGCTCCTGGTTTGCCTCACTACACCGCAGCCAAGCATGGCGTGCTCGGTCTCACCAAGTGTGCAGCGCAAGAGTTTGCCGCTAAAGGCGTGCGTGTGAACGCGATTCTGCCTGGCACAACGCGCACTCCGATGATTGAGGGATTCATCAACGGTGATCCCAAGATCGAAAAAATGGTCAGCCGCGGAATCGGCCGTGGGTATTTAGGTGAGCCATCCGAAATTGCCGAATCGGCCGTATGGCTATGTAGTGATCGAGCCAGTTTTGTATGTGGCGAATCGTTGCTCGTCGACGGCGCAACGGTCTGCCGCTAAATAATCGTTACGCCCAGGACGACAGGACTTCAGCCACGCTGTGTTGGCCAGAATGACACGGGACTCCTGCTTTCGCTTCAGTGCGCGAAAAACGCGGTGCTGCTTGGGCTTGAACAATTCCGTTGATCGTCACAACCGTTCCCCGTGCCGCAGTGTGAGGATGC
>CAEZZP010000081.1_pt1 | contig 9182 bp, 8 predicted proteins | sample 7266661 | NCBI WGS metagenome assembly CAEZZP01 (sample SAMEA6813962, study PRJEB35770) | uncultured Actinomycetes bacterium | biome: Freshwater; feature: Freshwater reservoir; material: water | place: Czech Republic | collected 2016-08-15 | depth 30m m
CGGTGACCAAATGGCCGACATGGGGCGGATCAAAAGTTCCACCAAAGAGGCCAATTCGAAGCCCAGAAGCGTTCTGGTCGCTCGAAGCCGCAGGCGCAATGGTCACTCGGGCAGTCTACGGGCGCTCCTACAAGCGCACATCTCAGGGCCAAAGCATCGTTTGTTTGATATGAAACCCCAGCCCACAGACGAATTTGACAGTTTCTTGACAATTCAGGAAGTTTTCCTCAAGTCGTGGCTTATACCTGCCGAAAGTTAAAAGCGTCACGAAGTAACCAACAAAGTAATTCCAATACGACACAGCCCACCAGATTTGATAGCCTAATGATCCCTTCTCGGGACCATGACATAAGAAATACCCCCCAGCGTTACCCCCAATCCACCCCTCGTTTTCAAACAGAAATCGTTTCCAAACAAATGGTGGCGGGTCCCAGAAACAAATTTTAGTAATTACCCCCCAACCAGTTTCAACTTTGTCTATGTTGCGCCCCTCGATCAGGTCACCGATCGATATGCCCGACAGCACACAGCACGTTGAAACAATTAGCCCCCACGAACAGTTGAGACAAGAGCATGAACGATTCCATCGGTATCTATCTAAATGACATCGGCAAGGTTCCATTGTTGACCGCCGAAGACGAACGCGTTTTATCACGTGCCATTGAAAAGGGTCGCGAGGCCGCAACAAAGTCAGCTGCCGGCGATAAGACCGTCACTGTCAAGCGCGAAATCCGCGAAGCAGCCAAGGCAAAAGATCGCTTCATTCGCGCCAACCTGCGCTTGGTTGTTTCAATTGCTCGTCGCTATCCACTACCCCAGGGCATGGATCTTCTTGACCTCATTCAAGAAGGAAACCTTGGTCTCGAGCACGCCGTTGACAAGTTCGACTGGCGCCGTGGCTTCAAATTCTCCACCTATGCAACGTTCTGGATCCGTCAGGCCATCGGTCGTGCACTTGACCAGAAGGCCAGCCTCATTCGTATCCCCGGTGATCGTTCGGCAAGCCTGCGTGCTGCGTTGCGTCAGGCCAGCGGCGACGGCGAAACCCTTGACTTGTCAAATGCTGAATTGCACCGCCTCACCACCCCGGTCTCGCTCGACAAGACCATTGGCGATGACGGCGACGCAACTCTTGGCGACTTGATGGCCAATGGCGACCCCACCCCCGAAGACCACATCATTGCCCAGGGCGAAACCGATCAGCTCAACAAGTTGCTCGACACCCTTGATGCTCGTGCCCGATACGCCGTTGAAGCCCGCTTTGGCCTCATCGATGGTGAGCGCAAGAGCTTCCGTGAAGTTGGCGAAAAGCTAGGCGTCACTGCTGAAGCCGCTCGTCGCTTGGTCTCACGTGCAGTGACTGGCCTCAAAGAAGAAGCCGAAGACATCTTCGCCTACTGACCAATACAGGCTGAAATATTTACGGGGCTCGACCCCAGTGAAAACGACCCGATGGCTTTGGCCTTCGGGTCGTTAGGCTTTTTTTATGGCCAATACTTGGACCCCTTCATCGTGGCAGTCATTTCCTGCTGTACAGCAGCCGAAATGGCCCGATCAGAGCGCCGTTGATCGCTCATTGAAGCAGATCGCCTCGTATCCCCCATTGGTGTTCGCTGGTGAAGCCCGAGCCTTGCAAAATTCACTTGCTCAAGTGTGTGCAGGTAACGCGTTCTTGTTGCAGGCTGGCGATTGCGCCGAAAGTTTCGATGAGTTCTCGGCCAACAACATCCGCGAGAAATTGCGCGTCATTTTGCAGATGGCTGTCGTGCTCACCTACAGCCTTGGTGTCCCCACCATCAAAGTCGGTCGTATCGCTGGTCAATTCGCCAAGCCTCGCAGTGCCGACACCGAAAAGATTGGCGATCTCGAAATCCCATCATTCCGTGGACACATCGTCAACGATCCTGCACCAACCGCTGAAGCACGTATCCCCGACCCCGATCGTCTCGTGCAGGCATACCACCAGTCGGCAGCAACGCTGAACTTGTTGCGCGCTTTCGTCAAGGGCGGCTTTGCCGACTTGTCGCGCGTGCACGCCTGGACTCAAGAATTCGTTGGTTCAAGTCCCGAAGGTCAGCGCTACGAACAAGTCGCGACCGACATTGAACGCGCATTGCGATTCATGCATGCCTGTGGTGTCGACACCGAGAACACCGCGGCGCTTCACGAAGCCGATGTATACACAAGTCACGAGGCACTGCTGCTCGGTTACGAAGAAGCACTCACACGTCAAGACTCGCTGACTGGTGCCTGGTACGACTGCTCAGCCCACATGTTGTGGATTGGTGAACGCACTCGTCAACTCGATGGTGCGCACATCGAATTCTTGCGCGGTGTTGGCAACCCTCTTGGTTGCAAGATCGGCCCATCAACCACAGTTGATTTCATTCTCGATCTGTGTCAAAAACTCAATCCAGCACAAATTCCTGGTCGCTTAACCTTGATTAGTCGCATGGGCGCCGACAAGGTTGAAGAATCGCTTCGTCCATTACTTCGTGCCGTTCGTGAAAGCGGACATCCCGTGGTCTGGGCGTGCGACCCGATGCACGCGAATACCTTCACTTCAGTCGGTGGTCGCAAGACCCGTCACTTCGACGAGATCATTCGTGAAATCACTGGCTTCGTTGCCGCACACCGTGCCGAAGGTACATGGCCAGGCGGCATTCACGTTGAACTTACTGGCGACAATGTCACCGAATGTCTCGGTGGCGCCGACGATCTCACCGACGCCGACCTTGACGTGCGTTACCAAACCGTATGCGATCCGCGGTTGAACGCCCGTCAGAGTCTTGACTTAGCGTTTGGGGTTTCTGAACTCATACGCTCTGCCGGCTTTGCCTGATTCATTACTCAGTTCGATTCTCGCAACTATTGACGAGTGGCCAGTGCCGCATGCGGCCGCTGCTGTCATCAACCATGATTCAGTTGTTGCGACACACGGTGAAACCGATCGCACATTTCGATTGGCATCAATTTCGAAAATCATCACCGGTTGGACATGCTTAATCGCCGTTGAAGAAGGTTCGGTTTCTTTAGATGATGCAGTTGGTCCCCCGGGATCAACGCTTCGTCATTGTCTTGCTCACGCTTCGGGTTATGGATTTGATACCGCCACACCAATCATGGGAGTCGGCAAGCGTCGTATCTATTCGAATACCGGAATTGAAATCGCCGCGAAACATGTCGCCGAACGCACTGGCTTGATGTTTGCCGACTACATGAACGAAGCAATCTTCGAACCGCTTGGCATGAGCGACACGTCTCTCAAAGCATCACCCGCCTACGCAATCTTCAGCACAGTTCACGACATGACGTTGTTCATGAAAGAACTGATGAATCCAACTTTGATCAGTCATGCCACCGCGCAGGATGCAGTCGCTGTTCAATACCCAGAACTTGGTGGAGTCATACCAGGCCTTGGTTCGTATAAACCAAACCCGTGGGGTCTCGGAATTGAAATTCGCGATCATAAACAGCCGCATTGGACGGGCTCAATGAATTCGCCGCAAACTTTTGGACACTTCGGAGGGTCGGGAACCATGATGTGGATCGATCCAACGATCAACACTGGTTTGATTGCGTTAACTGATCGCAACTTTGATGAATGGTCAGCCGAAGCGCTTGTTGCATGGCCTAGCCTGAGCGATGCAGTGATTCATTCGTTGTCGAATCACGCGTAACTACTTCTTCAACGCACACCCTTTTTATGACCAGCATTCGCCAAACTGAACGTGTCTTACTTGGCGCCGTATTTGCCATGGAAGCTGGCGGAAGTGTCATCTTCGCTCTCATGGGCAACTTGCAAGATGAATTCCATTTTTCTGACGGAGGTCTGGGGTTCATTGCCGCTGCCGGTTTCCTGGCTTCTTTCGTCATGCAAATTCTGATTGCGCCTTACGCCGACCGCGGTCATGCCAAACGCCTTTTGATTATTGGAACAACTCTTGCCGTCGTTGGCAACGCACTTTTCGCTGGTGGCTCATCATTGATCATTTTCGTTTTGGCGCGCTTAGTTTCTGGCGCAGCGAGTGGCTTGTTCTTACCCCCAGCGCGCGCCTTAATGGCATCACTAGATGACGAAGGTGTTTCTGAACGACTTGGAGCGATGGGCGGAGCGGCACTGGCCGGCTTTGTCACCGGGCCAGTCATCGGTGGTTTCTTAGTTGGACCATTAGGGCTTCGTTGGCCCTTCATCATCTTTTCGATTGCCGCGTTTATTTCTCTCTTCATCGTGAGCACTCAGCACCTTCCGACACTGCCCCACTCAACTGATCGTCAACGCCTTGCCTTTGGACTCTTAAAGAAACGGTCGGTACTTGTGCCGATCTTGATGTTGTCGTCACTCGCACTTCCCGTCGGCATGTATGACGCTTTATGGGATCGCTTCCTGACCGACATTGGCGCATCCGACATTGTGGTGGGCCTGAGTTTGGCGGCATACGCATTGCCCTTTGTCTTGTTGTCGCGCGTGGGCGGACGACTTGCTGACCGCCGTGGAAAAACAAAAGTCGCTTTCATCTCGATGCTGTTTGTCGCCCCACTCACCGCGCTATATGGCTGGTTCGCCGTTCCACTGATTCCGATTTTGCTGGGCATGATCGAATCATGCGCTCAGGCAGCCGGGTCGCCAGCAGGTCAAGGTTTATTGGCTGAAGGGGCGCCTGAAGGTCGCGCTAGTGCCGCTCAGGGGCTCGCTGGCGCGTGCAATCAACTTCTTGCAGCAGTTGTCGCAATTTTGGCAACCTGGGGCTACGGGCACGTTGCACCGCGCACATTGTTCACAATTGCCGGAGCCTGCGTACTGCTGATGGGTTCAGTTGCTCAAGTGCTCGCGCGCAAACTCCCTGAGTTACACCCGGCTTAAAAAAACTGCCTTAAAAAAACTGGTGGCGAGAATGTGCGGTTGACCGCACATTCTCGCCACCAGAAACACCAATGGTTTTTTAGTTCAGCTCATGCGCTCGATGATCATTGCCAAGCCCTGGCCGCCACCGACACACATGGTCTCCATGCCGACGTTCTTGTTGGTGGCCTGCAAGCCGTGAATCAAAGTGGTCATGATGCGTGCACCAGTCATGCCGAATGGGTGACCAAGCGCAATTGCTCCACCGTTGATATTGAGCTTGTCCATCGAAATTCCGAGGTGCTTGGCCGACGGCAAAACTTGCGCAGCAAATGCTTCGTTGATTTCCACCAAGTCGATGTCGTTGATGCTCATACCGGCACGCTTCATTGCTTGACGGCAGGCTTCAACAGGTCCGAGTCCCATAATTTCGGGGTTCAATGACGACACACCGCTCGACACGAAACGTGCGAGTGGAGTGAGTCCCAAAGCCTTGGCCTTGGTATCGCTCATCACCATGACTGCGGCTGCGCCATCGTTCAACGGACATGCGTTACCGGCAGTGACTTGACCATCGGGGCGGAATGCGGGCTTCAAGCCAGCAAGACCTTCAAGCGTTGTTCCTTCACGCGGGCAATCGTCTTTGCTAACAACAGTTCCATCTTCAAGAGTCAACGGCGAAATTTCGGCATCGAAGAATCCGTTTGAAACGTTGGCACTCGCTAGGTCTTGGCTGCGCTTGGCGAACCAGTCCATGTCTTCACGGCTCACGCCTTCAACTTCACGGACGTTTTCCGCAGTCTGACCCATCGCCATGTAGGCATCGGCCAAACCATCCTGCGGAGTCCATACTGGCTGTCCACCAAGGGCGCGTAGTTTGGTGCGCTCGCCTGGACCCTTGAAGATGGGGTTTGGTGCAGTGTCGGCAGCGCCGAACTGGTAACGGCTGACGGCTTCAACACCAGCAGCGATAAAGCAATCGCCTTCGCCGGCCTTGATTGCGTGAGCAGCCATACGAATGGTCTGCAACGACGACGAGCAGTAACGGTTCACAACAACGCCAGGCGCTTCAGGAATACCGGCCAACAAGGCGACCATGCGACCCAAGTTGAAACCGGCTTCGCCAGCGGGCTGACCCACACCAATGATGAGGTCTTCGATGTCAGAACCTTTAACCGATGGCACCTTGGCCATCAAAGCGCGAACGATCTGGGCGGCCATTTCATCGGTGCGCAATGACACCAACGAACCTTTATTGGCGCGGCCGATCGGACTGCGGGCGGTAGCAACAATGACTGCTTCGGGCATGGGGTTCCCCCTCGTTAAGGCACGTAATGTGCGGACTTCGTAAGCGTAGCGAAAGTTACCGAAGGGTCACATATCGGTCGGCTCGGGAAACCCTCAAAATTTTCGGTCGCGACATTGAACTATTGAGTGGCCACTACCTGGCGACTTCATTAAACGCGGTCAGCGCCGCCCCAGTGGACGAAACCGAGATCCGGGTGATCGATGCCGTCGATAACTGGGTTTTCCACCCAACCGACGCATCAACCCCTAATGCCCAAGCGACCGCCGACTTGATCGGCGACACATGCGACACCACCACCGCAGTGCGGCCATTCAGTCGTTGCGCCAAATCGTCGCAAGCAAGAGCCACTCGGCGCTGCACTTGGTTGAGCGACTCACCTTGTGGCGCGGCAAAGTCATTGTCGTTCTTCCACTCGCGCCACACATCGGACGGCACTTCTGCTTGACGCAAGCCTTCGTAACTGCCGTAATCAAGTTCAATCCATCGCTCATCAATGTCAAATGAACTTCCGACTCGATTGACGATTGCTGTCGCCGTTTGTCGTGCTCGCAACAACGGGCTGCACACAAACAACGTGTCGGGCAATAACTCAGGTTGCAGATAAGCAGCAACCGCTTCGGCCTGAGCAAGCCCAACCTCATCCAATGGATTATCGATTCGGCCTTGCAAACGACCAGTTGCGTTGAACTCGGTACGTCCGTGGCGAACGATGATGATCGAGCCGCTCATTCGGACAGCGTTCCTGACTTCACGAAATTCTTGCGGCGAGTTGCATTACTTAGATTGAACTTCTTCCACGCAAATGCACACATCAACAGTCCCGCTACTTCAAAACCAATATTCAGCATTCCCCGATCGACTACAGGAAGTCGATCACCCGAGAACGAAAGTCCGGTGAACGGCCACCAAAAGACTTGAGTGTTGTTGAATGCCCCATCGTAAATCAAGTGCAAAAACATTCCGATCGGAATTGCCAACAGACGTTTACGAATTGGCCGTCGCCCGATCGTTGCCAACATCACCATCACCAACACCAACACGCTTGCAGTTACAGAATGAAATCCGCGAGCACCACCCCAGATTGCGTCAATGATGTCAGGCAATAGTGCACCGATCACCAATGTCCGATGATCAAATGCTGGATCACGAAAAACGAACCAAACCGACAAAACAGCGGTACCCACAAACCAGAAAAACATTGTTATCGAACGATCAACCGATTGCAGTTTGGGCATTCAGCAACTTGGTCAGATGGCAAGCGCTTCATGATGTCGAGTTCGGATACCGAAATATCCATATGGCAACCACCGCATACCCCATGTTGAATAACGGCCACAGCGATTCCTTTATACGAAGCCCGCAAGCGGTCGTAAGTAGCAATGTCTGAATCGGAGTTTGATGATGCAACTTCAACCCGACGTGCCTGCAATGCAACGAGCTCTTCGTTTTTTGCTGCCGCAGCAAGATCAAGCGCTTGTTTCGTAGTCGCTTCAACTTCAATCGCACGACTTTCAGTGTCAACTAACTTGCGCACATCTTCATCAGCCGAAGCACTTGATTCCAATAACAGCAGCCCACGATCATCAAGCTCATTTCGCTGTGCAGCAAGGGTTTGCATTTCGTGTTGTAAGGCTTCAGCTTCGCGGGGGGCAATGATGGTTTTCATTTGACGCTCGAGTTTGGCTCGATGGGCATCAATATCAACTGACTTCTTTTCAATGTCTGCCAGTTCTGCTTCCATCGTTGACTGCTCACGGCGTAAGTTGTCGCGCGTTGCTCGCACATGAGCCAAATCCGACAGCGCCTGAGCATGATGCGTACGCTCTGGCAATTTCTCAAGAGCAACTTTTGCTTGCTCAATTGCCGTATCTACCTTTTGTAGTTCATACAGCGCTTTGACATCCATAGAGATGACTGTATGCCCTCGGACTAGCAACTTCTCACTGTGTAGAGCGCCGGATCGATAGTGGGCACCGGCCAGGTCGGATCGACGACCCCTCGTGGCACCGTGGTGTTGAGATTGGTAATCGCGTCTGGGACTGGTGGCACCAGTGTGGTCGAGGTGGTTGACGTCGTCGTGCTCGTCGTAGTGGTGGTGGTGGGCACCGTCGTCGCCGTTGGGTCAGCGGGGACAGTCTCTGTTGGGGTGGAGGTTTCAGTTGGCGGCATCGTCACAGGAGTCAAACAATCAGTTCCTGGTAAATACAGACGCATTGATGCTCGCGGATTAGCTGGCGGAGTCGGGAAAAAGGTTGCGGGCTGGCCAACGAGAGCCGCATCCATCATTGCTTTCCAGATGCGCGACGGGAAGGTTCCGCCCACGACATTGTCCACGCCCACTGCGACGAATTCGGGAATATTGACCATTGGCAAATACTTATCGGGGTGCCCCACCCACACCGCCGTCACGAGTTCGGGGGTAAATCCAACCATCCATGAGTTCGTGTTGTTGTCTTGCGTACCAGTTTTTCCTGCAGCAACTCGACCTTCGAGGGCACTTCGTCGCGCCGTACCCGAAACGAATACACCGGTCATGATGTTCGTCGTTGTCGCAGCAGCGTCAGCGGTCAACACTGCGACGCCTTCGTCTTGGTGTTGATAGAGCACCGTGCCATCAGGCCCAGAGATACTCTCGATGTAATACGGATCCATGTGCACGCCATTGTTCGCCAAAGTCTGCGCGCCTGATGCCATATCAAGTGGACTCATCTCATTAGCACCAGTTGCAAACGATGCATACGGATGTAGTGGCTCACGTTCGGCTGGATTGCGCTCGGGATACAGATACAAGTTGTGCGCCATGCGGTACGTCGTATCCACCACGCGGTCAAGACCAACCATCTGCGAAAGTCGTGCAAAGGCGCAGTTAATTGAATACCACGTCATTTCTTCCACAGGGCCAAGCGGACGACTCACACCTTGTTCAGCCACAAATGGATTTTTCGGATCGTCAGGGTTTGGCAAAGTGCACGGCAATGTTCCGTCGAGCAGATCATCATTTTGCACGCCAGCTTGAATAGCCGCCGACAA
>CAEZZP010000096.1_pt1 | contig 8182 bp, 5 predicted proteins | sample 7266661 | NCBI WGS metagenome assembly CAEZZP01 (sample SAMEA6813962, study PRJEB35770) | uncultured Actinomycetes bacterium | biome: Freshwater; feature: Freshwater reservoir; material: water | place: Czech Republic | collected 2016-08-15 | depth 30m m
CCACAGCGCGGGCACAAGCTGCGCGACGGGGCTTCAAGCTTCCAGGCTCCAGCCTGATGGCTGTGACCCTTCATTTTCGATTTTTTTCTTTTCGGAACGGCCACGGCGCACTTCTCCTCGTAATAGCCCTTTGAGATTAGCGGTAATCAGCCAAGATCCCCACCCCCACCGGGCAACTCTCTGGGTGATCCCAAAATAATTCGGGGAATTATTCGGGCAACTGGTCCCGCAAGGCGTCGAGAGCAGCCCAGCGTGAGTCGACTATTGGGGCCGCACAGCCACATTTTTCAAAATTGAAGTCAACCCCACAGGTCGGACATAGCCCGGCACAGTCACTTCGGCACAACGGAGCATCTGGGAGTTCGATCAGGACTGTTTCACGCACCATGGGTGCCAAGTCGATCTGGTCGTTGTGTATCGCAAAGGCGTCTGGGTCGGTCACCACGAGTTGATAGAGCTCATGCACCTCAATATTCAGTACCGACCCCATTGGTTGCAGACACCGCCGGCATTCGCCATGAAACTCGGCCCCGATGTGGCCATTGACAACGATGCCGTCCGAGAGGCTTTCGCATTGAACTTCGACCGTGATTTCGGTGCCAGGAACAAGACGCTGATCGTCAATGTCGAGCGCGCCAGGCAATATCGAAATTTCAACTTCTTTGGCCGTCCCGGGACGCCGCAGCATCTCGAGGGCATTGACCAAAAGTGGGTTTCTCACCGGCCGGAAGTGTTGTCTTGGTCGAAGAAAATCGCCCCAGAATCATCTGAATACGACTCAACGACAGATTCGTCATTCAGCGACAATGATCCTTCTTCTTGACGTTCTCCGATGGCCAAACGGCGTCGGCCCGTCGCCACAGTCTTCACCAATTTGTCGAGAAGAATCTCGAAACTGGCGAGGCGCTGATCGAGGAAGTCTTCCATCTCATTCTTCACACGACGAGCGTCATCTTCGGCGGTTTCGGCAATTTGGCGAGCACGTTGTTCGGCAGCGCGCACGACTTCGGCACGCTGCACGAAACGCTCGGCCTGAACCTTGGCGGCTTCAATGACTTCATCGGCCTCACGACGAGTGCGCGCGATAAATTCATCGCGTTCTTTCATCATCCAGCGGGCTTGACGCAATTCGTCGGGCAAACGATGCAGAGCCTCTTCAAGAATCTCGATGATTTCATCGCGGTCAATACGAGGTGTCGAGGACAACGGCATATTTGGTGCCGTCGCAATGATGTCGATGGCCCGGCGCAATAAAACGCCCGAATCACCGATTTGCTCATTGACTCCGCGGTCGTATGAGCCGGTGTCATCATCAAAATCGTCGAAATCTGGTTTCATGAGTTTCTTTCGGAACTGGGTCGGTGATCTGCCACAGGCTCTCCAAAGATACCCGCCAGAGCCGTAGCGACTGGAGCAGGAACCAAATGGCTGACCTGACCGTGGTGCTGAGCAATGTCGCGAATAAACCGACTACTAATAAATGACTGCCCGTGATGACACGGTAAATACACCGTACGCACGCCTGATACCGAGTAATTAGTGTGCGCCATCTGCTGTTCGACTTCGAAATCTCCTGGTGTGCGCAGGCCCTTCACGATGAAATCGACCTTCTCGGCTCGGGCGGCATCGACGGCCAATCCAGGATGAGCAGCCACCCTTACGGTGGGTAAATGGCTCACGCAGGCCCGAACAAGATCGACTCGGCGATCGAGATCAATGAGCCCACTCGGCTTTTGCGGGTTATGCATGACGGCAATGACAACAGCCCCAAAGAGTTCAACCGATTGTTCGACGACATCAAGATGGCCGTTGTGAAACGGGTCAAAACTGCCCGGATACAGAGCCGTGAGAGCGGATGAAGCAACCATGCAGTTCTTACGGTAGCGGTTTTAGTCATCGGTGCGTTGCAAAAACGCCACCCACGCTCGCCCGTATCGTTTTGAGCGGATGACATCCCAGCCTTCGGGGGGCTGGATTTCTCGGCCACTTTCGGTGACGACTACCCCACCTGGCGCCATGACGAGGTGAAGTACCGTCAAAAGATCGGCCCAACGATCAAAGTCGTATGGCGGGTCGGCCAAGACCAAGTCGACATTGCGCAGAGCGACAATATTTGTCATGACATCGCCCGACAAAACTGTCGTGTTATCAGTGAGCTGGAGCGTCTTGATGTTGTGACGAATCGAGTCGAGTGCTTGACGGTCACGTTCAAGGAACGCACACGACGCCGCCCCACGCGACAGTGCCTCAATACCCATTGCCCCGCTTCCGGCAAAGAGATCGACAACTTTGGCGTCTTCGACCGCGCCGAGACTGACCAACGAATTGAAAGTGGCTTCGCGTGCACGATCAGTTGTGGGCCGAGTGGCCTCGCCCTCGGGAGCAACGATGGGTCGACCTCGCAGGCTTCCGGCAACAACACGCATGCACCCATGATACGGCAGACTGTACGAGTGACTCCCGAGGCGGAAATCGTTTGTGTTGATTGTGGGGGTCGTTGTTACCTCACGTCATATCCACCCGAAGATGGACTGTGGTTTCCTGGCGACATCGTGACGTATAAATGTCGCGACTGTCTTGATCGATGGGATCTGGTGTTACCTGACGAGGACAACGACCTTGATAGGTGATTGTTGGCGACGCTGGAGGCGGACAGATCGCTCACTTACTGTTTTGACCTTCGCTGTGTTGCTGTATCTAGTACGAGTACTTGGCCCGAGTTGGAGAAAAGGATTCCCCTCGTTCTTCCCAGACTCTGCGTCGTATTTAAAAGTTGCCAAACTCGGACCAATTAGCCCGTCGTTCTGGTTTACCGAGCGACCAGTTGGCGTGCCGTTGATGATGTGGTTGAGTGCTTTCAATAACCGGGCATTCGTGCTGATACAAACCACACTCTTCGCAGTTTCGGTGGCTTTCTTATGTCACACAGTCTTGCGCCTGATGAAAGTGCGACCACTCGCCTGGTTGGCATGTGCAGCGATAGCTGCCATTGCGATACAGCCAAAATTTGGAGTTTGGAATCTTGAAGTTCTCAGTGAATCGCTCGGAATGTCGCTTTCTATTATCGCTTTCACATGCTGGCTACGCGCGTCTCAAGTTTTCACTGCAGGCCGAATCTGGATTGCAACCTTGGCGACCGTCGCATGGATGTTGCTGCGTGATTCACACGGCATTCCCGTCATGATTCTTGCAATTGGTCTTGCTGTGATTGCTTGGCGAATCAGCGACAAGGCAAGTCGATTAACGTTGCTCAAATGTCTCGGCGTGATGTTGTTGGCCTTTTCATATATTTCAGTGTCACAAGCAGTCAGTAACCGCAATCAATATCCACTCATGAATAACGTTGGTCTGCGAATCTTGCCCGATCAAGAAATGACTAACAATTTCGTTGACCGTGGAATGCCGACCAACGAAACATTGTTAGGTCGCTCTGGACGTAACACGTGGGACGACGGTGAAATATTTTTGCAATCGTCCGAACTTGCCAAGTTCCGCAATTGGGTGAATGGTTCGGGGCAAACCGATCAAGTTCTGTCGCTTGCTATTGATGCCCCGTTCTGGATTGATGTCATGCAGAAAGAATTACCGGTATCGCTCGCCTATGACTTCCACGACTATGACCGATTCCAGACTCTTCAACGATTACCTTCTCGGACGTTCGGCTTTGAGTCGCCACGAACGACTAGCGACTTACTACTTTGGCTGATTACCTCCGTTGCTGCGATTCTTGCGCTTTTCTATTTTCCGAAGACTCGAAAACTGGCGGTACTTTCCACGATCAGTTTGAGCGCATTCCTCATTGAAATGTACGCCTCAATCGCAGGAGATGCAGTTGAAGTTCAGCGACACCTCATCGGTCCGTTCTTACGAATATTTCTCATCGTTATCTTGGCAACTGCGTTAGCAGTGGAAATGATCTACCTCAGTTTCAAGAATCAAAAAACTTCCGCAGTTGTTGAGGCGATCAGCGACAAACCGCAAACTCGGTTCGGGGCCGCCTTCGCTCAATCAGCGCTCGCGATCATTGGTCTAGGTGCCCTGATCTCTATTGAACATCGTTCTCAAGATTTTGATCCGCAATACACCAAAACGATTATCGAACGAGCCGCCAAATTTGGTGGGACTTACTATCAAAATGGAATTCACAACAAGGGCCCACTTGAAACAGCCCTTTATGACTCCGTACGACTTTTCACTTCGCACGACAGTTATTGGTTCGGTATCGCGTTCTACGTGCTGACGATTTCAGCGCTCCTCTCACTCTGTGCCGCTGCAGTGGCTCGAATTTCGGGTGCATCGAAAACGATTGCCCTCAGTGCCGCAGTTTTGGTCTTCTTGCACTTCACCATTTCTTCAAGTGATTATGCGGGGGTTATATACAGCCGGAATATGACGACCTGTGCGCTTGCAATAGTTTTTGCAGTTATCTGGTGGCCGCGCGCTTGGTCAAGCATCCGTCGAAGTCGCTGGACGTACGTTGCCTCGTTCGTCTTGCTTGGTTTCGCTGTTCAAACTCTCTTAACTACTTTGTTTGCAGCGACCGTTGTTGGTGGAGCGTTGATCATTCATCGCCGTCAAGCTTCAAATCTTGAACGACCCATTTTTGTTGCCTTGGCTTCGTTCGGCACGACGATCATCACGGCACCATTCTGGTATTTCCCGCGCGGATCAATCAACGAGTTTTGGTCGGGATGGTGGACGTACGCCGGGTTCATGAGCGCCGGAACTGGTCGCAGTTTGATGAATCAAATCGGACTTGGTTGGAAAGAGTTTGTCGGCTACTACCAAGACCGCCCCATCATGCTTGTGCTTATCTTTGCGTTTGCGTTCACTACTTGGCTGAATTGGAAGTCATTCGCAAAATTCCAGCGAGTCATGCATATTGCATTACTCCTGTGGTTTGGTACCGGGTGGATTGAACTCATTCTTGGGCAACGGTATTCAAGTCATTACTTCTCAGTATTAGCGGTCCCAAGCGTATTTATGGGCGCTGTTTTAATGTCCCAACTCGGACTCGTCATCGCACATCGTAAAAAGGACCAAGGCTCCCTCGACCACGAGAAAGTTCGCTACGCGCTACCCATTGCGACTGCAATCATCGTGTTGTTCTCTCAATGTTCTGATCTCTTTTGGACCGGAGTCGAACAACTCGGAACCTTCACGACATTCAGTCATTTCGAAGAACAACAAACCCAAAACCAAGGTGGTGAAGGGCGAACAACTCGTGCCGTCATTGATTTAGTATCACATCAAGGTGATCCGTTGCTCGCCTGGACCATGTATCCATGGACTTACCTTGAGCATGATCGAGTACCAGCATCTCGATTTAGTTGGAAATCATTCATGGTCGGCGAAATTTACTTAGGAAAGACCTCACCTAAATATGTCCTACCAAAGACTTGGAATTGGTTTGCTCAAGACATGCAACAGGCGCACCCCGAGGCTTACTTACGACCGAAAGAAACTCTTCTCAACGAACAAACCCCATTTGCTCAGTATGTTGCAACAAATTTCACGACTGTTTATGACGGCAACTCAATGGAAGTAGGCCTCAACAAAGACACATGGTCCAATTTGATGACTCCTCCTACTCAGTCAATGGGGATCAACCAAGACAAAATCTTTAGTGAAACTTCCCCATATGTTTTGTCAAATACGAATTGTGTTCGTATCTCAGGAACTTTGAAATCGTCCGACCAAAATGAAGAGTCCTCTATCATCTTCAATTTGTCCGACCCAACCGCTGCCTACGAAAATGTGCACCTGGCACTATCTGCGACACGGGCATCGTCATCTAGTGACAACGTTGAATTTGCCAGCAAAGATCTCGAACCCAGCGACACCTCATCTCTTGATTTCTTGGTCATTGTGGGTTCGCATTCGGCAGTCCTTGTCGTTGATGACAAGGTCGTGGCAGGCACACGCACAGGAGATCAGGCACAGTTATCAGTTGCTCTCAAATCAGGCCAGCCAAGTTTGAGCAATCTACGCATTGACACATCTCCAAAATTGGATGGTTGCGCTAACTCTTAAAGAGAAACTCTTCGTCTTCAGGACGAAGGAACATTGACAACTCTGCTCGAAGCTCGGGTTGCTTTGACAAAGTGATGTCAGGATCAACAATTTCATAGGCAGCTTCACGCGCCAACTCAACTAATTCGCGATCACGTCGCAACGACGCCAACTTGAGGTCGCTACGACCTTTTTGTTCTTTGTTCATCAACGTGCCTTCACCGCGCAATTCGAGGTCGGCTTCGGCCAAGTAGAAACCGTCGTCGGATTCAACTAGTGCCTCAATTCGTGGATTCGCTTCGGGCACCAAAATGTCATCAGTTTCTTTGAGCGATGTCACCAACCAACAACGCGACGCGTGCACACCGCGTCCAACTCGACCTCGCAATTGGTGCAGTTGAGCAATACCAAAGCGATCGGCATCTAAAATCACCATAATCGTGGCATTTGGAACGTCGACACCAACTTCGATCACGGTTGTTGCAACGAGCACATCGGTTTCGCCAGTACGGAATGCGTCCATGACCGACTCTTTTTCGGCCGATGACATTCGTCCGTGAAGTAAAGCCAAACGAAGGCCCTTTAATTCATCAAAAGCCAGCCGCGCGATTGTTTCTTCGGCCGATGCAACTTCAAGTTTTTCGCTTTCCTCAATGAGAGGACACACGACGTATGCCTGCCTTCCGGCAGCAACTTCGGCGCACACGTCCGCCCAAACTTCAGCCTCTTCGTCATCACCTAACGCGTGCTTCGTCACAATTGGTGTACGCCCTGGCGGTTTTTGATCGAGAACGCTCACGTCAAGATCGCCGTACACAGTCATGGCAGCAGTTCGAGGTATCGGAGTTGCGGTCATCACAAGAACGTCGGGCACTGCGCCACCATTTTCGCCCTTGTCGCGTAAAGCCGCTCGTTGCTCGACACCAAATCGGTGCTGTTCGTCAACGACTACCACACCAAGACTATGAAACTGCACCGAATCTTGAATGAGCGCATGAGTGCCAATCGCGATATCGATACTTCCATCGGCGAGACCTGCAATGACATCGCGACGACGTTCGGCCGTCACGCTGCTCGTCAATAGTTCAACCCGCACTTCACGCTCGCCAAACAAATTGTCGGATGCCGGAATGTGCAGGCCAGCTAACAATTTGCGAATACCTACTGCATGTTGTTCGGCCAAGACTTCAGTTGGTGCCATCAGCGCACCTTGATGTCCGCCTTGCACAGCCGCCAACATCGCTGAAACTGCAACAATCGTTTTGCCAGCACCTACGTCACCTTGAAGCAACCGATGCATCGGATGCGGGCTGGCCAAGTCAGCTTCAATTTCGGCAATCACTCGATGCTGCGCTTGTGTCAACTCATACGGCAGGTGTTGATAAAAGCGCGAAACTAGTTGTCCGTTGACCTTGTGTTGAATTCCAATGGAGTCGCGTTCAATCAATCGCTTGCGCATCACCAAAACCAATTGCACTCGCAGCAACTCATCAAAAGCCAATCGACGTCGAGCCATTTCTTTCTCGGCAAAAGTCTCGGGAATGTGAATCCCGAACAACGCATCTTGACGATCCATCAATTTGTATTTCTTACGCATCGCTTTCGGCAGCGGATCACCGATTCCGCGTGCACGACACCGATTCAAAGTTTCGTCGATCGCTTTCAGCACTACCCATGATGGCAAATCAACTTTTTCGCTCTGCGGATATACCGCAACAATGGGGCGTGGTCGCTCATCGGGATCGCCCAGCACATCAACCGTGGGATTGGCCATTTGTTTGGTGCCATTGAAAGAACCAAGTCGGCCGAAGACTGCAACGTACGATCCAACTTTCAATTGACGTTCACGCCAAGGTTGATTAAAGAACACAATTGACAAACGTCCGCTCTCATCAGCAATTGTTGCGGTGACGCGCGATGGGCCGCGCCGGGCTCCTTTAGGCGGACTCGTGACCGAACGCACTTCACCGATCACTAGTGAATCTGTACCTTCAATGGCACTTGCGATTGTTGCTTCTTTGGTGCGGTCGATCCACCGACGCGGATAATGAGTCAAAAGATCGAGCAAGTTTTCGACACCAAATTTGGCAAAGCTCTCCTCTCGCTTGCCTGCTCCAACTGATCTAAGTTGATTCATCGGCTTACCCGACAACTCAGAAAAAGTGATCGG
>CAEZZP010000100.1_pt1 | contig 7939 bp, 7 predicted proteins | sample 7266661 | NCBI WGS metagenome assembly CAEZZP01 (sample SAMEA6813962, study PRJEB35770) | uncultured Actinomycetes bacterium | biome: Freshwater; feature: Freshwater reservoir; material: water | place: Czech Republic | collected 2016-08-15 | depth 30m m
GCATCTTGCAAGAAGGTTCCGGCAACATGGTCGGCGATATCCATGCTTGCAAGTTCGCGATCATCGGCATCACATAAATCAATTTTGGTGAGAGCAATGATTCCGTGCTTGACTCCCACGAGTTGCATGATGCGCAAATGTTCTTCGGTCTGTGGTTTCCATCCCTCGTGGCCATCAACCACCAAGATGCACGCATTGATTCCGCCAACGCCAGCCAACATGTTGCCGATGAATCGAGTGTGGCCCGGAACATCGATGAATGCGATGCTGTCGCCACTGGGCAACTGCATATGCGCAAAACCAAGGTCGATGGTGAGACCACGTTCTTGTTCTTCGATCCAGCGATCAGGATTGATGCCAGTAAGTCGGCGAATCAATGTTGACTTGCCATGATCGACATGGCCGGCAGTGGCAATGATGCGCATGTCAGTGAATTTTCTTGAGTGCCTCAATCAACACTGCATCATCGGTCGGGTCGACGGTTCGTAAATCGATCATGGTTGCTCGATCTTTGACCCGCGCAATGATGGGCGGCTGGTAGTTGCGCAGCGCCACCAGGTGATCAGCATCAATGATCAAGCCAACCGACTTGATGGTGATACCTGGTGCACTTCCAGCACCGGGCAAAGATTCACAATCAACAACTCGACCATGTGCGGTCTGTTGAACAATCGCGTCGGCGCGAGTACGCAGTTCGTCGACTGACGTTGATGCCATGCGCCAAAAGGGAATGTCTTTTTGTGCAGTTCTGGAGAGATACGCCAACAGTGTGTTGTGGAGCGACGCAAGAACTAAACCACCAGGTCGCAATGCACGAGCGAGAGGGTGGGCGGCACATGCTTGTACTAAATCGGCTCGGCCCACGATGAAACCCGATTGTGGTCCGCCCATCAATTTGTCGCCACTGAAAGTAACCAAGTCAGCGCCAGCAGCCAATGTTTGTTTGGCAGCAGGTTCGCCGTTGAGCCAAGACGGTGGTCCATCGTTGAGCCACGGACACGCGGCATCAAGCAGCCCCGAGCCAATGTCGGAAACAACCGTGACGCCGAGAGTTGCAAGTTGATCAACCGACGTCTCTTCAACGAAACCTTCAACGCGGTAGTTCGACGGATGAACCTTCAGAACGAGAGCGACGTCAGTTGTTTTGCGATCAATCGCTTTGCGGTAATCGGCAAGTCGTGTGCGATTCGTGGTGCCGACATCAAGTAGCCGTGCCCCAGATTGTTCCATGACTTCGGGAACACGAAACCCGCCACCAATCTCAACACTCTCGCCGCGGCTCACCGCAACATCGCGGTCGTGGGCGAGCGCGGCCAATACCAACATGACCGCTGCGGCATTATTGTTCACGACCATTGCCGATTCGGCGCCACATGCTCGCGCTACCAATTGTCCGATACCTGCTTGACGACTTCCACGTTGACCAGTGTTCAGGTCGAATTCAAGGTTTTGTGCGCGAGCAGTTTGAGTATGGGCGACAGGCGAGCGACCAAGGTTGGTGTGAGCAATCACGCCAGTGGCGTTAATGACCGGAACAAGTAAACATTGCGCGATGTCGTTGGCAATTTGTTCGGCCAACTGCGGGTCGCCCGCAGCAATTGCTTGCCGAGCGGCGTCAACCAACAGCGGATGTGGCAATCCGATGTGGGCGAGTGATCGCGCCAAAGAATCAACGCTGGGTGGCCGAGAAGTCATTGAGAGCGACGCTATCTCTTGTCGTCACTTGCTGACTAGGGTGAGTGCGTGATCTTGTTTTTGCTCTTTATCGTGGCCCCGGTTGCCGAGCTGTACACCATCATCCAAATGAGTGGGGCTATCGGCTTTTTCAACACCTTGGGCTTGATGATTGCGGTTGGCTTCATTGGCAGTTGGCTGGTCAAACGTGAAGGCTTGCGTGTGTGGCGTCGCTTTAACGAAGCGGTGGCTCAAGGCAAGGTTCCGACCAAAGAAATGATTGATGGGGTCCTCATTCTTGGCGCCGGCGCCCTTTTGCTGACACCTGGATTCTTGTCTGACGTTTTTGGCATCTTGATGCTCTTCCCAGTGACACGGGCCTTCTTCCGTTCGTACTTGATGCGTCGGGCGAAAAAAGGCACCGCGTTTTTTACTTCGGGCTTCGGCGGTCGTTCTTCGGCGAGATCTGGCGATTTCATCGACGCTGATGCTGAAGAACCTCGCGGCGAGTTGGACTAATCGTGTCTCAGAACACTGAATTTGATCCCGCAAGTGTTGCCATCAAACCCGCCGCAACTGTGATGTTGTTGCGCGAGACCAGCGAATTGGGTGTCGAAGTTTTCATGATGCGACGTACCACCAAAGCAGCATTTGCTGGGGGCATGTATGTCTTTCCTGGTGGAGCAGTCGACGCCGAAGATTCGTCGTATGAGATCGCGGCGATTCGCGAATGCTTTGAAGAAGCTGGCGTGTTGTTGGCGCGAATAACGACTGGCGCAACAGTTCGATTTGATGATCCGGTATCACACGATCGCTTTACGACCTACCGACATGCGGTTCATGCTGGCGAACGAAGTATGACCAGTGTGTTGAGCGCCGAAGATTTGGTTGCGCAAAGCGATGAGTTGTTGTGGGTCGCACATTGGGTGACGCCATTTGGTGAAGTGCGACGCTTCGATACACGATTCTTTGTCGTGGCGATGCCTGATGATCAAACCCCATTGCACGATGACAAAGAGACAGTTGACAGTTTGTGGGTGACACCACTCGATGCACTGAATCGTGCGCAAGTGGGCGAACTTTTGATGTTGCCGCCAACAATCGCCAACCTCGAATTTCTCGCGACGTACTCGTCGGTGGACGAAATCATTGAGGCTGCTCGCAAAATTGGGACTCCAACCAAATTGCTACCCAAAGTGAAGTGGCGCGATGACGGAAGAATCGAAGCATTACTCATGCCTGGTGATGTTGGCTATAACGACTTGCCCGATCGCTGAGAATCTCAGCTCACGTTTTCAAAAATCGGCGTCATCAATCTGCAGCAAAATTTTGCGGGCCTTATTGAGGGCTCGTTCGCGACGGTTGCGCACACTTCGGGGTTGGATATTCAAATGTGGAGCAATTTCAACTGAATTGATGTCGTGGCAGACCGCCCGCAAAATTTGTAAGTCGTGTTCGGTGAGACCTTGTTTTTCAAATTCAGAAAACATGAGATCAAGCGATGCGCTCGTGCCAACTGGATCAGTTTCAGTTTCGCCGAGGCGAAAGCGTTCAAATTCGATACCGAGCAATCCTGCGGGAGCGAAATGAAGTTCGGCACGATTGCGCTTCAGACGAGGCTCGCGGACAAAAGCCTGATATTCAATATCCATCAACAGATTGGCGGCAACACGACGAGGACGGCGGTCAATGGGGTACCGGCGGATGACAAGCCACGCTGCCGATGCGATGAGATCAAATGCGGCGGGCAATCCTCCGGCAGTGACGTGAGCTCGACGCATTGCCATCGCAATCAAACCAGGCATGATGCGCTGAAAAACCATGCGGGTTGCTAGGTCGTCGTTCTTGGCGCACTCGACAAGTTGGGCTAAGTATTCGTCAAAATGGTCGGCATTTGATAAGTCATCGAGTCCGCATCGAAGGAGGATTTCTTGTAAGTGGGTGACAGGTTCGCCAGGTAAACCCAATCCATTGGCACGGCGGATGTTGTGGGGTTGACGAGCCATACGTCGCCATTCGGTAATGAGGCGAGTTGCCATGGTGATGCGGCCGTGTGAAGTTGAGTTGGTTGGTGTCATGACGCCACTAGGCGTGATGGACCTCACCGCAAGTCACATAGAGACAACCGTTGTCGTGGTTGGTGAGACCTGCGGTGAGTCCACTTCGGCATCACATGGGTATGACTTCGTACGAACTAGTTGTAATGAGCGGGCCCGATAGTGGGGCGGTACTACCAATGCACAGTGGGCGACAAACCATCGGTCGTTCAAAGGTGGCTGGACTCACCATTGATGATCCGTCGATTGAGCCTCACCACGGACTTCTTGAATGGGAACCCCCACTTCTCAGTGGTCAGGCACTTGGTGGCGTGGTTCGTGTTGAGAATGCAGGGAACGATGCCACTGTCTTATTAGGTGAATCACTGTGTGGGGTTCGTGAAAAGTACGACAGACAGCCACGTTTGCCAGAAATGTTTCATCGAGCATTACAAGAGCGTCAAGAAACTCTCTTGGCACCGAAACTTGGCGAACCTGCTTCTGAACCGCAAAAACCATTGTCGCCGCCAGTTGTACCTATCGCCAGCGGTGTTGTACTGGGCCTGACAATGGCTCTGGTGACCCGACAATTACTTTTCGGTCTCTTTGCTATCACCACGGGGGTCATTACATTTTTGACTTGGGTCATCAGCCGACTCATCTATCGGCGTTCTATGGCGCGTTGGCAACAACACTGCATTGAAGTCAATGACCAATTTCATCAAGCGAATATCGAGTTCACTCACCGAATTGTTCACCAACGGCGTCAGCGCTATCGCTCAATAGGGGAACTACGCCGCAGCGCCGAAGAAGGAGATTCAAAATTGTGGGCGCACCGCAACATTGACGAAGTGTGTCTCGGTTATGAAACGCGAGAAGTGACGGTAAAGGGTGATGCGGTACCTATCGTCGTTTCGCAGCACCCACGAACCGTGAAGATTGCGTCAGGACAAGTTATTGGGGTGTACGGAGTGCGAGCACGTCAGTGTGTGACAGCTTTGTTGACTCGACTTGCGGTTGAGGCCGGACCAGCCGATTGGCAACTCATTTTTGTAGGCGAAGCGGTTGAAGAATGGAATTGCTTCAAACAATTTCCCCATATTCGGGCGACACCTCTCGATCGGTTTGATCTTGAGAGTCCAAATGAAAATAGGCATCGGGTGTTGTTGGTCAATCAAAAAGAACTAGTTGCACAGCGCACATCAATCGCTCGTCGAATTCTGCAACGTGACAATGTCTCGATGGTTGTTCTCGGTCGGGAACTGAGTGATCTTCCGGCAATCTGCACCAACACGGTTTCTACTGATGAATGTGGGATTGATGGAATGTCACAAAGCACAGCACGTGAATTTGCTCACGCTTTGCAACAGTGGGTTGATCCAGATCATGAAGCAGGCCTGATTTCAAAAAGGGTCAGCTTCTCGAAATACTTTTCTGATTCTGCAACGCAATCTCTGGCAATCGCGTCGACATGGCAAAAGCAGGACCAATCAAGTCTGAACGCACTCGTTGGTGAATCAGCCGATGGTCCAATAGCAATCGACTTCATCAATGACGGTCCGCATGCGGTAGTCGTTGGCACAACTGGTTCGGGGAAAAGCGAATTTCTGAGATCAATGGTCGTGACCATTGCGTTGCAGCATTCGCCAGCAGATGTCAATTTCATATTGATCGATTACAAGGGTGGGGCAGCGTTCGATTCGTGTGCCGAACTTCCTCATGTTGTCGGAGTGATTACCGACCTTGACGAGGGTTTGGCCGCAAGAGTTCTCGTGAGCCTTGAGGCCGAGTTGCGTTATCGCGAGCAACGACTTCGCGAGGACACTTCAACTCATCTGCCCCGTTTGATGGTTGTCGTCGATGAACTGGCAGCACTCAAAGACGACGTACCGAATTTCATTGGGTCGTTGGTGAGCATTGCTCAGCGCGGTCGAAGTTTGGGCATTCATCTTGTGGTGGCAACACAGCGACCTGGTTCGGCTCTTTCGGCTGATGTGCTAGCCAACGCAAATATTCGATTGGCTTTGCGGGTGCAATCGGCACATGATGCGCAAGAGATTGTTGGTTCCGCGGTGGCGGCGGGTTTTTCGCGAGACACTCCGGGTCGAATCGCACTGCGACTTGGCTCGGAAGAGCTGTACATATTCCAATCGGTACACCTTGATGTAGACGTGCAGTCCCTGGTTAATGCGGCAGTAGAGGCTTGCACACTTCTAGGTATTGCAAGTCCGCGTCGACCGTGGCTTGATGCACTGCCAACTCAACTATTTGAGAATTTAGTTGATGACCAAGACAGGAGCACCGAAATCGTGGTCGGGGTGATTGATGATCCAATGAATCAGCTTCAAGTTCCATTGCTCTGGGAAATATCACAGCACGCATTCATTGTTGGTTCGGCAAAATCGGGCAAGTCTTCAGCGTTGGCAACGATGCGCAATAAGTCAGTCGCTCGCGGACATCAAGTCTTTTCTATTAGTTGTTCAGGTGGCAGTTCATCGGCAACACATCAGGTTGACGTGAGCGATCGCGAATTATTGCGACGCCTCTTGCAACTGATGATCAAACGAATTGACGGTCCACCAATCTTGGATGCAGATGAACGATGGATACTTTTCATCGATGACATTGATATTTGGCGCAACTATTTCATTGATGATCGAATCGGTCTCGACAATTGGACGATGTTTGAACGTATCTTTTTGGAAGGCCCAAGCAGAAATATTGTTTGCGTCATTTCTGGAGTTCAACCGACGGCGATTCCGGCGATGTTAAGTAGTCGGCTGAAACAGCAGTGGATTTTAACTTCGCCACCAGGTCGATGCACAGTTGATTGTGATGGGCGAGAGTTGTTCGCACAGTTGTTGATGCCAGTGAAGGTCAGCGATTCTGCGCTAGAAACCGAAAGTAAACGAATTGATTTGCGCCACTTGCCGCGTCTGATTGCTATTGATTCATTGACACGGGTCTCATCGTGGGCGGTCGCGGCAGAAGACCTCACTGAAATTCCTCTTCCATTGGCTGGCAGCGTTTGTGTTTTCGGCGTCCGCGATTCGGGACGTTCAATGACCATCGACGCCATGAGACAAGCCTGGGGAAAGCTTCATTCACCAGGCTGCGTGTTTGATTTACGAAATCAGGCAGAAGCCAATGTTTGCGATGGTCTTGACGATGAACAACCGACATTGGTTCTTGCCGATGAATCCACAGCGGATCCGTCGATCAGGGAATTTCTGGATCAAGCAGCGCAGGGTCGGTGCAATGTCTTGATCATCGCGAGTTCATCACCGAATTTCGCTCGGGCCCATCCCGAGCATTGGATCAACACGATGCGTCGAACCCGCACAGGTTTATTGCTTGGACGAGCAGCACTTGAGGATGCCGATCTGTTCGGCGTGTATACACCGCAGCAACATGTGTACGGCGAAGCAAATGGGCGTGGACTGTGGGTCGTTGACGGATGCCCAGTAGGCATCGTTCAATCAGCGAGCGCGAAGTTCGAGGCGGTCGCGTAACAAGATTTTGTAACGACGCTCGTGCTGTTCGATCCAGCCCAAGCGAATGAAACTGCTGATCGCTTTGTTGACACGTTCGCGTGATGCGCCAACCATGCCAGCGAGTTCTTCTTGGGTGACTGGAAGAACAAATTCATCGGCGCCTGCCGCGAGTTCGAGCAAACGCTTTGCGGTGCGACCAGTGACGTCGAGGAAAACTGAATCGGCAAGTGCGCCGTCCATCACTCGAAGTCGTTCGGCGAGCATGCGTACGACGCCACGAAGAACCTTGGGGTTGTTGTCGAGCAAGTCGCCTACGGGATCGTAGGGAATCTCCAGAACTTCACTCGGCTCAATGGCACGGGCCATCGCTGAACGGGGACCGCCGTCAAGAAGTCCCATTTCGCCGAAGAGGTCTCCGGCTTCCATGAGGGCCACCATGCTCTCGCGCTTGTCGAGTTCGCTCGCAATTGCGATGGCGACGCGACCGCTGATCACGATGTACATCGATTCGGCTTCTTCGCCTGCTTCAAACAAATGGTCGCCACGGGAAAGTATGCGTTTGCGGCCAGTAGCGGCGATCGCAGCGACCTGGTCGGTCGGTGCGTCACCAAAAAAGTCGGTGCGGAGGAGGACGTCTTCGTAAGCCATCAGGACTATACGGTACTACCCTCAACCCTTATGTCCGACGCTCAGCCGACAACTCAGCCGAATGGAGCCTCGCCACAGATCTGGACA
>CAEZZP010000110.1_pt1 | contig 7595 bp, 7 predicted proteins | sample 7266661 | NCBI WGS metagenome assembly CAEZZP01 (sample SAMEA6813962, study PRJEB35770) | uncultured Actinomycetes bacterium | biome: Freshwater; feature: Freshwater reservoir; material: water | place: Czech Republic | collected 2016-08-15 | depth 30m m
CTGGCGAAGTTTTGGTTGCGCCATTCACCGACCCAGCATGGACACCTCTATTTGTTGCTGCTGGCGCTGTCGTCGTAAACGTTGGTGCTGTTGTGAGTCACGCGATCATCGTGAGTCGTGAATTAGGTATTCCATGTGTAGTCAGCGTTACCGATGCAACTGTGCGAATTCCTGATGGAGCAATGATCACCGTTGATGGAGCAAGTGGCACCGTCACCATCGTGAGTATGCCCTGAAACCAGTTTTCCCATACTTCTACGTGGCTTTTGTGATGGGCATTGCCCTGTCGTTGCTTGGGCCATCTGTTTCGTACCTTGAAGATCATCTGGGGGTCAGCGCAGGTATTGTCGGAATTTTGTTCGCGGTCATTGCGGCCAGCAATTTTTTCGGTGCGATCATTGGCGGTCGTTGGGTGACCCGATGGGGAGGTCATGTTGTGCTGCGTATCGGCGTTGTCGCTTTTTCGGTAGGCGTGCTGTTCATTGCTCTTGCTTCAACGTATCTATACGCAGCTTTTGGTGCCGTCTTGATCGGATCGGCAACTGGAATGACCGATGCATCGATGAACATTATGGTGGTTTGGGCGCGTGCAGGAAAATCTGGTCCAGCGCTCAACGCAATGCATTTACTCTTCGGAGTTGGAGCGTTGCTTGCTCCACTCATCGTTGATCGGGCGATTTCATTCACCGATCATTTATGGCCAGTTTCAATTGTGGTGGGCTTTTTCGCAGTGATATCTGTGGCAATTCTCGGGCGGCGTGAATCACCTTTTGAACCTGAACATGCTCCTGATCTGCACCGACCCGAGCTGCCAACCAAAGTCGTTGTGCAAGTTGCGGTTTTCTTCTTGCTCTATGTTGGTGGCGAAGTTGGTTTTTCAGGATGGATCCATACCTACGCCGAAGATCAAGGACTCGGTGGTTCGAACCCGGCATTTGTGACCGCAGTTTTTTGGGCATCATTTGCATTGGCACGGTTAGTGGCCATTCCATTGAGCAAGATTTTTAGGCCACTCACAATCGTTGGATGGGCTTGTGGCTTCTCATTAGTAGGTCTCATGATCATGATTTCGGGGGACACCAACGCACTTTCAATTTGGATAGGCGCCGGACTATTTGGTTTCGCTTCAGGACCGCAATATCCGACCATGATCGCAATGGTTGATGAAAAACTCTCGCTCTCAGCTCAAGCCACCGCATGGATCGTTGGGGCGGCAGCTATCGGGGGATTGATTGTCCCTGTGTCAATCGGATCTTTGATTGACACCGTCGGATCAACCTCAATGCCCGTTGTTGTGCTTGGCGTATGTGCTTTGGGATTCGCTTGGGTGTTTGTCGTTCAACGAAGTATTAGCCATGCGAGTGCACATGATCGCATAGACGCTCTTCGCCAGTCTTAATTTGCCCTGCACCAATTCCTTCAAGTGCGGCGAACGGGCCGCATGCTTGCGGTGTGAGCCACACATGCAACATGGGGTTGGCCTTCAGTTTGATACCGAAAGAACAAGGTCCGTCCTCTGAGGTCACACCGACTACTCGAGTCGAGCCGGAGACTGTTGGGTCTTGGCTGAAACACAAGTTGTTATGGATATGCCACTGAGTGAGTGATCCGCCAACATCGGGGACAGTTTCAAGGGTGTAGTCATCGCCAACCATGTACATGGCTGAAGCAAGTGTGCGGGTGCCGCCTTGACCAACGGCAAAGACCAAACTCTCGGGATAGTCGGGATCAAGTTCATGTTCGTCATTGATCCACGACCAATTGATGTAATGCTCAACGCCGGTGCTTGCATCTTGGATCGAGGTAAACCCGTATTCAAGAGCAATTTCAGGAGTCGCAAACTTCGGCAGGATCGTACGAGTTTGGTAAATCAATTCTTCGGCACGGGCTTGCTGCTCAGCAGTTACCCCATCAAATCCAGCGAGGGAGATACGCGTGGCTCCAGTGTCGTTGTATGTGGGAGCCGCGGTAGTTGGCGGACTCGTTGACGCAGTGGTGTTGGTTGATGTTGTGCTTCCTGAATGATCATGAGGCACGTTGCACATATCAACACGTTCAGCGTCGCTGACATTGGCGCGACCGGCACCATTGCCCTCAAGTGCCGCGAACGGTCCGCATGGATGGGGGGCAATCCAAACGTGCACCATGGCATTTCCTGCACCAGCGCGAACAGTACCGGCGGGGCAATTTCCGGCGGCATCGGTAATGCCGCCGATAACGGCGATGCCATTTTTGAGTTTCCAACACAGATTGTCGTGGATGTGCCACTGCATTAAATTGCCAGCGAAATCAATCAACGTCGGATCATCGATGGCGACTCCGGTCTTGGCAATGAACATTGCTGATACGAGTGTGCGCTTATCGCCGTCAACTTGATATACCAGCGATTCGGGCGCGGCCGGATCTAAGAATTTGTCGTCTTCGATCAATGCACGATTGATGTAATGCTCAAAGCCCGTTGATGCGTCACCGATTGAATTCCAGCCACCAGCAATGGCGGTTTTCGTATCGGCCCACTCGGGCAACATTTTTTGGGATGCTTCAATCAAGTCGCGGGCACGAAGTTCTTGATCAATTGAAACTCCCGGGACACCGCTGATGTCAATGCCAGCGGCTGGATCGTAAGGCCGCGGCCAGTCGGTGGTGATGACTGCAGAATCTGTTGACGGGGTACCAGTTGACGCCTGCGCAACCGACGCGCCAGTTGCTGAGTGATCATGCGGAAGTGCCTCGTTGATCACGTTTCCGCTCGCATCAACAGTGACTCCATGGTTATGTACGTGAGTTGCTCCGTTCCACATGGCGGGCAAAGTAAGTAGAAGTACCGCGAATGAAGGAAACGCGAGTCGCACGTGAGGAAGTTCGCGTTCGCCAATGAGTAATGCAGCGAGTGCGATAGTCGCGGCAACAATGCCCAGACCGGCACACAGACTGTCGGCGATCTGGGGGCTTTCGCGAACCTCAAGTCCGTCAATCCAAGAGATGCCTGCAATACGAGTGATCGCCCAACCGCCGACTGCCGCGCCATTAATCAAAACACCGAGTGGCAACAACCAGTGTTGAGGTCGCAGCAAAATTGTGAGACCCCATGCCAACTGCAACAAGGTCATCACAATAAAGATTCGAGCGAGTTGTGGATGCTCGGCATGTAAGCCAATTGCGCCGCCATGAATGGCGCCAGCCGCGATTGACGCGAGGCCAGCGATTGCGATACCCGGAAAACGTTTCACGGACACAGCGTACCTTTTCTAGGGGTTGAGTGCCTTCAGCGCGGGTTCGGCGAGTTCGATGCGGCATACCAAGAAATCGGGCAGCCACAGTGATTCTTGGTTGTATTTCAACTCAGAACCATCAATTCGACTGACATGAAGCCCAGCAGCTTTGGCGACTGCGGCCGGAGCGGCTGAATCCCACTGGTACATGCCACCATCGTGAACATAAATATCGGCTTCGCCCATCACGATTGCCATTGCTTTGGCGCCAGCCGAACCAAGTCGGGCAACATCGCAGCCCAGGGCATTGGCGACCATGACAGCACAATATGGATTACGTGAACGTGAAGTGACGAGGAGCGGCTTTTCTCGCGTTGACGGCGGGACGACTGCGGCGGGACTGGCATCAAAAGTGATTCCCAGTGTCGGCAGAGCGACCGAAGCTGCAGTGAGTTCACCAGATTCCCAGAGAGCGATATGAATGGCCCAATCATGACGAGGGTGCTCGGCAAACTCGTTCGTCCCATCAATGGGGTCAATGATCCACACGCGTTCGGCACTGAGTCGTTTGCGATTATCAGCAGCTTCTTCAGACAAGATCACGTCATCGGGACGAGCGACTGTCAACGCGCTCATGATGTAGCGATGGCCAGCTACATCGCCTTCGTCTTTGAGATCCCAGTAGTGAATACCTTCAGCAACTAATTCATCGCGAAGATTGACCAGCATGACCCCGGCTTCGGTGGCGACTCGTGAGGCAAGTTGTTGGTCAGTTTCGCTCACAGTCCTTGACCCAACTGAATCGATGAACGAACGAGCTCTCGGATTTCATTTTCGTCAACTCCGGCTGCAACAAGTTGAGCGATGCGCTGCTCGATGGCCTCAGCTCGAACATCAGAAAATTCAGGAACGCGTTTTGTGGCGGTGACGAGCGATACAACAATCAAGATGACTGCTGCGAGCGCTCCGCACATACCGATGCTTAAGACCCAACCTTCGTTGTTGCCAGCGATGGACGAGATGATTAGCCCAGCGATACACATCACAAAGATCACTGCGCACGCAATACGAATAGCACGTGTTGCTGGGCTGGTATTCATCAACGCGCCAAAGGCTTGTACTTGATGCGGTGTGGTTGATCGGCGGCAGAGCCGATTTCCTTTTTGCGCCAAGATTCGTATTCGCTGAAGTTGCCTTCAAACCAACGCACTTGACTGTCACCTTCGAATGCCAAGACGTGGGTAGCGATGCGGTCGAGGAACCATCGATCGTGGCTAATCACCACAGCACAACCGGGGAACGCTTCGAGTGAATCTTCAAGCGCACGCAAGGTATCAACGTCAAGGTCGTTGGTCGGTTCGTCAAGTAGCAAAACGTTGCCGCCGGTCTTTAACAACTTGGCTAAGTGCACGCGGTTGCGTTCTCCACCTGAAAGATCGCCGACTTTCTTTTGTTGATCGCTTCCCTTGAAGTTGAATGACGCGACGTAAGCGCGACCATTAATTTCGCGGTTGCCAACTTTCATATGCTCGATGTTGCCGGTGATTTCTTCGTACACCGTGGCGTTGTCATCAAGTGAGTCACGGCTTTGGTCGACATATGCCAACTGCACGGTGTGTCCGACTGTAATTTCGCCAGCGCCAGGAGCTTCTTGACCGGTCAACATCCGGAACAGTGTCGTCTTACCTGCGCCGTTTGGTCCGATGATGCCAACAATGCCGGCCGGTGGCAACGAGAACGTCAGATCTTCAATCAACATTCGGTCACCAAAACCTTTGGTTAGACCTTTGACTTCGATGACGGTGTCGCCAAGGCGTCCACCAGCCGGAATCATGATTTCAAGCTTGCTCGGACCACGATCGGCAACTTCTGCTTCGGCGTGCAATTTCTCGTAAGCCGACAAACGGGCCTTGCCTTTGGCCTGACGAGCCTTAGGGGACATGCGCACCCATTCGAGTTCACGCTCAAGAGTTCGGCGACGGTTTTCGTTGCCCTTTTCTTCACGAGCAATGCGTTCTTGTTTCTGCTCAAGCCAACTGGTGTAGTTGCCTTCAAACGGAAAGCCGCGGCCGCGATCGAGTTCAAGAATCCATTTTGCGACGTTGTCCAAGAAGTACCGGTCGTGGGTGATCGCAACAACAGTGCCCGGGTATTCCTTGAGGAAGCGTTCAAGCCAATCAACGCTTTCGGCGTCGAGGTGGTTGGTGGGTTCGTCGAGCAGCAATAGGTCGGGGCGACTCAGCAACAAGCGGCACAAGGCAACGCGGCGCCGTTCACCACCCGACAATGTGGTGACATCAGAATCATTTGGGGGACAGCGCAAAGCATCCATAGCGATTTCAACGTTGCGGTCGAGGCTCCAAGCATCAGCAGCAGCAATCTTGTCTTCGAGGTCGGCCTGTAAGGATCCGACCTTTTCGTAGTCGGCATCGGGGTCGCCCCACATCGCCATGACCTCGTTGTAACGGTCAAGCAGTGCCTGGACCGGAGCAACGCCGTCCATGACGTTGCCGAGGACGTCTTTGTCGGGGTCAAGCTGGGGTTCTTGGGCCAAATAGCCCACGCTGAAGCCAGGAGTCAGGCGGGCGTCGCCCGAAAAACCGTCGTCGAGACCCGCCATGATGCGCAAAAGACTTGATTTGCCCGAGCCGTTCGAGCCGATGACGCCAATCTTGGCGCCCGGATAGAACGACAATGAAATGTTTTCCAGAACTGTGCGGTCGGGCGGGTAGTGCCGGGCCAGTTTGTAACAGGTGTAGATGAACTCATGAGCCATGGATAAATGACCTCCAGGGCGCAAGGCTAGTCGGCAAAAGTGCCTCGGTACCTGCTGACATCACTCACATAAGTCAGGTTGTTTGCTACTTTGATAAAGCCTGTCCGTGCTGATGGGTCGTTGCCATCGAGCGACGCAGGTCTATTTGGAGGAATTCATCATGGAAATTTTTAATACCGATACAGGGCTTCCCGTATTACTGCGTGCGCTGCACGTCCTGGCTGGTGTGACTTGGATTGGTCTTTTGTACTACTTCAATGTGGTGCAGGTGCCATCGTTCGCGGCTTATGGCGATGAAGGTAAAGCCCGAAACATTTCGATTGACAAGCTTGCTCGTCGCGCTTTGTGGTGGTTCCGCTGGTCGTCGATTGTCACTCTTGTTCTCGGATTGTTCATCATCGGAGCAACTAAGGATTACATGAAGGACTTCATGTCGGCTTCGTCGGCTGACACGGTTGCCCATGACGCAGTGATCTTTGTCGGCATGATTCTCGGAATCACGATGGCCGCCAATGTTTGGATGGTCATTTGGAAGAACCAGAAGGTTGTTCTCGCCAATGCTGCCAATGTGTTAGGCGGTGGTGAAGCTGATGCGGGTGCGCCGGCTGCTGGTCGTCGTGCATTGTTGGCGAGCCGTCAGAACTTCATCTTCTCGTTCTCAATGTTGTGGTTCATGATTGGTGCTGCTCACTTATATAACGGAGCTTTCGACGGAGTTGATGCAGGAAAAGCGTGGACTTTCGTTATTATCTGTGCAGTAATTGCTGCGATTCTTGAAGTCAATTGCCTGGGCAAATTGGGCGGAACTGCTGCAACGAACAAGTTGTTGTGGCCGTACGAAAGCCACAAGAACGCGATGATTACTGGTGGCGTGTTGTTCGTAGTGCTGTACGTCTTGTCGGAGATTTTGCTCAAGGCCTAAGTAACAAGTACTGAATCAAAAAGGGCCGCCCCAATGGGGCGGCCCTTTTTTGTTTTCAGAAAGATGGTTACGAGACGGTAAGTGTGCTCTTCATGTTGCTGTGTCCAGGAACGATGCAGTACACGAAATACGAGCCGGGTAGAAGGTTGATAGTGCCTTCAGCAGAGTCGCCCTTCTTGGCAACGTTCAGTTCTAGGTCACCAACAACTGTGTCGCCTTCTCGAATCACCAAAATGTGTTTGGCGTTGTCATCGTTAGCAACGAACACGTTGATGTCACCGGCGGTCGCGGTGTACTCGGAGGCGTCCCAACGAATGCTCGGGATTGCCTTGACGACGAGGCCAGCATCTGTGGGAACGGTGTAGGCGGGCGTGCTCGATGAGGAACCCCCGCATGCGCTGAGTGCAACGACTGAAGAGGCAAAAATGGTGGCGACGAGTGGACGAAGTAAGCGCATGCCTGAAATATATAAGTAACTACTTGCGAAAATCAAACCTTGCTCGGTCTGTTTTGCGTGACGCTCGTCAAGTTCTCGCCTTGGGACTGCATTGCTCCGCAGGTAGACGGGTCAATAGGGGTACAGTTTTCAACGATGTCTGAAGCGCTGATCCCTACCACTGGTGCCACTCCCGACTTTGGAGCCAACTCATGGCTCGTCGAGGAGATGTACGAGCAATACCGTCTC
>CAEZZP010000113.1_pt1 | contig 7318 bp, 6 predicted proteins | sample 7266661 | NCBI WGS metagenome assembly CAEZZP01 (sample SAMEA6813962, study PRJEB35770) | uncultured Actinomycetes bacterium | biome: Freshwater; feature: Freshwater reservoir; material: water | place: Czech Republic | collected 2016-08-15 | depth 30m m
TAAAGGGTGTAAAGAATTCACGTGCCGAATCGGCGTCGGCCAAATCGAAGTGAGTACTTGGCGCCAAGAAAAATGAAATGACGAAACGTGCCAACAGTTCAACCAAAACCTCAGCTTCAGCAAGAGGTACAAACTCAGTTAAGAACGGCGTCATGTATTGCGATGCAACATTTAAAATGCGCGGCAGACCTTCAACGGTTAGCGACTTGAGCGCCGTGCCCTCTTCTGTTGACAGCATCATGGTGAGATTTTCATCAGCCCGCATTTCACGCATCGCGTACACCGAAACTTTGACCGCAAAATCAAGTAACGATTCCACGGGTTCAATGCTCGAGCGCATGCCCGCAAAGAATTCGCCGAGTTCACGAACTCGCAAAGCATCAAACATGACATCTTTGCCACCGGGAAAAATTCGATACAGAGTTGCTCGCGAGACGTTGGCTTCGGTTGCCACATCATCAATAGTCAACTTGCTCATACCCCAACGATCGACACAACGACGGGCCGCGTCAAGGATGCGATCCTCAGGACTCTGCATAGTCGTGTCGTTGGTCACCACAAGATGAGACACTAAGACCTCTGATGTCTCATTGTCAAGGGGCGACAGAACTTTTCTCAATACCCGACTGAATTGGTCGGGATTAACGTTTGGTAACATCTCAGAGTCCCCTACCGAAAGGAACCGACATGATTCGTCGTCTCTCATTGGCACTTGCTGCTACATCCCTATTAGCCCTCACCGCCTGTGGTGGCGATGACAGTTCAACGTCTGGTGCCGACACTGGCGCCGACACCAGTGACGCACCTGACGTCAATACCGACGACTCAATGTCGGGCGATTGGGAAATGATCAGCCTTGATTGTGCAGCAGGCAAGACCCTCACCCCCGACACTGTGACCATCGGTACCGGTTCACCGGCCTTTTCACCGTGGGTCGAAAACGATGCTCCGGAAACTGGCGAAGGCTTTGAAGCCGCCGTTGGTTACGCCATCGCCCGCACCATGGGTTACGCCGACTCTCAAGTCGTGTGGGTCCGCACCACTTTTGACGAAGCGATTGCTCCTGGTGACAAGAACTTCGACTTCAACATGCAGCAGTACTCCATTACACCAGAGCGTGAAGAGACCATTTCGTTCAGCGATTCGTATTATGCATCAAACCAAGCCATCGTTGCCTTGGCCGGTTCGCCTGCCGAAGGTGCCACGTCAGTTGCTGATTTGAAGGACGTCAAGTTCGGCGCCCAAGCCGGAACCACCAGCCTTACGTTCATCAACGACGTCATCAAGCCAAGCAACGAAGCATTCGTCTACGACGACAATGCTGGTGCCAAGGCTGCTCTTGAAGCTGGCCAGATTGATGCCATCGTTGTCGACTTGCCGACCGCGTTGTACATCTCGGCGGTTGAAATCGAAGGCACATCTGTGATTGGACAGTTCCCCGGTTCAGCTGGTGAAGCATCTGACAATTACGGAGCAGTGTTCACCAAGGATAACCCCTTGGTTGATTGTGTCGACCAAGCTTTGGCTCTTCTGAAGACCAACGGTCGCCTGGACAAGATTCAGCAGGCTTGGCTCAGCGATAACGCTGGCGTACCAGTTATCAGCGTCGACTGATTTGTAGCAAATACTTGTGTCCCAGCCGGGTGTAACTCGACGACAAGCATTCGAACGACGCCAAAAGCGTCGCAGCGTGCTGATTGCGTTGACTTCAACAGTGATCGTCATTGGTCTTGTTGTTGCACTCGTTCCGCAAACACCCGGCTGGTACAAAGTCAAACGCTCTTTCTTTGATGGAGCAGTTCTCAGCGACACGTTTTCAAAGTTGTTGAGCGCATTTACCAAAGACATTCAAATCTTTTTATGGTGCGCCCCCTGCATTTTGATTTGGGGTATGACTCTGGCGATTTGTCGCAGTGTGCGCACTCCCGCACTTTTCCCGCTTCGCCTTTTTGCTGCTGCTTACACCGATATCTTTCGCGGTATCCCGGTCATCTTGACCATTTTGCTAGTCGGCTTTGGCGTGCCAGGTCTTGGTCTTCATCGGCCGTGGAATAGCCCCTATTTATGGGGCTCGGTTGCACTCGTTCTCGCTTATTCGTCGTACGTTGCTGAAGTCTTTCGTGCGGGTATTGAAAGTGTTCACGAAAGCCAACGTGCTGGCGCTCGATCACTTGGTTTGTCATCTGGTCAAACCCTTCGATTCGTGATCATTCCGCAAGCTGTGCGTCGAGTCATCCCTCCACTCATGAATGACTTCGTGAGTTTGCAAAAAGATGTCGCACTCATCAGTTTGATCGGACCAATTGAGATTTTGCGTCAAGCGGGTATCGATAAATCAAAGTACGCAAACTTCACGCCTTACGTTGGCGCAGCAATCATCTTCTTGTTGCTCACTATCCCCGAGACGCGTTTTGTTGATCATTTGATGACCCGCGAACGACGTCGTACATCTGGGACAGCCGTGCGATGAATCAGCAAAACACCACAAAGATTTCGTTGCAAGATGTTCACAAGTCGTTCGGTTTACGCCATGTCTTGAATGGCATCACTCTTGATATCAATCAAAGTGAAGTCATCGCCTTCATTGGTTCATCTGGCTCCGGCAAGAGTACTTTGCTGCGATGCATTAATTTGCTCGAAACCATTGATGACGGCGCAATCTTGCTTGATGGCATTGACATCAGCGAACCCGGCATCAACCCCGACCCCTTCCGTCGCCGTATCGGGATGGTCTTCCAAAACTTCAATCTCTTTCCACATATGACGGTGCTAGAAAACATTGCGCTTGCTCCCCGCAAAGTGTTAGGCCAGTCAAAGAAAGAAGCCAACGATCACGCCCGCGAACTCATTGGTCGTCTCGGACTCAGCGATCGTGCCGATGGTTATCCCGATCAACTGTCGGGTGGCCAACAACAGCGCGTAGCCATCGCTCGCAGTTTGGCGATGAACCCCGAAGTGATGTTGCTCGACGAAATTACATCGGCACTCGATCCCGAACTAGTCGGCGAAGTACTCGACGTCGTGCGCGAACTCAAATCAAACGGCATGACAATGTTGCTCGCAACTCATGAGATGGGCTTTGCCCGAGAGATCTCTGATCGCGTGTGTTTCTTACATCAAGGTCAAGTGCTCGAGTGCTCTCCCCCGGCAGAATTTTTCAGTCGTCCGCAACATGAGCGAACTCAACAATTCTTGCAACGCGTCACCGACGCCGGTCGCCTCTAGCCCGAAATACGACCGCTCGTGACACCGCACACGATGTCGCGACCGATACACAACGCCACTTCTTCTTCGAGTTTTTCTTGATCCCACGAATTGATGAAGTCGGCGTGACCTGTGATCAAGCCACCCGATGCCAGTTGCAAATGCGATGCATCGCCATGAACTGGATACGCAACCGAGAAAATGAGTTGCGGCACCGAAACCGGATGACTACTTGGGCACTTGCCGTTTGACGAGTAATGCATGTGAGTGCGGTGTCCATCAACATCAAGATTTTTTCCATCCCAACAATCGGGGAAGGTGATGTCGATGCGTAAACCGCGATCTTCTGGACAAGACGGTGGTAGTTCATCACGCATGCCGCCACTTCCACACGACCAAGCAACAACCGAAGTCGGTTGCGCTTCAGTAGCCATCGCATCGCCAGCGATCATCATTAAGCCGGGTGGGAAAGCAACAACTGTTGTGGGGTCAACGCCTACTCCGGCACGGTAGTAAGCGACACTTTTAACGGGCGTTATAAGTTGGCCGTTATCAAGCAGTGCGGGAGCCCAATACGAGGCAGTATCTTGCTGCTGCTCGCACGTTGTGCCTTGGCCAAGCAACGACTCAAGATTTGCATCAGCGTTTGAAGTGACATTCCCGAAAAACACATGTAGGTGCGATGCGCCCGCATCACCCGGATACACAATCGGATCATCGGGCAAGGCATGACTAAACGGACACTCAACGACAAACTGTCCAACTCGACCTTGCGGTCCAGTCACTGGCTGATCGGGCTTACCCATCACTGATGCTGCGTCCACGGGCATTGCCGAATGATCATGAGTCATTGAATCATGCGAATCACTTGCGCACGAGCCGAAAAGAAACAAAGACCCGGCGAACAAAAGTGATTTTGTTCGCCGGGTCATTGTTGTTGTACTTCTATGTCTGACGAGATCAGTCGATCTTGTCAGGAACCGTAATTGCGTCGAGGTCGATGGCCGGTGGTGTTGCACTTGCTGGCACTGCTGCAGCAGTTGCAGCATTGGGCATTGACTCTAGAACCGGCATGTCGGGCAACGTTGCAGTTTTCCAGTCAACTGACGGCGGAGCAGTCTCAGCATCAACCAACCAGGTGATCACGTTCAAGTCGCCGGCGGTCCAGTCGCCAGCATCTTTGCTGAGCGGCGAACCGCACGGAGCCAACTTTTCGAGATCGAGCGGTGCTGATGTTGTGAAGGTGTTGCCTTCGAAGCAGTTGCCCAAAGTCCACAAGTCGGTGCCGGCTGAGCCAACAGCAATGTCGGCACGACGGTTGTCTTCAAGCACATTGCCACGCACAGTGGTGTCTTGACTGTCCCACAACAAAGCCCCATCGGGCTGAACCGGCATCAACTTCTTGCTGTCAGCACAGGTTGTATCCCAAGCAGTTTTTTCGGGCATTGAATCATTGGGGTCTTCTTCAAGGAACGGTACAAGTCCGATGCCCGTCTTGTTGTGATTCCAGACTCGGTTGCGTTCAATGATGTTTTGCACACCACCGGCGCTCAAAATACCGTTACCCATCGCAAGAATTGCCACGTCAATAGCCGGAGTATCGGGCTGATTATTGTCGTAGACCAAGTTGCCAATGATGGTGGTCTTACGTTCGGGGTAACACAATTCGTAGCTACCACTGTTCGGAACAACTCCAGCGCGGTTGCGACGGAAAATTGAGTTCACGATGATCATGTTTCCACCCGAGTTAGTACCCGAATAACCGAGACCATTGTGTTCGGACACGAAGTGATTAATGAGCGAATCACAGGGATAGCACTCGCCGACATACACGCCAGCGTCGGGGCTTCCGGCACCGTATGAGTGATCGAGAACTCCTCCAACGGAGTCGAATACATACACGCCGTAGTCGCCGTTACGCCATGCGGTGAGGTAATCACCGCGGTAGCCAGTCACACCAGTCCAGAAGAAACCATTCTTGGTGTAGTTCATAGCCGTCATGTTTTCGAGAGCGACACCGTTGGCACCAACAACACGAATTCCGTTGTCCAGTTCAAAATTGCCATCAAGGATGACGGTGTTGCGATCGAGTCCACGAATGACGATGTTGTTTGTGGTCACCTGCACGGCTTCGTTATAGGTGCCAGGTGCAATCAAAATGAGGTCGCCTTCAACTGCAGCATCAACTGCTTCTTGAATCGTTGGGTAATCGGCCGGAACATTCAGCACGCCCTCAACTGCTGGAGCATCTGTCGCCGGAGCATCAGTAGCAGGCGCCTCTGATGTCGCAACGTCGGTTGATGGTGCGTTAGTGGTTGTTGCGGAGTCGTCTCCACCACACGACACCAATCCCACTGCGAGTAACACGACCCCTGCGAGTGCGCTGATTGATCGCTTCATATTTCCCCCTCTTGAACGGTTTATACCGATAAACAATGGTAGTTCACGAAACAGTGAGAGTCCCATACATTCCGGCCCCAGGAGCGCCGTGAATAGAACAATAAAACTTATAAACACCAGGAACGTTGAAAAGATGCGTAAATGAATCACCTGGAGTAAAGGCAGTCGACGGCACGCCCCAAGCCGCCGGCGACATGTCAGAAGCGAGCAAAGCCGTCAGGCCAGCATCGTCTGTGATGGTGTCGGGAAGAATGTTGTGGTCATTGCGTCCACGATTTTCAAAGACAACTTCGGTTCCGGCCTTGATTTCGTACTCACTGGGTCGATACGAGTTATCTAAAACCTGAATGGTGATCGACTCACCATTTGGCGGGACCGTCGCAATGGTTGTGGTGACTGCTGATTCGGGGCTATCTGCACCACAGCTCACTAATAAAACGGCTGATACGACAATTGAACTCACGAGTGAAATTTTCATTGTGTCTATTCTGATCTCAGGCGGTGGGCAATTGGTAATTTTCGAATCGTTCTCGCAAAGTCTTTTTCGAAAACTTGCCAACGCTTGTCTTGGGAACTTCGTCAATGAACACAACATCGTCAGGAACTTGCCATTTGGCGACTTTGCTCGAGATGAACTCAAGAATTTCTTCTTTTGACAAGGTCGCTCCTGCTTCGAGCACGACACAGGCAAGCGGACGCTCGCTCCAACGTGGATGCAGCACACCAATCACCGCGGCTTCACGTATCAATGGGTGAGCCATCAGTTCATTTTCAAGCTCAACTGAACTAATCCATTCACCACCGCTCTTAATGAGGTCCTTGGTGCGGTCGAGCAAACGAATACGACCACGAGCATCAACAGCAGCGACGTCACCCGTGCGCAACCAACCATCTTCGGTAAAGCTTTCACCAGCGCGTTCGTCGTTGTAATACGTCGAAGCAATCCAGTTGCCGCGACATTGCAATTCGCCGCTTGATTCGCCGTCCCACGGAACACTGATCGCCGTGCCGGGTTCGACAACACGACATTCAACGCCAAACATGATCCGACCAACTTGCGTGCGCAAATTTGCTTGCGCGTCAATGTCGAGCATCAATTGGTCGCTATCTAAATGGCACACCGCGGCAAGAGGACTCGTTTCAGTCATTCCCCACGCCTGCAAAATGGGCAGACCAGTTTGTTCGCGATAGGCCTCGCTTAATGCACGCGGCACTGCTGAACCACCACATGGAATCACCCGCAAACTTGATGTGTCACGACCCTTGAGTTCGGGCAACACGCCCATCCAAATTGTTGGTACTCCTGCAGCGATGGTGACTTTTTCGTTCACAATCAAATCGGCGACTGCCTTGCCCGACAAGTCGGGACCAGGCATGACGAGATTTGCTCCGGCTGCAACTGCAGCGTGGGCCAATCCCCATGAGTTGGCGTGAAACATTGGCACGACGGGAAGAATTGAGTCGCGCTCAGATACTCCCAGACCATCGGCCATCATCGTTGCCATGGTGTGCAAGAAAGTACTGCGGTGCGTGTACACAACACCTTTAGGGTTGCCCGTTGTGCCACTCGTGTAGCACATGCTCGCTGCAGTGTTCTCGGGAACTTCTTTGAATTGTGCGGGAGCAGCTTTGGCCAACAATTCTTCGTAGTCGTACGACGGAATGCCAGCGAGATCGGCAGGAATTTCACCCTTGCCATCATCCATGATCACGA
>CAEZZP010000115.1_pt1 | contig 7270 bp, 7 predicted proteins | sample 7266661 | NCBI WGS metagenome assembly CAEZZP01 (sample SAMEA6813962, study PRJEB35770) | uncultured Actinomycetes bacterium | biome: Freshwater; feature: Freshwater reservoir; material: water | place: Czech Republic | collected 2016-08-15 | depth 30m m
ACGGAACGTATCGCTATCACGCAACTGATTCGTTTCCGTACATCATCGGATGTTTTGCTGGAACATCAACAACACAGACTGGAAATGCTGCGGCCGATATGCCACCGATGGGCGGCAACGGTGGCAACCCACCGCCGCCGAACGGCTGATTGTTAGAAAGTAGACAGCAAGTCGATGACCACAACGAGGTCGGTTGACTCTGGCAATTTCATACTCGAGTTTCCTTCGGCGCCAAAAGCGTCAGCAAACGGAATCGTGATTTGACGACGTCCGCCAACTTTCATGCCGGGAATACCCTCAATGAGTCCTGGCAACGAACCGCCATCTTTTAAGAGCAACGCAACTGGACTGGGGTCGCCCCAAGTGCTGGCCAACTGTTCGCCAGTGTCGGCGCGGAACGCGATGATATGTACGAGAACATTTGAACCGGCTTTTGCTTCGTCGCCTTTACCGTCAACGAGATCGTCGCTAACCAAGACCTCGACGTTTGCTGCACCTTCAATGGTGATTTCTGGAGCATCGGCTGGATCAATCGGCGGAACGATCGCGACTGCGTCGACGATAAACGAAATTGCCGAGTCGGGCGGAATCGCATCGCCAGATCCGGAGGCACCGTAGGCAAGTTCTGACGGAATGTCTAACTGACGTTGTCCGCCTGCCTTGATACCGATCAAGCCTTGTTCCCAACCGGGGATGACTGCACCGGATCCGAGTGTGACGGCATATGGATCGCTGCCGTAGTTGCCGTCGAAACGCTTTCCATCTTTAGTCAACACGCCGACGTAATACACGTACACAGTTGAACCTTCAACTGCTGCTTCGCCTTCACCTTCGGTGATATCGGTGATGACCAACTTGGTTGGCGTTTCGGTTGGCAATGAAACTTTGGGCTCGTTAACCAGATCGGCTGGATCGGAGGGTGCCGAATCAGCGCTCGAAGCGAGTGGATCGGTAGTTTTCGTTGATGAATCGTCACCGCCACATGCAGCAATCAAAAGAGTGGACGAAAGTGTGAGCGCAAGAAGAGCGCGTGATGTGCGTGATGACATCTGCAACACGCTAGCCGTGTTGGGCTAACCATTCCGCTTCACGGCGGCCCATTTCGGTGCTGGGCGAACCGTCGGCGAACGGCCAAATTTCTTCGGAGATTCGCCGATAATTGCCACTCGCACCTAATTCGCCAAGGATTGCGTATAACCCAAGGTTGATGCGCTGAATGAAAACAAATGGTTTGGGAACCGTTGCATAGTGCGCAATCGGACTTGAACGATCAAACGTGTGGCGCACAATTCCGCTTGAATACTCGGGCGTCCAGGTGATGTCTTGGTCTTTGCGTACTGGTTCGTAAAAACGTCCGAAGTAAGTGCCGACATCGGACGTTTCGACGGGAGCGTCACGTTGCAACATGCCAGCGTTTTCTAAGACAGCACGAAACGCCGGGATATCACTTTCGTAGGCCGCAGATTTCACCATCGAGATAAACGTGTTCATTTCGCTATCGCTGAAATGCTTGACTAATCCAAAGTCGAGGAATGTCACGCGACCGTCTTCATGAAAGATGTAGTTGCCCGGATGCGGGTCGCCGTTGAACTTATGCATTCCGTACAAACTGCGAAACACGAATCGAAAGAGACACTCGCCAGTGAGATTCTTCTGCTCTTGATCTTGCTGCATCAATTCAGCAAATGACATTCCGTTGACGAGTTCGGTGGTGAGAACCCGTGAAGTACTGAAAGCTGGAATGACTTCGGGGACGCTGATGTACGGGTGGCCTCGGTAGTAATCGGCGAAGAGTTGTTGATTTTGCGCTTCACGTGAATAATCAAGTTCTTGACGGATCCGCTCTTTAACTTCTTGCACCATGTCACTTGGATCAAGTCCACTGAAACCCTGTTGCAAAAGCGAGCCCAAAAAGTCGGCGTTACGTAGATCTGCATCAATTGCTTTGTCGACTCCGGGATATTGAACCTTCACAGCAACGGCGCGTTCTTTGCCAGTTGTTGGATCGATGATGACTGCTCGATGCACTTGACCGATGGATGCCGAAGCAATGGGAACAGGATCCCACTCAACGAAAATTTTGTCGGGCGCAGCGCCAAGTTCGCGTTCAACAACTTCGGCAGCTAAATCGCTCGACATGGGAGGTGCGCTGGCTTGTAGTTGCGACAACGCAGCGCGCATGGGAGCAGGCAGACCGTCATCGAGATAGCTGGCCATCTGGCCAAGCTTCATCAATGCGCCCTTCATATTGCCAAGGCGTTCTGAAACTTGAGCAGCAGTTTTCAATTCGGTTTCATGGTCAATTTCAATGCGACGTTCTGCTGACGAAAAAACTTTGCGCGCCGATGCAGATGCGTAGGTTGCACCAACGCGGGCGCCCAAGCGAACAATTTCAGCATTGCGAGTGGCCAATGTGCCACGACGAATTGCACTAGAAATCTTTGCCGTACCGCCACGTTTTTTGATGAGGTAGTAGATGGCTGGTGCGCTCAGAGCAATGATGCCAGCGCCGGTGCGCTTCTTCATGACGAAACCTTCGGTTGCTCATCATTGTTTCGCTCAATGATCGAGTTGACACCCTCAATAATCATCTGACTCATCTTGGGTGCAAGGGCAACAATCGCATCGTGTTGGCCGTCGATGCGTACGGCTTGTGCTCGTGAAATTTCGGAATACAACTTCAATTGGCGATGCACAGGTATTACTGGATCACGCAACGTGATGATGTGAGAAGTCGGAACGTCAATTTCTGGGAGCCATTCGAGTGCCGAGAAATTTCCGATGGCGTGGCCTGCTTCTAAAACCATGCGCCAATCGTGAAGTTCAATTTGGCTCGTTGCCCACGGACCCCACTTCGATGCTTTGCGGCGTAAGAAAAGTCTTTCGGTCAACCACTCTTGGGCCAATGGGGGAGTTAGGCGCGCCAAAGCACCCATTCCAGTGAGTCCAAGGAATCCCATGCGTTCACCACGGCTGTGAGCAAAACTTCCGGCAGTTGCGCACAACATCAATCCCTCAACGATTGATCGGTGACGACGCCACATCAATAACGCGATCGGTCCGCCCATTGAGTAGCCAACTGGAATCACTTTTTTGATTCCGAGTTCAGATAACAAACATGCCGCGTCGTCCGCGCAGTCGGCTAAACGAAATGGTTTACGCGTGCGAATACCGCGACCATGTCCGCGATGATCCATAGCGATCACGCGAAAGTGTTGACCAAGAGTTTCATAGACCGCAAACCAATTGAGATCTGCAGTTGCTGTCCAGCCATGTAACAACAACACCACTGGTGCATCAGGATGTGGGCCGGGCAGTTCACGAATGAACGTGGTTCCACGACCTGGTAATTCGAATTCTCGTCCAGGTGGCAGTGGGGGAATGCCGGTTTCGTTACTGGAATTTTCTGAACTCAGGGCAACTCCACGCTGATGATCGTCACGTTCAATTTTGAGCCGTTGGGAGTTTCGTATTCGGCGGTCTCGTTAATGCCACGACCGAGAATTGCTTGACCAAGGGCCGACTCAGGCGTCATGGTTGCCGCGCCAGCAAACTTCTCTTCGCGTGAACCGAGATAATACGTTTCGGGTTCGTCGCCATCAATCGAAAGGGTGACGAGCTTGCCTGGTCCGACAACATCGCCGTCTGCAGTTTCAACGAGCACATGATTTTCAAGAATTGATTCAAGATGGCGAATGCGGCCTTCCATGTGACCTTGCTCGTCTTTGGCTGCGTGGTAATCGCCGTTCTCTTTCAGGTCGCCCATCTCGCGGGCACGTTCGATTTTGTCAGCAACCTCGATACGGCCCCTAGTGGTGAGGTCGTGAAATTCGGCTTGAAGTCGCTCGAGGGCAGTTTTGGTGAGGTGGTGTACCTGGGCCATGCCCACAGGGTAACGGCAGGTGGCAAACCTTGCCATGGTGGGGCCCAGAACTGCCCTGTAATTGCCGGACAGCAGGCGTACGAGAGCGTGCATCCATCATGGAATGTATGGCTTGACCCCAATGCCCGTACGATATGAGACTTATGGCAGCAACATCAGCGCACCGTATTGCCGTGATCGGCGGAGACGGCATCGGACCCGAAGTCACTATCCAGGCCCTCAAAGTGGTCCGAGCAGCCGGAGTCGACATCGACACCACCGACTTCGATCTCGGTGGAGCACGTTTCTTGCGTGATGGAGAAATTCTGTCCGACGAGGTGCTGAATCAGTTACGCGCTTTTGACGCCATTCTTCTTGGTGCTGTCGGAACACCCGATGTTCCGCCCGGCGTCATTGAGCGCGGCTTGTTGCTCAAGATGCGCTTTGAGCTTGATCTGTACATCAACCAGCGTCCATTCATTGGTACTGCACCTGGCCATACCAAGCCGCACGACTTCATTTGTATTCGCGAAAACACCGAAGGTCCGTACGTGGGTGAAGGCGGAGTATTGCGTAAGGGAACTCCTCACGAAGTTGCGACACAGGGCAGCGTTAATACGCGCATGGGTGTCGAGCGTTGCATTCGTTACGCATTCGAATTGGCAAGCAAGCGCGAGCGCAAGCACGTCACGTTGGTGCACAAGACCAATGTGCTCACGTTTGCGGGCAACTTATGGGAACGCGCTTTCAATGAAGTCGCCGCCGAGTACCCACACATTGGAACGGCGTATAACCACGTTGATGCCGCATGTATTTACTTTGTGCAAGACCCACACCGCTACGACGTCATTGTCACCGACAACTTGTTTGGCGACATCTTGACCGACCTTGGCGGAGCAGTGTCTGGCGGAATTGGCTTGGCTTCATCGGCCAACCTCAACCCCGCTCGAACTGGCCCCAGCATGTTTGAACCTGTGCATGGTTCGGCCCCCGACATTGTCGGAACTGGTAAGGCCAATCCGACTGCAGCCATTTTGTCGGCCGCCTTGATGCTCGATTTTTTGGGTGAAAGTCAGGCTGCTGATCGCATTCGTGCAGCTTGCGCCAATCCGGTTACCGGCAACACGGTCGAGATCGCTGACGCGATTGCGGCCCGAATTAAGGGCTAAGCCCAACTCGTTACCAACTAATCTCACTAACAGAACTTTCGAACGGAGTACGCAATGCCCACATTGATCCCCACCCCAAAAATTTGGATGAACGGCGAATTGGTCGATTGGGATAAGGCACAAGTACACGTGCTCACCCACACTTTGCACTACGGCACCGGTGTCTTCGAAGGAATCCGTGCCTATGAAACGTCAAAGGGCACCGCGATTTTCCGCCTCACCGAACACATCGAGCGTTTGTTCCGTAGCGCACACATTCTTGGTATGGAAATTCCGTACACCGTTGAAGAACTCGTTCAAGCCACCAAGGACACCGTTGCATCAACCGGTTTGCCCTCGTGCTACGTGCGTCCGTTGGCGTACTACGGCTACGGCGAAATGGGACTCAACACTTTGCCGTGCAAAGTTGATGTTGCCATTGCTTGCTGGCCATGGGGCGCGTATTTGGGCGACGATGCGCTAACCAAGGGTGTGCGCATGAAGATTTCTTCGTGGACACGTCACGATCACAACACCATGCCGCCTGCTGCCAAAACAGTTGGTAACTATGTCAACTCATCGTTGGCCAAGGTTGAAGCATTGCGCGCCGGCTATGACGAAGCCATCATGTTGGCTCCGAACGGTCTCGTTGCTGAATGCACGGGCGAAAACATTTTCTGTTCACGCAATGGCATCATCTTGACTCCGCCAATGTCGGCCGGTGCACTTCAGGGAATCACTCAGCACTCAGTGATGGAAATCGGACGCGACCTTGGCATCGACATTCGCGTCGACAACATTGCCCGTAGCGATCTCTACATCGCCGATGAAATCTTTGTTTGTGGAACAGCAGCCGAAGTGAGTGCAGTGGCTTCAGTTGACGATCGTTCTGTTCCGGCGCCTGGCCCGGCAACAACTGCAATTGGTCAGATGTATGCGCGCGTTGTGCGAGGCCAAGAAGCCAAGTACGCCCACTGGTGTGAACTCGCCAAATAATCCTTAGTGAAACTGGTGGCGAAAATGCCCGGTAAACCGGGCATTTTCGCCACCAGAAAAACTAATTGATGTTGCGTCGGCGGGCGGCAAGACCAGCCATGCATTCGAAAGCTAAGCGATGCGCCACATTGACGGTGAGATCGCTCACGTCATAGGCCGGTGCAACTTCAACAATGTCGATGCCAACAACGTTGTGTTCAAGACACAACGTGCGCACCATACGTAACAAGTCTGATGACAAGAGGCCGCCTGGTTCTGGTGTTCCAGTTCCTGGTGCAAATGCCGGGTCAAGACTGTCGACGTCAATGGAGATATACAAATTGTCGGCGGTACTCAAGGCTTCGGCGACTGCATCTTTCATGACGGTCTGAAATCCGCGCTGCCAGATTTCGTCCATGGTGTGCCAACGCATTCCTTGCTCGCGCATCCAGTCGAAAACTTCTTTTGGCGGCCAGTATCCACGCAAACCAACTTGCACAAAGTTCTTGCCCGGTATTGCTCCCGACTCAATCAATCGGCGCATCGGTGTTCCGTGACTTGCCAAGTTGCCGTCGAGAATGTTGGCGGTGTCGGCGTGCGCATCAAAGTGCACCATGCCCACGTTGCCAAATCCTTTGGCCTCAGCAACTGCAGTTGCGGCGGGCCACGTAATGGAATGGTCGCCACCAAGCGTGATCGGAATGATTCCGCGGCGAGCGACTTCACTCACTCGGGCTTTGATGTTGGCCAAGCTGACATCGGTCTGACCATGTGGGCAATATGCATCACCAAAGTCGACGACCTCGAGATAGTCGAAAATTTCGATACCTAAGTCCATGTGATAGCTGCCAGGTTCGTAAGCCTGTGAGCGAATTGCGCGCGGGCCAAAGCGGGCGCCCGGGCGATTAGTCGTCGAGTTGTCGTACGGCGCACCCACAATGGCAACGTGGGGTTGCCACTCGTCAAGTTGTGATGGCTCAGTCAGAAAAGGGCGCTGACCAAAGGTGGCAAGTCCGCCGAATACGTAGCCAAGATCGAGTTGTTCCTGCATACCGGGGGAGAGTTCGCGCTTTGGTTCGGTCATTCCCGAACCTTACCGAGATTCCCCCCGATCTCGGAAGCATCAGGAAATATTGCCTTGGCGTTGACACTGGGTGCAGAATCCTGTTGACTGAGAAGCAATGAACGCCGTGACTACTTCCCGTAACACTGCAGCAATCATCATTATTCGCTAGCGCACGGGTTCGTTCTCGTGCGCAGTCAGCCGCCCACCGGGCGGCTTTTC
>CAEZZP010000127.1_pt1 | contig 6510 bp, 1 predicted proteins | sample 7266661 | NCBI WGS metagenome assembly CAEZZP01 (sample SAMEA6813962, study PRJEB35770) | uncultured Actinomycetes bacterium | biome: Freshwater; feature: Freshwater reservoir; material: water | place: Czech Republic | collected 2016-08-15 | depth 30m m
ATTCCCTTTGATCAACGCGGGGCAAGATTTGAAGAAGCATTCACGATATTGCGGACTTTGTGCTCTGGTGAACGCTGCACATTTACTGGCAGATTCAACAAGATTGATGATGCAGTACTTTTACCCCTACCCCGTCGACCGATCCCACTCATGATCGGTTCAACGGGCGAACGCGTTTTACGTTCAGCGCTACCCCATGCCCAATGGTGGAACACCTGGTTCGACTGGTTTGGTAATTCGGCTGAAGGTTTCGCCAAACAAAATGATCACATCTCAGAAATTGCGAGTGAAGTTGGACGCGACCCCGCAACTTTGAAACGCAGTGCTTGCCTTTTAGTTGTCACTGATGCATCTGCCGGAGAACGCCCCGTTTCCGACACGTATACCGCGGCGACATTGAGCGATGTCCGTCAACGAGTGATTGAAATGCGCGATGCCGGCGCCGATGAAGTGATCTTGGTGAGCGATCCCATCAATGAGCGTTCGGTACTCACATTGGCCCAGGCTCTGCAATGAAATTACGGTTGCCGGCGATTGCACTCTTCGTTGGGCTAACAATTTCTGCAGTGCCGATGCGCTCACTTGCCAGTACCCATGTTGCGGCGCAAAATAAACAGGATTTAATCACCGAACTTATTGTTGAACGTTTGCCAGGTCGATCATCGCTCGGCGCAATGTCATTAATTGAAAACGAATTTGATCTCAATGCGACGGTTGAATCAAAAATTGTTGATCGACTAGAAGTGATTCAACTTGATCAGCCAATTACTCGCACCGAGGCCAATGCACTTGTCCAACAACTCGTTGGCTCAGGAAAAGTTGCATCGGCCGAAATTAACGAAAAGCGTTACGTGGCTACAGCACCGTACGATCCGGGCTACCCCGAACAGTGGTACTTGAAAGATTTCGCAACGGTCGACAAAGGAATCGGAATTGAATCCGCGTGGCTGCACACAACGGGCTCGCCGTCATTAGTCATTGCCGTCATTGATACTGGGTATACCGTGCACGAGGACTTGGCAACACCACTCCCTGGTTACGACTTTTATGGCAATGATGCTGATGCAACTGATCCAGGTGATGCGCGCTTATTGAATCAATGTTCTGAAACGCCATCCGCGGCTTCCAGTTCTTGGCATGGAACAAAAGTCGCAGGTGTGATTGGTGCAAAAGTCAATAATGGCATCGGCATTGCTGGCATCAATCAACAGTCTCAAATACAACACATTCGAATTCTCGGAACCTGCGGCGGCGACACCAGCGACGAGATCAAAGCCATCAGATGGGCCGCTGGATTACCCGTTGATGGCGTGCAACTTAATCCCACACCAGCGCGTGTGATCAATCTCAGTCTCGGTGGAGGTGGTGCATGTTCAACTAGTGAACAGGAAGCCATCAATGCGGCAACGACTGCTGGTTCGATTGTTGTCGTTGCGGCTGGGAATGCTGGGGTTTCAGCGACAAACTCGAGCCCTGCCAATTGCAACAATGTCATCACCGTTGCCGCGACGACGAAGACAGGTGCTCGCGCTTCGTACTCCAACTATGGTTCTAAAATCACGATCGCAGCACCTGGATCTGATATCCCTGTAACAAGCGGGGCCAGCACTTACACAATCGGTAGCGGAACGAGCTTTGCAGCACCAATCGTCAGCGGCGTTGTTTCATTGATGTTGTCGGTTAACCCAACGCTCAACAATTCCAACATCATGACGCTATTCAACGACGCTCTCCATCCTGTCGCCAATCCGTTTCCCACAGGGCCATCAGCATGTTCAAGCAATATCAACGACACCTATTACTGCGGAGTCGGAATCATTGATGCTGGACACGCAGTCGATGCGGCACTTTCGATTGCCCCCGAAGTCTTTTCGCCGATGCAGCCTGTCCGCATCGCTGACACGCGTCCTTCTGGTTTAGTTAGTTCACTCAATCCACTAACTCTTGATCTGAAAGGTACTTTCGGATTACCAACTGTGGGCCTAGGCGCGGTGGCACTCAATGTCACTGCCACCGGAGCGACGCAAGGCGGATACGTCACGGTGTGGCCATGCGCTGCCACCAAGCCACTCGCTTCAAGTGTGAACTACGCCGCTGGCGAAGATATCCCCAACACTGTCATTGCTTCTCCGGATCAATACGGGAAGATTTGCCTCGATTCTTTTACGCCCGTGAACTTGATTGTTGATTTGAGTGGATGGTTCATCAGTGGAGATGAATTTCACACCTTCACACCCCAGCGCGCATTCGATCTTCGCCAGACCGGACTTGTCATCACTCCAACCACGCCGTACGCATTTCAAATGACCGGAAATTTCGGCATACCAACAACAGGAGTGAGTTCTGTCGTCCTTAATGTCACGGCAACGGGAGCGACGGCACCTGGGTACATCACGGTGTGGCCATGCGATCAGCCTCAGCCCTACACCTCAAATCTCAACTATCTGCCATACCAAGACATCCCGAATGCAGTCATCGCGACCGTCGATGCGAACGGTCAAGTGTGTTTCGGATCATCATCACCAACTTTTTTGATCGCCGACATCAGCGGCTGGTTTGCGCAAGGCAGCAACCTCAATGTCATGACACCTCAAAGACTTTTTGACACTCGTCCGACCAAAAGAATCTCCACAACGCCGATTTACATTCTCGACCTCTCGGCAGCATCCCCGATCGCCCTCGGCGCCGCAACAGCAGTTGTTTTGAACGTCACTGCAACCGGGGCGACGAAGAAGGGCTTTGCCACGGTCTGGCCTTGCGATCAGGCTCAACCACCTACCTCTAATCTCAACTTTGATGCCAACGAAGATATCCCCAACCTCGTCATCACCAAGGTGAGCGCCACGAACACGGTTTGCTTCAACGCGTCAACCCCCGTCAACCTGATCTCCGACCTGATGGGCTGGTTCGCCCCATAAGTGACAAACCTTCTTGACCAAACCTAAACGGTGACGGAGGCGTGTTAGTTCGAGGCAATTAGCCTGAGGTAGGTCAGGAGTTCAAGGTGAGCATCGATTATTTAGGATCAAAGCGAGCATTCAAGAGTTTCATCACTCTCGCTGTCGCCCCAGTTCTGATCGCCTCAACTCTCGCCCTATCTCCAGTCGCCGCATCGGCCCAAACTTCACTTCACCTCCCCGCCGCTCAGGGATCAACGCAACGTGTGATCGTTACTGTTGCCAACGACGCCGATGTTGCCCTTGTTGCCAACGCAGTTGAATCTGCCGGCGCCGTTGTTTACGAGCGGTTCACCAATGTGCTGTCGGCATTTACCGCGTCATTGACGACGGCTCAAGCTTTAGTACTGGCCGACGACCCACGTGTCACCGGAATTGAAATTGACGAGCCAATTTCGCTTGATTCATTTGAGCCAACCACTCCAGCTCCGTCAGAGGCCGGCGATTTGATACCAGGTCAATACATCATCACCTTGCGTCCTACCGCGAGTCAAACCGCCAAAGCCGACGTTGTATCAATTCTTGGTCATTCAATCATCAGAACTTTTTCGTATGCAATCAAGGGATACACGGCCGACCTAACTCCGGCACAACTCAAATCACTTAAAGGCAATCCTGCGATTCAAAACATTGAACAAGATCAAGTGATCACCATCAGTAGCGATCAAGTGAATCCGCCATGGGGCCTCGATCGCATTGATCAACCGAACCTACCTCTTGACGGTCACTATGTTGATCGCTCAAATGGCGCAGGTGTCACTGCCTACGTTGTCGACACAGGCATCGCTCCAAACAGCAGCGAATTCGGAACCCGAATCGCCACGGGTCAAAACTTCTCAGGAAATTCCACAAGCACCGTCGATTGCAACGGTCACGGAACACATGTGGCTGGAACAATTGGCAGCAATACGTACGGAGTTGCTGATGGGGTCACCCTCGTACCCGTACGTGTCCTTGACTGTGCTGGAAGTGGCACGACATCTTCGGTGATCGCTGGCATTGATTGGGCTATTAATAATCACCTCGCTGGAGCACCAGCGGTCATGAATCTGAGCCTTGGTGGTAGTCAAAGCACCGATCTTGACAGCGCCGTGACTCGCGCGATAGCCGACGGGATCATCGTTGCGGTCGCTGCCGGAAACAACGGATTGAATGCATGCAACTACTCACCGGCACGTGCGCCAAGCGCTATCACAGTAGGTGCCTCAACTTCGTCTGATGCGCGTGCCAGTTTTTCGAACACTGGCTCATGTGTTGACATGTTTGCTCCGGGCCAATCAATTACTTCAACGTGGTTGAATGGCGCGACCAACACGATTAGTGGAACTTCTATGGCCACACCTCACGTCGCCGGTGCGGCCGCAGCGATATGGGGCGCAAATCTTGCGGCCACCTCTTCGTCTATTCAAACTCTGACATTGGCAGCGGTCACCGCGAACAAACTCACCAACGTTCCAAATGGTTCACCAAATTTATTGCTCCATGTTCCGGCCGGAAACGGAGTTGCACCTTCGGCACCGCTAAACGTTGCGGCTATCGGCGGACCCGGACGAGCCACCCTGACTTGGCAAGCACCTACCGATTCAGGTTCGAGCGCGATCACCGGATATACCGTCACCTCAAACCCCGATAACAAAAAGTGCTACTGGTCTACTGGTGCATTGACTTGCAAAGTCTTGGGACTGCGTTCAAACATCACTTATAGCTTTACGGTGGCCGCGGCTAACGCATCCGGAAGTTCTTCTGCTTCTGATCCAAGTAACTCAGTCAATATCGGACAAACCAACGACTTTTTTGCGGAGGCCTTATCTTTGGCTCCTCCATCGGGTACCGAAGTTGATTCAAATCTGTCAGCAACGCTTGAATCCTCTGAACCAGCGCTTGATGTTCTAACGACCGGCGGCGGAGCTTCAGTTTGGTATCGCTACACAGCTGTTCAGACCGGAAACCTGACGGTCAATACCTCGGGTAGCCAATTCGACACAGTGCTCACTGCCTACACCGGTTCCACGATTTCTAATTTGACCCGTCTCACCTTCAATGACGACATTGACTACAGCGCCGGAGTAACCGCTAGTTCAATTTCGTTCAACGCGACTGCCGGAATCACCTATCACCTTCGAGTCACATCGTTTGGTTCCGCACGCGGAGACATCACACTTAACTGGACTCAAGTAAACAGTTGCACTGCTACACCAGCCGGCGATTTCTTCTGCGCGGCAATTTCTCGTACTGGCGACAACCAGTCAACCACTCACAGCAATACTGGTACCAGCACCGAAACCAATGAGCCGCAGCCAATCAATTCATCAATGCAGGCTTCAGTTTGGTTTGCTTACACCCCAGCGGCCAATGGAACGCTGGCGCTTTCTGTCACCAATAGTTCAATCAACTCAGTTCTCAGTGTTCATATCGGCGGAATTCTCAGCAACCTCACCGCACCAAGTGGCTGGACAGACACAACGGGTTCCAATTCATACAGCGCATCAGCCTTTAACGTCGTCAAAGATACGACGTACTTCATACGTGTGGCTAGCACCGACCAATCTCGGGGCAGTTTCACATTGACTCACACATTCTCGGCAACCCCCATCATCACCGTTCCTGCTGCACCACGTGAGGTCATTGCGACTGCCGCTACAACCGATGGCGTCGTCAATGTTTCTTGGACCGAACCAACGTCAAGCGTTGGAAGCAACAACCCGCCGATCACTTCGTATGAAGCAACAGCAAACCCTGGAGGACAATTCTGCATTGCGACAGCACCCACGATGTCATGTTCAATTAGCGGTCTGACGAACTGGAATGCGTATACCGTCAGCGTTGCCGCACGCAATAGCGTCGGGCTCGGGCCCTCTGCATCAGCACCGGCGATAGTCCGCCCTGGCACCTACGACGACTTCTTTGCAACACCACGAACTATCAATGGCTTGAGCGGTACGTCCACATCGAATAACGATTTCGCTTCCGTCGAAGTCAACGAACCAAATCACGCTGGTTATCTCGCTTCTGATTCTGTGTGGTTCAACTACACCGCACCGGCGAGCGGGCAAGTAAGTATCAGCACAGCAGGTTCAAATTTTGACACTCTGCTAGCTGTTTACACCGGCAACTTAATCAATTCGCTAAACAGCATTGCATCAAATGATGACATCAAAAATGGTCAATCAAGTGCAGTCAGTTTTGCGGCGATCGGTGGTCAGACTTACCGAATCGCCATTGACGGCTTTGCTAATTTCACCGGCAACGTCACTCTCAACTGGGACCTCAGGCTCCCCTCCCCGCCGTTGGCACCTACCAATGTCACCGCGATTTCCTCGCGCAGTCGTGAGGTTCAAATCTCTTGGAATGCCCCCGCTAACCCCAATTATCCCGTCACTTCGTACACCGTCACCTCGACGCCAAGTGGCAAGACCTGCACATGGACTCAAGGTCCCCTTAGTTGTGTCATCAACAACTTGACCAACGGGACCTCGTACACCTTTACCGTCGTTGCGCAGAATCCTGTTGGCACAAGTCCATCCTCTGCCCCATCCAATGCGGTTGTTCCGCG
>CAEZZP010000131.1_pt1 | contig 6316 bp, 6 predicted proteins | sample 7266661 | NCBI WGS metagenome assembly CAEZZP01 (sample SAMEA6813962, study PRJEB35770) | uncultured Actinomycetes bacterium | biome: Freshwater; feature: Freshwater reservoir; material: water | place: Czech Republic | collected 2016-08-15 | depth 30m m
CGTGATGGTTGGTGTTGCGCTTGGTGGCGAAAAACTCCTTGTCTTGGGAGCAATTGGAGCGGTACTTATTATTGGTTCAACATACGTGGGGCAAGCAATAGAACAAAAGCATCGCACCTCCGGCTTATAGGGCGACTCTTCGTGAACTCCTCCCCACCCAGATGATGACAGAGGCTCAGAACACCCCAAGCTTTAGCGTTTGAGGTCAGTGACGACTCCGCCAGCAACGCGCACGATGTCCGCAGGTGCGGCACCGAAGTTGTCGTTCCATGTTCCTGCTGCTGCCCACACTTCGTCGTATTGCAACAAGTCGGGATCAACGAACACACGCAGTTGGGTTGCATGACCAAAGGGAGGCACGCCACCGATCGGAAAACCAGTCGCTTGACGAACAACATCGGCATCAACGCGAGCGCATTTCAAACCGCCAGCGGCCAACGCCAACTTCTTCTCATCCAACTGATTCGACCCACTCACATACGCCAACACCACTTCGCCATCAACCGCGAAAATCAGACTCTTCACAATCTGCCCGAGCTCAACCCCAATCGCAGCTGCCGCATCGGCCGCCGTTTTGGTTCCATCAGGAAAACGACGCGGCGTGATTTCTAAGCCGAGGGCCCGAGCAGCCTCAACAACTCGAACAACATTGGGATGCAGCGCTTCACTCACAGATCAAACCGTACCCGACGCCACCATCTCACTAATTGCCTCAGCCATCCGGCGATCTCGCGAGGTCACACAACCCTTGTCATGGCTGATCAAAGTGATGTGTACCTTGTTGTAACTATTGCTCCAGTCGGGGTGATGATCCATGGTTTCGGCCAGCACAGCCACCTGATTCATAAATGTCCAGGCCTCAACAAAACCAGCAAACTCAAGGTCGCAGTGCAGGCCCTTGTCGTCTTCGGTCCAAAGTACAGATGTCACAGAAATATCTAAGCACCCTGAATTGAACAATCCCCTATTGATTGGTACTATGGTCATCAGAAGGGGAGTATCCCAATCACGTAACAGCGTCGTCATCACGGTCAATAGACCCGGAGCTGTTCAGATCGCAAGATCTGCGGGAGAGACCTTCGGTACGGGCACGAAAGGCGTGTCCAACTACCGAAAGGACCTCCCTTGACAGCAGTCTTCCAGTCAATCAAAGAACCGCATTTGATTGATGTCACAGAAGTCTGTGAACACCACGAGGTCTCGGTCGATGCTGGCTTGTCGCATCATGCGGTGATTGAGCGACAAGCACAATACGGACTCAATGAATTGCCAAGGGCCGACGTCGTTCCCGCTTGGAAGAAGTTTTTTGCACAATTCAATGACACGTTGATTCTGATTTTGATTGGTGCGGCTGTTGTCAGCGCCGTTGTTTCACAAGAAATCAAGACTCCCCTTGTGGTGCTCGTTGTCGTTCTGGCCAATGCAATCATCGGCTTTTTTCAAGAACACAAGGCCGAAGCTGCACTCGAGGCACTTCGCTCAATGGTGATTGGCGAAGCAAAGGTTCGACGAGATGGTGAAGTGCGGATGGTTCCCATGCACGAAATTGTGCCTGGCGACATTGTTCTTGTCGAAGCTGGCGATCGTATTCCTGCCGATGGACGATTGTTAGTAGCCGCAAATCTTGAAATTGAAGAAGCCGCTCTTACTGGCGAAAGTCAACCAGTCGTCAAGTTAACCGAAGCACTTGACGCACACGGCGAACACGACGGCCTGGGCGATCGATTCAACATGGCGTTTAAGAACACTGCCGTGACACGTGGCCGCGGTGAATTCATCACCACTGCAACTGGAGCTCATACCGAAATCGGAAAGATTGCCGGTCTTCTGCGTGAAACGAGTACCGCACCTACTCCCCTGCAAAATCAGCTCAACAAATTGGCACATCAGCTCGCCAAACTTGCTGGTGTCATTGTTGCCTCAGTTGTCATCATTGGTTTGATCCGTGGCGAAACATTGCACGATCTGATGTTGACCGCAGTCGCCCTTGCCGTTGCCTGCATCCCCGAAGGATTACCAGCGGTCACGGCTGTCACGCTTGCAATTGGTGTCTCGCGTATGGCCAATCAACGCGCCATCGTGAAGCGCCTCGCAAGTGTTGAAACCCTCGGCTGCACCAGCGTGATCTGCAGCGACAAAACCGGCACACTGACATTGAACGAAATGACCGCGCGCGATTTGGTCATTCAAAACAGGTCGCATGATGTGAGCGGAGAGGGTTACGCTCCAATTGGCGAAATTGAACGCCACGACGAAGACGAACAATCAATCATCCACTCAGCTCTTGAAGTGATGGCTCTCTGCAACGACTCTGCGGTGCATGAAGAAGATGGTCAATGGCAACTCGTAGGCGATCCCACCGAAGGCGCCATGGTTGTTCTTGCCTCAAAAGGCGGAATTGATGTGCGTTCATTGCGTGAACACCATCCACGAATCGCCGAAGTTCCATTCGATTCAGCCACGAAGTTCATGGCCACTGTCCACCAAATGCTTGATGACAGCGGCAACTCAATGGTGCGTCTCTGCGTCAAGGGTGCGCCTGACGTTCTTATTGAACGTTCAACTCGGTCTATCGGGCCGCGCGGAAGTGCCGACCCCATTGAGGCGCAAAAAGCGACGCTGCTCGAACATAACGACCGACTTGCCTCGCAGGGACTCCGCGTCCTCTCAGTTGCATTCCGTGATTTTGATATTGACTCGTGGTCAGAAATTCAGAGCTCAGGAATAGCAGTTGAAGAACTAGTTTCAGACCTCGTGCTGCTCGCATTGATCGGCATCGTTGATCCCCCTCGACCCGAAGCTCGTGAAGCCATTGCTCAAGCACGCGCTGCCGGAATCGCCGTCAAGATGATTACCGGTGACCATGCAACAACTGCTGCAGCAATTGGCCGCGAACTTGGCCTTGGCGACAATGGACAAGTTGTCTCGATTACCGGACCAGAGTTGAACAATCTCACTGATGAGCAGATGGAAGAAGTTGCCCAGGCAACACACGTCTTTGCTCGCGTCTCGCCCGAACACAAAATTCGATTAGTCGCCGCCCTTCAACGTCGTGGCCATGTTGTTGCCATGACCGGTGACGGCGTCAACGATGCACCAGCTCTCAAGAAGGCCGACATTGGTGTGGCGATGGGCATCACCGGAACCGAGGTGAGCAAAGAAGCGGCGACCATGGTGCTCACCGACGACAACTTCGCCACCATCGTGAGCGCCGTTCGTCAAGGCCGTTCGATCTACAACAACATCGTCAAGTTTGTGCGCTTCCAACTATGCACAACTTTGGGATTCGCCATGTTGTTCTTGCTGTCTTCAATATTCAACATCGCTGGCGGCAAACCCTTTGCGGCAATCGCAATCTTGTGGGTCAACATCATCATGGATGGCCCACCAGCAATGGCACTCGGACTCGACCCAGCCGACGATGATGCTATGAATCAGAAACCCCGCCCTCAAAGTGAGCACATCCTCACGAAATCACGTTGGTTTGCAATTGTTCTGTCGGCGATCGTGATGGCACTTGGTGCACTCTTGGTACTCGCATTAGCACCTGGACATGAAGCTAAGGCTGGTGTTGCAACAATCGCTGGGACGATGGCCTTCAACACGTTTGTTGTGGCACAGTTCTTTAACATCTTGAACTCACGTCACGATCGCCATTCGGTGTTCAATCGCGGAACATTGCGCAACAAGTTCCTTTGGATGTCACTTGGTGCCGTGCTGCTGTTGCAAGTGGGAGTGACGCATCTCGGACCACTGCAGAGCCTGTTTGACACTGTGTCAATCAGTGGCAGCCAGTGGTTAATCTGTATCGCCGTTGCTTCGGCGGTGCTGTGGACTGAAGAAGCACGCAAGCTTGTCGTGCGACGACGCGCCTAGAAATCAGGGGAAAAGACCAAAACCCATCGGGTCGTCTTTGGCAGCTGCCTCTGCCGCAACTTCAGCCGGTGTAAAAGCTGCATAGCCGTCGCGTTCAAGTACATCGGCCAGTTCTGGTCCACCAGTTTCAACGATGCGTCCCTTCACAAGAATGTGAATCTTGCTGGGGCGAAGTTCGGTGAGAAGGCGGCTGTAGTGAGTGATCACTAATGCGCCCAAGTTGTCTTCGCTTGTTGCATCCATCACGCGACGAGCACAGTCACGCAATGCGTCAACGTCGAGACCCGAGTCAAGTTCGTCAAGAATGACAAACAGCGGCTTCAAGATTGACAACTGCAAAGTTTCGTTGCGCTTCTTTTCACCACCAGACAAGTCGACGTTGAGCGGACGATCTAAAAACTTCTCGTCAAAGTGAATGCGAGCAGCTTCGGTCTTGAGCAATGTGTCAAGACGAGCGATGTCTCCGTCACGACCACGGCCCTTCAAGGCCTCAGACAAAACATCGTTCAACATCACGCCAGGAACTTCGGTCGGGTACTGCATCACAAGATGCAAACCGGCCGCAGCACGCTTCCAGGTGGGCATGCCGAGCATTTCGACACCGTCAAGCAACACCGAGCCCGCGGTGACGGTGTAACCGGTCTTGCCCATGACGACAGCCGAAAGCGTGCTCTTACCAGCACCGTTCGGGCCCATCACTGCGTGCACTTCACCTGAAGAAATTGACAGGTTCACACCGTGAAGAATTTTCTTCTTGCCAACCGATGCATGAAGGTCGCGAATTTCGAGAGTACTCATGATGCAGATCCTTTAGCTGAAACATGTACTGCCCCATCAACCACGCTCGCGTCAAACACTGCGACGGGTTGAGTTGCGGGGAACGTGTTGGGAAGTCCGGTGATCAAACTGAATGCGCTGCCATGCTTGGGGCACTCGAGTTGCTTTTCTTCGCACCACACTTCGCCACCGGTGCTCAGTGACACATTGGCGTGACTGCACACATCACCGATTGCATACACATCGTTGTCAATGCGAACAAGTGCGACTGCCACGCCGTCAACGACAACTTTCTTGGCGGTACCGGCTTCAATTTCATCGAGACGACAGACGATGGTCATGAGGGCTCTCCGATCGAAAGTTTTTGCGCTACTCGTTGACGCAATGGTGCGGCCAAATCGCCAACGGGCAATTGAGCCAACACTTCATCAAAGAATCCGAGAACAACTAAGCGTTGTGCCACATCGGGGTTGACGCCGCGGCTCTCGAGGTAGAACAACTGGTCTTCATCAATTGGTCCAACGGTTGATGCATGACTGCACTTCACGTCGTTGGTTTCAATCTCAAGGTTCGGAACGCTTTCGGCCCATGCACCATGCGACAACGTGAGGTTGCGATTGGTCTGATAAGCCACCGAACCCTTGGCGTTGTTGTGAATCTTGATGAGGCCGGTGTACACACTCTTTGCAGTGTCTTGAACGGCGCCCTTGAAAAGCAAATCGCTTGTGGTTCGTGGAGCAGCATGCTCCTGCAAAGTACGGAAGTCGTGCATTTGTGTTCCGCCAGCGAAATACAACGCGACTTGGCGAGTGTTGCTTCCTTGGCCGCGCAAACGCGCAGCAGTGCTGACGCGTGCGTAATCGCCACCGAGTGCAACCGTGGCCAACAATGTGTCCGAGTCACGCTCGCCCACGCTGTCGTGTTCGCCAATTTGCCACGACTTGTCACCAAGTTCGTTGATCGCCAAGTAGCGCACGCGAGCCGACTGCGCGGCGCGAGCATCAAGCACCGGCACCACTAATGAGCGCACGCCGTCATCAGAGATGAATCGTTCAACAACTGTGACTTCGCTATTTTCGGCAGCGTCAATCACGAGCCGAGGGAAATACACCGAGCCATCACCATTGAGAGTGTGTGTGATGACGATCGGTTGCGGTGCAACGACTCCACGCGCCACTGACACCACAACGACATCCATGTGCGCCAAGTTGAGGCTGTTGAAAAGATCGGTGCTCGTTGACTGCGCAAATAAGTCAGCAAGCGAAGAATCAACGCTGGCACTTGAGGCCGGCACTTGGGTGACTGTCACCTGGCTTGAGGCGCCCGTAATCGTGGTCGGCGTTTCGGCAATAGCAAAAGTCGTCAGATCAAGTTCGCCAATACGGCTGTAACGCCAGGTCTCTTCATCAATGGTGGGGAAAGGAGCTGCAATCGCCCGCTCGTGAGCGGAACGGCGGACCTGAGACCAAGTCGCACCAAGACTGAGCGCCGAGTCGGGGGTCAAAACGGGCACGGATAAATATTACTACCGCCGTAGTAGTAATTCACCCTGAGGGACGAAGTCTGTGACTCAATCCTTGCTTCGACGGCGAAAGAAACGCTTCAGACCCTTGGCATTCTGTTTTGCCTGTTCGGCTTCAACTTCGGCCAGAACCTGAGCACC
>CAEZZP010000140.1_pt1 | contig 5665 bp, 6 predicted proteins | sample 7266661 | NCBI WGS metagenome assembly CAEZZP01 (sample SAMEA6813962, study PRJEB35770) | uncultured Actinomycetes bacterium | biome: Freshwater; feature: Freshwater reservoir; material: water | place: Czech Republic | collected 2016-08-15 | depth 30m m
CCGCCATGAACGCCATCAAGGGCGAAGCCAACACCATCAATCGTCGTCGACGCTGGGATTCGCCACTTGACGCATCGCTTTATGGCAACAGCGTCAGCCGCGCCACCTTTGATGCTATGCAGTCGGCCATCATTGCCTCGCTCCCCGACTTCCGCTCATGGATGCGCGCCAAGGCTCGCTTACATGGACACGCCGGAGCCTTGCCGTGGTGGGATCTCATGGCACCTCTGCCCATTGCCGGCGGATCAATCACTTGGGACGAATCAGTTGATTTAGTCCGCAACGCCTTTTCATCGTTCAGTCCCAACTTGGCTGGCCTTGTTGATCGAGCTATCAACGAGTCGTGGCTTGACGTTCCGTCACGTGAAGGAAAAGTTGGCGGTGCGTTCTGCATGCCGTTCGTTGATGATCGCTCATTGGTGTTGTTGAACTGGAGCGGTTCAGTCGAGTCGGCTCAAACAACTGCCCACGAACTTGGTCATGCGTATCACAACACGCAACTTGCGGGTCGCACACCATTGCAAAAGCGTTTACCGATGGCACTCGCCGAAACCGCGAGTATCTTTTGTGAAACTCTGGTCGTCGAAGCCGGACTCGCATCTCTTCAAGGCAAAGAGCGTCTCGCTCTTCTCGATGTCGATTTACAAGGAGCGAATCAAGTAGTCGTTGACATTCATAGTCGCTTCTTATTTGAAACCGAAGTTTTCGCTCGTCGTCAACGTCGCACGTTAGGCGTGAACGAACTCAACGAGATCATGTTGCAGTCACAAGCCGATGCTTATGGTGACGGACTTGATCAGACAACCGCCCATCCACATATGTGGGTTTTGAAGGGTCACTACTACGGCAGTCACTTCTACAACTGGCCGTACACCTACGGCTTGTTGTTCGGTCTCGGTTTGTTTGCGCAATATCACGCCGATCCTGATCGCTTCCGTGGTGGCTATGACGATCTTCTCAGTCGTGCTGGCATGGCAACTGCCGAAGAACTGGGTGCCGCTTTTGGCATCGATGTCACTAGCGAAGCTTTCTGGACCGCGAGCCTTGATGTGTTGCGAGCACGTATGGCCGAATACTCAAAACTTGCCGAAACTCTCTAGACACCACCACTTCGACTCAATTATCTGACAGGCTGACATTGTGATTACCCGTTATGGCGCTTCGCGCGACGAACTTCAAAACCTTTTACTGAACGAACCGCGCTATCGCGTCGATCAGGTGTGGAAGGGCTTGTATACCGAGCTCAATGCTCCCGAAGACATGACTGCGCTCCCCAAAGCGTTACGTGCGCAACTTGTTGACTTGTTGCCCAACTCGTTGACTTTGGTTGAAGAAGTCATTTCTGATGACGACACCACGATCAAGTTCTTGTGGCAACTCGACGGCGGCAGCCGCATCGAAACCGTTCTCATGATCTACCCCGACCGCGCCACCGTGTGCGTCAGCACGCAAGCCGGCTGCGCCATGGCCTGTGGTTTTTGTGCAACTGGTCAAGCTGGTTTCACGCGCCACCTCACTGCCGGCGAAATTGTTGAACAAGTTGTGCGTGCATCGCAACGCGCCAAGGCCATGGATCGTCGTGTGAGCAACGTGGTGTACATGGGCATGGGCGAACCGCTTGCCAACGAAGAGCCCGTCTGGGAATCAATTGTGCGTCTGCACGAAGATGTTGGTTTGTCGGCCCGTCACCTCACCGTGAGTACCGTCGGCATCATTCCGGGAATCAATCGTCTGGCCTCGCGTCCGTTGCCCGTCAACTTGGCCGTGAGTTTGCACGCTGCCAATGACAACTTGCGTGACGCTTTGGTTCCGATCAACCGCCGCTACCCCATCAAGGCTTTGATGGAAGCCTGTAACGGTTTCCTTGAGTCAAAGAATCGCCGCCTTACTTTTGAATGGGCGTTGATTGACGGCGTTAACGATCGCCCCAGCGACGCCATTGAACTCGCACAAATATGTCGCTCATTCCGCGTGCCCGCTCACGTCAACTTGATTCCGCTGAACCCCACACCTGGTTACGAGGTTCGTGGTTCAAGTCGCAATCAGGTGCAAGCGTTCTGTGATCAGTTAGTGGGCATGGGAGCCAACGCCACCATTCGCCGCAACCGTGGCACCGATATTGCTGCAGCCTGCGGTCAGCTTGCTGCTGGCCAGCCAGTTCAGATCAGTCGTTCAAAGTAGGTACGGCATACGACGGATTGGCGACTGCCAATTTGTCGAGCACACTTGCCCGCACGAGCTCAACAACTTCGTTGAATCGATCGTCAAGATCGCCATTACGAATTGCCGTTGCAAGTTCGGCATCATCTTTCATGCCCAAAACAGCAAGTCGCGCCGCGTGATCAAGGGCTTGTTGTTCACCAACTGCCAATTCACGTTCGACCATTGCCAAAACGTTGATGGCCACGCGCGAATGAAATTGCACGCGGCCAGTCGTTGACGTCAACACATCTTTTTCGAGCCACTCGCGCACCGACTCAATGAGTTGTGCTGCCGTTGGAACATCATGGGGCATCGCCATCTTTGTCACCATTTCCCATCGAGTGCCACAAACAAGTCATATTCGTTTTCGCACACCCGTCGACCAATCGCCGCCAATTCATGACTACGACTCATACCCAAAACATGTGAACTGGTCTGAATCATGCACATGATTCCCCACTTCAGGGTGCCCAAGACTTCCCACCAGCGAACAACTTCACGGTCAACCTTGAGACCACTCGCTTTTTCGTATTCAGAAATCAAAGTGTCGTAGTCACCCAAGCCGGCAACTGGTTGTGATGCGCCGAAACGCCAGGCTCGCACACACAGCCAACCCAAATCTTCAATAGGGTCACCAATATGGGCGAGTTCCCAATCGAGTACCGCCCGTAAACCATCTGATCCCACCATCAAATTTCCTAAACGGAAATCGCCGTGAACAAGAGCAGTGCGCGTTGAAGTTGGACGATTGCGTTCAAGCCAACGAAAAGCCAACTCAAATGTCGGATGCGCTTGCCCCAATGCCTCGTTGAGATTGTCCAGCGACTCGCGATATTGCTGAACCTGATCAATACTTGGCAGTCCCGTAATTGTTGAAGCATCAATTGAGTGCAGCGCGGCCAAAGCATGTGCCGATTGCGCGACCAACTTGGTTCGGGCATCGGCAAATTGGTCATCACGCAAAATCTTGCGAGCGATTGTCTCGCCTTCAACGTGCGACAAAATCATGAAAGCCAGACCAATGTCTCCCGAACCATTGGCAATGAGTTCGGGCACCGGAACTCCGGCATCGAACGCTGCCTGCACCACTCGCGCCTCAACACTCATATCGCGGATGTCGCCTTTGCGTTGGCGCTGCAAAATCAACGGACGATCATCAGCCTTGAAGCTCCATGTTTCGCGCGAAGCCCCACCGCTCAGACGAGATAGGTCGGTCACCGCCTTGGCACCAAGTTCGGTTCGTAATGCCTCACTCAATTGCTCAAGAGGTGAAACCGTTGCTGTCACGCCTCTATGTTCGCGCACCCAGCGGCGTTTTCGGCAAGGCAAGGGACTCTCAAGTGCCTCTTCGCCCATCGCTCAGGGTTCCTCGTAGCCTTGCACCGTGGTCGCAGCCCTCGAACTCAGCAAGATCAGTTTCGTTCGGGACGGTCGCACCATTTTGGACTCGGTTTCGCTCACGGTTGAAGCAGACCAACGTTGGCTGGTTCTTGGTGCCAATGGGTCTGGCAAAACTACGTTGGTGCGCATTGCCGCAATGTACGAACACCCCACCTATGGTTCGGTTTCGGTGTTGGGGCAAACCCTCGGAAGTACCGATGTGCGCACCCTTCGCCAGCGAATTGGTTACGTGTCGGCTTCGTTTGCCAGCGAACTGCGTCCTGCACTGATTGCTCTTGACGTGGTGATGACTGCCAAGAACGCCGCCCTTGAAACCTGGTGGCACCAATACGACGAAGCCGATTCCCAACAAGCACAACTTTGTCTTGACCGTATGCGCATCGGCAATTTGGCCCAGCGCACATTTGGAACGTTGTCGTCGGGCGAACAGCAACGTGTGCTGTTGGCGCGTTCGCTGATGAACAACCCGAACATTGTGTTGATGGATGAACCCAGCGCTCGACTCGACCTTGGTGGCCGCGAGCAACTCGTTGAAGCGCTCAGTGAACTCACTCTTGATGCCAACGCTGCGCCACTTGTCTTGGTAACTCACCATGTTGACGAGATTCCACCTGGCATGACCCATGTTTTGTTCTTGAAAGATGGCAAGGCCATGACTCGTGGAACGATCACTGAATGTTTCACTGCCGAGAATTTGTCGGAATGCTTTTCAATGTCGCTGCATCTTCAACAACGCGACAATGGCCGTTACAGCGCGTGGGCGCAATAATCGCCAGCTACTGAGCAACGAGTTCGCGGAGTCGCTGTTTACTGGCTTCAATTTCGTCGTGTAGTGCTCGCTCGACAACATTCGAAAACAAACGACCGCCGTAATGCAGAGTCATGTTGAGTGTAGAAGCCGAACCGACTTCAGTGACTTGAGCATCAAGGACCCAAACGCTATGCGAGCGACCATCGTTTTCTTGCCGTTCAAAACGTACGTGATGTGGCTCAGACGTTTCGACTTGCATCATACGGAGACGTTTTGAGCGGGCAAAAGGCCCAATCTTCCCGCGTAGTTCGACCTGCCATGCTTGATTATTGGCTTCGGGCACCACAGCATGAACAAGGCCCATCCATTGCGGATATTGCGTTAAATCATTAATCAGCGGTAACACCGCATCAATTGCGCACGGCAGTTCAACATCAACTCGAATATCCATGAGGGGCCGTTAACTCACGATTCGGGACGGCCGTTGTGACGCGAGCGAAACGCGTCACGCAACATCGAACCAGTGGCGTCCAGCATTCCGCCAAGGTCGTCATCGGGATCAAAATGCGGAGCCCAACGGGTGTCAACATCTTGACGAATCAAGAGTTCGGTTGAATCATCTTGAGTCGGCAGGATCTCAATGACTTCTTCTTCGACAACTTCTTCAACGACTGCAACTTCAACAACGGGCTCGACCTCAACGACTGGTTCGTCCAGTGCGGCGAACAAACTCGGCCGCGGAATATCAGCTGGACGTGGTCGTTTCGTTGATCCAGTTCCATCACGCTTGACTGCGCCAGTGACGTCGCGCTTCGTAGCGCCGGTTGAATCTTTTGGTCGCGGAGTTTCGTTCGTCGGATCAGGAACAGCACTCAAGTTGCCACGATCGCGCGTCTTAAACAATCGCGGAATCGCCTCACGTCGATCTTCAAACGACCAACCGCGTGGAGCCGACAACGACTCTGAATGTTTCTGACACACCACTCCGCGAGCACCAGGTGGCGGAACTTCATCAATGCGCTCGGGCGACCAGTGATCGACCCACAAGCCTGCATCAGTGCCGCTCGGAGCCAGGCCGTAGATGACAGCAACCGGCTGTCCGCATCCAGGCTTTTCACAGAGTCGTCGCACCACGCCAAATTAGCCCGTCTGGCCACCTGAATCGGGGACAAACAAAAGACCCGGCTACCAAAGGCAACCGGGTCTGGCTGGGTGGGCGATGCGGGGCTCGAACCCACGACCTCCACGGTGTGAACGTGGCGCTCTAGCCGACTGAGCTAATCGCCCCAGCGGACTTTTACGCTACCACTA
>CAEZZP010000144.1_pt1 | contig 5323 bp, 7 predicted proteins | sample 7266661 | NCBI WGS metagenome assembly CAEZZP01 (sample SAMEA6813962, study PRJEB35770) | uncultured Actinomycetes bacterium | biome: Freshwater; feature: Freshwater reservoir; material: water | place: Czech Republic | collected 2016-08-15 | depth 30m m
CTTTGTGCCGATGAGGCGTAAACTTTGCCCATGACTTCATCATTCGAACGTCCAGCAGCCGACCTGAACAAGATCATCGCCGCGTGGGATGAATGGGAACGTGGTGAAGAAGCACCAGGCAAGACCATGACCAATATGAAAAAGGCTGGCCTCGCAGAAATTCTGAAAGAACTCCAGTCGTCTGGCTGGAAGCCAACTGTCGTCGCCTGATTTGTGATGTCAACGGGTTCGCCGCGCCGCGCTGGCGGAGCCCAAAACATACCGACGCCCACAATGCGTCGAAGTGGTGGCGATCCGATGTGGAGTGGTCAGTCGGTTGATTTCACTCTTGACGCAATCGTGGAGAAAATCCAACAGCTCTCTGTTGACGAACGAAGTCGCACGGCACCGCGAGAATACGAGAAAATTTCGGCAGTCTTAGCGCTACTCGCACCAGGTGAATTCGGTGCAGAGATATTGCTCACTCGGCGTTCGACCAAACTTTCAAACCATCAAGGTGAAATGAGTTTTCCGGGCGGGCGCGTTGACGGCGGCGAATCAATTGTTGAAGCAGCGTTGCGAGAAACCCATGAAGAAGTGGGAGTACCCGCGCAACTCGTGACGGTACATGCTGAACTCAGTCCACTTTCAACGTTCGTGAGTCGCAGCTATATAGTGCCCGTCCTTGCGACGGTTCATGAAAAGCCTGAGCTATCAATTAGTTCTGATGAAGTTGATCGAGCGTTATGGGTGCCGCTTGCCGAACTCGTGCGGGCCGACACTTTTTCGTGGGAGTGGTGGTCATTTGATCGAGTTGAATTCTCGGGTGATCGTCCGATGTTCTTCTTTCATCTTGATGATGAAACGATTTGGGGCGCAACCGCTCGCATTCTGCACGAATTGTTGTGTGTCATTCACGGCGTAAATCATTTCGAATTGCCGAACTGGTAAGTCAGAATATGAACATGTTTAAGTTGCGCCGACTTGAGTATGAAGATGTTGAGTGGATTTTTGATGCCTGTCAAGATGAAGCAATTCAACGTTGGACGATGGTTCCGCGTCCATATTCGCTTGAAGACGCTGAATGGTTTGTTGAGAACGAGCCCGAGTACGTGACCATGGTGATTGAGGATTCGGAGTCTTCGATGCCCTTCGGGTTGGTGAGCATTCACGACATTGATGAAATCACTCGCGAAGCTCCTATGGGGTACTGGGTAGCACCATGGGGTCGCGGAATGAAAGCCGCTTCGGCGGCGGTGAAATTGTTGATCGCCACGATTACTCCCGATGACAATATTCAATCGGTCGTTGCCTATATCGCTGAAGAAAACACGGCTTCACGGCGCACCATCGAGCGCGCCGGCTTTGTTGAAGTTGAACGCGGGTGGGGCTTGGCCAGAGAATTTCTCACCGAAGTGATGTCGATTAAATATCGAAAAACTCTCTGACCAACCCAAACGTTAGAGTCCTCCAGCAGTGCGGACGCCCTTATAGAAAACAGTTGCCCATGTTTTGCAGGGCAAGTAATCAAGCAACGAGCGCGATGCGCAGTGGTTCAGCATGTCTGTACGAAAACGCGAATCAATTCGTAACCGAATCTTGCCGTTCCACCATTTACCCAAACTGCTTGTGCCAGGTTCACATACCTGATGAGGCAAACGCCGAGGGCATGAATATCGCTGGTCCATCAGCTTGAAATTTCGATAAGCGAAATCATGTCGTAAACATGGTTCAGTGAAATCAAAAGTTCGTCCAGAACTTCCGACGAGTGGTGCCGAACATAAATCGGTTGACCAGTCAAACCAATTATCTGCTTCAGGGTGTCGCTGCGATAGCGCGACGAAGTCACGCAATGTTGTGGAGAAGACCAAAGTCTCTAAACGCTTCGAATCACGAACAGGATCGGGACTCAACAATGGAGCGGTCAAAAAACTCGAGACCGCCACGAGGAGACTGAGCACGAAACCCAAGTCGCCCTCCTTTGATATATGAGTTGCTGATGCAACGTCACGATCAATGTGGGGAGGAGTTCAGTGAAACGGCGAAAGGTTTAGATTGCTGATTCGGGTAGGTCAAGTAAATGACCCATGCGATCGCGCTTGGTTTGGAGATAGCGCAGGTTTTCTTCGGTTGGTGCAAGGTCGAGGCGTACTCTCTCAACAACTTCAACACCTTCGGCTTCCAGGCCTTCAAACTTGGCGGGGTTATTGGTGATCAAGCGCACCTGTTTGATGCCGAAATCGCGCAAGATGCGCGCGCCTATCGAATAGTCACGATCGTCAATGGCGAAACCGAGTTCGGTATTTGCATCAACAGTGTCGCGGCCCTGATCTTGCAACGAATACGCGCTGATTTTGTGGGCGATACCGATGCCGCGTCCTTCGTGATCGCGGAGATAGACAACAACACCGCGTCCTTCTTGGGCAATGAGTGCCATCGATGTTTGCAATTGTGGACCACAGTCGCAGCGCCGGCTGGCAAAGACGTCACCAGTGAGACATTCACTATGTACACGAGTCAGGACTGGTTCAGATGACGCGATATCGCCGACTGAAAATGCGACGTGCTCGGTTTGAGTCGTTGCATCACGAAAGGCTGTACATACAAACATTCCCCACTCGGTAGGGACCTGTGCTTGTGACACGCGAATGACTGAATTTGCTGACGGTGACGAATTTTGACTGATATCTCAGCGTAACAGATGACCCCCGCGAGCCTCCCGACGCATCTTTGACTAGCGAGAGTTGTTGTCGATCACGATCTCGATGTCAGTGCCAAGCATGCGCATCGACCTCACCGAACCTCGCCACATCTCATCGATTGAACCGGCTCCCTGACCCATAAATAAGGCAGTGCCATCGTTGCCTCCCATAAACGCTGGGGCGATGTACATGATGTATTGGTTGATCAGATTTTCACGATGGAAAGAAGCAGCGACAGTTGCACCGCCTTCAACCATGACTTGTAGAACTCCCTCTTGGCCAAGAGTGTCAAGTAAATCTGGAAGTGATTGGTCCCATTCAAGACAAGGATTCACTTTTGCATCGGCGGCGACCTTGCCAAGAACAATTCGTCGGGGTGATGGACCATCAACGAGTCGCGTGGTGAGTGAAGGGTTATCGGTCCGCACTGTTCGCGCACCCACAACGATTGCGTCGCTCTCGGCCCGCAACTGATGAGAAGCAACACGTGCAACTTCTCCGGTAATCCATTGACTTGTTCCGTCAGCAGCGGCGGTTTGACCATCAAGAGTTGTTGCCATTTTCAAAATGACGAATGGTTGACCAGTGGTGCGGTGATGCAGATATGGACGGAGTTGTTCATTAACGAGATTGGCACACAAACCGATTTCAACGTTGATTCCGGCATTGCGTAATGCCTGAAAACCTTGACCACCAACTTGTGCATCGGGATCGGTGATCGCACTCACGACTCGTGCAACTTGAGCGTTAATCAGCGCTTCTGTGCACGGACCAGTGCGACCTTGATGGCTACAGGGTTCGAGCGTTGTGTAGACAGTTGCGCCTTGTAGTTGTGCTTTGGCCAAACGTGCAGCATCAAGCGCAACAATTTCGGCATGTCGACCACCAGGTGCTTCAGTTGCCCCGGTGAAAGTTTGTCCATCGGCAGTGACGATCACGCAACCGACCCAGGGGTTAGGAGATGTACGCATACGAACGGAAGCAGCAACCTCAATTGCTTGCATCATGTAGTTCGTGTCGTTCATGCTCGAGTCAGTTTCACCTTGTTGGGTTCGTGTGATCTTACGAGAGATTCTTCAACAATTCCCACGCTGCCATCACGTGATGGTGATCGGTCGTGCGACCACCGATGGAGAATCGCAGAACACTGCGGCCATTCAAAACAGTTCGTGTGAAAAAGACTTCCCGAGTAGCGTTAGCAGCCTCGATTAACGCATCGGTCAGTTGGTCGCCGTTTTCGGCAGATTCGCCAATAATTCGTAGGCACAAAAGATTGAGGGTAAACGGGGCGACGACTTCAAATCGCGAATCTGCGGCCACGAGCGCGGCTAGTTCTTGGGTGATCGCAACATGTCGGCGAATGAGCTCTTGGAAAACTGCAGTGCCATCGGTGCGAATTGCAAACCACAACTTGAGTGACCGGAAGCGACGACCTAACGGAATCTGCCAGTCGCGGTAATCAATGGCCGCGCCCGATTCTGCTGCTGCCGAGCGCAGGTATTCGGGCAAGATGCTGAGCGCACCAAGTAATGAAGCACGATCAGAAGTCCAAAAGAGATCACAGTCGAAGTTGACACCCATCCACTTATGCGGATTGGTGCAATAACTATCGGCCAGTTCAAGACCATCGTTCACCCAACGAAGTTCTGGTGCGAGAGCAGCAATACCGTGCATCGCTGCGTCTACGTGCAGCCACACGTTGTGACGTTGTGCAATGAGACCGATCGCAGGTGTCGGGTCGAATGCTCCAGATGAAGTGGTCCCATGAGTACTGCAAATCCAGAAAGGAGTGAGCCCGGCATTTTTGTCGGCGATAATTTGTGCATCAAGGGCTGCAGCGTTCATGGCGAATGATGAATCGTGTTCAATGACACGAATGTTTCGAGTACCAATGCCAGCGATGCGAAGACCCTTTTCGATACTGCTGTGGGCCTGAGATGTGCAGTATGCAATCAGTTTTGACGTGTCACCATCGAGATTTACTTTGCCTTGAGTAATGCGCCATCGGGCCGCGAGGATTGATGAAAGAGTTGCTTCGCTCGCCGAACCCTGAATGACTCCGCCACCAGTAGCGGTCGTGCTGCGGTATTTTTCTGGGAGACCAAGGAGTTCTTGCATCCAATCGAGCATGAGTGTTTCGACTTCGGTGCACGCCGGCGATGACAGCCAACTCATACCTTGCACTCCTAAACCAGCAGTTAACAGGTCAGCGAGGATTGATGGATACGACGAATTGCCCGGAAAGAAAGCGTAGAAATTGGGGTGCTGCCAATGGGTGAGGCCAGGCAGAACGATGTTGTTGACGTCGCGCAAAACTTCATCAAACGATTCGGGCGAGGTTGGTGGATGTTCGGGCAACATTGAACGAATATCCCCGGGTCGCACATCGGCGGTCACTGGGCGTTGTTCGATCGTTTCTAGGTATTGAGCAATGAGTTCAATCACGGCTTGCCCGTTGGCGCGAAATTCTTTGGCATCCATGTTCTACAGGCTAGGCGTAGGCACTCGCCGAGTACTACGTAATTTGGCCGATGTCGGTACGGTAGGGGCATGAACCCCGATATTGATCTGCAACGATTTCGACTGCACTCGTCAACATTGCGTGGGTTTAAGCAGTCATTTGTCTATGAGCGGTCTCCCAA
>CAEZZP010000172.1_pt1 | contig 4280 bp, 3 predicted proteins | sample 7266661 | NCBI WGS metagenome assembly CAEZZP01 (sample SAMEA6813962, study PRJEB35770) | uncultured Actinomycetes bacterium | biome: Freshwater; feature: Freshwater reservoir; material: water | place: Czech Republic | collected 2016-08-15 | depth 30m m
CGTGACTGGGCTTGATTCTGCAGGTGATCCTCACGGAGTCACTATTGGTTCGTTTGTGTCGGTCTCGCTTGATCCGCCGTTAGTTGGGTTCTTGCCCGGCACTTCTTCAAAGAGCTGGCAAGCAATCGCCGAATCGGGTTCGTTTTGCGTGAACATTTTGGCTGCTGGCCAAGATGAACTCTGTTGGAAGTTTGCCAAAGAACCAGCCGCTGGTGAAACGAGCAAGTTTGCTGGAGTCGATTGGACTGCGTCGGAAACTGGGTCACCAATTCTTCCGGGCGTGATCGGATGGATTGACTGCAAAGTCGAAGTAGTTCACGAAGCTGGCGACCACCTTTTTGTTGTTGGTCGTGTGCACGGCATGTCACATGCGGATGATGTTGACGATGCAATGGTTTTCTTCCGTGGCAAAGTTGCCTCGGTCAACATGCCGACCGCCTGATCTTCATGCTAGGTGTTATTGCTTCGGTCATTCTTGGGGCAGTGATGTGCGTTGCTGGTGGCTCAAAGATTGCCATGGGTAATCGTTGGCCAGTTGAAGCGCAAGCGTTAGGTGCACCAAAAGCTATTGCGCCGATTGTGCCGTGGTGTGAAATTGCATTAGGTGCATTGCTGATCGTTCAAATCAAGCCAGAAGTAATCGGCGCGCTTTCTCTTGCTTTGCTGGTGACGTTCACCTTGCTCATCATGCGACAACTACAAAACGGTCATCGACCAGTGTGTGCATGTTTCGGATCATGGAGCAGCAAACCATTGAGTTGGCAACATGTGGCGCGCAATGCGGGTTTCATCGCACTCGCGGTCATCACGATCGTTGTTTGATATTTAGCCAAGTGTTGCTAAAAGAAATGCACTCACGCGTGCCTCTTCTCGCCAACGTTCGTAACGGCCGCTCGGGCCACCATGTCCTGCGCCCATTTCGGTGCGCAATAACAAGGGTGCGTCATTCGTTCGAAGTTCGCGAATCTTGGCCACCCATTTGGCGGGTTCGTGATATGCAACGCGCGGATCATTGAGTCCACCACTTGCAAAGATCGCCGGGTAGGCACGTGCGTTCACGTTGTCGTACGGCGAGTACTGCAACATGCATGTTGCGTATGGTTCAATGCGCGGGTCGCCCCACTCTTCCCACTCGGTAACGGTGAGGGGCAATGAAGGATCGCTCATAGTTGTCACCACGTCAACGAACGGAACTTCGGCAACAGCAGCACTCCATAATTCGGGGCGTAAGTTGATGCACGCACCAACCATCAATCCGCCAGCGCTTCCGCCGCGTACGGCAATGCGCTGTGGTGCGGCCCAGCCCGAAGCAATCACATCGTCGGCAACTGCGTTGACATCATCAAATGTGTTGCGCTTTTTCTCAAGGCGGCCATCGATATACCAACGCCGGCCCATTTCGCCACCGCCACGCGGGTGAGCAAGAACCCACGTCCAACCACGATCAACAAGTGACAGGCGCGCAACGCTAAACCACGGTGGCATTGACGCTTCGTAGCTGCCATAGGCGTAGACCATGCATGGTGCAGTGGCGGTTGGCTGAGCAGTTTTCAAGCGCACGATGTCGTAGGGAACTTTGGTTCCATCAATAGATGTCGCCCAAGCCCGAACCGTTTCGTAAGCCGCAAGATCAACATTTGGTGTGGGTGAACGCTTCAGCATGTTGCGCTCGCCGGTCGCAATGTTCTGTTCCCACACAGTTGATGGAGTCACCATGCTTTCGGTGACAAATCGCAACCACTCAGTATTCCATTCGGGGTTGCTATCAGGTTCAACGTCATGCGGTGCTGCGCCAAGATCGATCGGTTGCATTGATCCATCACGAAGCATGATGCGTAGTCGTGGTTGTGCATTGACCCACTCGTGAATGACTAGGTGAGTGGCAAAGCAGTCGGCGCGCATGATGCGATTGCCTTCAACGTGGGCAACAAGTTCGGCCCATTCAGATGGCTGCGACTCGGGCGCTTGCATGATTCGGAAATCAATTGCATCTTCGTTGGTGAGCACAATGAAGCGATCGCCCCAGTGATCGATGTGATACTCAACATCATCGCGACGTTCGCGTACAACGACCGGTTGGTCGAGGGGACTGTGAGCCGAAATCAGACGGGTTTCGCTTGATGTTTTGCTGTCGGCATCAATGACGATCCACTCACCACTTCGCGTGAGATCGATTCCGACATAGAAACGTTCGTCAGTTTCTTCAAATACTTTGACATCTTGTTTTTGCGATGTGCCAACTTGATGGCGCCAAACCGTACTTGGTCGTTCTTGTTCGTCATAGGTGACGTAGAAGATGAACTGTGAATCGGTACTCCATGCGGTACCCGCCCATGAAGTGTCTTCAATCTCGTCAGCAAGGTCGATGCCAGTGCGTAAATCACGAATACGCATCGTGAAATGTTCGCTGCCATCGGTGTCGCTTGACCAAATCAGCAAGTGCGTGTCGGGGCTGATGTCAAATGAACCCAGCGAGAAATACTCATGGCCGTCAGCCAGAACATTTTCATCCAAGATGGTCGTTGTCGTTGCGGTCTCGCGAGATGTGCCTCGGCAATGAATGGGATATTGCAGACCTTCTTCAGTTCGCGTGGCATACCACCAACCATCTTTGAGGGTTGGCACACTTTCGTCGGTCTCTTGGATGCGTGATTTGATTTCGTTGAAAAGAGTTTCAACAGTTTCGGCATGCGGTGCGAACCAAGATTCACAGTTTTCGTTCTCGGCTTCGAGATAGGCAATGGTGTCGGGGTCGTCGCGGTTGCTCATCCAGTAATACGGGTCATCCACGTCGCCAGTTGGGCGAGAAAGAACGTGGGGAACTTTTTTGGCGACCGGGCCGCGAGAGTCAAAAGGCACGATCCGAGAGTACGCCCGATCAGACACTTTTGGCGTCCTGCCGTTATCGTGCTCGGCGATGCGGGTGTGGATCGATCAAGACTTGTGCACCGGAGACGGCCTGTGTCTCGACCATTGCCCCGATGCCTTCGTGCAACTTGAAGATGGCATTGCCTACGTCGCCGAGGCTGGCGTGGCCCTGAACGACCCCGGTGGCTCGGGCAGTTTGGCCTGGGTGCCCATCAAGAATTATCAATCTGTGGTTGATGCCGCCGAGGCCTGCCCAGGGGAGTGCATTTTCATTGAACTGCCTGCTCAGGTAACAGGTGAGTTGTTGTCAAGGACCTGATCTAGGTTCCCCAAGAAATCTGCTCTGGGTCTATCAATCGGTGTGGATAATTGTTACTATCGCCGTAGTGTTAATTCAGTTAGAGGGTTCGTGACCAGCGAATCCTGCGTTCTTTGGAGTCCCCCCAATGACATCATTTGATCTCGATCTCAGTAAGTACTCGCTCGGTTGGAGCGACGACGTTGAATACGCCTTCAAACCCGAAAAAGGTCTGAGCAAGCCCGTCGTCGACCAGATTTCGTGGTGGAAGGGCGAGCCCAAGTGGATGACGCAGTTCCGCGAGCGCAGCTTGAACTTGTTCGAGAAGAAGCTCATGTCGCCCTGGTTCGCGAACAACATGCCCGACATCGACTTCCAAGACATTTTCTATTACCTTCGCCCAGCAAATGCGCAAGTTGATGAATGGGATGACCTTCCCGAGCAGATGAAGGCCACCTACGAGAAGTTGGGTATCCCAGAAGCCGAGCGTAAGTATTTGGCGGGCGTGACTGCACAGTTCGAAAGTGAAGTGGTGTTCCACCGCAACCGTGTTGAACTTGAAGAACAGGGAATCTTGTTTTGCGATATGGATACCGCATTGCGCGAGTATCCCGAATTGGTCAAGCAGTACTTCGGCACTGTTATTCCTCCAGGGGACAATAAGTTCTCGGCTTTGAATAGCGCAGTGTGGTCGGGTGGATCATTCATCTATGTTCCGCCGGGCGTTGAATGTGAAATGCCGTTGCAGGCGTACTTCCGCATTAACGCTGAAAACGCTGGACAATTTGAACGCACGCTCATCATCGCCGACGAGGGTTCGAAGGTTCACTACATCGAAGGTTGTTCAGCTCCGGTGTACACCAGCGATTCGCTGCACTCGGCCGTTGTTGAAATCATCGTGAAGCCAAGCGCTCACGTGACCTACACAACGATTCAGAACTGGTCGCCCAACGTGTACAACTTGGTCACCAAGCGTGCTCGTGTTGAAGCAGAAGGCCACATGGAATGGATCGACGGCAACATCGGTTCAAAGCTCACCATGAAGTACCCAAGTGTGTACTTGGTTGGACCCAAGGCAACAGGCGAAGTGCTGAGCGTTGCTTATGCGGGCGCA
>CAEZZP010000173.1_pt1 | contig 4271 bp, 6 predicted proteins | sample 7266661 | NCBI WGS metagenome assembly CAEZZP01 (sample SAMEA6813962, study PRJEB35770) | uncultured Actinomycetes bacterium | biome: Freshwater; feature: Freshwater reservoir; material: water | place: Czech Republic | collected 2016-08-15 | depth 30m m
GCATCGACATCTTCTTGCAGAGCCGTTTCAGCAATCTGCTCGGGAGTCTGATGAAGGCCCGTATAGATGACCTCGAACCCGTGGTCGCGGAGTGCTCTAGTGATGGTCTTTGCGCCTCTGTCATGCCCATCAAGTCCGGGCTTGGCAACGACGACTCGGTATGGCCGCTTCACAAGTGAGAAACCCTACGCCATCAGGGTGTCATCCACACATTCGCACGCGACGGCGCGAAACTGTGATGCACAATAAATGTGTCACAGACGCGAGAAAGCCCCGACTCGGCTCCGCCAGAACCGAATCGGGGCTCCGCCCGCCAGCGGATATGAACCCAAGGGGAATCAGGCGACTTCGTTGCGGCGGCGGCCAGCGATGATCAACCAACCAGCGGCCAGCAAACTTGCGGCGAGGCCTAACGCGACCAGACTCGAAGCTCCGGTCATTGGCAGGCTGCCCGACGTTGCATTGGCAGTTTCGCTACCGGCAATTTCGAGAGCGGCATCGCTAGTGGTCGTTGCGGGGGCATCAGCGACTTCACGAGCGAACTCGGGTGCAGCGATCACGACTTGCGGTTGGACATCAATTGCGGAGCCTGTCTCTGTCGTCACTTGTGGGTTCGCCAGGCTTGAATCATTCGTGAGGCTTGACTCGGTCGTCGCGGCACTTGCAGGATTCTCGCGAGCAACCGCTGGAGTTTCAATACTGGTCACCGTCGTATCAGGGGTTGAGTCAACCGGAACCACTACGGCAGGTTCATCAACCACGGGGACATCAACAACCGGCACCGAAACAACAGGCCCTGAATCGTCATCGCTTGATTCATCATCTGAATCGTCACTCGATTCTTTATCGGCGTTTTCGTCGCAACCGTCTTCACCGGTACCGTGTCCGAATCCCCAGCCCTGGCCGTGAGTCTCGTGACCACGACCATTTTTTTCACCATCATCTTCTTCACCGTCATCGTCGTGCCCGTGCTCTGAACCCTGTTCGTGCTCTGAGCCAGAGGTGTTGCGTTCGTGCTGACCATCGCTGGCCGATGCTCCTGCCACGCCGGCACCGAGGGCAAGTGTGGATGCGATTGCTGTGATGACTAAACCTTTTGCGAACAAGTTCTTGATTTTCATGACGGACCTTTCGTTGTCAGCGCCCGTTGCGCTGTCGGGGTACAAGAGCCATGGATGCACCCTTCCTGACAAAAACTCGGAAACTTTTTTGAGAAATTTCCTGAAGGATTTCGAAAACTGCCGTCTTGCTGGGCAGACTCACGTCGTGGCCCTCCCCGAATTTCGCTCCCCCATCAGTCGTGCAGTCGCTCCCGTGCTGGCCGGACTCGGGTTTTTCGCAGTGCTTGGTCTCATCATGTGGGGGATCGCTGCGCTGATGGCGGGCGAGCAAGCTCAGACCACCACATTCACCCCTGACCGTCTCCCCATTGGCAATGTTGATCAATGGTCCGAGTCGATTAATACCAATGGCCCAGTGTTGTTTCCTGGTCTCGGAACAACATCAGGCGAGCGCACCATTGTTCTTGATCACAACGGCGCCAACTCTGAACGAGGTTGGGTGGTGTACTACGCGTTCCCCGCCGATCGCGATGTCACTTGCGCGATCGAACAAATTGTCGGCACCGATACTTTCACCGACTGCGACGGTCGCACTATTGCTGTTGAAGATCTTGCCCCGCCTACAAATGGCGAGTACCCGATTATTGAAGATCGCGTGGCGCTGTACATCGACCTTGGTGAACGCGCCAACGATGTCACCACAACTGTGGAAACCAGTCTCCCCTGAGCGATTCGCCTGCCACACGCTGATCTTCTTCGGCACTCATGACAGCGCGCATATCTGGTGACGTCACCCAGTTGCGTGGCGCGTAGACCATGTCATCACCAAGAACTCGCAAACTAAACACACGGCGGCGATTCGTGCCCGAAACACCTGGTGCTCCGTGCACCATCAACATATGAAACGCAATCGCGTCACCTGGTTCGAGATCCCACGACAAGATCTCATATGAATCTCGAAGACTTTCGAAGTCGGGCATCTCGATCAGCGAGCCTTCGGGAAACCACTTCGCTTGATGATCAAGAAATGAACGCGGCATCAACCACGGACCACGATGAGTTCCGGCAATCAGTTCAAGGCAATCCTTCTGTGCGACTGGATCAACAGGTATCCAAAAACTCACATTTTGTTGACCTTCGACGTCGTAATACGGTTGGTCTTGATGCCAAGGAGTTCGTTGACGTGTGCCTGGTTCTTTGACCAAAACATGATCGTGATACATACGAATCGTTGATGACCCAGTGAGTTCGGCAGCAATCTTTGACAACTCTGTCTTCATCACAAACTCGGAAAACTCCGGATGATCGCGCCAAGTATTGAAGTCTTCAATAAAAAATCCCGGATCGTCGGGAGAGCTTGCAACTTTGGCTCGCGGACTTGGGTGACGTACAACCTCATTGATGCCAGTTGTCAATAAAGACAGTTCGTGTGGCGAGACAACACCGCGCAGCACAATGGCCCCGTCTCGGGCGAACTCTTCTTTCAGACTCATAGCAACAGTCTGCCCCATCAATCTCTGATACAAGTGAGACATGCCTTATACGCCAATTTTGGGAACTCTCGGATACATCGTGAAACGTGAGACCAATGAAGTGTTGTTAGTCCACCGCAATAAGCGCGCCAACGATGAACATCTCGGCAAATGGAACGGACTCGGCGGAAAACTTGAAACAAACGAGGATCTGGCGTCTGGGATGCGCCGCGAAATTCGTGAAGAGGCCGGCATCGAAGTCACATCAATGCGATTACGCGGCACAGTCTCATGGCCGGGCTTTGGGCCGAATGGAGAAGATTGGTTATCACCAATGTTCATCATCGACGGGTGGACTGGCGATCCCGCATCAACCAATGTTGAAGGTGATCTGGCATGGATACCCATCTCGCGCGTCCTTCAGGCTTGTAGCGATGACCAAGCCGAACGTGATGCTGCACAACTTCCAATGTGGGAAGGCGATCGGTATTTCTTGCCCCTCGTCTTCGATAATGATCCGCGTTCCTTTCATGGAGTGATGCCCTACAAAAATGGGCAACCAGAAAGTTGGTCGTTCGAGCGCTGGTAAATAATTACGGCGAATATTTATAGAAAGCGCACAAATGATGTGAGCGGTGTCGTTCATTCCATATGAACAACAGCATTGCTCTCAAAGCCCCAATGACCAAAAATCCAACGACCTCGTCGGCCCGTCGTCGCGAAAAGCGCCGTTCGTTCTGGCAGCGGTCTTTCGATCAGGCCCGCATGTCGGGCGACTGGTTTCGAATTCCCAAGTTGTACACCCGCAAGTCGGCGTCACAAATTGCCAGTGACATTCGACGATCTCATTTACGTCATACCAAAGACCAACGTGTCCGCGGTTTTCGTAGTTCCGAGGTGTGGGAGGCCAAATGGGAACCTACGGCGCATGGTGCCCCGGGTGATTGTGAAGTCTGGGTGCGCTACGGCGGTGAAAAATTGAATTGGAATCTGAAGCAACAGATGAACTAGTCCACCGCGTTTACTGCTCGGTTCCGATGTACCTAATCCAGATTGAGTACTGACCTTCTGGGCCTTCGGGTGAAGCATTCCAGCGGGTGTCCCATCGATCACCGGGCAGGACTCCTTTCACTCGTAACTTGCTGCTGTCTCGATGATGGGCTGCCCGCAGGTCGCTCGCCACTTGAGCTGCAGTCTTCTCTGTATACAAACGGTTCACTCGAACCCAGGTGTTGCGCCGGCGAGCATCTTGCAAGGTTTTGACCCAAAACGATCGACGAATCCACGCTTGGTCGGGTGGGAAATCTTCGCTCTCTGCCGAGGATTCGCGGTCATCATCAGGATTTGAACCTATGAGTCCCTCAGCAAAAGAAACAATTACCACTTGTGCAGTTTGCCCTATCGCTGTCTCAGAATTCGCCCAACCTGACCTAATAAGTCACACTATTTTTCCATACTGTTTGCGAATGCCCACAGCGCGGCAGGGCACATTTTCGGCAAAGTGAATCGTTATGCCCTTGTCAGCAACCAGAGGAGATCAACATGAACCAGACCCACTACACCAGCCCTATCCCCTTCCATCATCAGGACGTTTCGGCCGATATTTTGCAACGTGCCATGGGTGCGCTTCTCGGTTCGGCCGTCGGCGATGCACTCGGTGCCCCATTTGAATTTGGTCCCGCCAACCAATATTCGGCCCAGTTCCCCGAGCCGGTTCTTGGCGGAGTTGGCGAAATGA
>CAEZZP010000182.1_pt1 | contig 4083 bp, 3 predicted proteins | sample 7266661 | NCBI WGS metagenome assembly CAEZZP01 (sample SAMEA6813962, study PRJEB35770) | uncultured Actinomycetes bacterium | biome: Freshwater; feature: Freshwater reservoir; material: water | place: Czech Republic | collected 2016-08-15 | depth 30m m
CATCAAAGAGCCAGCATTCGCGCAACTTCTCGTCTTGCACTCTGTACAACAGAACACGACGCACTCGTTTGGCAGGATCACCGAGATCTTCAACAGCAATCAACGCACCCATAGATTCGCCAACAAGAACATCTTCAACGTCGATCAGTCTGCGAGCAGTACGCGTGGATGCCTGAGCAAGAACAGCGAACGCTGCATCACGCCCACGATGTGTTCCAGTGAGCGGACTCTCGCCCATGTAATGCAGTTCAATGTCGTCGTGGTACAAGGCCAATACTTTTTCAAGATCTGATGCGAGCCACGCCTTTGCGTAAGCGCTAAGGACTCGGGCTGTTTCGTCGCTATTCGCCATGTGACTACTTTATTTCGCAGCTCAAGACTTTTGCTAGGCGCGCTGTAGGTCGGTGACGATTCAGTTCCCCTGCGGTTGCTTGGATACCAAAACCAATTGTCGTTGTTTATTGTTCGCTGAGCGACTTGATGCCTTCGACTGTGGCTGTCATGTTCTTCGACCATTGGTGAAGACGCTTTGAGATAATCGTCTCTGCGTTCTCCGGATCCTTTGCAGCAGATGCACGTGGAGGGCTCATCGCCGGCCCCATCATTGCATGCATCTTCAACAGCACATCGCCGTCGCGGCCAGAGAGAATAAAGCCCCACACTGCGACAGGCTCTTCCACCGGACCGACCGTCCATGCAAATGATTTATTCTCGGTGAAGTCGGTGACGACCGACGTTGTTGACCATTTGAAATCCCCAACGGCGTTGTCACCACGAAACGTGCCCCCAAGACCGGGCGTGTCGAGCCATTCAGCTCCCTGAAATTCCCGGGAGAACTGCGCAGGAACATTGATGTCGCTGACAAACGACCACACCTTTGCTACATCAGCGGCAACGGCTATTTCTACTTCGATGTAATCGGTTGGTGCACTCATGACCTGTTTCTTTCTTTCGAGAACTCAGGTTAGGGGGGTTTGAGGTGACTGGTTGAACACTGGTTTGCGTTTCTCCATGAAAGCGCGCATTCCTTCTGCGGAGTTCGCACTGCCACGGCCGGCTGCCACGGCAGCAACCTCATCGGCCATTGACTCTGCAAGCGTTTTGGTTTCATGGCCGACGATGACACCGAGCATTGATGACACTGACTCACGCGGTTGTGATGCCAACTCTTCACCTAATTTCTGCGCGCGATCCTTGAGCAAGTTGATCGGCAAGAGTTCGGTGACTAGTCCAATGCGGTATGCCTCAGCCCCATCAATTTTGCGACCACGAAGAATCATGTCAAGCGCGTAAGCGCTACCGACAACGCGTGGCAACCGCGCCGAACCGCCCCATGCTGGAACGGAACCTAAATCCATCTCCGGCAGACCGATTTGAGCATCAGTATCCGCGGCAATGCGGAAATGGCAGGCAAGCGGCAGTTCAAGTCCGCCACCGAGACAGAATCCGAACAGGGTTGCGATGGCAGGTGTGCCGCCATTCTCAATCATGTCCAAGACTCGATGCCGCTGACCAAAGAATTCTTCTGAGCTGCCCGCGCGGAGCACTCCCCCGCGAATCTGTTTCAGGTTCATTCCAGCAGAAAAGTTGTCCAAACCTTCTCCAGTAAAGATCATCGCCCGAATGTTCTCATCAGCTAAAACATCGGGAAGTTGTTCCTCAAGCCGATCAATATATTCAAGGCTCATGAGGTTCCATGGAGCGTCATTGATGCTAAAGGTAGCGACGTTGTTAGTCACTGTGTAGAGGTACGGGTCAGACATCGTGCACTCGCTTATCTTGATCGATTCTGGAATTCACCTTAGAGCTTCGGCATCGAATCACTTGTGTCAAGACATATGCACTTCCAGCAACGCTGGATGTTTAGGCAGCCCAGGCACACGTTGAGACATACGTCGCGAAGAAACCAGCCACCTCACAAGCACACCCGTGCTCGTTCGCATCATGAGATCTCGTTCCACTCAAATCGTGAGATGCTAAACCAGCAAAACTACTTCTCCTCATAACGAACTCTGGTGGGACATCAAAAACTTTGCCGTCAAACACGGTCGTCCTGATAGGAATCTTGCCGATCAATTTCGGGTCGCAGTCATACGGGTCTAAATCGAGTGCCGTCAAATTCGCAATCTTGCCTACTTCGATGCTTCCGAGTTCATGTTCGCGACGCCACGAATAAGCGGCCTCGATCGTCACCGCTCGCAGTGCGTCATGTACTCCGATTCTTTGGTCGGGACCTGCAACGCGTCCAGATGGCGTGGTTCGATTCACGGCAAATGCCGCCATCAACATCGGGTCGCTTGGACACATCGGGAGATCAGAATGAAACGAAAGTGGAATACCTCGTCGAAGTACAGATGCAGAGCGCACCATCGCGTCAGCCCGCTCTGGGCCGAGACCCCACGCGCTGTATTTGTCGGCAAATCCAACGGGATAGTACGGATTCGCAGACACGATTGCGCCAAGGCTCGCAATTCTCTCCACTTGCTCTTCTGTCGAGTTTGCAAAGTGCACGATGACCGTGCGGTGATCGTTTCTTGGTTTGCGGCGTTGTGCTTCGTCAATGATGTCAAGAAGAACTTCAAGACCAAGATCTCCATTGACGTGAATATGTATCTGCCATTCGGCATCCCAATAAGTGTCAAAAACGAGTTTTAGTTGGTCGGGTTCCATCAGCCATTGGCCGTGATGATCGGCATCTGGATTTCCGTCGTAGTCAAGATATGGATCCTTCATCTGCATCAATTGCGAAATGATGGCACCATCAGCAAAAAGTTTGACATGACGGTCGATCACTCTGACCTTGGTTCCTTTTCCAAATTCGACCTGACTGCAAGCATCAGCCACAAACTGCTCAGGAGTTAATTGCCGCAATGGTTGGGTACGTGCTTCAACCATGAAAGTACTTTCAAATGGCACATCGTCTTTACCGAGAATTTCTTGATAAAGATCCCATGGCTCACTTGTCCACCAGATACCGGGTTCGTTGATTGCAGTTACGCCGTTCATATGCAGATACTCAACTAATTGTTCTAACCCGAGATGAAATCGCTCGCGGGTCATGAAATGCGGCAGTAGATACTTGGCAAGAACAATCATGAACCCGTTTTCGTAAAAATGCCCGCGCTCCCAATCGAGCTGCTCGCTGGCGAGTCCAAAGCCCTGGGTCAACTCGCGGGTCAGTCCAATTGCGTCGAGAGCCGCCGAATTGAGAATCCATTCATGACAGGATCTTTGCCATATTGCAGTCGGGCGATCTTCTACCAACATGTCAAGGCGTTCGCGACTGAGCGGACCATGCCACAACGCGTGCCAGCCCCATGAAAAGAGCCACTCGCCTTCTGCTAAAGATTGGTGCGCAGCGAGTAGCCGATCGTTGTAGTCGGTTTCATTCACAGCGGCAGAAAACGTCCGTCGTGGCAAGATCCAGTCTTCTGGTGCGATGACTTCAGTTGTCAAAGTAGTTGCCCCAAGCATCGGGTGCAGGTGTTGATCAATGAGTCCCGGAACAAGAACACGATCAGCGAACTCATTTGACACTTCATGATCGGAGCCAACTGTGGTCAGAACTTCTTGAAGTGATCCGACGGCGAGAAACCGACCGTCTCTAATTGCTACTGCCTGCGCCGACGGGCAATCGTCGTTCATTGTGATGATGCGCTTGGCCTGATAGACAACGGTCTTTGACATCACCGAATCGTAATCCGTGCAACAACCTGCCAAGTACGCAGAATGAGCAGTTAACCGCGCTTCAGGTCGGTGACAACACCACCAGCAACAAGCACGATGTCTGCGGGCGCGGCACCGAACACGTCATTCCATGTTCCCGCTGCAGCCCACACCTCGTCGTACTGCAACAAATCGGGATCGACGAACACACGCAGTTGAGTGCTGTGACCAAAGGGGGGCACGCCGATATTGGTTTAGGCAACCCTTTGACGAACAGTTAGATCAGTCGATTCGCTGCCCTGCTCGTTGGAGCACCTCTGCAAGTTCTCCAGCAATCGGCATTGGCTGAGTGGCCGGAACCCGTGCACGGCCCGTGTTCCCTGTTGGATAGCGACCCGACAACGAACCTGGTCCCGC
>CAEZZP010000212.1_pt1 | contig 3297 bp, 2 predicted proteins | sample 7266661 | NCBI WGS metagenome assembly CAEZZP01 (sample SAMEA6813962, study PRJEB35770) | uncultured Actinomycetes bacterium | biome: Freshwater; feature: Freshwater reservoir; material: water | place: Czech Republic | collected 2016-08-15 | depth 30m m
CACCAAAACCCGAAGATGGAAATCAATCTCGGGCAACCTATTCCGACGTATGAGCGTCCCGATCGTGCCGAGACGATTCGCCAACAACTTGAAACAGATGCGCGTTTCAATTTCATTGGGCTCAAAGAACATGGTCGTGCGCCAATTGAAGCGGTACATGCACTCGGTCTCATTGACTATCTCGAAAAGGCGTGGCCCGAGATTCATGCTGCGACTGGTCGATCTGAATTTGCTCCCGAAGCAATGTTGCATATTGGTCTACGTGAAGGAATGAGCGCGGCGCGTCCGCCATTGGGAGCAGCAGCAGCCTTTGGTTACTGGTGCTACGAAACTGCAACCCCGATGGTTGAAGGTACGTACATTGCATCGCGGGCATCGGTTGACGTGGCGCTCACTGCCGCAGAAAAGATTCTTGCTGGAGCACCTTCGGCATATGGCTTGTGTCGTCCACCAGGACACCATGCGGCGGCCAATGTGTTTGGTGGCTTTTGCTATTTCAATAATGCGGCCATTGTTGCGCATCATGTTGCGTCAACAACCGGGACCAAGGTGACCGTTCTTGATGTCGATTATCACCATGGCAACGGAACGCAGCAGATTTTTTACGAACGTGATGATGTTCAGTTTGTTTCGTTGCACGGTGACCCAGTCCGTGCGTATCCGTGGTTCATTGGACATGAAGATGAATTGGGTGCGGGCAAAGGTCGGGGCTACAACATCAACGTTGCGTTCGGACCCGAAGCCGAAGACGACGAATATGTTGCGCGACTTGGCGGAGTATGTGAGCAGATTGCTTCGTTCGCTCCATCAATGGTGATCGTGTCGTTGGGCGTTGACACATATTGGAATGACCCAATTAGCGACTTGGCATTAACGACCGACGGCTATCGACGCTGTGGCGAAGTAGTGAAGCAACTTGGATTGCCCACGTTGATTCTGCAAGAAGGTGGCTACGACATTGAGGCGATTGGCCGCAATGTTCACGCCTGGATTTCGCCCTTCGCCTAACTAGTTTTGCAAAGGTAATAATTGCTCAGCGGCGATAGCGAGGTGATCGCACCACTCGTTGGCCGACTTCGGTTCAACGATGGGCAGAACCACAAACTTTGAAATTCCGGCATCAACAAATTCCTTGATGAACTCTTGGAGTGCGGGCCAACCTTGTGGGACGAGTTGGTTGATGTCGTCAAGATCGGGACGACGAGTCATCAATGCCTTGGCAACAGAGTCGGGGAGAGGAGCATGAGCGTATGGAATGAGCACCCCGAAATGCTCTGGATCTATTTCGCGTTCATGTTCTGCGGCAACGCGTTGAATTTCAATACGTCCACGTTCGGCATCAGCGGGCGTCACGAAACTTGGAAGCCAACCATCGGCCAGTCGCCCGACGCGTTTTAATTCACTTGGGGCAATGCCGCCAAGCCAGACATCGGGTGAACCATTGAGTGGCTTGGGCTGAACGCGAAGGTCGTCATAGTTGAAATATGTTCCGTGATGCGTAACGCTCGGTTGTGTCCAACAGGCTCTAATGACTTCAAGTGCTTCGTTAAATCTTTTAGCGCGTTCTTCGCGCGCTACGCCGAATGCTTGCTGCTCGTGTGGGTCGGCGACACCTAACCCGAATGCCGGTAGCAGTCGACCATTCGACAATCGATCAAGAGTGGCAAGTTCTTTAGCGAGAATGACTGGGTTGCGGCCTGGCAACACCATCACACTCATACCAAATTTCAACTTGTTGGTGCGTCCAGCAGCAAACGACATCGCAACAAGCGGATCGGGTGCCTCGCCACCGATTCGTTCACTCAACCACAAGCTGTCAAAATTTAAAGCCTCAAGTGCATCAACAACTTGGGTGAATCCATCATCATTGAGATTGGTGCGAACACCGAGTCCGTAGCCGACTCGAATTTTCATGACCGAGCAATCTTCTCAAGAATGTCGGCAGTTTCGCTGACCATTGATACAAATGGCGAATGATCAGTATCAAGTGTGATCACGTTGTTGCATAGTTGCGCCATGATCTTTTGGTGTTCAGGATGAACCGCCTGGTCTTGCAAGCACAAAACATATGTGGATGAAATGGTGTCGCGCGGTGAACCAGTGACCTCTTGGGTCATGGTTGCCATCGGTTGCGGTGACAATCGCGCGATTGACGCCGTGATTACCTCTTGGTTACAACGACCATAAAACGCTTCTTGTGCAAGAGCAGGATTGATAGTTGTGTTGGCGTCGTCAACCACGACCATCGCACCACCAAGTGCAGTGTCGTGGCGTGGCATGGCTAGCAACTGTGACATCACGCTTTGACCAGACTCAGGAGCAAAGGCTGCGATGTATACCAAGTGCGAAACGTTGGGATTGATCGTTGCGGCTTGGGTAATCACGCCTCCGCCATAGCTGTGTCCTACCAAGACGACATTTTCAATTCCGCGAGCGCCCAGCGACGAGAGCACATCGGCGACACATTGTGCATCGCCGTAAAAATCGGTGAGAGGAAGAGGTGAGGCTCCGTGGCCAGGAAGGTCAATCGCCAGGCTGGGGATACCTCGACGGTCGAGTTCGGCCTGCAGCGCACCAAAACACCAAGCACCATGCCAGGCACCATGTACGAGGACGACATGTTGTACAGAAGTCATACGAACATAGTGCCACAGCGAACACCTCAAATGGGAAGGATGCGCCGAGTGCCCGTAACCTTGCTGACATGTCGACCGCAGATTCAACAACAAAAAACTCCGCCAATCCTTTAAACGCTTTTCGACTTGATGGCCGAGTCGCAATCGTGACCGGAGCCTCGTCAGGGCTGGGCGTGCAGTTTGCCCGCACTCTGCACGCAGTTGGAGCAACGGTGGTTTTGGCGGCGCGTCGGCTTGATCGGCTCGAAGCATTAGTTGAAGAACTGCCTGGTTCAATCGCGATTGCTACCGACCTCAGCGTGGCAGAAGATCGCGAACGATTGATCGCCGAAACAGTTCGTCGTGTTGGTCCTCCACGAATTTTGGTAAACAACGCCGGGGTCGGTCACAAAGTTGCGGTTGAAGACGAAGACCTTGACACATTCCGTACGGCGATGGAAATCAATGTCACTGCAATTTGGCATCTCTCAAAGTTGTGCGCTCCATATATGAAAGAAGCCGGCAGCGGAAACATCGTCAATATCGCTTCGGTCTTAGGTCTTGTTGGTTCGGCACCAATTAAGCAGGCGCATTACTGCGCATCAAAAGGTGCGGTCATTAACCTCACTCGTGAACTTGGCATGCAATGGGCGCGTCGAGGTATTCGTGTCAATGCGTTATG
>CAEZZP010000223.1_pt1 | contig 3062 bp, 2 predicted proteins | sample 7266661 | NCBI WGS metagenome assembly CAEZZP01 (sample SAMEA6813962, study PRJEB35770) | uncultured Actinomycetes bacterium | biome: Freshwater; feature: Freshwater reservoir; material: water | place: Czech Republic | collected 2016-08-15 | depth 30m m
GCGGCGCTCAAACTCACGCTGACACTCTAGTTCGGGGATGAAACTCTGCTTCACGCACCAACGGTGAGACGAGTCGCCAAAGCCTGAGTGCGTACTCGTTCGCCGATGTCACGCACTTGCATGAAAATCTGGGCTGCCGAATCTTCGGAGTGCATCGCCAAACCACAGGCTGGAGTGATCAAAGACTGCTGACGCAATTTCTGTGCGTCACAACCACCCTGCACCAATTCACACCACAACGCCGACAGTTTTTTCCAGGCACGATCGGCATTTGGCATGAGCGGACCGTCAGTTGCAACTGCTCCCCACGCCACGACGCCACCACCTTCAAGAAACTTGGCGATGAAGCCGGCGTATGTCTTCAAGTTTTCATTCACGGGCACGCTCAAGATGGCCGGACCCGAAGCCAACAGTGATGCTCCGTCAACATCTGCACAACAGTGCAAGCCAACTAAACCTTCACGCTCAACGGCTGCCAAAGCACCCGACATCAGGTCAATCGCAGTATCGGGTGCAATTGGGAATGAGTCATCCATCAAATTGCCCAGTTCGGGTTCGTCGATAAACACCACTTGCGCACTCGACGGCAACGCCGATTCAACTGCGTCGTAAATATTGCGCACATGCGTGCGAACAGTACGAACTGCAACTTCGAAGGCCGTATGCATCGGCACGCCAGCTCGAATGAGTGCAAGACCCAAAGTGACTGGACCAGTAAATTGCCACTTCACCGGACCCGTGTAGCCCTCGGCGAATTCAAGAAATGTACGCAGACCGACATAAGCATCGTGATCAAGATCGGTCTTCACGTCGGCCAACGGGTCAATGCGCGAGACATCAACCATCAATGAACCGTATTGGCCAATGCTGATGCCTCGGATGCCAACGACTGCTTGGGCAATCATGGCTTCGGCTGGTGAGCGACGAGGCAAACTTGGAATACACGGAAGTTCGGGAGTCGCAAAGAAGGCAAACTCGGCTGCTTCTCGAGCATCACGGTGTGGAAGGCTGCCGATTCCGGTGGCGACTCCGCCCAGAAGATGCTTCTGCATGACTGGTGTTTGCATTGTTTCGCCTCCTTCCACACCACTTTCGTAGCAGGGTGACACGCCGTGGACACAGTTGGAGCAACGACCTCGCTCATTCTTGAAAATTTGTGCTCAACGCATCCGTCAAATTGCACAAACGAGTCGTCTATCGGTAACGCTTGAGATATGGAAGGGAAAGGCAACGTCAACATGACCACTGTGCTCGTATGGGCCAGTCGATTGAGCGTTGTTGCAACCGGTCTCAGCGTTCCATTTCTGAACAACGCACTTCAACAGATGTCGTCTGTCACTGGAACTTGTTCAACAGTTGCCATTTGGGCATTGTGGTCAATCGCACTGTTGTGCACATTGGTGCCATCGAGTACGGCACTGACCGCAATTCGGCTTGCGCTTCCAACAATCTCGGTCATTGTTGGCGCCATTGGAATCGGCGTCGGCATGTCAAGTGGCGTCGCGGCCGCTTTGGCAATCTCGCTTCTTGCAAGTTTGTTAGTCATGAGCGGCGAGATCGGTAATTCATTCGTGCAACTTGCGGCATACGGCGACGAACGTCGTTTTCTACTGCGCTGCCCACCAGCAATGTTGGTTGTGCAAGTTCTCAGTTGGTTGGTGTGGGTTGCGCTCACCATTGTTGCAATCAATCTGCTTGCCAGCGATGTATTAATTCTTGGTACCATCGTGGCAATCGCCGCAGTCTTTCTCACAATTGCTTTGCCTCGGCGCTTTCACCGCTTCTCTCGTCGGTGGCTGGTTTCGGTGCCAGCGGGCCTCGTCATTCACGATCATGTAGTACTCGCCGAAACAGCGATGTTTATGCACAACGCAGTTATTGAGATTGGCATTGAAACCGCTCAATCAGAAGCAGCCGACTTGAGCGGCAAGTGTGCGGGTCTTGGATTGGTGATCACGTTGAAAGATTTTGACACTGTGGTCTTAGCCGGAACACCCAAGAATCCTGGTGGTTCGGCCATTCATGTGAAGTCAATGCGCGTGTGCCCCACACGACCTGGTCGCACAATTACCGAGTTGACATCTGCGCCGAGCGCGTAACTAAACCGCCACCCAACACAAATCGATCATCAGCGTCGTAAAAGACTGCACTTTGACCTGGTGAAATTCGTCGCTGTGGTTCGGTCCATGTTGCGACCACTCGCCCAGCATCGTCAAGCGACAAAACTGCCGACCGCGGTTCGCCATGCGCACTGCACTGCACTCGAGCTGAACCAACATGGGGTTCGTTGCTCCAGATCACATTCTCAACGACCTCGTGGTCGACCATCAACATTGACTCGGGCCCGACAACAACCTTTCGGCCTGGCACATCAATGTCAACAACAAATCGCTTCGTACCACCGCCGCCAGCAACTCCACGACGCTGACCAAGCGTGACGAGTTCGACTGATTCGACCGAACCAAGTTCGTTGCCCGACTCGTCAACAACAACAGCGGGGTTTAACGGAATACGGCGACCGATAAAACTCACACGACCGCTTCGCCCTTCGTCGTCTTTCGCCGACGTAATGAAACACACATCTTGGCTATCGGGCTTGTTAGCAGTGCGCATACCAAGACGCGTTGCGTGTTCACGCACAACGGTCTTCGTCATTTCGCCAACCGGGAACAAGGTACGTGACAATTGATGTTGATCCATCATGTGGACGACATAACTCTGATCTTTGGCCATGTCATGACCGCGCAGAAGTTTCCAGACACCGACTTCTTGAACCACACGTGCATGATGGCCAGTAGCGACTGCATCAAAACCTAAAACAATTCCACGCTCGTGTAATCGATCAAACTTGAGGTGACGGTTGCATTCGATGCATGGGTTTGGCGTAATACCAATGGCGTGGTCGTTGATGTAGGGCTCAACAACATTGCGATGAAAATCTTCGGTGAAGTTAAAGACCAAGTGATCGATTCCCAACTGCTGGGCCACACGACGAGCGTCATCAACGTCACTGACGCTGCAACAACCCGTGTCGCTGTCACCGCCCCATAGGCGCATCGTGA
>CAEZZP010000225.1_pt1 | contig 3058 bp, 3 predicted proteins | sample 7266661 | NCBI WGS metagenome assembly CAEZZP01 (sample SAMEA6813962, study PRJEB35770) | uncultured Actinomycetes bacterium | biome: Freshwater; feature: Freshwater reservoir; material: water | place: Czech Republic | collected 2016-08-15 | depth 30m m
CCACCGTGAACTGACCACATGCCCACGACACACAAACCGTAAGCGGCAAGCACCGCAGCGATGTCGCTGTCGGTCAAGCGACTTGGCGTGAGACGTTTCATCGCAGTCGATGGCGGCGGTGGAATTTTCGTATCAGGGGCCACAGCATGAGCTTTCTTTGCTTTGCTTTTTACCAGACCCGGATCAATCGTCATCGCCATTTTCGCCACCTTCGTGTTCGCCATCTTCATCGTCATCCCCGCCACCCCCGACCGAGCCTCCGATGCTTGCAGGAGGAGGTGCGCCCACTGACGTTGTCGTCGTCGTGGTAGTTCCGGCGATTGTTGATGACGAAGGTGCCGCCGCTATTGATGTAACGGTCGATGCCGGGCTATTACTCTTTGAACCCGAGGTTGCCGTGAGAGCCATGGAAACACCTACGCCTCCAACCAATACCGCAACCACAGTTGCCGCAATCGTCAGAGACTTTTTGTTGATGTTCTGGAACAGGTTCATATTGTTCTCCTTTGAACATCTTCAGCCTCCCCCACCAGAGCAAGAACTACTGCAACAAAATGCAAGAAGACTGTAAGAAACACCTTCTTACACTGTTCTTGCAAGCGTGCCGTAAGGTGAATTCGTGGCCACACCAGAAAATACCCAGCAGGCACGCATTCTGATCGCCGAAGATGACCAAGGTGTACGAACTTCGCTCACCCGAGCTTTAACATTTCAGAACTACAAAGTCACTGCAGTTAATGATGGAGCCCAAGCTCTCGAGGCTGTCGATAGGCAACTTCCCGACTTAGTCATTCTTGACGTTTCTATGCCCCACGTCGACGGTCTCACCGCATGTCGGATGATTCGCGAAAAGTATCGATCGCTTCCCATCTTGATGTTGACCGCGCGTCACGAAGTTTCCGATCGTGTTGCCGGGCTCGATGCTGGCGCCGATGACTATGTCGTCAAACCATTCGCCCTCGAAGAGTTATCCGCTCGTGTTCGCTCAATGTTGCGCCGAACACTCGTTACAGAAGAAACTCAAAACCTTGTTGTAGCCGATTTGGTTCTTGATCTTCGCTCACGTACCGCACATCGCGGGAGTCGCGAATTGATCTTGACGAAAACTGAATTTGATCTCTTAGAACTATTGATGCAAAACGTTGGCATCGTGCTTGAAAGAGACACTTTGTACGACCGCATCTGGGGATTCAATTTTGAAACTGGCTCCAGATCTCTTGATGTGTACATCGGTTACTTACGTCGCAAAACCGAAGAGGGCGGTGAAGCCCGCATTCTTCACACCATTCGTGGGGTTGGCTACATCGTCCGACCACCGAGCGACTCTGATTGGGAGGAAAAGTCATGAATCTTCGTTGGAAGATTGGCGGCGGGATGGCCATCATTGCTGCGCTAGTTTCGGTTGCTGGCTCACTCGCCGCATACACCTCAACTGATGCCGAGTTAACGCAGAACGTTGACAACAGCCTCAGGGATTCGGCTGCTCGAGTTTTGAACATCCCGGCAAACCGCCCCAACGATGGGGACGACGAAGACGGTGAAGACGATCAACATGGCGATGAAGACAATCGCCCGATCCGCCAAAGTGATTTATGCCCGCTCGCCTTACTGCAACCCGTTGATGCCGCTCAATTGATTTACCCAGACGGATCAGTTGAATCTTGCTTCACAGATTCACCACTTCTTCCCTCAGATGCCAAAGACCTCGCAATTGCAACTAGCGGCGACGGCGACCTCGACAACGTTCACCTCCATACAGTGAGTGTTGACGGCACTGATTACCGAGTCATCACAGTTGCCTGGTTCAATAATGGCGCTCTCCAATCGGCCCGTGATCTTCATGTCGTGGAAGACGTATTGAGCGGTATGAGAATTCGTCTCTTGCTCGCTGGCATCTTTGCCACACTTGGCGCTTGGGTTCTTGGCTGGCTCATTGCTGGCCGTATAGCCAAACCAATTCGTAAGCTCAGCGCCGTTGCCTCAGAGGTTGCCACAAGTCGTGATCTTTCAATTGCCGTACCCGTCAATGGAACTGGCGAAGTATCCGAACTCGGACGCAGCTTTTCATCCATGATGAATGCCTTATCTACCTCCCTTGAACAACAGCAACGTTTAGTGAGCGATGCGAGCCACGAGTTACGCACTCCCCTCACGGCCCTGCGCACCAATATTGAATCCTTAGAACTCTTTGATGCAATCCCCGAGGCAGAGCGCCGCGAAATGATTCGCGACATACGCCTCGAAGTTGAAGAGCTCTCCACATTGACTGCCGAGTTGGTTGACCTAGCAACCGACCAGATGCAAAGCGCTGAACAAATTGGCACAGTTGATCTGCTCGCACTCACCCGAGATGTTGCGCAACGCGCCCGTCGTCGCAGTGGACGCACCATCGATGTTTCTGATGGCGGCGGAAACTCCATTGATGGATTCAGCAATCAACTCTTGCGAGCAGTTTCAAATTTGGTTGACAATGCCATCAAATACAGTCCTGCAGGATCGTCAATTGAAATTTCGGTTGACGGAGGCTCGGTCAGGGTGCGCGACCACGGACCTGGCATCGCCGAGAAGGACTTACCCCACATCTTCGAGCGCTTCTATCGTTCAATTGACGCACGCTCAGCACCGGGATCTGGCCTTGGTCTGGCCATCGTCGCCGACGCCGTCAATCGTCATCAGGGAACAGTCTTTGCTGCGAATGCCCCAGATGGCGGTGCCATTGTCGGGTTTGATTTACCCGAACCCTGATAGTTGTCAGTAAGTGCGTTACGCCACTTCATCTAGTCGGTCAGGAATCACCGGAATTGATCGAGGTTTACGACGCATAAAACGCGGCGTGCCTGGTCGTCCTGCGAGCAACCAAACCAGAACAAAACTGATGAGTTCAAGAACATGCACAGACTCGCCAAGTATGGGCGTGGTGCCGCGAACTCCATCAAAAATCGCCGAACCAAGCATCGTTGCAGCGAGCGCTGCAGTGAGCGGCAAAATTCCGTAAGCACGCGTCGGAACCTTCGCGGTGTACAACAAGCCAAGCGCTAGAGCCACTGCCATCGCTCCG